>Ga0307506_10000041_pt1 | contig 56020 bp, 46 predicted proteins | sample 25_S_MG_FD_202175 | JGI IMG/M metagenome (GOLD analysis project Ga0307506, IMG submission 202175) | Soil microbial communities from Populus trichocarpa stands in riparian zone in the Pacific Northwest, United States - 25_S | ecosystem: Environmental > Terrestrial > Soil > Riparian zone > Trees... | reverse complement strand
ACCGGGGAGAGCTGGGGATCGACCCGGGAGAGCTGAGGCTGGATCAGGGAAAGCTGAGGATCGACCAAGGAAAGCTGAGGCTGGACCAGGGAAAGCAAGCCAAAGCGGCCTGCACCTTGGAAACAGTAGAGACGGGCCAAAGGGCCAGAACATCTGACCAACTGCACTAGAGAGCTCGTCCAGCACCGCAAGATTCTTCCCTGGAGGTGAGAAACCCGCGACATTGACCTCGCGGCCTCGGAGGGACTAGCGTAGCTGTACACTCCATGACGACACCGTCCCCAGAGCCGACCGGCCACCTCGACACCTTCTGCCGGGAGTCGCTACCGCCCCGCGAGCTGTGGCCGGACCTGCTCTTCGACGGCCTGCCGGAGCTGGCCTACCCGCCGCGTCTGAATTGCGCCGCCGAGCTGCTCGACTCCCGGATAGTCCAGGGGGACGGTGACCGCACCGCGGTTCTCTTTCCCGGCGGCCTCTGGACCTACGCCGAGCTGCACGCGACGGTGAGCCGGATCGCCCACGTCCTGGTCGACGATCTCGGCATGGTCCCGGGGAATCGAGTCCTGCTGCGCTCCCCCAACACGCCGCTCCTCGCCGCCTGCTGGCTGGCGGTGGTCAAGGCGGGCGGGGTCGTGGTCTGCACCATGCCGATGCTGCGCCGGCGCGAGCTCGCCTACATCGCCGAGAAGGCACGGATACGCCTTGCTCTGACCGACGCGGGGCTCGCGGAGGAGTGCGAGCAGGCGATGCGCGAAGAGGCAAGGATCGTCCGCTTCCAGGGCGACGGCGGCGCGGGCTCGCTGGAATCCTTATTACGGGACAAGCCCGCCGACTTCACGCCCTGCGACACCGCGGCCGACGATGTCGCGGCGATCCTCTTCACCTCCGGCACGACCGGCAAGGCCAAGGGGACCCTGCACTTTCACCGCGACGTCCTGGCGGTGACCGACTGCTTCCCGCGCCACGTCCTGCGGCCGACCGCGGACGACATCTTCTGCGGCACGCCGTCGCTCGCCTTCGCCTACGGCCTCGGCGGCCTGCTCCTTTTCCCCTTGCGCTTCGGCGCCGCGACGCTGCTGCTCGACCAGACCACGCCGGCGCACCTCCTCCAGGGCATCCAGGACCACCGCGCGACGATCTGCTTCACCGTCCCGACCGCCTACCGCACGATGTCCGGGCTCGCCGCCGGCTACGACCTGAAAAGCCTGCGCCGCTGCGTCTCCGCCGGCGAGACCCTGCCGGCCCCGACCTTCGAGACCTTCCGGCGCGCCACCGGCCTGCGGATCATCGACGGCATCGGCTCGACCGAGATGCTGCACCAGTTCATCAGCTCCGCCGACGGCGAGATCCGCCCCGGCTCCACCGGCCGCGCCGTCCCCGGCTACCAGGCGAAAATCGTCGACGAGCACGGCGGCCACGTCCTCCCCGGCACCGTCGGCCGCCTCGCCGTCCGCGGTCCCACCGGCTGCCGCTACCTCGCCGACCCCGAGCGCCAGCGTGCCTACGTGCAGAACGGCTGGAACCTGACCGGCGACGCCTACCTGATGGATGAGGACGGCTACTTCTGGTACCAGGCGCGGACCGACGACCTCATCGTCTCCGCCGGCCACAAGATCGCCGCCCCGGAAGTCGAGAGCGTCCTCCTCGACCATCCCAAGGTGCAGGAGTGCGGAGTCATCGGCGTCCCGGACGAGCACCGCGGCCACGTCGTCATGGCCTTCATCGTCCTCGCCCCCGGAGCCGCGCCGGGCGAAGAGACCGTCAAAGAGCTCCAGGACTTCGTCAAGACCCACATCGCGCCCTACAAATACCCCCGCCGCATCAAATTCGTCGAGAGCCTGCCGCGGACAGAGACGGGGAAGCTCCAGCGGTTCCGCCTGCGGCAGGGGTTCGCGTGAACGGTGGAGCAGCTCACGGGATTGCCCTGGAGTGACCAAGTCGAGCCGTCTGCTCTACAATGCCTTTGTTAGGAAAGGATTGCCTCTTGGCCCTCAGCATCATCGATCCCGAAGCCGATCAGCTCGCCCGAGAGCTTGCCGCACGAACAGGTGAAACTGTGGCAGAAGCGGTGGTGAAGGCCCTCCGTGAGCGTCTCCTGCGTGAGCAGGAGCGGAGTGGCAGGCCACGGCTGCATGAGGAGCTTGCGGCGATCCGCAAACGCTGCGCCGCTCTTCCAGTGCTCGACGCTCGGTCTGCCGACGAGATCCTCGACTATGACGAGCGGGGACTTCCCCGCTGATGGTGATCGACACCTCTGTACTTTACGCGATCCTCACCGATGAGCCCGAAGCGCCAGCCTTCGAAATGGCCATCGAGGCCGACCCGATCCGGCTGCTGTCCGCAGGCAGTCTTCTTGAGATCAGCCTGTTGGTGGAAGCCCGGATCGGTCCCTCCGGTATTGGCGAGCTCGACATCCTCCTGGCTCAAGCGCGTATCGAAGTCGTCCCCGTCAATCGGGAGCAAGTAGATCTTGGCCTGAGTGCCTTTCGTAGCTTCGGAAAAGGCCGCCACCCGGCGCGCCTGAACTTCGGCGACTGCTTCTCCTATGCGCTGAGCCGCTCTTCTGGCGAGCCGCTCCTGTTCAAGGGCAACGACTTTAACCAGACAGATATTCAAACTGTCGTTTGGCGGCCAAGGGCCGAGTAATCGTTGAGGATCGGGCTGGCCTGGGCTCCGGCAAGTCGACGACGAAGCACCTCACCCCCGGCCCCTCTCCCATCTCCCACCCACGCCCCCGCCGGGAGAGGGGGGAAATTCAGGATGAGGCGGACGGCTCTCACTCCCTCAGGCGGCGCTCCGCAAACGCTGCGCGGTCGCGGCGCCGAGAACGGCGCCAGCGCCCAGAAGGAAGAGCAGCACGCCGACCGGTGAAGCCAAGCCGCCGATGGCGAGGTCGACGAGCAGAGAGCTGGCGGGAAAGCCGATCGCCAGGGCCAGCGCGCAGGTCCACGGCCAGGAGCGGAGAGAAGGCTCGCGGCGCCGCAGGACGAGCCACTGCGAGAAGCCGAGGCACCAGCCGCTGACGGCGCCAAGGACTGCGAAGCTCAGCGCCCGCGGCAGCAGGGTGAGCTGCAGCAGCCGGACGGGATGACCCATCAGAGCGGCTCCTGCCTGCTCGACCAGAACCACGCCCGCGGCCAGCCCGATCCCCAGGCCGATGCAGGTCGCGATCACCCACCACCTGCCCAGGCCTTGGAGGACCCGCCGCATGTGCAGCCACTGGGAGGCCCCCAGGACCAGGCCGACCAGGCCGGTCAGCACCGGAGTCACCAGAATCATGCCGACCACGGCCTCGATCGGGCCGCCGAGCACGAGAGCCGAGAACACGCCGGCCGTCAATCCCAAAGCGGTCAGAAGAATCCACTGTGCTGTGCGCATGAGTCTCTCCTTTGATCTAGTCGATCGTTCGTGGCAACGCTGCTGATGTCTACGAAGGGGAGGGCTGTTTGTTTTTCACGGCCCGCCCGGTTTTCGACGCCCGCTCGCGGCGATCAGCTCTTCCATCAACCCGGCGAGCCCACGGAAGCCAACCTCGACCTCGCCGAAGGTCTTTTCGAAGGGCCGATCGACATCGATCGCCACCACCCGGAGGGCGCTGTCCGGATAGAGCTGATGAAAGGCGCGCAGGTTCTTCGGGTCGAAGTCGTTCGCCGATGTCTTGCACTCGATGGCGAGCGGCGGCCGGCCGCGCCGGGGCACGACCAGATCGACTTCCTGGCCTCGCTTGTTGCGCCAGTAGTGGACATCGCTACATGCAACCAGTCTGGCAAATAGTGCGACCAAACGCAAATCTACTTGCGTTTGGTCACGCCTGGACTACCTCGCTGCGGAAACACCCCCGTGTTTCACTACGCCTCGCTGCGAAACACCCCCGTGTTTCACCATCATTTGACGCGAAACACGGCCGTGTTTATGATGGCACGGTGTATCTGCCCCGCCACATCGACGCCGTTCTGGTGGCTTGGACCCGCGAAGCGGACCGCAAACCGCTCGTGCTGCGTGGGGCGCGGCAGACCGGCAAGACGGAGGCGGTGCGCCGCCTGGCCGAGGATTTCGACCTGTTTCTTGAGCTCAACCTGGAACGCTACGAGGATCTGGCGCTGGTGCGCTCCAGCCGCTCGGCCGGCGAGCTTCTCGCCGCGCTCGCGGCGCGTCTCAACCTGCCGCGCTTCCCGCCCCGCACGCTCCTGTTTCTCGACGAGATCCAGGAGAGCCCGGAGGCGGTGGCCTGGCTGCGGTTCCTGCGCGAGGATCACCCGGAGATCTACGTCGTGGCGGCGGGGTCGTTGCTCGAGGTCCGGCTCCAGGAGCGGGGATTCTCGTTCCCCGTCGGCCGGGTCACGTTCCGCGTGATGCGGCCCTTCACATTCTTCGAGTTCCTCGCGGCGAACGAGCGCGACGTGCTGGCCCGGCATCTGGCCGCGGCCGTGAGCGAAGGCCGGCCGATTCGGCCGATTCCGGGGGCGCTCCATGAGCAGGCGCTCGATCTGCTGCGCGACTACTTGCTGGTCGGTGGCATGCCGGAGGCGGTGGCCCGCTGGGTCGCCGAGCACAATCCGGCGACGGTGCGCGGCGTCCACCGCGACCTCGTCCAGGCACTGGCCGAAGACCTCCAGCGCTTCGGCAACCTGCGGGAGGTCGGCTATCTCGAGGCGGCCTTCGAGAACCTCCGCCATCACGTCGGCCTGCGCTTCCGGTACGAAAACTTCGCGCCGGGCTATCGCAGCCAACTGATGAAGAACGCCCTCGCCAAGCTCGAAGCCGCCCTCCTCATCCATCGCGCCTTGCCCACGAGCTCCCTGGCGCTCCCCCTGCGCGAACGGCCGCGCTCCGCGGCCAAGCTGCTGCCGCTCGACGTCGGTCTGGCGCTCTACACGATGGGCTCGGGATTCGAGACGATGCGCGGTCTCCCGCTCGGACAGGTCCTGGATGGGCGCATCGCCGAGATCTTCGTCGGCCAGCAGCTCATCGCCGCGGCCCCCGGATTTCCCGGCGAGCTGTTCTTCTGGGTCACCGAGTCGTCGAACAGCAACGCCGAGGTCGATTACCTGGTACCGATCGGCGGCCGGCCGGTGCCCGTCGAGGTCAAGTCGGCGGCGGCCGGATCGCTCAAATCGCTGCACCAGTTCCTCTGGCGCGCCGGCCTCGCCACCGGCATCCGCCTCCATGCCGGCCTGATGGCCGACGAGCAGCTCAGCGTGCGGATGCCGGTAGGCGAGCTCGCCTACCGGCTCCTCTCGCTGCCGCTCTACCTCGCCGAGAAGCTGCCGGCTCTGGAGCTCGGCGGCGCCGAGATTTAGAAGCCGCGAGGCTCTCCTCAGCTCCGACTGTTCCCGAGTTTGACGACAATTCCGCGAAACAATATGCTCGGCGCCGCCACCGGAGACCCCCATGCTCGGAGCCATCGTTATCGCTTTTCTCCTTCTGGTCGCCATTCTCCTCGGCTTTGCGGCCACCAAGCCCAACAGCTTTCGCGTCCAGCGCACGGTGAGCCTCGACGCGCCGCGGGAGAAGATTTTTCCGCTCCTCAACGACTTCCACAACTGGATCTCCTGGTCGCCCTGGGAGCATTTGGATCCGGATCTGAAGAGGACCTACAGTGGTGCCGCGAACGGCAAGGGCGCCGTCTATGAATGGGCAGGCGACAGGAAGGCCGGCCAGGGGCGCATGGAGATCCTGCAGAGCTCCAAGCCCGGCAAGCTCGTCATCCAGCTCGATTTCCTGAAACCGTTCGAAGCCCACAACACCGTGGAATTCAATCTGGACGGCAAAGGCGGCACGACCGACGTCAGTTGGGCCATGTCCGGTCCCCAGCCGTTCGTCGGCAAGCTCATGACGGTGTTTTTCAGCATGGACCGCGTGGTCGGCAACGACTTCGAGACCGGGCTCGCCAACCTCAAGGCCCTCGTCGAAACGCAATAGGGAGCGGCCGTAATCTGGCCTGTAATCTTCCTCCGGCAGAATGCCTGCATCACAGACAAGAGGGCGTGGCTGGTGGGCTGGCGCGCCGGCTCCCGCGAAAGCGGGAGCCGGTGAGCGAGGGGCGGAGGGGAGGGTGCGGGCTCACGGCACGAAGCGATACCCGACCCCGCGGACGCTCAGAATGTGGCGCGGGTGGGTGGAGTCCGCTTCGAAGGCCTGGCGCAGGGCGACGATGACGTTGTCGACGACCCGGGCGTTGGGATGCTGCGGCAGCTCCCAGACTTCGGCGAGGAGCTCGCGGCGGGTGATGACCTGGTGCGGGCGGCTGAGGAACACGCGCATGACGGCGAGCTCTTTGTGCGAGAGCTGGACGATGCCGCGGCGGGTGTTGGCCTCGTAGGTCTCGAAGTCGATCCAGTGCTCGCCGAAGGTCTGGCGCGGGGTCATCGCCGGCGGATCGGACGCCGCGGATTCCGCGGCCGGAGCCGCTCGCGAGGCTTGCGACCAGGCCTGGCGGCGCAGCATCCCCTCCACGCGCGCCAGGAGCTCGGCGAGCTCGAAGGGCTTCACGACGTAGTCGTCGGCGCCGAGCTTGAGGCCGTAGATGACGTCGTCCGGCTGGCTGCGCGCGGTGAGCATGAGGATGGGCGTGAAGTTGCCTTCGCCGCGCAGGCGCTGGCAGACTTCGAAACCGTCCAGCCCGGGCAGCCGCACGTCCAGGAGGATGAGGTCGTAGCGCTCGGCCCGCGCCCGGTCGAGGGCTTCGCGGCCGTCGCGTGCCAGATCGACGATGTGCCCTTTGCGCTCGAAGTTGAAGAGGAGGCCCTGGGCGATGGACTCTTCGTCCTCGACGACGAGGAGGCGGGAGGGCTCGGGCGGATTCACAATGCACCCGTCCCGGCGGCGATCGGCAGCTCGATGACGAAGCGGCTGCCGGGCCGCGCCTCGGTCTGGGAGTAGGCGCGCACGGTGCCGCGCATCTCGCGCATCAGGCCGGCGACGATGGACAGGCCCAGCCCGGTCCCGCGGCGGTGGGGATCGCTCTCGCTGCCGGCCTGGTAGAAGCGCTCGAAGATCGAATCGAGCTCCTTCTCGGGGATGCCGGCGCCTTCGTCCTCGACTTCGATGTGGGTGACCGCGCCGTCGTCGTAGACGTGGCAGCGCACCTCGCCGCCGCGGGGCGAGAAGCGGACGGCGTTGTCGATCAGGTTGTCCATCACCCGCCGCAGCGCCTCTTCGGTCGCCAGGGCGATGGCGGTGGTCTCGATGTGCGCGCGCAGCACGACGCCGCGCCCCTCGGCCTGCGGCCGGGCTTCGCTGAAATAGCGCTCGAAGAAGAGCGCGAGGTCCACCGGCGCGAGATCGAGCAGGCGCTTGCGGGCGAGGAGGCGGCTGCTTTCGAGCACGTCGTCGACCAGGCGGCCCATGCGGTCGGCCTGCTGGACGATGTGGGCGAGGGAGCGCGCGCGGGTGAGCAGGTCGACTTCCTCCTGTTGCAGCGTCTGGGCGTGCAGCTTGATCGCGGCGAGCGGCGACTTCATCTCATGGGTGATGTTGGAGACGAACTCCTCCTGCTTGCGCGCGTACCGGCTCGCCGCCAGGGCCTGGGCGAGCTGGTAGGTGAGGGCGACCATGAGGAAGAAGAGGAGCGAGCAGCCGACGGTGAGCAACACCCAGCCGAGCTCCTCCGGCGCCACGCCGACCCGCCGCCCGAGGGCCTGGAGCCGCGCCGCCGAGCGCACCACGGAGACGATCCAGACCACCAGCACCCCGAAGGTCGCGGCGAGCGACAGGACGTAGACGGTGACGAGGTGGGTGGAGCGGCGGGAGGGCATGGTCAAGGGGGGATGGTATCGCAGGACCGTTTCCTGACCGAGCCCTGACAGCGCCTGACACGCCGGGGCCGCATACTGGCCATCTTATGTCGACAACCGAGACCAACGTAGTCCACCAGGACGATGCCGAGACAGGCGCCTGGCGCCGGCTTCTCGCTCCCTATCGCCGGGCGAGCGCGTGGCGGGCCACCGGCCAGCTTCTCAATACGGCGCTGCCGTTCGCGCTCCTCTGGTTCCTGATGGTCCGCAGCCTGAGCTACAGCTACTGGCTGACCCTGCTGCTCGCGATCCCCGCCGCGGGCCTGTTGACCCGCCTGTTCGTGCTCCAGCACGACTGTGGACACGGCGCGTTCTTCCCGTCGCGGCGCGCCAACAACGTCGTGGGAGCCGTGCTCGGTACCGTGACTCTGATGCCCTACGCCTACTGGCGCCGCACGCATTCCATGCATCACGCCGATTCGGGGAACCTCGACCATCGCGGCGTCGGCGACGTCTTCACGCTGACGGTCCGCGAGTACCTCGCCCTGCCGGTCTGGCGGCGGATGCTCTACCGGCTCTACCGCAGCCCGCTCGTGCTCTTCGGCCTCGGACCGATCTACCAGTTCGTCCTCAAGCACCGCCTGCCGCTCGACACGCCGCGGAGCTGGAAGCGGGAGTGGGCGAGCGTCTGGTGGAGCAACCTGGCGATCACGGCGTACGTCACGGTCCTGGCTGTGGCGGTGGGCTGGAAGGCGTTCCTGCTCGTCCACGGACCGATCGTGCTGCTCGCCGGCTCGGCCGGGGTCTGGCTCTTCTACGTCCAGCACCAGTTCGAGGAAACCTACTGGGAGCACGATCCGGAGTGGAAGTTCTTCCGTGCCGGCGCGCACGGCAGCTCGTTCTACGACCTGCCGCGGGTCATCCACTGGCTCACCGGCAACATCGGCTATCACCACATCCATCACCTGGCGAGCCAGATCCCCAACTACCGCCTGCGCGAATGCTTCCGCGACACACCCTCCATGCAGCGCGTCACCCGCTTCACCTTCTTGCAGAGCCTACGCTGCGCACGGCTCAAGCTGTGGGACGAGGAGAGGCAGGGGATGGTCGGCTTCAGAGAGCTACGCGCGCCACAGCTTGAAGGCGGGGTCTTGACACCCGGCCGCCGGGCTGCGACACTTTGAACGATGGTTCAAATCCGCGCCGCCAACGCTGAAAAATCAGAGAAGACGCAGGAGAAGAAGCGCGAGATCCTCGCCGCCGCGTCCAAGGTGTTCCGCGCCAGGGGGCTGCACGCCGCCGGGATGCGCGACATCGCGGCGGAGCTGGGGATGGCGGTGGGGAATCTCTACTACTACTTCCAGGACAAGGAAGACCTCCTGGCGTTCGTCCAGGAGAGCACCCTCACCGGCCTTCTCTCCCTCGCCGAGCGGGTGAAGGCTCTGGAGGCGCCGGCGGACCGCAAGCTGTTTCTGCAAGCGGCGGGGCACGTGGTGCTCCTCAATGAGGGAACGCCCGGCTCGCTCGCGCATCTGGAAGTGGAGGCGCTCGGCGAGGCGCGCCGGCGGCCGATCCAGGCACGGCGCGACGAGTACGAGCGCAGCTTCCGCCGCCTGCTCGACGAGGGGGTCGCGGCCGGCGTCTTCCGTCCCCTGGACACCAAGGTGGCGGCATTCGCCATCCTCGGCGCCGTGAGCTGGACGGTGAAGTGGTTCCGCCCCGGCGGCGGCAAGAGCGCCCGCGAGATCGCGGGCGAGACCGCCGGGCTGCTGGTGCGCGGCGTGCTGGCCGGGGAAGCCGGCGAGGCGTCCTCCCTGGAGGACCTGGAGGCGCTGCTCCCTTTGATCGGGCCGGAGGAGATATGAACGACAACTTGACCGGCAATCTGACAATGCTGCGGCTGCGGATCAACGGCGAGCCCCGCCCCGTGGTCTTTCCCACCCATCACACCCTGCTCGAGGTGCTGCGCGAGGAGTGCGGCCTGACCGGCACGAAGCACGGCTGCGAGCTCGGCGAGTGCGGCACCTGCACGGTCCTGGTCGACGGCCGACCCGTCCTCTCCTGCCTCGTCCTCGCCGCCGAGATGGCCGGCCGGGAGATCGAGACGGTCGAGGGATTGCAGCTCGGCAACGACCTCCATCCCCTTCAAGCCGCCTTCGCGGATCTCGGAGCCGCCCAGTGCGGCTACTGCACGCCCGGCATCCTGATGGCGGCCAAGGCGCTGCTCAAGGAGAACCCGCGGCCGGCGGCGCCCGAGATCAGCGCGGCGCTGGCCGGGAATCTCTGCCGCTGCACCGGCTATCACAAGATCATCCAGGGCGTGGAATGGGCGGCGGCGCGGATGCGCGGCGAGGATTGGACGCCTCCGGCGGAGGTGTTCTATGGGGCGGAGCTGCCGGGGGAGGCAGAGTCGTGAGCGTACCGCCGAAGAAGCACCTCACCCCCGGCCCCTCTCCCATCTCCCACCCGCCCTTCCCCGGGAGAGGGGAGAACGGCAAAAGCAACGGCAAACCACGGCCTCTCCTGCTTGTCCCCCCTCTCCCGGCGGGGGCGTGGGCGGGAGATGGGAGAGGGGCCGGGGGTGAGGTGCTTTTGGGCGGACGGAGGACGACTGAGGAAAACCATGGCTGAGCCCCTGAAAAAACCGGATACCCAGGACGAGCCCACTCCCCAGCGCGAAATGGCGCTGATCGGAAAGCCCTTCCGCCGCGTCGACGGCCGCGCCAAGGTCACCGGCGTGACCAAGTTCGCGGACGACCTCGCCTTCGCCCGCATGGCCCATGTGCGCCTGGTGCGCTCGTCGGTGCCGCATGCGCTGATCCGCGGCATCGACGTCGCGGAGGCGGCGCGGGTGCCGGGCGTGCTCGGGTTCCTGACGGGGAAGGACATGCCGATCCCGTTCGGCATTCTTCCGGTGTCCCAGGACGAGCATGCGCTCTGCCCGGAGAAAGTCCGCTTCGTCGGCGATCCGGTGGTGGCGGTGGCGGCGGTGACGGAGGATGCGGCGTACGAGGCGGCGTGGAAGGTGAAGGTGGACTATGAGCCGCTGGCCACGATCTCCGGCATCGAGGAGGCCTTGGCGACTCCCGAGCCGCGGATCCACGACTACGGCGACCATGGCAACGTCCACAAGGCGGTCTCGATGACCTTCGGCGACGTCGAGGCGGGCTTCGCCGCGGCGGACGAGGTGTTCGAGGACGTCTTCTTCTATGAAGGCAATACGCACCTCCCCATGGAGCAGCACTCGACCGTGGCGGTGCCCGAGGACGACGACCGGGTGACGGTCTACTCGTCCACCCAGACGCCACACTACCTCCACCGGGCGCTCGCCAAGGTGCTGGAGATCCCGGCCTCGCGCATCCGCGTCATCGCCTGCTCGAACGGTGGCGGCTTCGGCGGCAAGAGCGATCCGTTCAACCACGAGATCGTGGCGGCCAAGATGGCCCTCAAGCTCGGCCGGCCGGTGAAAGTCACCCTCACCCGCGAGGAGGTCTTCTACTGCCACCGCGGCCGGCACCCTGTCCTGATGCAGATGACGACGGGGATCAAAAAAGACGGCGACAAGGTTTCCATCACCGCCCAGCGCCTGCGCACCGCTCTGGACGGCGGCGCCTACGGCAGCTACGGCGTGGCCTCGACGTACTACACCGGCGCCTTGCAGACGGTGACCTACAAGATGCCGGCCTACGAGTTCCAGGGGGTGCGGACGTTCACCAACAAGCCGCCTTGCGGCCCGAAGCGCGGCCATGGCACGCCGCAGCCGCGCTTCGGCTTCGAGATCCACCTCGACAAGATCGCCGGGCGCCTCGGGATGAACCCGGCCGACCTGCGCTTGGGGATGCTTGCCGAGCCGGATTCCGTGACGGCCAACTGGCTGCGCATCGGCACGATGGGCCTGAAGCGCTGCATCGAGGCGGTGGTCGAGGGGAGCGGCTTCCGCGAGCGCTGGGGGAAGCTGCCCGAGGGTCGCGGCCTGGGCCTCGCCTGCGGCTCCTATCTGTGCGGCGCGGGGCTGCCGATCTACTGGAACCACATGCCGCAGTCCGGCGTGCAGCTCAAGCTCGACCGCTCGGGCGGTGTCGCTGTCTTCTGCGGCGAGTCGGAGATCGGCCAGGGATCGGACTCGGTGCTCGCCGCGGTGGTCGCCGAGGTGCTGGGAATCGCCCTCGCCGACATCCGGCTCTGCGTGGCGGATACGGATCTGACGCCGGTCGACCTCGGCAGCTATTCGTCCCGGGTCACACTGATGATGGGCAACGCGGCGCTCCAGGCGGCCGAGCGGGCGCGCGACCTGATCGCCCAGGCGGTGGCGCAGCAGCTCGAGATCCCGCAGGCGCGCCTGGTCTTCGCCGAGCGCCGCGTGTTCGACGCGGCGGACCCGGACATCGGCCTGTCGTTCCAGGACGCCGTGATCGCCGCCGAGGCGCGCTTCGGCACGCTCGGCACGACAGGCAGCTACATCCCGCCGCGCTCCCCCGGCCGCTACCGCGGAGCCGGCGTCGGCCCCTCCCCCGCCTATTCCTATTCGGCGGCTGTGGTGGAGGTCGAGGTCGATCCGGCGACCGGCCTGTGGAATCCGCTCCATGTGTGGATGGCGCACGACGTCGGCAAGTGCATCAACCCGGTGCTGGTGATGGGCCAGGTCGAAGGCGGCGTCTATATGGGGCTCGGTGAGGTGATGATGGAAGAGCAGGTCTTCCGCCGCCTCCCCCGGCACTTGTCCGGCGCCCTGGTGCACAAATTCCCGTCCGTCCTCGAATACAAGAGCCCGACGTTCGACGACATGCCGCCGGTGACCACCTATCTCATCGAAGAGCCCGACCCGCAAGGCCCCTTCGGCGCCAAGGAGGTCGGCCAGGGGCCGCTGCTGCCGGTGATGCCGGCGGTCGCCAACGCCATCTTCGACGCCGTCGGCGTCCGCGTCGACCAACTGCCGATCCATCCGCACATGGTCCTCAAGGCCTTGCAGGCGAAGGCGAAGGGGAACGAGGCGCGCTACGGTCCGAAAGAATTTCCGGCGGTCGATTTCGGCGAGCCGCTGTTCGTCCCCACGCCCGAGGAGGGCGGCGACGGCAAGGCGATCAACGACTACCGCGAAAACCTCCGCTCCGGCATGCGCTCCTCCGCCGGCACGATGATGACCCGCGAAGAGGCGTTGAAGAAGAAAAAGCTGGCGGCATTGACGACATGAGTTTTATCGGAGAGATTTGAGATGCTGCGACTGCCGGAGTTCCAATTCATCCAGCCGAAGACCCTCGCCGAAGCGGCCGCCGTGCTCGCCAGTGAACGAGCTCCCGAGCGTGAAATTCGCGTCGTCGCCGGCGGGACCGATCTCTGGCCGAACATGAAGCGGCGCCACCAGACGGCGCAGTCGGTGATCAGCCTGATGGGGATTCCAGGCTTGGCTGGGATGAGCTTCGATCCCGGCGGCCTGCGTCTCGGCGCCACGACGATCCTCGCAGACATCGAGAAGGACACCGCGATTCAGGCGCGCTATCCCGCCTTCGCGCGGGCCGTGGCCTCGATCTCCTCTCCTCCGCTGCGCAACATGAGCACGATCGGCGGCAATCTCTGCCTCGACACGCGCTGCACGTACTACAACCAGACGGAGGACTGGCGGCGGTCGATCGGCTACTGCATGAAGGCCGCGGGGGAGGTCTGCTGGGTGGCGACGAGCTCGCCGACCTGCCTCGCCCACTCCGCCTCGGACTCGGCGCCGATGCTCTGCGCCCTGGGCGCCACGGTGGTCCTCGCCTCGCAACAGGGCGAGCGGGAGATCCCGCTGCCGGCGCTCTACAACGACGACGGCATCCACTATCTGACCAAACGGCCGGACGAGATCCTCGCCGAGGTGCGGGTGCCGGCGGGCGCGGACAGCACGCGCTGCCGCTCGGCTTTCTGGAAGCTCCGCCGCCGCGGCTCGATCGACTTCGCGGTGCTCTCCTCCGCCGTCGCGCTCTGGCTCGACGGCGACCGGGTCGCCGAGGCCCGCATCTATCTCGGCGCCGTGGGCTCCCATCCGGTCGAGGCGAAGGACGCGCAGGATTTCCTGGTCGGCAAGCCTTTGACCTCCGAAGTGATCGCCGAGGCCGCCCGCCTCGCCCGCAAGCCGGCCTATCCGATGGACAACACCGACTTTCAGGCGCAGTGGCGCGGCACGATGGTCGTCCAGTACACCGAAGCCGCCCTGCGCGAAGCCGCCGGGCTGCCGGTCGAGCGCCTGGCTCCGAAACACGGGCCTTCGCCGGCACGGCTGGTGATCGTATCCTGAGCTAACGCGAGCTAACGCAGAGGCGCCGAAGTGATGAGGTCGGGCGGAGGCAGTCTGCGGTAGCGCTCGATGCTCGCCAGGATCTCGCTCGCGGTGGCGCGAAGATAGGATCTCTCCTCTCTTCGCTGCAAGTCGGCAAGGCGTCCCTGGAGCTTGTGCATGGCGTTCTCACCGAGGCTCTTCTCCTGCGCCACGAGAGCGATTGCCTGCCCGACGGCGCGCCGGTAGGGCGAGGACTTTTCGGCGCGCGGCGACCGGATCTCTGCCCACAGGCGATCGGCGGCCCTGTCTGGTGGCTCCGCCGGATCGAGCAGGACGATCTTGGCATACGACAGGGCGGCCGCCTCATCATTGTCCAACGCCTGGTCGAGCTGAGCACGGAGGTCCGGAGTGAGACCGCTGATCCGTGCCAGGCGCTGGGCGAAGGCAAAAAATCCTTCGCTGGGTGAAGACGGACCGAAAGCCTTGCGCATATAGTCTCTCAAAGCCTCGGCACGGGCCTGCCTGCCCTCCGGAAGGCCGGAGAGGGCGTCCGCCGCGGCCAGGAGATAGTCTCCCGAAAGCTCTCTGAGACGCCTCACCAGAATGGCAGGCGCCCGCTTCGTCTCCCCGTTCTGAATCAGGAGCTGCGCGGCCTTGAGCATCGCCCGTGGATCCTGGTCGGTCAGGTAGCTCCCGAGCGCCGCCACGGCTGCTTCGCGCTCCTCCGGAATCTGCAGGAGGACCGCGGCCGCACGGAGGAAGAGGGGCTCTTGCCCAGGCACGCTTCCAGAGGTCATCGGCAGTCTCAGAAGAGGCTGCATCTGGAGCAGGGCCTCTGGATCGTGCGACTCTGCCGCGAGCACACCCTGAGCTGCCATGAGCACCACCTCGGGGCGAGGGTCGGCCAGACGCGGCCGCAGCGTCTCCGCGAGCGCGCGGTCATGGCGCCGCAGAAAACCGAGCGTCGACAGCGCCGTGCCAGCCATCTCCTTGTCGTCCAGATTCGCTGCCAGCCGCGCGCGAATCTCCGGTGCGATCGGAACTGTCTCGGCAAGACAAAAGGCGGCTTCCACGGGAAGGACATCGCCGGGGCGGTCGGGCAGCAACCGGCTCTGCAGAAGCCTCTCGGCTTCCTGATCGCGGTGAAGCAGGAACAGGAGCTTGCATGCGGCATGGCACGCGACTTCCGGCCCTGCCGGCGGATTGGAGCCCAGGCTTGAACGACGCAGCAGCCGGCGAAGGGTGTCGACGACCCGCGGCTCTTCCACGCCGAGAAGGTTGAGCTCGACGGTGGCCTCGAACACGCGACCAGGGTTGGCGTCTGCGAGCCGTTCGACCAAGAGGGGTGTGACGGAAGACACGCCCACCAGCCTGGCGAGCTCCCCGACGTCGAAGGGGTCTTCCGGCACCGTGCAAGCCAGTCTTTGCCGCAAGGCGCGGAGCACCGGGCCGGCGGTCGCACCGAACTCTATCTGGGTCTGTGCAGCCCGCCGGGCGGTGTCGAGCGGAATACCGCAGTCCGCGACCCGGGTCGCGAGATAGCCCAGGACTCTGGCGCGGAGGTGGTCGTCCCCGGCCTCGTGAACGAGATCTGCCGTAGGAAGCCAGAAGCGCTCGGCCGTGTTGTCCAACCGGCGCTCGAGCCCCTCTCGCCTCCAGGCCTCGAGCTCAGCGAAGCAGGACCTCGCGAGCGCGGTGCGCCGCGGCACGCACCAGGTTTCTTTCTGGACGGCGAGCACCCCGCGCGAGCTGACATCCTCGCTCTTGAATCCCGTGTCCACGACGACGGTGTCCGATCCCAGCGCCGGGTGCAAGGCGGCAATCCCCTCCTCAAGCACGATGCGGCCCCGGTGCTCGGAAAAGTGGAGCGTTCCGAGCCGAATGGCGAGAGCGGCGAGGATGGGGACCGCGACTGCGGTCGCCGTCCATCCAACCCTCCAACGCCTCCGGGACTGCACCTCCCGGAAAAGCTTTGCAGGATCACAACCCAGAAGAGGAGCGAGAATCGCGAAGGCCTGCCCCGGCAGACGGCGCAGGTCTCCCTCCAGAGAGGGATGGGCGCGCCCGAGCGAAAGCTGAGCCCCGTGTGCCAGGGCGGATGGGAAGGAGACTTCCGGATCGCCCTCGACGAGCAACGGAAGAACGTGCTCTTCTCCATGCGTCGAAAGGAAACCTTTGACTTCTTCCTCGACCCAGGGGGAGGAGGGCGTGCGAGGGGAGCAGACGACCACGAGGAAATCGGAGCTTGCCAGGGCCTCGCGAATCGATTGCTTCAGCGGTCCAACCTTGAGCTCCTCGCGGTCGATGAAAACCCGGCCGACACGTGCCTGAGCTCCTTGCCGCCGGAGGCTCCGGGGCGTCCGGAACGATTCCAGGAGCCGGTGGAGTCGCTCCGCAACCGCGTTGTCCGGTGCGATCTGGCGATAGCTGATGAAGGCCCGGAAACGCGCCGGGCCCGGAACCTGGGTTGGCGGAGTCTCGCTCATGGGCTCGGCGCTTTGTCCCAAGGGATAAACGGCCATAAATGAAATCCCTCCAGCCTGGCGAGGACAAAAGCTGCTTCCGCGCGATGGTGCGGCAAAGGGGACAGGAGCCAAGGCCTCAAGGCGTTGCGGACGGCGCGCACGCGCGTGGATGCGGGACGGTTGACCGGCGCATCTCCCGCCAGAAGCAGGAGGGCGTCGCTGACCGCCCTCCGATACGCTCCGGAGCGCTCAGCGCGAGGGGAGCCGAGGGTCGCGACAAGACGGTCGACGGCCGGACCGAGATTCTCTCCGGCGTGGACGAGGAAGAGCCTGGCGTAACAGGCCTCATCACCTGTTTCCAATTCCTGCCGGGCATAGCGCACGACCTCTGGCGACGGCTCCGCAAGCTCGATCAGCGTGGCAGCGACGTCGCAGGGCTGAGGGCCGCCGGGAGGAGGGGGAGGAGACAAGACAAAACCGGCCCAGGGCTTCTGCGGCTTCTGAAGCTCCTGGAAGTAAGCCTCGAGAGCCTTTGCGAAGTCTTCTTTCTTCCCCGGCACTCTGGCCGCCAACACGGCGGTGCTCAGCAGCTCGGCCGCCCGAACCCGTGGAAGAAGAGCGCGCAGGGCAGAGGGCACGCCTTCGGTTTCACCTTCCTCGATCAACAGCTCGGCCGCCCCGAGAACCGCTCGTGGAGTGGAGTCTCCGAGGTGCCGGCGCAGAGCGGCGACGACCCGAGCTCGCGAGCCGGGGAGTGTGCGCAGAGTCTTGGCGGCCCGGATGAACGGCAGCTCGGCGCCCCCGGGAGGCGTGTCCGCCTCGGACGTGGAGCCCAAAATCTCCTCCAACCGCGCGATCACCCGCGGCTCATCGGCAGAAGATGCGATCAACTTTCCAGCGGCCATCAGTGCGATCTCGTTCCGTCGAGATTCCACCGCTTCCCGCAACCGCGCCAGCATGAGCTCATCCTGGACCTTCAGGCTCGCCAAGAGCATCAAAGCCATGGATGAGATCTGGTGGTCTGGAGAGTCGAGAGCCCTGAACCACGCCTTGACGACCTTCGGGTCGGAACGATCCGGCAGATCGGGAGCCAGCGAGACGGCCGTCTCCAGACCCGCAATCGAGATCGTGCCGCTCGGATTACGCGACGCCACCGCTGCCCAGAGCACGCGCGCCGCGTCCCGATCCTCCGGGTCGAGACGGAGTAAGAGGGCACCGGCCAGAGCGGCATCGCGCCTCTCCGAGGCGTTCAGGATCTGCCGCAGCATTCTCACCACCCGGGCGTCGCTCAACCCATGCCGGCCCAGGAGGCCCGCGATGGCGAGCGCCGCCTCCGGAGGGGCAGCGGCGATTTTCGCCTGCAGGACCTCGACCGCTGCCGGCTCCGAGCCGCCGAGCTCCAGGAGCAGTGCTGCCGCCTCGACGGCCCGAGCCGGTCGCGCACAGGTCAAGCTCCGCCGGCATGCGCCCAGGAGCCGGGCTCGATCGGCATGGAGCCGCAGGAGCGTGGTCGCCGACCGGTACATTGCGTCCCCCGGTGCTGCGCAGTCCTCCACATCCGCAAAGAGGGACTCCGTCACCGGTCGCATCCACGGCCCCAGAGCCAACAGGTGCGACGATTCGAACAGGATCGGGTCCCGCCGCCAAGCTTCGACCAGAGGGGGCATGGACCACCGATCCAGGAGGGCGGAGCAGGACTGCGGCGACCTGGCGAGGGCCGGCAGACACCATCGACCTGTCCGCACGGCAAAGGTCCCCTCCGCGGTCAGCTCCTGCGGAGAGAATCCGCTGTCGATGACCAGCTCCTCGGAGCCGAGGAGCGGATGGAGCAAGGGAAGCCCGCGCCGCAACACCACACTTTCCCCTCCAGGGGTGCGCAGGAGGCGCGTTTTTTCCGTCGAAAAATGGAGACTGCCCTGGCGGAGACCGAGAGCCAGCAGGATCGGGACGGCGAGGGCGGAGGCGGCGACCGTGACCCGCCGATATCGCCGCGCCCGCTCCCTTTGCCGGAGGTCATCGAATTCACATTCGTAAAGAGCGGCGAGAATGCGCAGCTTTTCCAGGTGGAGGCGGCGCAGAGAGAGCCGCAAGGTCGGGGCCACGAGGTTGGCCGCTAGGAGGTCGAATCGGCCGGCGCTGGCATATACCTCGCTCAGAATCAGCGGGAAGGAAGACGCGGGATCGGCGGCCAGGAGCACCGGAATCACGCGCTCGATCCCGTGGAAGGCCAGAAACCCGGCGATCCGGGCCACGATCCGCGCCGCGCCGGGAGTGCGTGGCGAGCAGACGACGACGAGAAACTGTGCCTCCCGGAGGTCCTCTTCCTCGCGCAACCCCTCCTCTCCGACGACAATATACGGCCGTACGGAGCCGACCCCGCCCATCCTGAGCCCTCTCGGCGGGCGATAAGCCGCCAGTGCCGCTGCAAGCTTCGTCGCGACGATTTCATCCGGCGGCCCAGGACAGGCAAGGATCAGAACGTTCCATGACGCGCTCGTCTTCATCGGCTGAAGAACGATTCTATCTGACGCTCCCGATGAAGGTGCCGTTCGTGGGGCTGGACCTCCATCCCCCATAGGCGGGGGCCGGGGGGTGAGGTTCTTTTTGATAGGCTTTCCCCCTTGAGCAACCCCTCCTACCGCTTCCGCATCTCCCCCGCCGAGGGCGCGCCGTTCGATTTCGTCTTCCGCAGCGAGTCGGTGGTCGTCGGCCGCTCGGTGGACGCCGACGTCACCATCGCGGACGCCTTCCTGTCCCGACGCCACTCGCGCTTTTTCCGGGTGGGCTCGACGCTCCTCGTGGAAGACCTGGGATCGCGCAACGGGACGCTGCTCAACAATGAGATGGTGCTCATCCCCGCGCCGGTCCGTCCCGGCGACGTGGTGCGCATCTCCCAGAGCACGATCACCATCGAGGAGGAAACAGCGGCGCCTCGGCCGGCTCCTCTGCCGCCCACGGCGAGCGACGAGCTCGACGCCACCATCCTCCGCCGCGCCTCCGAGGTGCTCGACCGCCAGCGTTCGGAGGAGGCGTCGCGGCTGAAGAGCGAGGCCGATCTGCGGCGCTACGCGGAGCGCCTGCACCTCCTCAACGAGGTCCACCAGGCTCTCGGCCGGTCGGTCGCCCGCGACGAGCTCTTGGAGCTGATCCTCGACCGCGTCTTCGATCACATGAAGCCCGACCGCGGAGTCCTCCTGCTGCGCGGGCGGGACGGCGCGGTCCGCACCGCGGCGACACGCTCTGCGAAACGCGGGCCGGAGACCGAGCTGCCGGTCTCCCGCAGCCTGATCCGCGAGGTGCTCGACAAGGGGATGGCGGCCCTCGTCCTCGACGTGAAAAACGACGACCGCTTCGCCAAGGCGGAGAGCATCCTCCTCTCCGGCATCCACAGCCTGGTCGCCGCGCCGCTCCTCCACCCTGAAGGGGCTCAGGGCACGGCGGGGATGATCGTCCTCGAATCGAGCACCGGCAGCCGGCTGTTCGAGGAGGGGGATCTGGAGCTCCTGATCTCCCTGGCGTCGGTGGCGGCCCTGCACCTGCGCAATCTGGAGCTCATGCAGGAGGCCCTGGAGCGCCGCCGCCTGGAAGAAGAGCTGGCGCTGGCGCGGCGGATTCAGCGCACCCTGCTGCCCGACAGTCTCCCGACTCTGGCCGGCTGGGACCTCCACGGGCTCAACGTGCCTTCGCGCGGAGTCTCGGGCGACTACTACGAGGTCGTCGAGCGGAGCGCCGGGCGCGAATGCGTGCTGATGATCGCCGACGTCTCGGGCAAGGGGATGGCGGCCTCGCTGCTCACGGTGTCGCTCCAGGCGCTCTCCGAAGGCCCGATCGAGGATGGCCTGCCGCCGGAGGAGATCTGCGCCCGCCTCTCCCGGCGCCTCTTCAAGCGCACGCCGCCGGAAAAATACGCCACCGCCTTCCTCGGCATCCTGGAGACGGAGAGCGGTCTCCTGCGCTACACCAATGCCGGCCACAACCCCGCGCTGGTGATCCGCGCCGCGCCGGCCGGCTCCACGGCCGCCGCCGAGACGATCGAGCTCGGCTCGACCGGCGTCCCTCTCGGGCTCCTCGCCGCGGCGCCCTACTACGCCGACACCATCGAGCTCGGCCACGGCGACCTCCTCGTCCTCTACACCGACGGCATCGTCGAAGCGATGGACCCGGACGGCGAGGAGTATGGGCTCGACCGCCTGAAGCAGGTCTGCGCCAGCCATCCTGGGGAGACTTGCGCCGCCCTCGCCGCGGCGCTCGACCGCGATCTGCTGGAGCGCGTGCGGGGCACGCCGTTCGCCGACGACCGGACGGTCGTTCTCGCCCGGCGAAAGTAAAAGAGCTACCGCCTCGATTTTCCCGCGATCTCTTGACACCTCTCCGCGCGAAGAGTAGCTTCGACGGCATGTCCGTGCCAAAAGCTGGCTTTCATTGCAGCATTTGCATTGTTTTTCTTTCTGTTTCCATGGTGTTTCCGGGACCTCTCGCCCCCGAGAGGTGACCTTGTCCTTGGCTTGCAAGCCGGAGGAAAACATAATATGCGCCGATTGAAAATGTTGATGACTTCTGGAGCCCGTTTCCTGTTTGCGCTGGCTCTCATCCTGATCCCCGCCATGAGCTGGGCCGCCCGCGGGCCGGCCGCCAAGACTCCGGAAGACCGGATGTCCTCTTCCGGCCGCAGGGCAGCCAGGATCCGGACGGCCATCGAGGCGGGAAAAGGAATGCGCCACATCACGGCCGCCGCGGGCGACAACTGCGACAACGAGCCGGAGTGCGAAGGAGAGGACGAGGAGGACGAGGATTCGGCCGCCGGCGGCCAGGCGGAAGTCTCGATCTCCGTCGACTCCACCGGCCAGCACATCGTGGTCGGCTTCAATGACACCCGCGGCTTCGCGCTGAACCCCGTGCGGGTCTCCGGCTTCATGTATTCGGATGACGGCGGCGTGACCTTCGTCGACGGCGGGCAGCTTCCCTCGGCTCCGACCGGCTCGATCGGCGCCACCCTGCTCCCCCAGGTCGTCGGCGATCCCGAGATCAAATACCTCGGCGGCTGCAATTTCGTCTACTTCTCCATCCTGGTCAAGAAGTTCTCGGCCACCACCGCCGCCCAGACCATGGGTGTCCACCGCTCCTTCGACTGCGGGCACAGTTGGGAGGGGCCGTTCGAGGTGACCTCGGCGACCAATCCCCACGGCTTGACGACCGGTACGGGCGCCCCGCGGGACGCGGCGGACAAGGAATTCGCCGACGCCGACCCCGAGACCGGCCGCGTGCTGATGAGCTGGTCGAATTTCACCCCGGTCTCCCCCGGCGGCGTCGAGATCTCCACCACCTACTCGGACAACGTCCTGACCGCGACACCGCCCACCTGGTCGACGCGGCAGATCGTCGCGGCCACGGCGGCGGACGGCCAGTCGTCGGTGCCGCGTTTCGCCGGCGGCTCGGCCAACGCCTACACCGTCTGGCGGCGCTTCCCGTTCCCCGGGACGTTCTTCGGCTTCGGCAACACCATCGGCTTCTCCCGCTCCACCGACAACGGCGCCACCTGGAGCGCTCCGGTCGACCTGTCCGCCGAGTTCTTCACCATGGACCAGGTGCTGGGCAACGACCGCGTCAACACCAGTCCCTCCCTGGCGGTGGACACCTCGGGCTCGCCCCACGCCGGCAACGTCTACGTCGTCTATGCGAACAACGACAACCAAGACGGCTCCGACGTCGCTTTCCAGAAGAGCACGGACGGCGGGGCGACCTTCTCCGCTCCCATCCTCCTCGACAGCCGGCCCGGTGACGACCGCGCCCAGTGGTTCCCCTGGGTGACCGTCGACTCGAATACCGGCCGCATCTGGGTCTACTACGACGACCAGGGGATCGCCACCACCGGCCACCGCTCCGAGATCACGGCGACCTTCTCCGACGACGGCGGCGCCCACTGGAGCCCGCCCGTGCCGCTGACGGAGCGCCCGTTCAAGGCCGGCTGGGGGAATGACACCGGCCAGCCGAACCTCGGCGACTACAACCAGGCCGTGGCGCAGGACGGCACGCTGTTCGCCGCCTTCGGCGTCGCTTTCCGGCCGGTGCTCGGCTTCGTCGACGGGCAGCCGACCTCGGCCAGCATGAACACTCCGGACATCGACTTCCGCCGGGTGGAAGAGAGCGGCTCCAGCCATCCCGCGACGCGGCCGATCGACACCATCCCGGTCCACATCGTGACCGTGGCGGCGGCCGACGGCGGCGGTAACGGTTTCATCGACCGCAATGAGACCGTGAATCTCCAGATCACGCTGCGCAACTACGACACCAATCCGCTGAGCTCGCGCAGCGTTCTCGGCACGACCGCGCTGATCTCCACCACCACGCCGGGCGTCACGGTGACCCAGGATCAGTCGCCCTACCCGAACATGAGCCCCGGCGCCTTGTCGACCAACAAGAAGGACTTCGTGCTGCAGACCTCGGCGAGCTTCGTGCCCGGCACGCCGATCGAGCTGGTGCTCACCGTGCGCAGCAACGCCCATGGCGACGCGACGCTCCTGCACACCCTCTTCACCGGCACGCCGGTGGCCACCACCCTGTTCTCCGAAAACTTCAACTCTGTCGTCGCGCCTGCCCTGCCCGCCGGTTGGGTCACCTCGCACGGCGGCGGGGCGAACGTCGTCCCCTGGAGGACCTCGTCGACCTTCTGCGGCACCACCTCGAACGGCGGCTTCCACCAGAATGCCAACGACGGTCCGGTCGGCGGCGCGCCGACCCGCTTCGAGCGTCTGTTCAGCCCCGCCATCGTCGTCCCGGCCGGCGCCGAATACGTCACCATCGACTTCGACGTCTGCTACGACGCCGAGGACGATCCCAACTTCAACATCCTGGCCTATGACGGGTTCCTCCTGCGCGTCACCGACCTCACCCCGGGCCGGCTGCTGCGTTCGGAGCTCGTGGAGGCCTTCGAGGACGAATTCACCACCGGCTCCTTCGAGCACTATCCGAAGCACTTCCCACGCAACAGCAGCGCGGCCTACTTCCAGGACATGTCGGCCTGGTCGGGCGACTCGCAGGGCATGAAGCACGTGCGCATGCGGCTCCCGGGCATGGCGGGCAGCACGGTGCAGCTCCGCTTCGAGTTCGCCCAGGACGGCGGCGGCATCTGCTCCGACGTGCGCCCCGGCCATAGCTGCGGCGTCTTCTTCGACAACGTCGTGCTGAAGAGCGTCACCTCGGCGCCGTAGTCTCCCTTCCGCGCCCCACGCCGCCCCCTCTTCCGGTCCTCGGGAGAGGGGGTTTTTCGTTTGTGCTACCCTCTCCCGCCATCGGCTTCCGGAAGGAGAGAGCATGGAACCGTCGCTGCCGCAGGACGAGTCGGTCGTCGAGTTCACGCTGCGCGCCGCTGTCGCCGGGATCGTCTTCGGGATCATCTTCGGCGCCGCCAACGCCTATCTCGGGCTGCGCGTCGGGCTGACCGTCTCGACCTCGATCCCGATCGCCGTGCTCACGGTCGCGCTCTTCCGCCTGATGGGGAAGCGGCCCGGGGGAATGATTTTAGAGGCGAACATGGCGCAGACGATCGGCTCGGCCAGCTCGTCGCTGGCGTCGGGGACGATCTTCACCATCCCGGCCCTCTTCCTCTGGGGGATCATCCCGCCGTACTGGCAGGTGGTCAGCCTGGCGTTTCTGGGCGCCATCCTGGGGATCAGCGCCATGGTGCCGCTGCGCCGGCTGCTGATCGTCAAGAGCGCCGACGAGCTGCCCTATCCGGAAGGGACGGCCTGCGCCGAGGTGCTGCGCGCTACGGCCGCGGAGTCCTCGGGCGGCAAGTGGATCTTCATCGGCCTGGGAGTCGGCGCGGCGATCAAGCTCGCCCTCGGCGCCGCCTGTCTGATGAGCTCGGAGCTCTCCACCGCCCTCACCTTCCTGCCCAAGGCCGAGCTGGCGTTGGAGATCGCCCCCGCGCTCCTCGCGGTGGGCTACATCCTGGGCTACAAGCAGTCGTCGATCATGGTCTCCGGCAGCCTCATCTCGGCCCTCGTGCTCACCCCCCTCATCGCCCTCGTCGGCCAGGGCCTGCCGATGCCGCTCTTCCCCGAGACGACGGTGCCGATCAGCGCGCTGACCGCCGGCCAGATCTGGTCGAAATACGTGCGCTACATCGGCGCCGGCGCGGTCGCCGCCGCCGGCATCGTGACCGTCCTGCGGGCGCTGCCGACGATGTACACCTCGCTGATCTCGGTCCTCCACGGCATGCGCCGCGAGGGCACGGGTCCGGCCGGCGCGTCCTCCCGGATTCCCAGGACCGACCGCGACGTGCCGGGCTGGGTGGTGCTCGCCGGGCCGGCCGTGGTGGTGCTGGCGCTGGTCTCCATCCCCGGGCTCCTGGCGGGGAACATGCCGTTCCTCCCCCGCCTCGCCGCGGCCCTCGGCGTCGGCATCTTCGGCATTCTCTTCGTGGTGGTCTCGTCGCGCATCGTCGGCCTGATCGGCGTCTCGTCGAACCCCACCTCCGGCATGGCCCTGGTGACCCTCCTCGGCGTCGCCCTGGTCTTCGTCCTCTGCGGCTGGACCGATCCATCCGCCCGCGCCGCCATTCTCACCGTCGGCACCGTCGTCTGCATCGCCGCCTCGAAGGCGGGTGACATCTCGCAGGATCTGAAGACGGGCTATCTGGTCGGCGCGACGCCGGCGCGACAACAGGTCGGCCAGTTCCTCGGCGCCGCCTTCGCCTGCTGGGCCGTCGCCGGTACGGTGCTGCTCCTCGGCAAGGCCTTCACCTTCGGCTCTCCCGAGCTCCCCGCGCCGCAGGCGACGCTCATGAAAACCGTGATCGACGGCGTCCTCTCCGGCTCGCTCCCCTGGGGCCTCGTCGGCACCGGCTCCGCCTTCGCGCTCTCCGCCATGCTCGCCGGCCTGCCCGGCCTCGCCTTCGCGGTGGGCATCTACCTGCCCCTCGGAAGCCTGACGCCCATCTTCGTCGGCGGCCTGGTGCGCCGGGTGGTGGACGCGCGCCGCAAGCGGCTCCAGGGCACCGCCGCCGAGGAGGGGAACCCCGGCGTCCTCGCCGCCTCCGGCATGATCGCGGGCGAGGGCCTCGCTGGCGTCACCATCGCCTTCCTGGTCGCCTCCCGGCAATGGCTCGGCGAAGGCTGGGGCGCGTGGCTGAGCTCCTGGCACTTCGCCGAGAAAGGCTTCGCCTGGATCAAGGGCGTCCCGGCCGCGGCGTTGGGAGCTCTGCTGGTGGCGGGGATCTCGTGGCTGCTGTTCCGGGCGGGGCAGAGCGATCAGGGCCGCACCGTCAACGAGCTCTCGAAAGAAGCTCCTTGAGCCGCACGGCGATGGGATGGTCGAGGATGGCGGCCTGCGCGCGCTCGTCGGCAAGCATCTGCCGCAGCAAAAGCTCGCCCCACTCGTTCTTGTGGGTGATCATGTCGCCATGAATTTTACGTAGCACGGCGGGCTTGGGCCGGACTCCGAAGAGGGAACGGATGGCCGGACCGAGCACCTGAGTATCGGGGTGCCGTTCTTTCGGATCTGCCCATCCGCGCCCCGGCCAGCCTTTCGGGGTTCTTTTGATCCCGAGCGCCCGGCGCACCGCGCTTTCATCCTTGATGAGAAGTGCCTCGAACATCGGCTCCATGCAAACGGGCAGGACCATGCCAGGCTCCAGCGGTGGCGGCCCACTCCGCTGACCGGGAGTCGGTCTTGCTCGAAGCTCGGCATGGCGCCTCGCCGCCTGAGCCTTCCAGGCTTCGGGAAGAGACCTGGAATCGGCAAGGAATCGGTATAAATCGACTGTCTCGTCCCAGCGGCAGAACGTATCCTGGGGATTCCAGGCGGGAACGAGATCCCAGGCCACGACGGCGGCATCGAAAGACTCACGTTTCATCACACGCATCATGAGCTGATCGAGCGCCTCTCCGCCACCGCTCATCCGCGGTTGCCGTGGATCCATCGCAACCAGGTGCTTTTTGTTGATCGGCACGATCAGATCGAGCTTGCGGAGTGACAGCGCCTGCGCCAGGCACTCCCGCCAGATGACTTCCAGAGGGGGCAAGCCCCGCGCCGGGCGGGTCGAGCTACCCTCGACGAAGAGAGCGACGCGGAGTGGCATTACTCCGCCTCGTTCACATACCGGGTGCCGGCAGGCACAGACGCGTCGAACGCCTTGATCTCCGGCCGGGAGGAGAAGTGCTCGTATCGCGTATCGCCTTCGATGCGGCGGACTTGCAGGATCGAATCGATCGGGATGTAGTCGAGGACCCAAGGTGAATGGGTCGTCAGGATGACCTGTGTTCCCCGTGTCGCCGCCGACTGCAGGTGACGCAGCACCGCCTGCACGGTCCACGGGTCCAAACCATTTTCGATCTCTTCGATGCACAGCAGAGAGGGCGCGGGATCACGGACGAGGAGAGCCATGATCGCGGTAATCCGTCGCGTGCCTTCCGAAAGCATCCAGGAAGGGACATGGAATTTCCGGCGGCCACGGCGACCGCGGGAGGATAACTTTTCCACGAGACCGTAGTTGACGATCGTATCCCGGCCGTGCTCCGCACCAGAGACGCTGATCGCATCGACCTCGGGAAGGACTTCGCGAAGTGCTTCCACCAGATGCTGACGCTGCCGGTTTGAGAGCTCGTTGAGCAGAGCGGGCAGGTTCCTCCCCTCTTCGTCCAGAAGGGACTCGAAGGATCTTCGGGTCGCCAACGATCCGGCCGACAGACGGTTGGGGCTGAGCCTCAGGAAAACGGCGTTCGTCCAGAAGTCCTCGAGTGCGCGGAGGCCTTGATCTGGTTTGCCGACGCCGGCCGACGTGAGGAGGCCCAAAGCCAGGCGATCAGGATCTCTGAAAAAGACGCTGGGGCCGGCGCTTTTGCCGTTGGGAGCACTGAGAGCTCTGATCCGTTCTCCCGTGAGATAAACGTTTCGAACGGCGCCGCCGACCAGCGACACCAATTCTTCCGAGCGGATCGACGGAGCCCCCGTGGGCTCGTCGGCATCCACTTTGAGGAGGTAGCGCAGGCTCGGCTCAGCAGCCTCTCCGCCTCCCCAGGTCAGCTCCAGCTCGAAATGGAGGTCCGGCGAACGGAAGTTGACGAGGTCTCGTGCACCGTAATATCGAGAGCAGGCTTCCCGTGCGTCGAGCCGGATCGCCGTATCGATCCATTGGAGAGCTTCAATCAGTGTGCTCTTTCCGCTGCCGTTCCGCCCGATCACGACGTTGAAGGGCTGCAACGGGATCGGCTGCGGTTTGAAGGCCGCCTTGAATCCCTCCAGCCGGACTTCCGTAAGCCATCGCTTTGGTGCAGTGCTCGTTCTGGACGTCATGATCTCCCCGGGCGTGCGCTCCGAGAGGAGCATATCCCACGTCACTCCTGGACCAGCCCGCCAAAGAACAGATCCAGCATCTCGCGGGCGAGCTGCTCGGCGGGAATCTTCCCATCAGGGCGGAACCATTTGTAGATCCAGAGGACCTGGCCGAGGAACGAGAAGGCGGCGACGCGCGGGTTGACCGGGCGGATGCGGCCCTCGCGCACCGCCTCCTCGAAGGACGATTCGAGGAAGTGGACGTAGCGCCGCTTGCGGGCGTTGATCTGCTCGCGCGCCGCGCCGGTCAGGGTGTCGTGCTCGTGGAGGATGATGGTGACCTCCTTGCTCCACGCTTCGGTGACCAGGAGGATGTTCTTCTCCATGCACGCCTTGAGGCGCTCGACGGGATCGCTGATGGCGAGGACGGGATGGAGGACGCGCTCCTCGAAGATGTCCATGCCGTAGCTCATGATCTCCAGGAGGAGCTCTTCCTTGCTGTGGATGTAGTAGTAGAGGCCGGCCTTGGTGAGCCCGCACGCCGCCGCGATGTCCTGCACGGACGAAGCCTCGTACCCCCGCTCGCAGATCAGCCGCGCGGCGGTCTCCAGCACCGCGCGATGGCGCTCCTTGTGGATGTTCGTCTCGGGCTCCGGTGCGCGCGCCATGGGCTCTCCCGCTGGGATCGATCGGTTGATCGGGGGATTCTAGACCCGAACAGCCTTGAGCTTCACCCCTCGGCCACGCCCTTGCGATATTCCGGATGGCGCTCGACGAAGCCGCGGACGAAGGGGCAGGTGGGGATGAAGCGATCACCCGTGCGGAGGGTGTCGTCGAGAGCGAAGCGGACGATCTCCTCGGCGATGCGCCGGCCGCGCAGCTCCTCGGGGACGAAGGTGTGCTGGAAGTCCCGGACGTGATCGCCGGCCGGCGCGTAGGTGACGTGCGCCTCGTGGCCGTCGATGACGGTATAGAACTTGTGGCCTTTCTCATCGTGCTGAATGTCGAGTGCCATGGGATTCCTTTCACGGTTCGGTTTGGAGCCTTGCGTAATCTTCCGGCGTGTCCACGTCCTGGACGACCCCCGGGTCGTCGACCTCGATCCACAGCGTCGCCGCGGCGTGCCGGTCGCGGAGCTGCCGCAGGCCGCTGGAAGAAGCCGGGTCGAGATCCTCGATCTCTTGCATCAGCTCCGGGGCGATGACCAGCGGATGGCCGTGCCGGCCCTGCCAGACCGGCAGCGCCAGGGGCGCCCGCGCCGCCGCGCGGCGGCGGACGATCTCGGCGATCGTCTCCGCGCGCACCGCCGGCAGGTCAGCGGGGGAGATCAGCAGCGTCTCGCCGCGCGCCGCCAGCCCGGCCGCGCCGCCGAGGGCGGCGAGACCCTCCTGGATCGTAGACAGCATGCCGCGCTCCGGGTCCGGGTTGACGGCTGTGAGGAGCCCGGCATCCGCCGCCCAGGCGCGGAGAGCCTCATCATCTGGAGCGGTGACCAGGAGGATCGTCTCGACTCCTGCCGCCCGCAGGCTCGCGGCGAGAGCACCGACGATCGTCCCGTCCCGATAGGGGAGGAGCAGCTTCGGGCATCCCATGCGGCGGGAGGCACCGGCGGCGGGGAGGAGGGCGGTCGGCACGGGCCCATTGTAAGGGCTCCTGCCGCGCTGAAGCCGGCTTCAGGGCGGCTGGGTAATCCTCTGCGCCGTCTACCCCGCCGTCTTCACCCAACAGCGCAGCACCTCCGCCACGCTCCACGCCTGGGCCGCGCAGCCGCGCGGGGTCCAGGGCTCTTCGGCGTCGAAGACTTCGCTGATCTGGCCGAGGCAGGCTTCCCCGAGGTGGGGGATGAAGCCTTCCAGGAAGCTCCGGGCTCCGGTTTTGTCCTCGGGATGGACGCGCAGCCAGGCGTCGAGGAAGGGGCCGATGAGCCAGGCCCAGACGGTGCCCTGGTGGTAGGCGGCGTCGCGGGAGCGCAGGTCGCCGTCGTATTGCGCCTTGTAGTCGGGATGGCCGGGAGCGAGGGAGCGCAGGCCGAGGGGGGTGAGGAGACGCTCGCGCACGGTGTGCAGGACGGGCTCCCAGCGCTCGCGGTCGAGGATGGGATGCGGCAGGGAGATCGCGAAGATCTGGTTCGGGCGGCAGGCCGGATCGTCTCCGACCTCACCGTCCACCACGTCGAAGAGGTAGCCGTCCCGGGCGTTCCAGAAGCGGCGGTTGAAGGAGTCGCGGGCTTTCTCGGCGTGCGCGCCGAGGGCGTTCGCGGCTCCCTCGCCGTCCGTGCCGTGCTGGCGCTCGCGCACCCAGGTCTCCAGGAGGCGGAGGGCGTTGTACCAGAGGGCGTTGATCTCCACCGCCTTGCCGCGCCGCGGGGTGACCACCCAGCCGTCCACCTTGGCGTCCATCCAGGTGAGCTGGTAGCCCTCGGCGCCCTGGCGGAGGAGGCCGTCCGCGGGATCGACGCCGATGCCGAAACGGGTGCCGCGCAGGTGGTGGTCGACGATGTCGAGGAGGACCGGCAGGAGATGGTCGAGAGTCTCGGTGTCGCCGGTGGCGTCGAGGTAGCGCGACAGGGCGTGGAAATACCAGAGGGTCGCGTCGGCGGTGTGGTAGACGCCTTCCCGATCGCCCTCGGGGAAGTAGTTGGGGATCAGACCGTCCTGGACGTGGCGGGCGAAGCTGCGCAGGATGTAGCCGCCTTCGAGGTGGCGGCCGGTGGTGAGGGTCAGCCCTTCGAGGCTGATCATGGTGTCCCGCCCCCAGTCCGTGAACCAGTGATAGCCGGCGATGATGCTGCGCGCCTCGTCTCCTGCGGCATGGGCGCGGGCGGCATCTTCCGCCCGGCCGGGAGTGACGACGAACTGGTCGGCGGCGAGGACGAGCTCGGCCATGATTGGATCCAGAACAGGATCCAAAACGGGGTCCTGGGCGCGCGGAGCGGCCAGGGAGATCAGGTGCTCGCGCCGCTCCAGCTCGGCGTCCATGGCCTCGCGCGGCTTCAGGGCCTCGATGGTCTCCCAGGTCTCGGTCGAGGCGACGAGGGCCGCGTCGTCCCCCTTCGCCAGGTCCACCGCGAAGAAGCCGGGAGCCCAGAGGTCGCCCACGGATTCATAGCCGCGATGGTCCTCCAGCTCGTAATAGGCCCCCTCGATGCTGCGCCCGGTGACGGTGAAGGTGGCATTGGCGCCGGAGACGCGCAGGCGCAGAGGCGGCACGGCTTTCCAGGCCGAGGTGATCTCGTAGCGCTGGTCGACGGCCTGGAAGCAGTACGGCGTGCCGAGCGGCGTCGACACCGGCGCGTCGTGCGGGCGGAAATGAATCGTCGGGTGCATCTCCAGGCGCAGCACGCCCGGCCCGTCGAGCAGGGTGTAGGTGACGTAGACCGTGTTCTGGCGGTGAGCGAGGAAGACCCGCTTCTCCAGGACGTAGCCGCCGGCCTCGTAGCTCCAGACAGGGAGCCCCGCCTCCAGCCGGAATTCGCGCAGGTGGCCGGCGCCCGGCACCTGCATCTCCTGGCCGGCGAACGCCTCGCCACCCAGGGACACCACGGTGTGATCAGGCAGGCGCAGCACCTCGGACATGCCGCTGAGCATCTGGAGACGCCCCACGGGAGCCGGCAGGGCGCTCACCAGCAGGCTGTGATAGCGGCGGGTGGCGACGCCTCCCAGGGTGCCCGAGGCATAGCCGCCGAGACCGTTGGTGACCAGCCACTCGCGCTGCACCAGGAGACCGGCCGCGGCCCGGGGACCGGGTTGCTCCTCGATCTCGGGCTCGGCGTTCCAGGGCATGCGGCGCTCCGGGCGGGCGATATCGATATCCGCGACGGCTTCGTTCTTGAGATCGACAGTCATCATTCTTTCCCTTCCGGGAGCCGGGCGGGCCGCAGCACGGTGGCCGCGTGGCCCGGGATCAGCCAGCCCCCTTCGTCGTCTTCCGCCGGCGGCGCTCCGACGCCACCGTAACGCGGGCTCTCGCTGGACCATTGGACTTCCCAGCGCCTGTCCTCGGGCGGCGCCAGGAGCGGCTCGGGCGCCGGCACGAGGCGGAGGTCGTGGCCGAGGTTGATCAACAACAAGCGGTCGTCCCCGTCGCTCTCTTCCAACCCAAAGAAGCGCAGCAGGAAAGCGTTCTGCCCGAGCACGGCGCCATCCAGGCCGCCTGAATCACGGAAGGCCCGCTCCTCACGGCGCAACCGCAGCAGGTCTTCGTGCAGCGCATAGCCTTCGGCGTGCGTCTTGCGCTCGCCGAAGTCGAGCTTGCAGCGCCGGAAGGTCTCCGGATCGGCGGGGTCGGGGATGCCGGCGGCCAGCTCGCGGGCGGCCAGGCTCGGGAACTGCGACAGGAACTCCTCCCGCCCCTTGCGCACCGCCCGTGCCAGCTCAGGATGATGGTCGGCGAAGTAGAGGAAAGGCGTCGAGGCGCAGAATTCCTGTCCCATGAAGAGCATCGGCGTCGACGGCGCGAGGAGCAGGAGAGCGGTCATGGCGCGGAACACGCCCGGGCTCGTCTGCGCCGTGACGCGCTCGCCGCGCGCGGAATTCGCCACCTGGTCGTGATTCTGGAGGAACGTCACGAAAGCGGTGGGTGGCAGGCGGAGGCCGGGGGTGCCGCGGCGCTGCTCCTGCCAGGAGTAGCGCTGCCCCTGGTAGAGGTAGCCGTATTTGATCGCCGAGATCAGCTCCTGGGGCGTGCCGGAGTAGTCGGTGTAATAGGCCTCTTTGCGCCCGGTGAGCGCGACGGCGGCGGTATGGTGAAAGTCGTCGTTCCACAGTGCATCGATGCCATACCCACCGCGCTCGGGCGGCTTGACGAGGCGGACGTGCTGCGGCTCGTTCTCGGCGATGACGTAGGTGGAACGGTGTCCCAGCCTCTCTCCAGCTTCGCGCACGGCGCGGGTGATCACGGCGAGGATGTGCTCGGGCGAGGCGTCCTTGACGTCCTGGGTGGCATCGAGGCGGAGGCCGTCGAGGTGGTACTCCGTAATCCAGTGCCGCGCGTTGGCCACGAAGAAGTCGCGCACCGGCCCCGCGTCCTCCTCGAAGTTGATCGCCTCGCCCCAGTCGTTCGTGTAACGGTCGGTGAAGTAGCGATTCGAAAACTGCTTCAGATAATTGCCGTCCGGTCCAAAGTGGTTGTAGACCACGTCGAGGATCACCCCGAGGCCCACCGCATGCGCACGGTCGACGAAGCGGCGGAAGTCGTCCGGCGTGCCGTAGAGGTGGCTGGGAGCGGACAGATCGACGCCGTCGTAGCCCCACCCGAACGTGCCGGGGAACTCGGCGATGGGCATCACCTCCAGGCAGGTGATGCCCAGGCGCGCCAGCTCGGGCAGCTCGCGCGCGGCGGCCGCCCAGGTCCCCTCGGGGGTGAAGGCGCCGATGTGCATCTCATAGAGCACGACGTCCGCCGGGCGTATCCCCTTCCAGCCGGCGTCCTTCCAGGCGTAGGACGCCGGATCGACGACGCAGGAGGCGCCGTGCGGCCCTTCGGGCTGGAATCGGGACGCTGGATCGGGATAGAGATCGCCGCCGTCGAGTCGGAAACGGTAGAGCGTCCCGGCGCCGGCGCCTTCGATCAGGCCGGAAAAGTAGCCGTCGCCCTCGGCAGCGAGAGGAAACGCGACAGTGTCGATCACGACATCGACGTTCGCGCGGTCCGGCGCCCAGACGCGGAAGCACACGCCGCCTTCTACGACTTCGGCGCCGGCCGGAAGGCGGCGCTGGACGGTTTGAGAGATCTTCGCCGGCATCGCCGCAAGGCAATGCACGCGGTGTGCCCGCTTCAGGCTGGAGGGATCTGACCTGGATGCACGGCCGGGGAGGGGGCCGGAATCTGCTTGAACCCCATGATCCCGGCAAGGGATCTCTTGATCGCCAACCGCGTCACCGAGCTCAAGCTGCCAAGCTTTTTGTGCAGCTCGGTCTTTTCATAGGTGCCGAGGACAGGCTTGACGACGCTGGGCTTGAGCAGGCCAGCCGAATGCCAGTCCTTGATCGAGACTGCATAAGGACTTTCCTGCTGGTGTAATTGGCTCGTGATGGGCATCAAGACGACATCGGCATGAGCCTCGTGATACGCAGCCACACTCACCACGACAGCAGCCTCAATCCTGAGCCGGTCTGATTCGTGTAGCGAAACTCCAGGACGACGACATCCCCGAAGTCACAGGAGATCGTCATACTCGGCGTCGTCAGGGTTGTCCCAGATCTGGGCGAAGGCTGTCCTGGATCGCCCGAAGTCCCGGAGAGTCTCAATCTCCCTGGATTCACAAACACCGCTCAAGACGGCTCTCTCCTCATCGGACACGGTGTCTTCCGCAATCAGGGGCTCTATCCGTTTTCTGTTTTCTTGCGCCATGCTCTCGTCCTCAATGCCTGGAGTTTAATCCTCTGGAGACGAAATGGCCAGAGGTGCAGCACGTCCCGCGAACCGCCGCAGCACCGCCTGCGCCGCCTGATAGCCGCACATGCCGTGGACGCCGCCGGAGGGCGGGGTGCTCGCCGAGCAGAGGAAGACCCGCGGGTCCGGTGTGGCGTAGGGGACGAGGCGGGCGACCGGGCGCGTGAAGAGCTGCCCCAGAGTGGCCGCGCCGCCGTTGATGTCGCCGCCGGCGCAGTTCGGGTTGTAGGCCTCCAGCGCGGCGCAGTCGATGGTGTGGCGCGCCAGGATGAGGTCGCGGAAGCCGGGAGCGAAGCGCTCGATCTGCGCCTCGATGGCGGCGGTGCGGTCGACCGTCGAGCCGTTGGGCACGTGGCAGTAGGCCCATCCCGTCTGGCAGCCGGCCGGCGCCCGGGTCGCATCGAACAGGCTGGACTGGCCGACCAGCACGAACGGCTTCTCCGCGACGCGGCCGTGCCAGGCGTCGTGCTCCGAGGCCGCGATCTCCGCCGCCGTCCCGCCGACGTGGACCGTGCCGGCGCGGCGGCACGCCTCGGCCTTCCAGGGGATCGGCCCGGAGAGCGCCCAGTCGATTTTGAAGACGCCCGGTCCATAGCGATAGCGGGCGAGGCGGCGGCGGTAGCCTTCCGGCCAGCGCAGGCCGCTCCAGCGCAGGAGCTGCGCCGGGCCGAGATCGAGGAGATAGGCGCGCGCGCCAGGCAGCGCGTCGAGCGAATCGACCTTCCGCCCGGTCTCGACCGTTCCGCCCGCCGCTTCCAGCAGCGCCTTCAAAGCATCGGGGATACGCTGCGCACCCCCTTCCGGCAAGGGCCATCCCACCGCGTGCCCGGACGCGCCGAGGAGCAGGGCGACGGCGGCCGTCGGGAGCATGTCGAGAGGCAGAAAGGAATGCGCGGCGAGGCCGGCGAAGAGAGCCTGGGCGCGCGGCCCGCTGAACCGGCTGCGCAGAAGCCCTTCCGCCGAGCGCAGACCCACCAGGCCGAAGCGGGCCATGAGAAAAGGATGGCGCGGAAAGCGCAGAGGCCCCAGGACCTCGGACGCCAGCGGCGCCCATCCGGCCGCGATCGGTTGCAGGAGCCGGCGCCAGGCCAGAGCGTCCGCCGGCTCGCCGAAGCTTTCGCCGGTCTCCTGAAAGTCCCCGTGCGCCAAGACCGCCGCCGTCCCGTCGTCCAAGGGATGGGCGAGCGCGACCGGCGGATGGATCCAGCGCAGCCCGTGCTCGCCGAGCGGCAGCGTGGAGAGATAGGGAGACCCCACCGTGAACGGATAGATCGCCGAGCAGACGTCGTGCCGGAACCCCGGCAGCGTCAGCTCCGCCGTCCGCGCTCCCCCGCCCACCGTCTCCCGCGCCTCGATCACCCGCACCTTCCACCCCGCCCGCGCCAGCGTCACCGCCGCCGACAGCCCGTTCGGCCCGGCGCCGACGATCACGGCGTCGTACTCATGAGAACCGCGCGTCGTCATGCCTCGATGCTACCATCCACCTCGTATGAACATCCGCCTGCTCGCCTTCGCCAGCGCCGGGGATGCGCTGGGCGCCACCGAGATGGACCTCGAGATGCCGGAAGGCAGCCGCATCGCCGATCTCCGCGCCCGCCTCGATGCCGATCACCCCAAGCTCCAGCCTCTCTGGCCGCGCCTCGCGGTGGCGCTCAACGGCCGCGTCGTGACGCCCGACGAGCCCCTCACCCCCGGCGCCGAGGTGGCCCTCCTCCCCCCTGTCTCCGGAGGCAGTGGCCATCCATCAGATCGACGGGCAGATCTCGTCGATGAATCGATCGACACGGACGCCGTCGTCGCCACCGTCGCCGGCCCGGGCCGCGGCGCCGTCCTGATCTTTCTCGGGACGGTGCGCGACAGCCACGGCGGGCGCGGCGTCGAGAAGCTCACCTACAGCGCCTACCGCAAAATGGCCCTGGAGGGATTGGAGCGCATCGTCGCCGACCTCGAAGCCTCCTCCCCCGGCCTGCGCGCGGCGATCGTCCACCGCCTCGGCGAGGTCCCGGTCGGCGAAGCGAGCGTCGTGATCGCCGTCGCCTCCCCCCACCGCGCCGCCGCCTACGAGGCCAACCGCACGGCTCTCGAAAGGCTCAAGACCGAGATCCCCATCTGGAAGCGCGAGCACTATACGGAAGGCCCGGCGGTCTGGCGGGAAGAGGAGCCGCTGGTTCCGTTGGGCTAGTGCAGTGGGTCAGATGTTCTGAACCTTTGGCCCGTCTCTACTGTTCCAAGGTGCAGGCCGCTTTGTCTTGCTTTCCCTGGTCCAGCCTCAGCTTTCCTTGGTCGATCCTCAGCTTTCCCTGATCCAGCCTCAGCTCTCCCGGGTCGATCCCCAGCTCTCCCCGGTCGATCCTCAATTTACCCTGGCTGGGCCGCAGCTCCCACTGGTCGAGCCTCAACCTGTCCTGATCGATCGGCTACTTACCCCAGGGCGACCTCAATCCCTCCTGGGGAATCGTCGATCCGGACGAGGGCAGATTCAACCCTGGACGGGGCGGATTGAAGCCTGAGTGGGGTGGATTGAAGCCTGAACAGGGAATCTTCGCTCTACAGAGGGCCGGCTTCGATCCCGAGAGGGGCGGCTCCGCCCTGCGGTCTCGGCCGGCCCGTCTCAACCCCGGCAGGCCCTCGCCGATCCGGTGGCGCAGGATCGAGCCAGCTACGTTCCACAACCGTTGAGACGCTCCGACTGGCCAGACTCCGAGAGACCCTGCGCACAGATCCGCGCTGACTCCGGTCGGATCGAAGACGACTCCTGTGCTAGCTTTCAGGCATGGACCTGCACCGGCTGGGCGAAGAGCGAAGCATTGCGTATCACCGCGTGATCGCGGAGCGTCTGCAAGCCAAGCCCGAGGTCCTCGAAAACGCCCGCCGGCGCGTCCGGACCTGGCTGGAGTCGCCTGAGACCGCGCGGTTCTATGCCCGCAAGTGGGCGGAGATTCTGGCTGGAGACGTACCCTCGATCGCGGCGTTTCTGGTCGACCGTAGCGAGCTCGCGGTCGAGCTTCGGCAGTCGAGCCCGTTCGCCGGAGCTCTGCGGCCGCAGGAACGCTGGAAGATCTGGCGCGAGACCAAGGAGCGGTTTGCCCAGACATGACGCGCGAGCAACTGGAGCACCTCATCCGCGCCGCCGCGGTCATCGCCGACGATGACACGATCGTCGTCATCGGCAGCCAGGCGATCCTCGGCCAGTTCCCTGACGCTCCGGCGCCCATGCGCGTCTCCACCGAAGCCGATCTCTTTCCCTGGAGCCATCCCGAACGCGCCGACGTCATCGAAGGCAGCATCGGCGAGCTGTCGCCGTTCCATGAGACCTTCGGCTACTACGCCCATGGCGTCACCGAAGACACGGCCCTCCTCCCGCAGGGCTGGAAGGAGCGGCTCGTCGTCATTCGCAATGAGAACACCCGGGGAGCGAAAGGGCTCTGCCTCGAGGTTCACGATCTTCTCATCGCCAAGTCGCTCGCCGGACGCGAGAAGGATCTCGCGTTCTTGGCCGAGGCGGCGCGGCACCGCATGGCGGATTCCGAGGTCCTGCTCCGCCGTCTGGCGACCGTTAAAGTCGCTGAGGAGATTCGCGCGAAGGCCCTCGCGATGATCAAGAGCACATTTCTCACCCGTCATCCTGAAAGCGAGCCGTGCGAGCTTGAAGGATCTGGGCGGAGGGAAGCTTCCGCCCTCCCAGATCCTTCAGGTCGCCGGGGCTCCCCTCAGGATGACGGGACTGAGTGAGGCGTCGCCGTCCACGCCTCCGTGAACAGCCGCGCGAAGTTGCCGCCGAGGATCTTCGCGATCCGGGCGTCGGCGTGGCCGCGCCGGCTGAGATGCCAGGCGATCGTTTCGAAGCGGCGCGGGGTGTTGAGGTCGGGGACGAAGGTGTAGGAGTCTTCGCTCTCGCCGGGCGCCGAGATGCCCAGGCGGCGGCGCTCCTTGACGTCGTTGCGGTGCTGCTCGATGTACCCGGGCGTGAGATGGACGGGCGAGATCCGGCCGTCGGTGCCGATCCCCACGTGGTCCTCGCCGCAGACCTCGACGGCGTGCTCGATGTGGCGGAGGAAGTCTTCCGCCATGGGCTGCCCCTGGGCGCGGAGGAAGGGCATCAGATAGATCCCGGCGACGCCCCCCTTCTCCGCCAGGCGGCGGAGCTCTTCATCGGTCTTGTTGCGCGGGAGGTCGACGAGAGCGGCGCAGCCGGTGTGCGTGATGGCGACCGGCTTCTTCGAGGCCGCGATGGTGTCGAGAGTGGTCTGCTTGCCGCCGTGCCCGAGATCGACCAGGATGCCCAGCTCGTTCATCCGCTCGATCATCTCGCGGCCGAGGCGACTCAGGCCGGCGTTCGCCGGCTCCAGGCAACCGTCCCCCACCAGGTTCCGGCGGTTGTACGTCATCTGGATGATACGGACGCCGAGCCCGTGGAAGGTGGCCAGTCGGTCGAGGTCGTCGCCGATCGACAGGGTGTCCTGGAAGCCGTAGACCAGCCCCAGGCGGCCCGTGGACTTGGCGGTCCCGAGGTCCGCGGCGGTCCTGATTCTCATCAGGACGTCGGCATGGCGATCGATGTCGCGCTCCCAGACGGCGATCTGGTGGACCGTGTTCTCGAAGGCGCCCTCGACCAGACCGACGCTGCCGACGGTGAGATTGGCGGCGGTCAGCCCGGAGGCCCGGGCGTCGCTCAGCTCGGAAGAGGTCAGGAGACCGTCCGGGCTCTTGTCCTGGCCGCCCCCCGGCCCGCCGAGGCCGTCGATGACGATCGCTCCGGCATAACCGTTCCAGGAAGCTGGAGGCGACAGGGCGAAGGCACGCCGCCCCACGGCGGCGCCGAGGGTCGCGACGGCGGAGAACGCGAGGAACTGCCGGCGGTCGAGCTCCGTCTTCATACGGAAACCTCACTCTCCCTGGACGCGCACCAGATGGTAGTCCTTGCGCCCCTTGCGCAGCACCAGGAGCTCGCCGCCGATCGCGTCGCCGGCCGAGATGCGCCGCTTCTCGTCGCTCTCCCGCTGGTTGTTGACATAGATCCCGCCGCCCTGGATCGCCCGCCGCGCTTCCGACTTGGAGGGGACGAGCCCGGAGGAGACCAGCAGGTCGACCAGCGGCAGACCGTCGGGGAACAGCCGGGACCGCTCGACCTCGCTCGACGGCACGTCGGCGAAGATGTCCGCCACGTCCCGGGGCTCCAGGTTGTCCAGACTCTCGCCGAAGAGGACCCGCGAGGCGAGGAGGGACTTGTCGAGCTCGGTCTCGCCGTGCACCGCGCGCGTCACCTCGCGGGCCAGCGTCTTCTGGGCCTCGCGCTCCTGCGGCTGGGTGCGCAGCTTGTCCTCCAGCTCCGCAATCTCATCGCGGTCGAGCCAGGTGAAGCTCTTGAGATAGTGGACGACGTCGCGGTCGTCGACGTTGAGCCAGAACTGGTAGAAGCGGAACGGCGAGGTCAGCTCGGGCGACAGCCAGACCGCGCCGGCCTCGGTCTTGCCGAATTTGACCCCGGAGGCCATGGTCACCAGCGGAAAGACGAGCCCGTGCGCCAGCGGCCTGGCCTTCTCGGCTGCCGGCCCCTGCGTGCTCTCGCGCTCGCCGCGCAGGCGGCGGATGAGGTCGGCGCCGGCGGTGATGTTCCCCCACTGGTCGCTGCCGCCCATCTGCAAGCGGCAGCCGTAGCGGTCATGGAGGACCAGGAAGTCGTACGCCTGGAGCAGCATGTAGCTGAATTCGGTGAACGAGATCCCGTCCGCCTGCTCCAGCCGGCGCTTGACCGACTCCTTGGCGATCATGCCGTTGACCGTGAAGTGCTTTCCCACGTCGCGCAGGAAATCCATCAAGGAGATGGAGGCCAGCCAGTCTGCGTTGTTGACGATCCGCGCCGGGTTCGACACGGCGTCGAAATCGAGGAAGCGGGCGAGCTGCCCCTTGATCCCCGCGAGGTTCTCCTCCACCTTCTCGCGCGTCAGCAGAAGCCGCTCCAGCGACCTGCCGCTCGGATCGCCGATCATCCCCGTGCCGCCGCCGGTGAGGGCGATCGGCGTATGCCCGCAGCGCTGGAGCCGGGCGAGACACATGATCGGCAGCAGCGAGCCGACGTGCAGGCTGGCCGCGCTCGGATCGAATCCGACGTAGCCCGTCACCTTCTCCTGCGCCAGCAGATCGCGCACCCCTTCGGTCGAGTCGTAGACCAGACCTCTCCACTCGAATTCGTCAAATACGTTCACGGTCACCCCCGGCGCGGATTATAGCGGTGGTGCCAGCCGCGCCACCGTCGCCGCGAGGTCGGCGGCGTCGAAGGGTTTGGTGAGGTGGGCCTGGAAGCCGGCGTCGAGGGCGCGGCGGCGGTCGTCGGCGCGGGCGAAGGCGGTGAGGGCGATCGCGGGGAGGTCGACGGAGGGCCAGCGGGAACGCACGTCCCGGATCAGCTCGAAGCCGTCGCGGCCCGGCATGCCGATGTCGCTCACCAGGAGGTGCGGCGGGGCGGACTCGAGGGCGGACAGCGCTTCGGCCGCCGAGGCCGCCGTCGCCACCTCGGCGCCGCTGCCGGTCAGGATCTGACAGAGGAGGTCGCGGGTGTCGGGATCGTCGTCCACCACCAGCAGGCGGAGACCGTGCAGGGAGACCGCGGGGAGCTCCGGCGGCGGGGACGGGCGGGGGACCGCGCCGGCGACGAGAGGGAGGGCGACCGTAAAGGCGGAGCCCTGGCCGGCGCCCGCGCTTTCCACGCGGACCGTACCGCCGTGCATCTCGACCATCTGCCGCACGATGGAGAGCCCCAGGCCGAGGCCGCCCTGGCGGCGCGTGGTGGACGAGTCGGCCTGCCGGAAGAGATCGAAAATGAAGGGGAGGAATTCGGGATCGATCCCCTGGCCGGTGTCGGCGATCCGGATCTCGGCGTGCGCATCGTCGCCCGGCTGCAGGCGGACCTCCACGCGGCCGCCCCGCTGGCTGAATTTGACGGCGTTCGAGAGCAGGTTCCACACCACCTGCTGCAAGCGCTCGGGATCGCCGGAGACCGGGACTGGCAAGGGGGTGTAGACCTTGTCGAGCTGAATCCCCTTGGCTTCCGCGGCGGGAGCCACGGTGGCCAGGGCGGCGTCGATGATCTCCGGCAGATCCACCGTGCTCAGCTCCAGGCGCAGCTTTCCCGAGATGATGCGCGAGACGTCCAGGAGGTCGTCGATGAGCTGCGCCTGGGCGCGCGAGCTCCGCTCGATCGTCTCCAGGCCGCGGAGCTCTCCCGCTGCGTCCATCTTGCCGCTGCGCAGGATCTGCACCCAGCCGAGGATGGCGTTGAGAGGGGTGCGCAGCTCATGGGAGAGGGTGGCGAGGAACTGGTCCTTGATGCGGCTCGCCGCCTCGACCTGCGCCTGGGCCTCCAGGGCCTGGCGGGTGCGCCGTTCCGCCTCCTCCTTGGCTTTGCGCATCTCTTCTTCAGCGTTGAGGCGGTCGGAGATATCGGTCGAGAAGACGGCGATGCCGTCGTCGAAGGGGTAGGCGTAGATGCGGAACCAGTGCTCGCTGATGTGGCTCTTCGCTTCGAAGTGGACGACGGCTCTCGTCGCCATCACCTCGCGGAACCGCTCCTCGTGCTCCGTGCCCAGAAACTCGGGATAGGTCGTCCACAGGTCCTTGCCGATCGGATCCTTGATCAGGCGGGGCGCGTACTGGCGGAAGTAGCGGTTGAAGTAGGTGAATCGCCAGTCCGCGTCGACGGTGAAGAAGCCGTCGTCGACTTTGTCGAGGAAGCTCTCGGCACGGCGGTCCGCCAGCCGGCGGGCGCTGTGCAATCGCGACAGATACCAGGCCACCGCCGAGGTGAGGCCCGCCTGCCCCAGGAACACGGCGGTGTGGACGGCCCGCTGGCCGAGGGCGATCCGCGGATCGAGGATGTAAATCCAGACAGCCGTGGCCGCCGCCGCGGTCGCGACGAGGCCCGGCCCCAGGCCCAGGCGCCAGGCGACGAGGAACACGGTCAGCGGGAGGAGAAAGAAGTCGGATTCCTGGGCGAGAGCCGACCGGCTCGTCAGGCGCAACGCGACCACCGCCAGCACGGCCGCCACCGCCAAGCCATGGCGCAGGACCCCGTGGACCAGGGCCCGCGAAGTCGGAACGCTCTCGGTGCGCGGCTTGGCCACGACGGACGATCCTACCTTCCGCCGCTCGCGGCGGTGACCTGGAGCAGGGCCGCCTTCAGGGTTTGCAGGGTCAGCGGCTTGGTCAGGTGGAGGGCGAAGCCCGCCTCGCGGCTCTTGCGCAGATCGTCTTCCATGCCGTAGCCCGAGAGGGCGATGCCGGGAAGGCGGTAGAGACGCACCAGCTCGCGCATCAGATCCAGGCCGGAGCCGTCCGGCAGGCCGATGTCGCTCAGCACCAGATCGAAGCCAGCTTCCGTACCCGCCGCGCTCGCCGCCGCGGCGAGCCCCGCCGCGACACTCGCCGCGACGGTCACCCGGTGGCCGACCAGCTCCAGCAGATCCGCCATCGCCGCGGCGGTGTCCGCGTGGTCCTCCACCAGCAGGATGCGCAACGCCCTCTCCTCCGCCGGCAGGCTCGCCGTTGCGGGCGGCGCCAGATCGCTGATCGTGTCGTCCAGATCGAGCGGCGGCTCGCGCATGGGGAGGCGGACGGTGAAGGTGGAGCCGTGGCCGCGGCCGGCGCTCACGGCGGTGAGGCTGCCGCCGTGCAGCTCGAGGATCGCCTTGCTCACCGCCAGGCCGAGCCCCAGGCCGCCGAAGCGGCGGGTGATGCGGCGGTCGGCCTGCTCGAAGGCGTCGAAGACGCGCGGCAGCATCTCCGCCTCGATGCCGATCCCGGTGTCGGAGATCTCCACGGCCAGGCGCTTTTCCGCCGTCTCCTCGAGGGACGAGCGGACGGTGATCGTGCCCCCTTCCGGGGTGAATTTGACCGCGTTGTTGAGCAGGTTCCAGAAAACCTGGGTCAGGCGCGGACCGTCCGCCCAGACCCGGTAGTCGGCCGGCGTCAGGCCGAGATCCAGACGCAGGCGGCCGGCGGCCACCTCCTGGGCGCAGCAGATGTGGATGGCATGCTGGAGGATCTCCCAGGCGTCCACCGCCTGGCAGTGGAGCTCGAGCTTGCCGCGGGAGATCCGGGTGAGGTCGAGCAGGTCGTCGATCAGGCGCGCCTCGAGCTCGACGTTGCGGCGGATCATGGCCAGGCTCTCGCGCAGATCGGCGCCGAGGCCGGGGCCGGCTTCCAGAGTCGACACCGCGGCGAGGACCGGGGTGAGCGGCGTGCGCAGCTCATGGGAGAGCACGGCGAGGAAGCGGTCCTTGGCCTGGCTCGCCGCCTGGACCTCCTGGGTATGCAGCCGCAAGGCCTCTTCGGTCCGCTTGCGCTCGCCGATGTCGGCGACGACGGCGAGGATCGACTCGGGCTCGTCCTGCGGTCCGCGCAACAGAGAGGTCCAGATCGCCACGTCGATCCGGGAGCCGTCCTTTCTCTCCCGCACGGCCTCGACGCCGCTCAACGGCCTCCCTTCGAACGTCTCGCGGAGAATGCTCTCCCGCTCCGCCTCCCGTTCAACCGGAAAGATGGGCAGGACGCGGCCCAGGACCTCACGGCGGCTCCAGCCGAAGATCCGTTCGGCGGCGGGGCTCCACACCCGCACCAGGCCGTCGCGGTCGACCACCATGATGGCCAGCGGGGAGGCCTCGACGAGAGCGCGCAGCGCCTGGTTGGTGCGCAGGAGATCCTCCTCCGCCCAGTGGCGCTCGGTGACGTCGGTGCCGGTGCCGACGACGTACTCGACCTCGCCCCCGGCATCCAGGATCGCGGTATCGGACCACGAGATGCGGCGCAGCTCGCCGTCGCGGGTGCGCCATTGGTTCTCGTGCCGGCTGGCCGGCTTTTGACCGCCGGTGCGATCCGCGAGCAGACTGATGAACGCGGCCCGCACCGCCTCGACCTCCTCCGGCACCACGAAGAGATCCCACAGAACGCCCCCTCTCACCTCGGCGAGCGGATATCCCGTGGCGTGCTCGAAGGCCCGGTTGCAACGGACGATCCTCCCCGTGCGGTCGAGGACGACCACCAGACTCGGAATGCTGTCGAGGACCGCGACGGCAAGGCTGCCGCCGAGGTCCATCGGGAAGGATTCCTCGCGGGGACCGGGGGGCGCCATATCAGGAGCTGCGATGCGACGAACCGAGCACGACCGGGACAGTCTATGCCGATGAAGCAAATGTGGGGAAGCCTGTCACGATCCCTGAGCGATGGCCGGCAGGCGTCCCTCCAGCAGAGCCTGGAGCTCGCCGAGGCTCTCGCCGCGCAGCAGCCTCTCCTGGCTCCGCGCCACCAGGGCCACGTTGTGCCGCACAGTCGGTGTATCGGGGATCGGCTCACCGTCGCGCAAGGCGATGATCTGGCGGCCGATCTCCGCGCGGGCCGCCGGATCGGCCACGGCCGCCCGGGCCAGGATCAGGTCGCGCATCAGCCGTCCCCGGCCGAGGTCTTTGTAAGCGCTACGATAACGGACGAGCACGGCGCGTACGATGCGCTCTTTCACCCAGCGGTATTCCTCGGGCTCGACCCCCAGCTCGCGGGCGGCCCGCACCTCCGCCTCCGGCGGCTCGCCGCCCGGCTGGCGGAGGATCGCCTGCTCGCGCGGGCGGACGCGCAGGAACATTTCGATCTGGGCTTCGCTCAGCCGGGCGTCCGCGGGCGGCGTGAAGCGCGGCGTGCCCGCCTTCCGGGGCTCCGGCACACCCTTCCCCGCCACCTGATGGACAGCCCGGCAGGTGGCGAGCCCTGCCACCACGGGGATCGCGAGCATCAGGGTCAGGACTTTCACAAAGGGCGAGCACCGCATGGACGATTACCTCCGGACGCGAATCAGTGCAAGAGGCGAGCCGCCGGAGATAGAATCTGTCATAGCTTACGGATGGGAGCGTACCGGGACGTGGTGATTCTGGTGCTGGAGCGGGAGTAGGGAACCTCAAGCCTTGCGCCGGAGCCGCCCCAGCCGCCGCCCGATCGATCCGAGGAAAGCCGTCGCCTCCTCGACCCCGGCGAGCTTGGCGATTCCGAAGTAGCCCACGCCGAAGACCGCCAGCACCAGCGGCGCGGTGAGGCGGACGGAGAGCGGCGGCAGCAGCCACCAGACCAGGGCGGCGGGGAGGGCGGCGCCCAAGGCGATGCCGATCATGCGCAGGTCGTCGCCCCACGGCAGCTCGAAATCCGGCAGGCGGCGGCGGAGCTGGGCGCGCAGACGCAGCAGCTCCAGCCAGGCGCCGGCGGCCGACGCGGTCGACAGGCCCACGGAGCCGAGGCGGAGGGCTCCCGCCTGCGGGCCGATGAGGAGGGAGAGCGGATAGCGGTCGAGCAGGAACATCAGCGGCAGGGCGACCAGGATGGAGGCGGTCACCCGCTGCACGGCGATGCGCGCCGGGACTTTGCTCTCCCCCAGGGCGTAGAAGGTGTTCTGGAGCAGGCGCGACGAGGTGGTGGCGAGAATGCCCAGCGAGTAGCCGCAGAGGACGAGATAGACCAGCCAGTTGTCGCCCAGCGTGAAGCTGCCCGAGCGGTAGAGGGCGCCGACGACCAGCCAGCCGAAGCAGAGGTAGCCGATCACCGTCGGAACGTTGAGGAAGGCCATGGAGCTGAGCACGCGCGTGACGCGCCCGAGAAGCTCCGGCGCGTTGCCCTCGCCGCGCAGGCGCGACAGCTCGGGCAGCTCGGAAGCGGCCAGCGAGACGCCGAACAGGCTGATCGGCAGCAGATAGGGCATCTGCGCGAAGCGGTCCGCCGAGGCCGCGCCGGTGGCCAGGCTGGTGGCGAGGAAGAGGTCCATGTAGCCCGCGAGCTGCACGACGCCGCGGCCGGCCACCACCGGACCCCAGGCGGCGAGCGCCTGGCGCACCCCGGGGACGTCGCGGGAGAAGGACAGGCGGAACCCTTTGACCAGCCGTGCCACCAGGGGGAGCTGGACGAGGAACTGGAGGATGCCGCCGGCCAGACCGCCCCAGCAGGCGGCGTAGAACAGCGTCGTGAGGGCAGTTGATCCCATCGAAGCGGAGGAACGCGTCAGCCAGGAGCCGGTGAAGATCAGCACGCCGATCAGCGACACGTTCCACAGGACCGGCGCGAAGTAGGGCAGAAAGAAGCGCCGGTGGCTGTTCAGGATGCCCAGCGCCCACACCGAGAGGACCATGAAGCCGGTCATCGGAAAGAGGATGCGCACGGCGTGGACGCAGAGATCGAAGCGGTTGACCGCCAGCTCCCCGGAGGCGACCCGCGCGGCGTCGCGCAGGAAGTTGGGAGCGAGCAGGATGACCAGCGGCTTCGAGAGGGCGATCCCGAGCAGGGCGAGCCCCGCCGCGGCGGCGAGCATCAAGCCGAAGATGGCGCCGGCGAAGCGTCCGGCCTCTTCTTCCTTCCCCTCGGCGAGCAGGCGGCTGTAGATGGGGATGAACGCCGCCGACAGGGCGCCCTCGCCGAGCAGGTTCTGCAAGGCGTTGGGAGCGCGCAGCGCCGCGGTGAAGGCGTCGGCGTGCGCGCCGACGCCGAAGTAGTGGGCGAAGGTCGACTCCCGCAGCACGCCGAGGATGCGGCTGAGGAGGATGCCGGCGGCCACGCTGGCGGCGCCGCTGCGGGGGGGAGGGGTCTCGCGAGGACTTTCGACTTCGACGGGATCGCTCACCGCGGCAGGTCGTTCCAGTTGAGGAGGACGTTGTAGACGAAGCGGAAATCCGAGTGATTCAGATAGCGGTGCAGCGGATTGAACGAGAACAGGATCACCCGCCCCTTCTCCACCGGGATGTCAAGAATGGCCGGCGTGCCGTCGACGCTGTCCTCTCCTTTCACGAATCCGGAGAGCACCAGCGTGTCTTTCTTCTTCTCCTCCTTGTCCCCCTTCTCTTCCTTCTTCTCTTCCGCCGCCGGGGAATCGGCGTCCTCCACCTCGATCGCGCCGGCGTCGTGGGCTTCCGGATTGGACGAGAGATCGTACGAGGGCTTCGCCGTCTCCATCTCCTTGGTGCCAAACTGGACGACGACGCGCCCGCGGTCGGCCTTGCTCACGTCCCAGATCGGCCCGTTGCCACGGAAGACGCTGGTGAGCTCCTCGTAGCCGTAGGCGATGGGGTGCTCCGGCCGCACCACCTTGGCGCGCAGCTCGGAGCCCGGCGTGTTGAAGGAACCGGAGGCGCGCTCCACACCGCGCACCAGGCCGCCCTCCACCGGCAGCACGCCGGCATTGGCGAGCGCCACGAGGACGCCGCCGCCGCGCACGAACTGGTCGAGATTCATCAGGCCCTGGAAGCCCATGCCGCCGGTGATGTCCTCCGAGGCGTCGGGGATGCCGTGGCTGGGAGCTTCGGCGGTGCGGGTGTAGGCGAGCGGGCCGTACTTGGGATCGATGCCGTGCACGAGAGCCGCGAGGTCGCCCTGCGAATTGGGAAAGAGGATGACGTCGAAGCGCTCCGCGAGACCGCCGCGCTTCAGATCGTCGTCGTTGATCAGCGTGTAGGGGAGCTTCTGCTGGTCCAGGGTATAGCGCGCCCAGCCGGCATCCTGGGTGTCGATCCAGTTGTGGAGGAGCGCCAGCCGCGGCAGGTCGACGACGTGCCGGCGGACACCCGGCAGCGCCGCCGCGGCGTGGAAGGAGAGGCCGAGCTCCGCGGCGACGGCGGCGACGGCGTCGCGCGGGGCCTGGACGATCCAGCTCCCCGGCGGATAGGTGGCGCCGTCGGCCTGGAACGCCATCTCCGCCGCATCCACTTGGTTGGTGCCGAGGAGGAGGCGGGCCTGGAGCAGCGCGTTCTGGCCGGTGTCACGGAGCAGGAAGAGATCGCCCGCGCCGTCCACGACGCCCTGCGGTGCCGCCTCCGAAGTGACCGGATCCATGGCGGCGGAGAGGACCTTGACGTCGGAGACCGGCTCGCCGGCGACGCCGTAGAGGAGCGGCCAGGTCCAGGCGACGTCGTCGTACGGCGTATTGGGCTCGTCGGCCGGAAACTTCTGCTCTTCGAGGAAGTTCATCGCGGCGTTGCGGTAGGGCTGGTCCATGCGCACCACGGTGCTCCCCGCCGGCCAGCTTTTCGTGCCCAGGGTGAGGCCGGCGCTCAGGCGGTGGACCTCGATGTGCTGCGCCCGGAGCTGGTGGATCAGATAAGCCAGGCGGCCTGGATCGCGCTGCTCGGGCGGGAAGATCCAGGCGTAGGGCGCCTCGGTCTTGCCTTTCTCCATGGCGCGGTTGCCCTTGATCCAGAAGTTCTCCAGCAGCTCGCGGCGGTGCGCGGCGGCGAAGCCGAGCGCTTCGAGGACGCCGGCCTCCATGTAGTTGGTGTTGTCGCGCAGCGACCAGCGCACCTTCTTGCCCGGCGGCCAGGGGCGGTACCACTGGACGTCGGTCACCGGCTTGCCGGCGAACTTCGCCGCGGACAGATCGCGCTCGAAGGTGCCGGGGAGGCTGTTGCCGAAGGTCTCGTAGAAGCGCCCCACGCCGTGGTGGTTGGTGCCCACCGAGACCATGTAGCCGGGCCACCACCCGTCCCAGAAGCCCCACGTCCAGACGCCCGGCAGGCCGAGGGCCGCCATCTCGCCGGCCTCGTGGTCGCCGAGCTGCGTCCATTCGCTGATCGTCACCGGATCGGCGGCGCGGCTGTAGGGGCCGTGGCCGGTCGAGATGTAGAGCAGGGGCACGGATTCGTGCAGGTCGTGCATGACCTGCGGATGGAAATCGTAATAGGTACCGTTGACCGCCCGGGTGAGGGCGAGGGCGAGCTGCATGCCGTCCCGGTTGTTGTCGTGGAGGGCATAGTGGCCCCAGTAGGGGGGCGAGTCGAATTCGGAAAGCTCGGCGTAGGGCAGCTTCTTGCCCTGGAGATGGCGGTAGTACCACTCCACGACGCGGTCCCGGCCGTCGGTTTCGACCACCGGCGTGATGAGGACGATGGTATTGCGGCGGATCTCCTGGATCTCGGGGCGCTCCGAAACGATGAGGCGGTACGCCAGCTCCATGAGCATCTCCGGGCTGCCGGTCTCGGTCGAGTGCAGGCCGCCGAGGAGCCAGTAGAAGACCTTTCCCTCCTCGGAAAGACGCCGCGCCTCGTCGCGGCCGGTGCGGCGCGGGTCGGAGAGCTTGTCCGTGATCTCCTTGAAGTGGTCCACCGCGGCGAGGTTGGCGGGATCGGAGATGACGCCGAGGAGGATCTCGCGCCCCTCCTCGCTGGTGCCGATGGTCTGCACCCGCACGCGGTCGCTCGTCTCCGCAAGCTTCTTGAAGTAGCCGTTGACCTCCGCCGTCTTGTCGAGCTCGCCCGGCGTACCGGTGATCCGTCCCAGCGCCTTGGCCGGCGACGGCACCGTGTCCGAGTCCGGCACATAGGAGACCGTCTCGGGCAGGAATTCCGGCGCCGTCGTGTGCTCCTTGATCCTCTCGACGCTCTCCGCCTCCGCCCGGTCCGGCGCCCAGGATTCGGACCCCGCGGAGCTGCCGGGGCTGTCGGGGGAGAGCTGAGGATTGGAGCCGGGAGCAGCGGGCTCTTCGATCACCCGCACCTGCGCGGCGGCGGGGGGAATCCACAAGAGGAGAACGACGACCAGGAGACGGGCGACGGGCCAGCGCTTCATGTGACCTCCGGGGGCTGATGCCATGGCGCCGCAACGATAGCATTCAGGAGCTCGTCAAAGTCGCCGCCGGCCCCCTCCCCTGGCCCCTCCCCCGTGCCTGCCACCACCCGCCCGCCCGGAACGGGAGAGGGGAACCCCCGCCCGCTGTCCTTTCCTGGTCCGTGCTCGTCCATGCTAGAGGCAGGGATCACCTCTTGACGATCTTGACGCGAGGCTCTCCCACGCCCTAGACTGAGTCCATGAGTCACCGGGAGACGTCAAACGCGAGCTCTGCCGTCGCCTTGGCCACGAAGGCTTTCGGGGAGACCTTGACGAGACTTCAGCTTCCCCAGGATGCTCCTGAGCTCCGCGATCCGGTGGCTCTCGGCGAACGGGCGGCTCTCCGGGCGGTGGCGGACTCCACCTGGGGGAAGGTTCTCGGCCCACTGTTCGACACTGAGCAGGTGAAAATGCTTCTGGGCGTAACGAGCCGTCAAGGAGTCCACGACCTCGCAAACCGTAAGCGCCTTCTGGCTCTCGGACCGGCTCAAGGGCGGAAGCGGTACCCGGCTTTCCAGTTCGGCGAGGCCGGACGGCCTTTCGCCGAAATGCCGAAGATCCTCCAGATCTTCGAGGGTGCCGTCGAGACCCCCTATACCATCGCATCGTGGTTCGTCACTCCCCAGGCCGTTCTCGGTGAGGACACGCCGGCTGCCTGGATGAGAGCCCGGCGCGATCCCGAATTTCTCTTCGAATCAGCACGCCGCGCGGCGGCGCGCCTCGCCCAGTAGACAGTTCTGAGCGCTCTCTCGAAACCTCCACCGGATCTCTCCGGTTTTCCGGAGTCGTCCCTCCGCGGTGCCCGGCTCTTCCGCATCCATCGCGCACGGCGTGGGCCATGGTATTTCTCCAGCGATGGATCGGGCCGCTTTGACCTGGCCTCCAGCAGTGGCCGCGGCACATGCTACGTGGCGAGAGATCCTGTCGGCTGCTTTCTCGAGGTCGCGGGCTTCGAGGGAATCCAATATCTGCTGCGGCACGATCCCGGCCAGTCGCACGTCGGCATCGCCTTCTTTGGCCCTGCCGGACCTCAAGTCTTGCCGGCCGCCGCAACGGATCTGATCGGCCCCGAGGTGATCGCCGAGGCACAGAAGAAGTTTGGCCTCCAGGTCATCTCCCGTTTTCTGAGCCTCACCTGACCCGCGCCACCAAACGCATATGGGGGCCGGGGGTGAGGGGCTCACGCCGCCAGCCGCGCGTCCATCCCCCGCAACCGGTCGGCCATCGTCCTCATGACGTGTACCGCGAAGAGGGGCGACTCCTGGATGAGGACGGCGAAGCGCTTGGCATCGACCGGGGCGAGCTTGCAGTCCGTCCGCGCGATGGCGGAAGCGCTCCGCGGCCGGCGGCTGTCGACGAGGGCCATCTCTCCCAGGAGACTGCCGGGCTTCGCCGTCTCGGGTGCCAGATAGCCGGCGATCAGGTCGACCTCGCCTTCGAGGACGATGTACATGCAATCTCCCGGCTCACCCTTGCGGAAGATGGCCTGGCCGGGGGCGTAGGAGACGACGGCGTTCGAGCGGCGAAAGAGTCCCAGGGTTCCCATGAGCGTGTTCTCCTCTGTTGGTCTGGGATCTCCAACGAAGGCCGGAGCCGAATCCCCTCACCGCACCGCCCGGATCTACTTGCCGCTCTCCTGCATCTCCTGGAGCTCCCGGCGCTCCTTGTCGAGAGCGTTCACGGCGTCGATCTTCTCCTGCTCGGTGCCCTGCATGGTCTGGATCTCCGCCTCCTTGCGCTGGATCTCGGCGGCTTTCTCCTCGATCTTGCGGGTGCGCTCCGCCTCGCTCGTGGAGGAGGTGGTGCCCGTTTCGGCGGCAGGCGTGCCGCTCGACGGTTTCTGGCAGCCGGCAAAGAACGGGAGAAGCAGAGACAGAATGGACAGGACCAGCCACGGCAGCGGACGGCGAGCACGGCTCCCTTGCATGGAGACCTCCTTCAGTTGGAACGTCGTTTCTCTGTGGGGAGAGTAGCATGGTGATACCTTGAAGAGACTGATGTAACGCCGCAATCTTCCCGGTCGCCTGAGAGAGATCAGCCACGGAGGGAGAGCCTTCAGCCACGAGGGATAAACCATGAGCCCAAGGCCAGTAAGCTCCGGTGAGGTGATCCGCCTCCACCAGGTGCTGTTCGCGGAGTACGCAGCCCAACAGATCCAGCCGCCGCTGCCGGAGGGCTATGCCGCCGGCCTCTGCGCCCGCTACGAGGCCGAGCTCGCCGCGTCCATCCCGGACCCCGAGAAGCGCGCCGCGCGCATCGATACCGAGATGATCAAGGAGTTTTACCGCTGGGTGCACCGCCACGGCAACGAACGCTCCGCCCTCTGCCTCTCCGGCGGCGGCATCCGCAGCGCCACCTTCGGGCTCGGGATCGTGCAGACCCTGGCGCGGCGCAGGCTGCTCGGCTGCTTCGATTTCCTCTCCACCGTCTCCGGCGGCGGCTATCTCGGAAGTTGGCTGACCGCCTGGATTCACCGCGTCGGGCTCGACAAGGTCCAGGAAGAGCTCAGCCGCCGGCCGGACTCCCCCGTCTCGCCCGAGCCGGAGCCGGTCCGCCATCTGCGCAGCTACAGCCGTTACATGAGCCCCAAGCCGGGCTTCCTGTCGGCGGACACCTGGACCCTGATCGGCATCTTCCTGCGCAACCTGCTCCTCAACTGGCTCGTCCTCGTGCCCTTGATCGCCGCCGCGCTGCTGTTTCCGCGCCTGAGCACGGCGGTGGTCCTCCAGGTGGCCTCCCTCGGCCCCACCGCACCGGAGCTCCATGACCGGATCGCACGCTGGGTCCTGGCGGCCTCGATCGTCCTGGGCTCGTTCGTGATCGGTTACATCGTCGCCAGCCGGCCCAGCCTCGCCGATGCCGACCCGCCGCGCAGCCGGCTGCCACGGGAGCTGCGCAGCCAGGGCTGGTTCGTGGTCCTCGGCCTGCTGCCGCTCTGGCTCCTCGCCGTGTCGGTGACCGCCTACTGGGCGTGGACCGATCTCTTTTTCCACATCCTCGGCTTTCCGCTGACACCCGGAGCCGCGTTCACCCTCTTCGGCACCGCGCTGGGATTCGGCGGCTATCTCATCTCCCGCCTCTGGGTGCGCGAGATCGCGCTGCTCGAGGGCCTGCTCGTCACCGGCGTCGGAGCCCTCGGCGGGCTCTTCGCCTGGATCGCGACCTCCCTCTTCTTCCTCGAGCCCGATCTCCGCGCCATCCCGCACACCGAGATCTACATCAGCGCCGGCGCTCCCCTCCTGCTCTCCATGTTCCTGCTCGCCGCCACCCTCTTCGTGGGCCTGTCGAGCTATTTCACCAGCGACGCGGACCGCGAGTGGCTGGCGCGCTGCGGCTCCTGGATCCTCATCCTCATCGTGACGCGGAGCGTGCTGAGCGCCATCGTGCTCTTCGCGCCCGTCGCGCTGGTTTACTACGGCCCGATCTGGCTCTCCTCCCTGGGCGGCATCTCCGGCGTCGCCACCCTTCTCCTCGGCGGCGGCGCCAAGACGCAGGCGGTCCGGAAGCCGGGAGAGAAAGCGGACATGAAATCGGTCGCGGCGAGCGCCGTCCTCACCCTCGCCGCGCCTCTCTTCTCGCTCTTCCTCCTCGTCCTCCTCTCCCTCGGCACCAGCCTGCTGATGGCGCTCTGGCTCAACCAGGGACGCGAGGACGTCGACCGCCTCGGCCTCCGCCCGCTCGATCTGCTCGAGGTGGTCCACAAGTCGCCCTGGTGGCTGGTCCTGCTCACCGCGGGCGTCTTCATCCTCGTCGGCGTGGGGATGGGCTTCTTCATCAACATCAACCGCTTCTCTCTCCACGCCGCCTACCGCGACCGCCTGATCCGCGCCTACCTGGGCGCCTCCCGCCCGCGCGCCGAAAGGACCCCGAACCCGTTCACCGGCTTCGACCAGAAAGACAACATCCAGATGTGGCAGCTCCGCGGCAACCGGCCGTTCCCGCTGCTCAATCTCACTCTCAACCTGGTGGGCGGCAAGGAGCTCGCCTGGCAGGACCGCAAGGCCGAGCCGTTCTCCGTCTCCCCGCTGCACGCCGGGAGCTGGTGCCTCGGCTACCGCGACACCGCGCAATACGCCGTCAACGAGCACCGGGACACCGCGCTCACCCTCGGCACCGCCGCCGCCGTCTCCGGCGCCGCGGCGAGCCCCAACATGGGCTATCACTCGTCACCCGCCGTCACCTTCCTGCTCGCCCTGTTCAACGTCCGCCTCGGCTGGTGGCTGGGCAACCCCGGCAAACCCGGCGGCCGGCCGGGAGACCGCACCCGCTCCTACGACAAACCCGGCCCCCGCTTCGCCCCCGGCCCCTTCTTCGCCGAAGCCTTCGGCCTGACCGACGACTGCAGCCCCTACGTCTACCTCTCCGACGGCGGGCACTTCGAGAATCTCGGCCTCTACGAGATGGTGCTGCGCCGCTGCCGCTACATCGTGATCAGCGACGTGGGAGCCGATCCGGGCTTTTCCTTCGAGGATCTCGGCAACGCGATCAGCAAGATCCGCGTCGACCTCGGCGTGCCCATCCGCTTCGACAAGATCCCCATGCGTCCGCGAGCCGCCGCCGCCAGCTTCGACCTCGCCGAGCCGCCCAATCCCCGCTTCCCCTACTTCGCCGTCGGCCGCATCGCCTACTCCTGCATCGACTTCCTGGAGACCCCGGGCGACCTGGGCGCCGAAGCGGACGGCCTCCTGATCTACATCAAAGCCTGCCTCAACGGCACCGAGCCCGTCGACGTCTTCCACTACGCCAAGTCCCACCCCGGCTTCCCCCACGAATCGACCGCCAACCAGCTCTACACCGAATCGCAATTCGAAAGCTACCGCGAGCTCGGCGCCAACGCCGCGGAGAGTCTGTGCGCCAATCTCGGAGCGGGCACGACGCTGGCCGAGCTGTTCGCTTCGCTGGAGGCGCCGCCGGCGTGAGTGGGCAGGAGAGGCCACGGAATCCAGCCCCTAAGGGCCATCCACCCCCAACCCAGGGTTGAAACCCTGGGCTACCTGCCGTAGCCCCTCCGGGGCAAGGTTGAAGGCAATATAGGCGATACCGGCTCAATCGAACACGTATTTCTCCTCGAATTCGATCCGATGCTTCCGGAGTAACGTGAGCATCTCGCTCCGAAAGGTGCGGCGAGAGTGATGCGTCTCCTGGTTCTGAATGTATCGCCGAACGGCCTCCACCTGCGATTCACTCACCGAGAAGGCACCGTAACCATTTTGCCAACCAAAATGGTGAACGTTGCTGGGGGATTGATTCATCCAGCGGGACGATCCGCCCTTGATCTGTTTCACCACCTCTGATAACGACAGGCTCGCTCGAAGACGGGCCAAGAGATGGACATGATCCGGCATGCCCCCGATCTCGAGGAGACTTCCGCGCTCCTGCCGCACGATGCCACCCATGTATTCATAGAGGCTCTCACGGTGATCTGTGGTGATCAACGGAATCCTTCCCTCCGTGCTGAAGACGATGTGAACCACAAGGCTCACGTAGCTGTTCGCCATTGCCATTCTCCCCTTGGCCTCGCACCGGCCGATACAACTTCAAGATCTCGGGAGACAATAGCGCAACTCGCCGATGCTTCATCCCTCCACGGATCTTGCCCCGGAGGGGCTACGGCGCATAGCCCCGGGTTTCAACCCGGGGTGTGGCCAGCGGGCACGCGGCCAACACGGGTGGGCAGGGCGGCCATGACGGACAAGGCGGCAGGCGGACGTTTACCGTCCGGGTCAGAGTGCGGTGGTGATTCCGTTAGCAAGACACGGCCGGGAGCGAAATGGTAAGAACCATCGGAGCCTAGCCTGTCGGCGAGCCACGGCCTTCGACCCAAGCACTCACCTCGGCTGCGAAGCGCTCCAGGTCAGCCATTCCGGCGGTGGCGGCGGCATGGATCTGCTCAGGGTCCACGCCCGAGTACCCATGGGCGACGATGTTGCGCAGCCCGATCGCGTCGCGGAGAGAGCGAGCCGTCTCCTGGGAGATGACTCCGCGCTCCTCGAGGCGCTCGATGGCGCCCCGCGCCGTCGAGACCGGCTGCCAACCTTCGTCCGAGATCAAGTGACTCGCCAGGTCGAGACAGACCTGGACTGCCAGGAGAAGGTTGAAGGAGACGATGTCGAGAGCGTCGAGATCGGTGGCGAGGTCTTCCGGGTTGCCGGGGCAATGGGACCTGATCCGGCTGATCCGGTCCGCGAGCTCGCTCAGCTTCATGGCCACGACGTTGAGATCAACCATGCCGGCCCTCGGCGAGGCGCCGGAGATAGGCGTCCCGCATGCGCTCGAACCAGGGC
>Ga0307506_10000040_pt1 | contig 56418 bp, 49 predicted proteins | sample 25_S_MG_FD_202175 | JGI IMG/M metagenome (GOLD analysis project Ga0307506, IMG submission 202175) | Soil microbial communities from Populus trichocarpa stands in riparian zone in the Pacific Northwest, United States - 25_S | ecosystem: Environmental > Terrestrial > Soil > Riparian zone > Trees... | reverse complement strand
GTGTTGGTTTCCTATCAAAATGGGGGGGGTTGGGCCCCCATGGGGGGGGGGGGCTCGGTGGGGTTGTACCCGGGGGTTTCGTCACTTCTCTTCCATGCCATCGGACTTCTCCTTCACAATCTGGGTGATAGCAGGGTATGGGCGCGGCGGGCGGAAGTCAAGGATAAAATAGCAACAAGGCTATAAATATTTTGGCGTGCCGGACCGGAGGTCTCCGGTCCGGCGGAACGATGCGGCGGAAAGGCGCGGGATCAGCCGGCGAGGCGGGCGGTCAAGGTGATTTCGACGCCGGCGAGGGCCTGGGAAACCGGGCATCCTTCCTTGGCCTTCTTCGCCTGCTCCTGGAAGGCGGCGTCGTCGAGGCCGGGCACCGTCGACTCGTTGTCGAGCTCGATGCGGGTGATCTTGAAGCTCTCGCCGACCTTTTCCAGATGGACCTTGGCGGAGGTGGCGACGCGCGTCGGATTGTGGCCGGCGCGGCCGAGACCGGCGGTGAGGGCCATCGAGAAGCAGCCGGCATGGGCGGCGCCGATCAGCTCCTCGGGATTGGTCCCCTTCGCCTCCTCGAAACGGGAGCCGAACGAGTACGGCCCTTCGAACGCGCCGCTTCCCAGCGCGACCTTCCCGTGACCTTCCTTGAGACTTCCTTCCCACACAGCGTTGGCTTTACGGACCGGCATGATTTGTTTCTCCTCGTGATCTTTCAGGATTTTCCTGGTGTCGGCGGCTTCGCGGCGCGGAAGACGAGCCGCGTCTCCGGCGGCAGCTTGCGGATGCGGGTGATGGCGACCGGCGAATCGGCCTGCCAGTCGACGTGCAGATCGAATTCCACGACGTCGGCGGGGGCGATCCCTTCCAGGGAGACGCCGGCGGCGACGGGAAAAGGCATGTTCATCGGATCCATGCCGACCGTCTTGCCCTCGCGGTCGACGAAATCGTCGACGGCCTCGTGTTGCAGGTAGAGGCCGCTGCCCGGGCTGGCGGGATCGGGGAGCTGGGTGACCTGGCCGCGGATGGTGTACATGTGGCCCGTCGTCCGGCTTCCGCTCTCCGGCGCCTCCCGGCTCCCGCAGGCGGCGAGGGACGCGATCATCAGGGCAAAACCCAGAAAGGCTCTGGCATGGCGGCTCGTCTTCATCGCAGCCGGATCGTAGCATGCCCCTCCCTGCTGCCGGGTGAGGGGGAGAAAGAGATATTGTCGCGGGCATGACAATCCTCGCCGGTGACATCGGAGGCACGAAGACCAACATCGGGCTCTTTGAGATCGTGGAGGGCGTGCCGCGGCTCTCGCGCTCCGCGACCTTCCACAGCGCGGAGTATCAGGGCCTCGCGCCGATCGTCACCGCCTTCCTGGCCGCGGGGCCGCCGGCGGCCGTGCAGGCGGCCTGCTTCGGCATCGCCGGCCCGGTGATCGACAACCGGGTGACCACGCCGAACCTCTCCTGGCAGATCGACGGCGCCCAGGTGGCGGCCGAGGCGGGGCTGCCCACGGTCCTCCTGATCAACGATCTGGTGGCCACGGCGGAGGGCATCCCGCTGCTCCCCGAAAGCGACACGGCCGTCCTCCATGCCGGCGTTCCGGAGCCCGCGGGGCACGAGGGGAACCAGGCCCTGCTCGCCGCCGGCACCGGGCTCGGCATGGCTCTCCTGCCGCGCCTGCCGGGAGCCAATGCGACCTGGATGCCGGTGCCGTCGGAAGGCGGGCACGCCGACTTCGCCCCGCGCAACGAGGACGAAATCGGTCTGCTGCGCTACCTGCGCGAGCGCTACGGCCGGGTGAGCATCGAGCGGGTCCTCTCCGGACCGGGGCTCTTCAATATCTACACCTACCTGCGCGACATCCGCCACGCGGAGGAGAGCGCCGAGGTGCGAGAGGCGATCGCCCACGGCGACGACCCGGCGCGTGTGATCGGCGAGCACGGGGTGGCTCCAGGACCTTCGGACGCTCCAGGACACTGCGCGCTCTGCGCCAAAGCCCTGGAGATGTTCGCCGCCGTCTACGGTGCCGTCGCCGGCAACCTGGCGCTGACCGGCACCGCCACGAACGGCGTCTGGCTGGGCGGCGGCATCGCGCCGAAGATCCTCCCCCGGCTCGCCGACGGCCTCTTCCTCCAGACCTTCCTGGCCAAGGGGCGCTTCGTCCCCTTCCTCGAAAGGGTGCCGGTGCGCGTGATCCTGAACCAGCGCACCGCCATGCTGGGCGCCGCCCGGCGGGCGGCTGGCATCCACCCTGCATGAGAGTCGGAGGTCCGCGACCTCAATGGTGAAGCGGCGGTACGGAGAGGCCCCTCCCGTACCGCCCTGGTTTCCTACTTCAGGTGGGCTTTGAAGAAGGCCGTCGTCCGTTTCCAGGAATCCTCGGCGGCCTTGGGGTTGTAGCTGCCGCCCGAAGGATTCGCGAAGGCGTGGCTCGCGTCGTCGTAGATGTGGATCTCCACGCTCTTGCCGAGATCCTTCAGCGTCTTCTCGAAGCTCTGAACGGTGGCGACGGGAATCGACTGGTCCTTGCCGCCGAAGAAGCCGAGGACAGGCATCTTGAGGGGTGCCAGTTTGGCCTTGTCGTCGACCAGGTGGCCGTAATAGATGACAGTGGCGTCGATTTTTTCAGGGAAGAGCAGGGCGGTCTGGAGAGACCAGCCGCCGCCGAAGCACCAGCCGATGACACCGATCCGGGGCGCCTTCTGTTGGGTCTCCAGGAAGCTGTAGGCCTGCTTGATGTTCTCCTCGCCCGGTTGGAGGTCCTTCAGGACGGCGCCCATGAGCGCCTGCGCCTTCGCCGGCGTGTCGGCGGTCTGGCCGCCGTAGAGGTCGACGGCCAGGGCGGTGTAGCCCTCGCCGGCGAGACGTTTGGCCATGTTGCGGACGTTGTCGTTCAGACCCCACCACTCATGGATGACGATGAGCCCGGGCAGCGCCCCTTTCCCGCTCTTCGGGCGGGCGAGATAGCCGCGCACCGGCTGGCCGCCCACCTGGCCATAGACCACTTCCTCGCCGGTGACCTCCTGGGCGGGCGGTGTGGTCGCTGCGGCCGTGGCGGTGGGCTTGTCGTGCTGGTGCTGCTCGGCCATGCGCTCCATGGTGTCGTCCATCGCGCTCCTTTCGTCGGCGCGGGCCGTCCGGGCGGTGGCCGGCAGGAGGCAGAGCGTCAACAGGGTGAACAGTACGGAAAGCTTTTGCATGGTGATCGTCTCCCTTCGCCCCTATTTTAATCAGATCGATCCATCCGGCTCGCCAGGCCCTCTTGGAGTCCTGGCTCATGCCTCGAAGCGCAGCTCCGGATCGTGCTGCGCCCGGTAGAGGTACGCCACCAGACGCCGCACCAGCTCCAGGCTCACGGTCTCCAGCTCGACCGCCCGGCGGAAGAGCGCGAGCGCCTTGTGCGCCTCTGTGTGCACGCCCTGGGCGCGGAAGACGGGCTCCATCGCGGCGACCAGCGCCTTGACCTCCGCCGTCCGCCCCTGCTGCAGGTAGAGGCCCGCCAGCTCCAGGCTGATCAACGCCTCGTCGTAGCGGATCTCCTGCCGCGAAAACCCGGCGCGCGCCTCGAGCAGCGCTTCGATCGCTTGCGCCGTCCTGCCAAGACCTCCGTCGATGCGGCCTTCCAGCCAGCGCAATTTCAGCCGGTCCATCTCCTGTCCGGCCGTCAGGGCCCGGAGCTCGCCGAGACCCGCCTCGGCATCCGCGAAGCGGGAGGCATGGCAGCGGCAAACGTTCAAATTGAAGCGCAGCACGCAGAAGTTGCGCGGCTCGTGGTCGCGGTCGATCCAGGGCACCGCTTCCTGGAGCGCCTCGACGGCCGCCTCGTAGCTCCCCACCTGCTCCAGGGTGGCGCCCTTCTTGAGGAGAATCGGGCCTCTCCTCTCGCCGGCCGGATGCATAGCCAGCGCCTGCTCCAGCCGCTCCAGCGCCGCGGCCATTTTTCTTTGGTCTCGCAGCAGGGAGGCTTCGAGGTCGAACAGGCGGGAGCCGTCGAGAAGCCCGATGTCGGCCACGGCACCTTCCTTCCACAGCTTCCAGGCGAGACGGAACGCTTCTTCGGCTCCCGGCAGATCGCTGGCGACGCGGCGCGCGTTGCCGATGTGCGCCCAGACGTAGCCGGCGAGAAGGGAGAGCCAGGCGGGCTCGCCGGAGAGCCTCTCCACCACCCGCCACGCCAGCGTGGCCAGATGCACGGCCTCCTTCGGATCGTCCGCCGCCGCGTGGATGCTCTCCGCGCAGAGCTTTTCGGCGAGCGCCCAGCTCTGGTACGCCGGCACCTCCTCCACCAGGGCCAGCCGCGCGCTGTGCGTCCTCCCCTGCAGCCGCGCCCAGAGATCGCCGGCGAGCAGCCGGTCGGCGGCTTCCGGCGGGCGCGGCGGCAGCTCGAGCGTCTCGGCAGCCGGCTCGGGCAGGTAGGGCTCTTCCAGGCGGAGAAGAGACTCGACGGCGCTCCCCACGGTGCGGGCAATGTCTGCCGCGGACCTCGGGGGCGCCGCGCCGCGGCCGCCGGCGACGGCGCGGAGACGGCGGAGGGCGGGCAGGAGAGCCTTGAGCTCCGCGTGCGGCAGCCGCGTGGCCGCTTCGATCTTCTTCCACGTTCTGCGCGTCGCTTTCAGGCGACCGTTCGTGTACTTGGAGAGCTCCCCCCGGCCGATGCGGGCCTTCGCTCCCAAGGTTTTGGTGTTCCAGTTGAGGATCAGGAGGATCAGGCCGAGCGTCAGCCGCACCTCCTCGATTTCATGCGGCGGCACTTTCACGGTCATCGCCTCTCCTTGGGTGGAAAATCGCGCGCCTGTTGGCGCCGCGGGTCAACTTCTTGAGCCGGCGGGCACCATACTCCGGGAAGGAGACACCCGGGCGGCCAGGATGACCGCTCCGCGGCTGTCTCACCAAGGAGCCTTACATGTCTCGTCTGCCTGCCCGCCGCATTGTCGTCTGTCTGGTGTTCGCCGCCTTCCTCCTGCTGCCCTGGGCCGCCTCCGCGGAGCCTCGGCCCGCCTCGCCCGGTTTCTTGCCGCGGTTCTGGACTCTGCTCACGAGTCTCTGGCCGGACGCGGGTTGCATCCTCGATCCGGACGGTCTCTGCAAGGGGCCGGCTCTGCCGGCGTCCCTGGATGAGGGCTGCATCCTCGACCCGAGCGGCGGCTGCAAGGGCAGCCACTAGCCGGCCGTGTCCGCCGGGCCAAGTCTTGCCGCGAGGAGGCCCGGCGGCCTTTTTCGATTCCCGGCTCATGCCTCGAAGCGCAACTCAGGGTCGTGCTGCGCGCGGTAGAGGTACGCCACCAGACGCCGCACCAGCTCCAGGGTCACGGTCTCCAGCTCGACCGCGCGGCGGAAGAGCACGAGCGCCTTTTGCGCCTCTGTGTGAACGCCCTGGGCGTGGAAGACGGGCTCCATCGCGGCGACCAGCGCCTTGACCTCCGCCGTCTTCCCCTGCTCCAGGTAGAAACCCGCCAGCTCCAGGCTCACCAGCGCTTCGTTGTAGCGGATCTCCTCGCGCGAAAACGCGGCACGCACTGCGGCCAAAGCCTCGATCGCTCGCGCCGGCCTCCCGAGGCCTCCATCGACGCGCCCCGCGAGCCAACGCAGCTTCAGCCTGTCTTGTCCGGATGGAGCCGTGAGGGCCCGCAGCTCAGAGAGTCCCGCCTCCGCCTCCGCGAAGCGGGAGGCATGACATCGGCAGACGTTCAAATTGAAGCGCAGAACGCAGAAGTCGCGCGGCTCGCGGACGCGGTCGATCCAGGGCGCCGCTTCCTGGAACGCTTCGACGGCCGCCTCGTAGCTCCCCATCTGCTCCAAGATGGTGCCCTTCTTGAGCAGAATCCGGCCTCTCCTCTCGCCGGCCGGGTGCATCGCCAGCGCCTGCTCCAGCCGCTCCAGCGCGGCGGCCATTTTTCTTTGGTCTCGCAGCAGGGAGGCTTCGAGGTCGAACAGGCGGGAGCCGTCCAGGAGCCCGATGTCAGCCGCCGAGCCTTCCTTCCAGAGCTTCCAGGCGAGGCGAAACGCCTCTTCGGCTCCCGGCAGATTGCTGGCGACGCGGCGCGCGTTGCCGATGTGCGCCCAGGCGTAGCCGGCGAGAAGGGAGCGCCAGACGGCGTCGCCGGTCACCCGTTCCGCCACCCGCAGCGCCAGCTCGGCCAGCTCCACCGCCACCCTCGGCACCCCCGCCGCGGCGCGGACACTTTCGGTGCAGAGCTTCTCGACGAGCGCCCAGCTCTGGTATTTCGGGTCCTCCTCCACGAGGGCGATCCGGGCGCTGCGCGACCGCCCCTTGAGCCGCTCCCAGAGCTCCGCCGCCTGCCGGCGGTCCTCCTGCGCCTGTTCGGTCCGCGCCTGGCGGAGATACTCCGCGAGCGAGGTCTCGTACGCGAGCCTCCCCGCCCGGGCGGCGGCGGCCTCGATGCGGCGCCGCACGGCGGCGGACGGCTCCACCGGCGCGCCGGGGAGGCTCTGCGAGGGGAGGAGCAGGCCGGCGCAGAAGAGGCCCACGTCGAGCCTCTCGGGTCTCACCTCGATGGCGGCGAGGAGGTCGCTGCTCCATTGCGGAGTCATCGTCTCCGCCCCGCTCTCCAGCCTGCAGAGCACGCTCGGGTCGATGCCGGCCGCCCGCGCCGCATGCTTCTGCTTCACGCCGGCGGCTTGCCGGAGGAGCGTGAACGCGAAGCTCTGAGGCGGCGGCGGCGCGGCCGGCGGTGGCGGCTTTTCGGTCATGTGGCCTCCGTGCTTTTGCGTGGGTTCTCCCAAGGATGATAGTGCGCGCCGGAGCCCAAACGTGACACGGATTCGCGCTTTTTGAGGAATTCTACTCCCTGAAGCCAATAAATTGCCGCGCTTCTCGCGCACTGCTGGGATGGTGGCTCTTTTCGAGCTGCGTGCGGCCTACTCTTGGATTCGAGGAGATGCTCTTCACTGGCCCGGGGAGCTCCTGGAAACCGGAGGCTTGTTCCATGCAGACTCAGACGGACCGTTTGACGGCAGAGAGGCCTCCTGGCTTTCCCGCGGAGCGGGCGCCTGCGCCTCATCCAGCACAGGAGGCGCTCTGCCGATTCGCCCGCGGCGAATCCCCCCGAGCCGAAGGCCGGGTGGTCGTCGCTCATCTCTTGCGCCGTTGCCCGGAGTGCGGCCGAGCCGTCGCGCGAGAGGCAGGTGCGCCTTGGTAGACGCCGAGCTGGCAGAGCTGCTTCTTCAGGCACGGCGCTTCGGCATCGTCTCCGCCCGCCTTGCCCTCGAGCTCAAGATGCTGCCAGACGTTGCACCCGGGCGCAGAGCGGAAGTGGCGCGGCAGATTGCGGAGGCCTACAAAGAGCACGGAGGAAAGGCGGGCATCGGGGCCGACCGGCTGCGCGATCTGGCCGTGGCAGCCGGCCTCTTTCAGCTTCCGGCACCCGGTCAAGCCAAGCCCAGGCGGCAGCCCGGGGCACGGCCTCCTGCCGGCGTGGCGTCGCAAGCGGAGGCAAGAGAGGGCGTAGGTCAACTCTTCGCGGGCGCACGCCGGTTTGCCCGCCACGCGAGCGGGTCTCCCGATGCTGACAAGGACAAGAGCTCGTCTCGCTGACGCCGTCCGCACGACGCGCCGACAGGTTCAGCGCTTGCTCCAGGACGCGGGCGTTCCACCCGAGGCGGCGCTCGAGCTTCTGCTGCGGGCCGCGGAGTCCTTCGTCGAGGTCGAGAAAGATCTGGAAGGCCGATTTGTCAGGGAGGTTCAAAGAGTGCTTCGAGAATCGCAGGCACGCACGCGTGAATGGGTGGACGCCCTCATCGAAGGCGGATTTCTACCGTCCACGGAGCGGCGGGCTCAACTTGAGCTCTGGGGAGTGCGAAGACGGTGACCGAGTGCCGGGTTCTCAGGGCCAGCATCATGGCTTGGTCGAGGGTAGACCCTGACCGGACAGACGGCTTCAGACGCCGGCTCATCAGACTCTTCGGCGACCTGCCGTCGGATCTCGATGAACGCCTCGGCCGGGCATCCTATCCCGAGCTGGACCGCTGGGAGAGGCGCATGCACTACGCCCCCGGCCTGGACGCCATCTTCGATTCGCTGTGGAGACTTCCGGTCGAGCTCCTGAGCCAGGCGGATCTTCTTCAGGCCGCCATCGCGAGCCCAACCCGTTCCTGGACGATCGCGCTTTATCTGAGGCATGGCAGACGGGCAGACCACGATCGCCTCTTGATCGCTCATCACGTCCCCTGGTTCTTTGACTTGCCCAATCCGACGACCACGTTCGGAGAGCTACGCAGAACCGGTCTTGCCGTCCTGACCGGCGACGAAGAAGCCTTGTCTCGGCACCTGTTCCATACCATCGACCAAAGGAACCGCAGTCAGCGCCTGACGGCGAGCCTTTTTACCCCTGAAGGGAGGGCTACCTTCTGACCGCCACCCGCTACCACCTCGCATGGCATCAGTCCCATATCCCCGGGATGCTGAGAGGAGAGGAGATCACCTACGTGCTGATCCCGGAGGAGATGACCGGCAAGCTCCAGCACTTCAGCGTCGACGTCATCACGGAGACCGGGAGACCCGTCCTCCCCAGGTTGACGGTCAACCAACTCCAGGTCGCCTCCCTCCGTGACCCGGACCTCACCATCGACGGCGCCGGTCCACTGATGTGCTTGAAGGAATTCGGGCTGGTTCAGCGCCTCAAGGACAGAGCCGCCGCCGCCGCCGCTCACACCCTCCCCGAGATCGTTCCGACCGAAGCACCGGCCAAGTGGTCCCGCTACGTGATGTCGGCGCACCAACGTGGAACCCTCTGGAGGGCAGGAGGCGGGAGGAGAAAAGGATTCTCTGGGATGAAGCCGCGGTCGCCACCGCCGGCGAGCTCCTGAGGCAGGATGACGCCAGGCGGGAGAGCGAGAAGCAAAAGGCCGAGGCCCGGGAGGAGCTGAAGGAGCTCGTGACGGCGGCGGTCTGCCGCAGGCTGGGCATCGACTCGGCCACCCTGCTCGGTTTGATCCGGCCTTTCCGCAACGATCTCAAGCTGTCCCAGCGAGGCCGTCTGTTGATCTGGACCCCCGAAGCGGTCGCCAGGGTCGAAGAGGCATTACAGGACCGAAGGCACAAGGCGGACCTTGACGTCCTCCCGCGGATCGAGCAGATGAAGCTCCAGTTGGCGAAGCAACTCGGCGCAGTCGAGGAGATGGTGAAGGAGCTGTCGACGCTCCCGGCGATCCCGAGCTTCATCAGTGCTCTGCCAGGCGGCGGCTCCCATGTCCTGCCGTTTCCCCTGGCGGTGCTCGTCTACACCCAGCGGAGCGGATTTCGTGCCGTGCTCGTCGATCTCGAGCTGGAAGCCATCGGTCCCACACCGCACAAGGCAATCCGGAATCTGCGGAATGTGCTCTGGAAGAAGTATTGCCAGAGCCGGGAAGCCCCCGGCGACGACCCGGAGGCGCGAATCCTGGCACAGCTCATCGTTCCGCTCGAGCAGGGATGAGGAAGCGGCCAGGTCCCCTGGCCGACCGGCTGGCCTTCGAGGCCTGATTCATTCCCGAGCTCACTACTCCTCCGGCTGCCGGAGCGGCGGCACCCCCATGTCGCACTCGGGCGTTTCCGGGAAGTGCTTCAGGCGCTCGGCTTCCTTGCCCAGGCGGGTGTTGCCGCAGCAGCTCACCAGCTCCTTGTAGAACGGAGCGGCGATCTCGGGATCGCGGAGCTTGAGCCAGCCGCCGCCGGTGGCGAGCATGCGGGCCTTGTCCTCGGAGCCGTCCGGGAGGAGGGCGGCGGCCTCGTGAGCGAGGTTGGCGGCCCGGTAGCGGTAGTGGAAACGCTTCCAGGGCTCCACGCGGCTCGCCGCCTCCCGTTTCGCCTCGTCCGGCGCCGGCTTCAGGATCTTGTTGTCCACCCTCTTCTCGACCCAGGCGGTAAAGGCCGTCAGCTCGTAGTCTCCCCGCACGAAGGTCCAGTCCGGCTCGTTCTCGGAGCCCGCGATCTCCATCCCCTGGCGGCGGGTGATACAGGCGGCCTGGAAGAGGGCGCGGGCGCGCTGCTCCGCCGGGAGCGCGTGGTCGTTCCCCTCTTTTTCGGCCCGGCTCAGCGCGGCGTGCAGCGGGTGCAGATCGGCCGGGAGGTAGGCCTCGGCCTCGGTGAGGCGGCCGTTGCGCACCAGCCGCCGGCCGAGGAGATAGCGGACGTCGTGGGCGAGCTGCCCGGGCTCCGGCGTCTTGAAGCCGGCGGTCAGGTAGTCACCCTCCTCCGGGGTCGGATGGCCCGCCGCCGTGCCGGCCGGCCAGGTGGCGTCCACGTAGGTTTTCAGCTCGTCCACCGTCAGCAGCCGGTCGGCCACGTAGCCGGCCTCCAGCCAGAAGCCGCCGCGCAGGAAATGGTCGAGAGCCTGCGTGTGGCGGCCCTGGGTGAGGAGCAGGGCGCCGTCCTCGCCGTGCGCGAGAGACGGCGTGTTGAGCTTGCCGCTTTCCCCCCAGGAGCTGTAGACCGCCTCCTCGGCTTCCGTGAAGGCCGGATCGGGGATCGTGCGGGCCACCTCGTCGAGGAGCGTCTGGGCTTCGGCGACCTTGCCGTCGCGCAGCAGCAGCTTGGCGCGGATCCAGCGCGCCATGGGAGCGTCCTCGGGCGCCTTCTGGACCCAGTCGCGGGCGGCGGCGAAATCGCCGTCCTGGTAGGCGATCCAGGCGAGGCGCTCGGCGCCGGCGGCGTCCTTGATCCCGGCCCCCTTGACGGCTTGCAGCCAGGCCTTGCTGCCGGCGAACGGATCGGCCTGCGGCTCGGTAGTTTCCGGCATCGTCTCCGTCTCCGTCGTCTCCTCGCTCGCCTGCGCTTCGTCCTGCGGGAACCAGGGGTCGGGCCAGACGCCGTGATGGTCGGAGACCAGGAAGGCGGTCATGGCGTCGCGCGCCTGCGGGGAGCGGGCGATGAGATTGAGGGTGTCCGGCCCTTTCTCCAGCGCCTTGCGGCAGGCCGCCTGCAACGAGCTGAGGGCGAGAGGGTCGCCCGAGCGGGCTTGGCGGGCATAGAGAGGAAGGGCGCGGTCGAAGTGGCCGAGATCGAGCTCGGCCTTCGCCTGCCAGCCGAGGCTCGCGGCGGCGAGGCCGAGGCTGTCCTCGAAGCCGTGGGCGGCCATCTCGCGGGTGGTCTCGAACCAGCGGACGGCTTCCTTGCGGTCGCCGCGCAGGGCGGTCTTGCCGAGCATGAAGGCCGCCCAGGTCGAGCGCAGGCGGCGGTCGGCGGCCGGCCGGTTGAGCAGGTGCTGCCAGGCCGCGGTGGCCTCGGGGACGCGGCCCTGGTGATAGGCGACGGCGCCCTGGAGATAGTCGGCGATCTCGCCGGGCAGACCCTCGGGGACCGTGACGCCCGCGGCCAGCGGCGGCACGGGCGGAGGCGCCGGCGCCCCTTCCTCCGGCGTGCCCTGGCAAGGGATGCAGGCGGCCGTGGCGTGCTCCTGGAGGAGCTTGCGCAGCTCGGCGTGGCGCGCCAGCACGGCCGTCCGGCGGTCGGCGGACATGCCGCTCTTGGCCAGCGCCTTCGCCAGGTCGGCGGCGTCGGCGTCCGCGGTCTGCTGGAACGGATCTTCGCCAGGTAGCGCCTGGAACGGATCGGCGGCGATCTTGAGATGCCCGACCTCCTGGCGCAGGAGGCCGCCGGGCATGTTCAGGAACGTCTCGTCCTTGCCGAGGACCCAGTTGGGGAAATAGGGGCCACACGCCCAGAGGGCGAGCGTTCCGACGGCTGCGGAGAGCACGGCGGAGAGGACAAACAGGGCGGTGCCGGCGATCCGGCGTCCGTTTCGCGGGCGGCAGTGAAAGGTCAAGAGGTCTCCTCCTTGGAGCTGTCGGAAAGCAGCTCTCATCCTACCTGAAGAGACCCCTCCGCCACCGCCGCTTTTTTCGCCGCCGGCCGGGCTACTTCGCCGCCATGGCGGCTTCGCCCAGCAAGTACTGGCGCATGAACTCGATCAGCACGGCGCGCATGTAGTCGGTGTTGGTCTTCTTCTGGAAGCCGTGCCCTTCGTCCTTGGCCACGACGTACCAGACCGGCGCGCCGTTGGCTTGCACGGCGGCGACGATCTGATCCGATTCGGAGAGCGGCACGCGGGGATCGTTGGCGCCCTGGGCCACCAGGAGCGGCCGGGTCATCTTGTCGGCGTGCCTGGCCGGAGCGATGGTTTCCAGGAAGGCGCGCATCTTCGGATCGCGCTCGTCGCCGTACTCGACGCGGCGCAGGTCCTGCCGGTACTCGCTGGTGTTCTCCAGGAACGTCACGAAGTTGCTGATGCCCACCGTGTCGAAGGCGCAGCGCAGCCGCGGGCTGTAATGCACCAGCGAGGCGAGCACCATGTAGCCGCCGTAGGAGCCGCCGCTCACCATCACCCGCGAGGCGTCGAGATCCGGCTGGGTGGCGATCCAGTCGAGGAGCGCGCCGATGTCTTTCACCGAGTCTTCGCGCTTCTCCCAGTTGTCCAGCTTGAGATAGGTCTTGCCATAGCCCGTGGAGCCGCGGACGTTGGGATAGATCATGACGACGCCGAGCTCGTTGATGAGGTAGTTGTTGCTGCCCAGGAAGTCCGGCCGCGTCTGCGCCTCGGGGCCGCCGTGGATGTTGACGTAGACCGGGTGCGCGCCCGTGAATTTCCCGGCCGGCGGACGGTAGACGAACGCCGGGATCGTCCGCTTCTTGCCGGGCGCGGCCTCGTCGAACGTCGGGAAACGCACGAGCTGCGGCACCGCGAACTTCTCGGCGTCGAGGCCCCCGGTCTCGCTCGCCGTCCAGCGCTCCAGGCGCTTGGTGTCGAAGTCATAGGAGTAGACGTCCGACGGCGACTGCGCCCAGCTCAGCGAGAATCCCACCTCGTGCGAGCCGGGGCGGAAGCTGACGCCGCCGGCGCTGCCGGGTGGCAGATCGGGGGAGGGGAGGGCGGCGCCGGAGCGCAGATCGAGGGCGTGGAGGCGGCTGATGCCGTCCTCGTTGACGAAAAAGGCCACGCGCGTCCCATCGTCCGACAGCGCGAACGACTCCACGTCCCAGGGCGTGTCGCCGGAGAGCACGGCCGTCTTGCCGCCCTCGAGGTCCAGGCGGATCAGGCGCTGGAATTCGCCGCCGCGGTCGGAGGTGGTGTAGACGCTGCGGCCGTCCTTGGACCAGAGAGGGCTCTGCCAGGAGACCGTCTCCTCGCCCTTTGGGGCCCGTGGGGTCAGGTCGTGCAGCTTGCCGGACGCGACGTCGATCCAGTGCAGATAGGTCTCATTGGCGGAGATCTCCTCGAACAGGAGGATGCGGCTGCCGTCGGCGCTCCAGTCCGTGGGGATCCAGGAGCCCGGCAGCGAGGCGAGGCGCCGCTCACTCCCGGGCACCGCCGGATCGGCCACGAAGAGAGCAGAGTCGCGCTCGTTGCTCGCGTAGGCCAGGAGCTTGCCGTCGCGCGACCAGACCGGAGCGAGATAACGCCCCTTGCCATCCGTGAAGCGGCGGGTGCTCCCGGCCTTGCGGTCGAGCAGGAAGAGCTGGTAGTTCTCGGCGCCGCCCTCATTGAGAGCGAAGACGAGCTGGTCAGGATTGTCGGGCCGCGCGGTGCCGAGGATCACCGGGTCGTTGAAGAACGTGAGCTGCTTGCGGTAGCCCATCGGCATCGCCAGCTCATGGAGCTGGGTGCTCTGGGCAAACCGCGTGCGGATGAGAATCCGCCGCTCCTTGGGGTGCCACTCGGTGAAAATGGCCGTACGGATGTTCTCGTAGGGCAACAGATCGGCCACCCGCTCGTGCGGGATCGGCGGCACGCTCTTGGCGACGATGCTCTCGGGGACAGCCACCATGGGCAGGCCCGGCTCGGCGCCCTGCGCCGCGGGAGCGGCCAGGGCGAGAGCGAGCAGGGCACCGGCGCCGAGGGAACAGAGGTTCGTTCTCATCGAGGATCTCCGGGAAAGTCCAGACGCGGTTTCAGGGTCTACAATGGACAGATGGCCGATACACTCCGGGTCTTCTACAACTGCGACCGCTGCCCAGCCTACTGTTGCTCCTACCCCCGCATACCGGTCGAGCCCGCCGACATCGAGAGGCTCGCGCAGTACTTCGATCTCACTACGGAAGCAGCCGCGCGGAAGTTTACCAAGAAAGGCGAAGACCCCGGCGAAGTCGTCCTCCGCCACCTCCCCGACGAGGTCTACGGCACCGCCTGCCGTTTCCTCGACCGCCACACCCGCATCTGCACCATCTACGAGGCGCGCCCCGACATTTGCCGCGAATACCCGGGACGGGTCCGCTGCGGCTACTACGACTTCCTCTGCTTCGAGAGGCACGCGCAGCAGGACCCGGAATTCGTGCCGTCGACGTGGCATGGGAAGAAGTAGGGGGGGATGGGCTGAGCACGAGACCTTGAGATGCGATATTATCAAGGACGGACACGGGGAGTCGACGATGAATGTGACGATCTCAGGAGACGCCGAACAGCTCGTTCGCGAAGAGATGGCGACCGGCCGCTATGACTCCGCCCAAGAAGTCATCCAGGAGGGGTTGCGTCTTCTTCACGAACGCAGTGTCTTGAACGAGCAGATCGAAGAGGGCCTCGCCGAGCTCGACCGCGGCGAGAGCATTCAAGGTGAAGATGCATTCCAGGCCCTGTGGGAGAGGAGCCGTCAGCAGCGCACGGCTCAATGAGCTCTTTCGTCCTCTCACCACGGGCTCGCCGTGACCTCGACGGAATCTGGGAGCACATTGCCGCCGACAATCTGGATGCGGCAGATCGCTGGTTGACCGAAGCGGAAAAGGCCCTCCACCTGCTGTCCGAATGGCCGAATATCGGCCATACCCGCAAAGACCTGACGGACAAACGGGTCCTCTTCTGGCCCATCGGAAGGTACCTGATCATCTATCGAGGCGACCGGCGGCCCATTCAGGTGGTGCGTGTCCTCAGCGCCTACCGAGATGTTCCTCGGCTTTTATGAGTTTGAGAGAAGGGTACCGGTCTTGGTGCCGGGATGACACGTACCCACCTTCTGATATGCTCACCTCCCGAATGACCGACCGCTGATCCTGAGACCGACGACCCCGGCGTGCTCCGCGAGATCCATATCCGCAATCTGGCTGTCCTGGCCGAGGCTTCCGTGAGCTTTGGTCCGGGGCTGAACGTCCTTTCCGGCGAGACGGGGGCCGGCAAGTCGATCGTCGTCGACTCGCTGGGGCTGCTGGCCGGGGCGCGCGCCAGCGCGGAGATGATCCGCAGCGGGGCGGAGGCGTTGACGGTGAGCGGGGTGTTCGAGCCGGCGGGGCGGCAGTGGCGGCGGATTCTGGAGGAGGCGGGGCTGGAGGTGGAGGGCGAGGAGGTGCTGGTGCGCCGCGAGATCGCGCGGAGCGGACGCAACCGGGTCTTCGTCAACGATCAGCCCACGACCCTCCGCCTGCTCGCCGATCTGGCGCCGTTCCTGCTGCGCATCCATGGCCAGCGCGATGAGCTGGGGCTGATCGAGCCCGAGCTGCAACGCGGGCTTCTGGACCGGACCGGCGGCGGCGAGGGAGCGGCTCTCCTGGCCAAGGTGGCCGGTGCGTTCGACGCCCAGACCCGTCTCGCCGAGCGGCTGGAGCGCCTGACCGGCGACGACCGGGCGCGCCGCGAGCGTCTCGACCTGCTGCGCTTCCAGGCGGCGGAGATCGATTGCGCCAGGCTGCGCGCCGGCGAGGAGACGGAGCTGCGCGAGGAGCGCGAGGTGCTCCGCCACGCCGAGGCGATCGGCCACTCGATCGGCACCTGTTTCACGCTCCTCTCGGAGGACGAAGGCTCGGCGCTCGAAAAGATTGGCAAGAGCCAGGGGCTGCTGGCCGACGTCGAGGCCTGGGAGCCGCGCGCCAGGGAGTGGTCGGCGGAGCTCGAGGAGCTGCGCATCCGCTTGGCCGATCTCGCCACCACCTTCGGCCACCGGCTCGACGGCCTGGAAGCCGATCCGGCCCGTCTCGACGCGGTGGAGGAGCGGCTGGCGACCATCGAGCGGATCTGCCGCCGGCACGGCGGCGACAGCGCGGCGGTGCTCGAGCGGCGGCAGGAGATCGAGGCCGAGCTGGCCGAGCTGGAAGGAGACGACGCCGATCGCGAGGATCTGGAAAAGAAGGTCGCCGCCGCCCTGGAGGAGTATCGCCAGGCGGCGGTCGAGCTGTCGCGGAAGCGCGAGGAGTGGGGGAAGGCCCTGGCGGCCAGCGTCGAGGCCGAGCTGGGCGACCTCGGGCTCGGCCGGGCGCGGCTCGCCGTGGCCCTCGAACGGCGGCGGCGGACGGACAGCCCGCTCCTCGTCGACGGTGTTGCCATCGACTTCGGCCGCGACGGTCTCGATCAGGTCGTCCTCCTCTTCTCGCCCAACCCCGGCGAGGAGCCGCGCCCGCTCGCCCGCATCGCCTCGGGTGGCGAGCTGTCGCGCATCCATCTCGCCTTGCAGCTCGCTGCGCACGGCGAAGCAGAGGCGACGCGTCCGAGCCTGGTCTTCGACGAGGTGGACACCGGCATCGGCGGCGCCGAGGCGGCGGCGCTCGGCCGCAAGCTCCAGCGTCTGGCCCACACCCGGCTCAAGGGAGCGCCCCTCGGTCAGATCCTCGCCGTCACGCACCTTCCCCAGGTGGCGAGCCACGCCGATCTCCACTTCAAGGTCAGCAAGCACGTCGACGGCGGGCGCACCAGCGTGAAGGTCGAAGAGCTGGAGGCGGAGGCGCGCACCGAAGAGGTCGCCCGCATGCTCGCCGGCAAGAAGGTCACCCAGCTCAGTCTGTCCCATGCCCGCGAGCTGATCGAGGGCGCGGCGCGGCACCGCAAGGCCTGACACGCCCCGCTCAGGGCACGATGCCGTATTTCGCCATCCTTGTCTTCAGGGTGGTCTTCGAGATCCCAAGCTTCCTGGCGGTGGATCTGATGCTCCACGCGTTCCGGTCGAGCGCGTCGCGGAGGAGTCTGGCATCGACCAGCTCCAGAGTCGTCTTGTAATCCGCGGCGGGCTCGATCTCGACCGGCCAGGTTTCCTGGGCTAACCGAGGGCTAACCCGGGCTCAGCCGTTCGGGTCCCAGCCGTTACCCGCGTCCGTCTGGGCGCCTTGTCCGGTGGTGAGAAGGGAGATAAGGAGCAGGAGAAAGTCCGTCAGCATGTCCTCCAGCCTTTCAGGGAGGAGGTTTGCCCGGCGGTCAGAAAGTGACCGTGGTCTGAAGTTTCCTCCCTGGCCGGAGTTTGAGCTTTTGGGACTTTGGCGACAAGCCAAGAGGAAACTGAGGGCGAGTCCCGCCTGAATCTTCCCGTCTGTTGCACTGGCTTGCCGAGTCGCCGCGCTCGCGCTGAGTGGCTCCGCCCGCGAGATTTGTCACTGGCTTCGCGAGCTGAGTCACTGATCTCGCCAGATGCGTTGCTGCGCCCACGAGATCAGTGACCGCGCACGGGTGCGCAGTGACGAATCTCGCGAGATTTGTCACTCATCTCGCGAGATGGGTCATCCAACTGGCGAGATCGATGGCCGCGCTCGCGAGCTGCGTCACTGATCTCGCCAGATGCATTGCTGCGCCCGCGAGATCAGTGACTCAGCATGGTGCGCAGTGACGCATCTCGCGAGATTTGTCACTCAGCTCGCGAGATGGGTGATCCAACTGGCGAGCGCGATGACTCAGCTCGCGAGCTCAGTGGCTCATCTCGTGAGCTGAGTGAGAGATCACTGTGCCGGGTGACCAAACTCGCGAGATGAGCAGTCGCGCTCGCGAGCTGAGTCACTGATCTCGCGGGCCGGATGACGGGATTGCCAAGCTTGATGATGAAAAATGGAGGATAGTGCGGAGACGACGCCAACGATGTGGTCCGCGCTCTCGGTGTCCGCTTGAGCTTCCCTCCACCCAGATCCTTTCCGCTTCGCGCGGCTCGCCCTCAGGATGACCGGACGGGGAGGCTGGCGGTCTGAGGCGCGCTGCCTCCGGTCAGCGGCGCCAGATTCACTGGTAAGCTTCGGCTCGTGATCTGGCGTTTCGGCGATCCGATGGAGCCGTTGCGGCCGCTGCTGGCGCGCGGCGGCGTCCTCGCCATCCCCACCGAGTCGAGCTATGGATTGGGGGCCGATCCGCGGAACCGGACCGGCGTGGAGACGGTCTATCGGATCAAGGGGCGCGGGACGGACAAGGCGCTGCCGGTGGTGGTGGCGGACCGTGGGCAGCTCGCGGATTTGGGGATCGATCCCGACCTTCCTATACTGGAGCCCCTTTCGGCTTGTTGGCCTGGACCGCTGACCGTGGTGCTGCCGCTCGCCGCGGGCGCAGGCACCCTGGCGGTCCGCGTTCCGGGCCATGAGGGGCTGCGCCGGCTGCTGGCGGCTCTGGGGCATGGGCTCACCGCGACCAGCGCCAATCGCAGCGGCGGCGAGCCGATTCTGGATCCGGAGGATCTGCCGGCGTTGCTCGCCGGGGAGGATGCGGTGATCGTGGACGGTGGAATCCTGCCCGGCGGCGCGCCGTCGACGCTGGTGGCAATAGAAAGCGGCACGCCGGTGGTTCTACGGGCAGGGAGTTTCCCTGTCGAAAGGCTCCGCGCCGCTTGCCGCATCAGGAGTCAGCACCAGGAGTAGGAGAAACACGTATGAAGCTCAGGGGTCTGGTCACCGTCCTCATCGTCCTCATCGCGCTCGCCGGCTTCGCCGCCGATCAGCCCGGAGTCATGCCCGCTCCGCCGGAGCACACCCCGCCGGGCCTGATGCCGAGCCCCGTCCAGCCGGGCCAGCTCCCGACCATCAGCATCGACGAGGTCAAGGCCGGGCAGAAGGGCTACGGCCTGTCGGTCTTCTCGGGCAGCCAGCCGGAGCGCTTCGAGGTCGAGGTGGTGGGCGTGATGCGCAACCTCCGCCCGGAGACGAGCTACATTCTGGCGCGGCTGACCGGCAAGGGGCTGGAGCGCAGCGGCGTCGCCGCCGGCATGAGCGGCAGCCCGGTCTTCCTCGACGGCCGGCTGGCCGGCGCGGTGGCGTTCAGTTGGCCGTTCTCCCAGGAGGCGATCGCGGGGATCACGCCCATCGCGACCATGCGCAGCCTGTCCACGGCGCCGAGCATGATGCCGGTGACGCCGCCGCCGCCGGTCGAGCTGGCGGCCCTGGCGTCCGGCCATCTCCCCAAGGATCTCCTGGAGCGCGAGCTGGCCAGGATGCAGCCGCAGTTTCTGGAAGGCGCGCAGTCTTCCGTCTCGTGGGCCACCACCGGCTTCGGCGCGCTGTCGCAGGGCTTCCTGCGCCGCGCCCTGGGCAGCTCCATGCCGGCCGGCCGCGCCGCGCCGGCCGCGGCGGGGGCGGCGCCGGACCTGCCGCTGGGCGGCTCCGTGGCCGCGGTGCTGGTGGAAGGCGACTTCCAGCTCGCCGCCGTCGGCACGGTCACCGACCGCTACGGCGACCATGTGCTCGCCTTCGGCCACCCGTTCCTCGGCCTCGGCACCGTGCGGGTGCCGATGGCTCCCGCCGAGGTGGTGACCGTGCTGTCGAGCCAGAACACCTCCTTCAAGATCTCCAACGTCGGCGACGTCGTCGGCGCTTTCGAGCAGGACCGCCAGGCCGGCATCGAGGGGCGGATCGGGCAGACGGCGCCGATGATTCCGCTCGCCCTGCGCATCACCGGCGCCGGCGATACCAAGCCGCGCGATTTCCACATGCGGATCGCCGAGGTGCCGCAATTCACCCCCATGCTGGTGGGCAGCAGCCTGCTCGCCGGGCTCGACTCGACCAGCTACTCGGCGGGCGCGCAGGGGCTCGACATGGTGGCCCATTTCCGCCTCAAGGGCCGCGGCGACCTCGAGATGCGGCAGAGCTTCGACGGCGACAACGCCGGCACGGAGGCGGCCACCTATGTGCTCGCCCTCGCCGGCTACCTGACCAACAACCAGTTCGAGAAAGTGCAGTTCGAGTCGATCGCGATCGACCTCTCGCAGTCGCCGCAGCCGCGCTCGGCCACCCTGGTGGGCGCGGTCGCCGACAGCACCGTGGTGCACCCGGGCGACCGCGTGACGCTGAACCTCGATCTGGCGGCCTGGCGCGGCGAGCGTTTCCGCCGTTCGCTGAGGGTCGACCTGCCGCAGGACCTGCCGGCCGGCCGCTATTCGCTGGTCGTGGGGGACGGCGCCAGCATCGACGCCACCCGCTTCGCCCTCGAGCCGGCGGCGCCGGTGACCTTCGCGCAGGCCGTGCGCCTGCTCGGCTCGCTGCATTCGCGCCGCGATCTCATCGTCCTCGGCATCTATGCCGGCCCCGGCCTCTCGGTGTCCGGCGAGACCATGCCCCGCCTGCCCGGCTCGGTCCGCTCGCTGTGGAGCGCCGCCGCCTCCGGCAGCGCGGCGGCTCTGCGCACCACCATCGCGCAGGAGGTGCGGCAGGAGATGGACGTGCCGGTGGACGGTCTGGTGAAAGTCGATCTCGAAGTGCGCCGGCGCGAGCCGGTGGCGGGGGACGCTCCGGCGGCCCCCGAAGGGAGCACCGACGGAACCGTGGCGAGCTCCGCCCCGCCGGTTGGTCATGGAATTGATCATGGAAAGGGAGGCCGATGAAATTTCGTGCGAGCGCCGCCTTCGCGGCGGCGCTGTTGCTGGTGAGCGGGGCCCGCGCCGGACGGGCCACGCAGGTGAAGATCTTCCAGACCCAGAGCCAGGCTGGCTTTCTCGCCGGAAAGTTGGAAGGAGTGAGCGTCGACGCCCTCGGACGCATGGAGCTCGCGGCGCGCGCCGAGCGGGTCGCCTCGCTGGGCGAGCCGTTCCTGCTCTCGGCCGCCGTGCATCCGGACGGCTGGGTGGTGGGCACCGGCAACGCCGGGAAGGTGCTCAAGATCGACAAAAAAGGGACGGTGACCGAGCTGTTCGCCGCTCCCGAGCCCGAGGTCTTCGCCGTCTGGGCCGACCCTGACGGCACCGTCTTCGCCGGCACCTCGCCGCGCGGCAAGGTGTATCGCATCCCGCCAGGTAAAGGCGCCAAGGCGGAAGCTGCCAAGGCAGAGATCTATTTCGATCCCGGCGAGACCTACATCTGGACCCTCAAGCGCGCCGCCGACGGCTCCCTTCTGGTCGGCACCGGCACCCAGGGCAAGCTCTTCCGCGTCTCCGGCAAAGGCCCCGGCCCCGGCAAGGGTGAAATTCTCTACGACAGCGACGACACCCACATCCGTGCGCTGCAGGTGCTGCCGGGGGGCGATCTGCTCATCGGCACCGCCGGCGAAGGGCTCATCCTGCGCCGCGGTGCGAACGGCCGGGTGCGCACCCTCTACGACGCCGCGCAGCCCGAGGTGGTCGGTCTGACCGTCGCCCCCGACGGCACCTGCTACGCCGCCGTGATCTCCTCGGAAGCGAGCCTCACGGACGCCGCCAAGGATGCCGCGGCGGCCGCGGCCGCCATCGCGGAGCCCGCGAAACCGGGCGACGCCACGGTCACCGTCACGGTCACCGACGACAGCGGCGCGGCGCCCGGCCGCAAGGCGGCGAGCGGTCCGCGCAGCGAGATCCTCAGCATCTCGCCGGCCGGCGTCGTGGAGTCCCTCTGGAGCTTCGCGGACGACACCGTCTACGACCTGCTCTGGCGCCCCGACGGCCTGTGGATCGGCACCGGCCTCGAAGGTGAGCTCTACCGCTGGGCGGATGGCCAGATGCTCCTCCAGAAGGACGTCGACGAGCGGCAGATCGTGGCCTTCCTGCCCGGCGAGCCCGGCCCGTCCTTCGCCACCACCAACGCCGCCGCGCTGTACCGCGTCACCGCGGAGACCGAAAAGACCGGCACCTACACCAGCGGCGTCCTCGACGCCGGCCAGGTCTCCCGCTTCGGCATCTTCCGCTGGCGCGGCGAGGCGCCGGGCCGCGAGGCTCTCCGCTTCTCCTTCCGCAGCGGCCTCAGCGCCGAGCCCGACCGCACGTGGGCTGCCTGGGCGACTCCCGAGGCGGGGGATGATGGCCAGGAGATCTCCCTCGCCGATCTGCCGCACGGGCGCTATGTGCAGTGGCGGGCCGAGCTGAAAGCGTCCGGCTCAGCCGGCAAGTCGCCGCGGCTCTACGGCGCCGAGCTCTCCTACCGCCAGGAGAACCTGAAGCCCAGGATCGATCTCCTCTCCGCTCTCGAGGCCGGGCAGATCATGGTCCCCGCCAACTTCAACCCGTCGAGCCAGGTCTACGAGCCGGCGCATCCGAACCGGGACGGGATTTTCACCACCCCGGGCGCCCAGGCCGACGACGACGGGCGCACCAAGGTGCTGTGGAAGCAGGGCTTCCGCACCCTGCGCTGGGCCGCCACCGATCCCAACGACGACACCCTGGTCTACGATCTGTCGTTCCGCCCGGCCGCGGACGACGGGGTCGAGGATGATTGGATGAAGGTCGTGGAAGATCTCAAGGACCCGTACTACAGCTTCGACTCCACCGTCTTGCCCGACGGCGTCTACCGCTTCCGCCTGCGCGCCGCGGACCGCCTGGCCAATGAGCCGGAGAACGCGCTGATGGCCGAGCGGGTGAGCGATCCGGTGGTGAACGACCACACGCCGCCGATTCTTGTTGAGGTCAAGGGCGAGGTCAAAAGAGAAGGCGACAGCCTGCGGATCGGCGTGCGCGATGCCCTGAGCCCGCTGCGCGAGGTGGTCTACAGCGTCGACGCCCAGGAGTGGAAGCCCGCCGTGGCCGCCGACGGCCTCGTCGACGGGCGGAGCGAAACCGTGCTGATTCCAGCCGGCGGAAAGAAAAAAGGCGGCCTGGTGCTTCTGCGCGTCACCGATGCCGCCTACAATGTGATCACCTTCGACCTTTTCCAGGACCGATGACACAACGGATCGCTGTCTACCCCGGGTCCTTCGACCCCATCCACAACGGCCACCTCGACATCATCGAGCGTTGCCGCCCCCTCTTCGACGAGGTCGTGGTCGCCGTGCTGCGCAACGAGGAAAAGCGTCCGCTGTTCAGCGTCGAAGAGCGGGTCGAGACCCTGCGCGAGCTGCTGGCGGACCACCCGGAGTGCCGGGTGGAGAGCTTCTCCGGCCTGCTCGTCGACTTCATGGACAAGATCGGCGGGCGCGCCGTCATCCGCGGCCTGCGCGCCGTCTCGGACTTCGAGTACGAGTTCCAGATGGCCTTGATGAACCGGCGGCTCAATCCGCGGGTGGAGACGGTCTTCATGATGCCCAAGGAAGACTACAGCTACCTGTCGAGCCGCCTGGTCAAGGAGGTCTTCTCCCTCGGCGGCAACGTCAACGGCCTGGTGCCGGAGGCCGTCCTCGCCCGCCTTCACAAGCGCCTGCGGCCGCCCGCTTCGATCATAGTTTAATGAGCATCGACCTCTTCCTCCTGCGCATGCCGAAGGTGGAGCTCCACGTCCACCTGGAAGGCTCCATGCGCCCCTCCGTCCTCCTCGAGCTGGCGCGGCGCAACGGCGTCGACCTGCCGGCGCAGGACGAGGCGGGGCTCAAGAAGTGGTTCCGCTTCCGCGACTTCGATCACTTCGTGCAGATCTACCTGGCCTGCTCGCGGGCGTTGCGCACGCCGGAGGACTTCCAGCTCCTGGTCAGCGACTTCCTCGCCGAGCAGGCCTGCCAGAACATCCTCTACAGCGAGGTCCATTTCACCATCGCCACCCACCTCGCCAACGGCGTCAACGGCGGCGAGGTGCTGCACGCCCTCGCGGAGGCGGTGCGCGAAGCGGAGAGGAGCTACGGCGTCACCCTGCGCCTGATTCCGGACGTCGTGCGCAACGTCGGGCCGCGGGTGGCCGACCGCACGCTGGAGTGGGCGCTCGCCGGACAGGGGAAAGGCGTCGTGGCCCTCGGGCTGTCCGGCAGCGAGTCGAAGTTCCCGAACGAGCCCTTCCGCGAGCACTTCGAGGCCGCGCGGCAGGCCGGCCTGCACCGCGTCGCGCACGCCGGCGAGACCGCCGGCCCGGAGTCGATCCGTTCGGTGCTCGCCGTCTGCGGCGCCGAGCGCATCGGCCACGGCATCCGCGCCGTCGACGACCCGGCTCTGCTCGCCGAGCTGCGCGACCGCGGCGTGCCGCTGGAGGTCTGCCCGAGCTCCAATGTCTGCCTGGGCGTCGTCCCCGATCTCCAGAGCCACCCCTTCGACCGCCTCTACCGCAGCGGCTGCCGGGTCTCGGTGAGCTCGGACGATCCCGCCTTTTTCAACACCAATCTCACCCGCGAATACCTGCGCCTGCACCAGACCTTCGGCTACGCCGCCGCCGAGCTGGCCGGCCTCTCTCTCTCCGCCCTCCGCCAGTCGTTCCTCCCGGACGACGAGCGCGGCGTCCTCGAGCGGCGTTTCCGCGAGCAGTTCGACGTCCTCGGCCGAGACCTTCTCGGCACGGTCGTCGAGCCTCTCGCGGGTTGATCTCTCAACCCATCTGATCCATTCGGGGTCTATAGAGACGGGACCCTTCGGTGGTGTCCCGCTTAAAACCGCTCTATGGACGACGAACAGGAGGAGAGACTGCGCGCCGCTCTCGCGAGCCTGCCCGATGAAATGCGCCGCTGTTGCCTGCTGCGCTTCATCCGCGGCTTCGACGAGAACGAGATCGCCGTCCTGCTGAAGATGCCGGTCGAAACCGTTCGGATGTATCTGTACCATGCTCAAAAAAGGCTGCGCCTGGTGATCGTCCAGCCCCGCCGGAACGGCGAGGAGACCTCTTGACCGCCCCGCCGTCCTCTCTCCGTCTCCTGCGGCGCTTGCGCGGCGCTCTGCGGGGAGAGCATCCGACCGCCGAGATGCTGGCGGCCTACTGCGCCGGCGAGCTGACGCGCGAGGAAGACGAGAAGCTCCGGGAGCATCTCGTGGGTTGCCCCGACTGTCCCGACCTGCTGCTCGATCTCAAGGATTTTTCGGCGCCGGACCGCGCGGCGGCCGAACGCCTGCCGGAAAGCTGGGTGGCCGCGGCCTGGCAGAGCCTGTGCGCCCGCCTCGCCCGCGAGCCGGCTCCCGGGCTCCAGCTCCCGCTTTACATCCCGCTTTACATCCAAAAGTGGCTGCGGTCCTTGCGGGGCGCCTACAGCCTGACCGCCGTCCTGCTGGCCGCCACCCTCGCGCTCTCGGTCTGGGTGGCCGGGTTGCAACGCGAGCTGCAAAGGCTGCGGGAGCCGCAGGCCAACGTGCAGATCGAGACGCTCGACCTCGCCACGCGAGGCGGGCCGCGGGCGGTCCGGGTGCCTTCCGGCGGGGAGCGTTTCCTGCTCTCCGTCGCCACCGCCGCGGACGCTTCCTGGAGGGACTGCCAGGAGGTCCGCCTGGAGCTCGCGACGGCGGAAGGGAGCGCGCTGTGGACCGGCGGACTGGTCCCTCCCCAGGACGGCACCATCACCCTCGAGCTCTCCCGCCGCGCTCTCCCGGCGGGCGAATACCGGCTCCGAATCGCCGGGACCGCGCGTTGCCGGATCACCGGGACGGAAGAGCATTCGTTTTCGCTGTCCTATCTGTGACATCATGATTTTCTTCCTGCAGCTCTGTTCTGGAACCTTGGAGAGCCGGTCGTCCATCTGTCATCCGGAGGGATTGTCATGCCTCGATGGCGCAGGCTCGTCTGGCTCTCGACCGTGGCCGCCCTGGCGGCCGGTCCGCTCCGGGCGTCCGCGGTGGAAGTCTTTCCTCTGCCGTCCGGAAAAGCGGAGCGCGCTCTGCCGCGAGGGGCGGTCCATGCCTATCCTCTCGCTCTGCGAGCCGGTGAGCACGTCCATCTGAAAGCCGAGCAGCTCGGCGTGGACGTCGAGCTGCGGCTGCTCGATCCGGCGGGAAAGATTCTCCTGCGGATCGACAGCCCGACGGGAGATCGCGGCGCCGAGGATCTCTTCTTCGTCGCGCCGCGGGCGGGGCGTTATCGCGCCGAGGTGGCTCTGCGCTCGGGGCCGGCGGGAGGCCGCTACCGGCTGGCCGTCGCCGAGAGAAGGGCCGCGACGGCGATCGACCGCCGGCGGGCCGCGGCGCAGTCCGCCTTCTCGCGCGGCGGCGAGCTGAGCGCGGCCCATGCCACGGAGGAGGCCGCTCTGGCCTACCGGCAGGCGGCGGATCTGTGGCACGGGCTGGGAGACGAGGGCCGGCGGGGGCTGGCTCTGCAGCGGCTGGCCAATCTCCGGTTGTCCGCCTCCGCCCTGGCGGCGGCCATGGCGGCGTATCGGGAAGCTCTCGGCGCCTACAAGACGGCCGGGGATCGTCACGAGCAGGCAGTGATGAAAAACCAGATCGGCCGCTGCCTGCACGGCCTGGCCCAGCCGGCGGCGGCGCGTGCCTCGTACGAGAGCGCGCTGGCTCTCTGGCGCGAGCTCGGGGATCCACTCAACCAGGCGATCACCCTCCAGAACCTCGCCGCGCTGAGCAGCCGGCAAGGCGATTATCAAGAAGCCCTGAGCTCTTTGGGGCGGGCGTTCGCTCTCTGGAAGAGTCTCGGAAGCTCCCAGGGACAGGCGCGAGTCTTGATCGAAATGGGCCGGGTCTTCGCCGCCGTGGGCGAGGGAGCGGCGGCCCAGCAACGCTACCAACAGGCGCTCGAGCTCCTGCGTGCTCCGGGCGGCGACCGCGGGTTGCGTGCCGCGGCCTTGACCGAGCTCGGCAATGCTTTCTATGACGAGGGCGTCCAGCGGAGCGCGCTGCCGACCCTGCGGATCGCCCTGGGGCTGCAACGCCAGAGGGGGGAGGCCCGCGGAGAAGCCGTCACTCTCATCAGCCTCGGCCGGGTGTACCTCTCCCTGGGAGATCGAGCGCGGGCGGCGGACTACCATCGCCGGGCGCTGCAGCTCTTCCGGCGGACCGGTGCCAGGGATGAAGAGGCCAAGGCCTGGAGCAACCTGGGATGGATCGCCTGGGCCGCGGGACGGCCACGCGAGGCGCTGGATGCGTTCGAGCGCGCTCTGCCGGTGGCCCGCGCCGACCACAACCGCGAGCTCGAGGCCGCGACGCTCCATGGCATGGCACGGGCGGAGCGCCGGCGGGGCAACCCGATCGCCGCCCGCCAGCGCATCCTGGAATCCCTCGCCATCATCGAGTCGATCCGCGGCGAGCTCGCGCCTTCCGGCTTTCAGCTCTCGTATTTCGCCAAGAAGGAGGATTACTACACCTTCCTGATCGACCTGCTCATGGAGCAGCACCGGTTGCGGCCGGCGGCCGGCGACGACCTGGCCGCTTTCGAGATCAGCGAGAGGGCCCGGGCGCGCAGCCTCCTCGATACGTTGCAGCCCGGCGCCGCCGCGTCTCCTCTCGCCTTGAGCGAGATCCGGAGCCGCCTCCTGGACCGCGGCACGCTGCTCCTCGAGTACTACCTGAGCGAGCCGCGGAGCTATCTCTGGGTCGTCTCCACCAAGACCGTGGCGAGCTATGAGCTGCCGGGCCGCGCGCGCCTGGAGAGACAGGTGGGGCTCACCCTGGCCGCCCTGTCGCGGCGGACCTCGGCCCGGAACGTGACGGAGCTCCGGTTGACCGAGCTCGGCCGCGTCCTCCTGGCCCCGGTCGCCGGGCAGCTCGGCGACAAGCGGATCCTCATCGTGCCGCATGCGGCCCTGGAGGGGGTGCCGTTCGAGGCCCTCATCGCCCCGGCGGCCGCGATGGGCGCGATGGGAGCCGGCCGGCCGGCTCCCTTGCTGCTGCGCCATGAAGTCGTCGTCATCTCGTCGGCCTCGGTCCTGGCGGCGCTGCGCCGGCGGTCGAGCGCCCGGCCGCCGGCTCCGAACGCCTTGGCGCTCTTCGCCGATCCCGTGATCATGCCGAACGATCCACGCCTGCCGCCGTCGGCGCGGCGCTCGCCCCTGCCGCTCGGCGGGCGCGACCTGCCGCGCCTCCGCTTCGCCGCCGACGAAGCCACGGCGATCCTCCGCCTCGCGCCGGCCCGCGGCCTCTTGCAGGCCATCGGGCTCACCGCCAACCGGGAGCTGGCTTTGAGCGGCGTCCTGGAGCGCTATCGAATTCTGCACTTCGCGACCCACGGACTCTTCGACGAAACGCAGCCGGACCTTTCGGCTCTCGTCCTCTCCCAGTTCGACGCCGCGGGCCGGCCGCGCAACGGCCTGCTCCGGCCGCAGGACATCTACGGGTTGCACCTCAAGGCCGATCTGGTCGTCTTGAGCGCCTGCCGGACCGCTCTCGGCCGGCGGGTTCCGGGCGAAGGGCTGGTGGGGCTCACGCGCAGCTTCCTGGCGGCCGGCGCGGGCCGGGTGCTGGTCAGCCTGTGGAACGTCGACGACCGCGCCACCTCGGTCCTCATGGAGCGCTTCTACCGTGGGCTGCTGGGCGACGGCCTGGCGCCGGCGGCGGCGCTGCGCCAGGCGCAGCTTTCCATGTGGCGCGAGGAGCGCTGGCGGTCGCCGTATCTGTGGGCCGGGTTTCTGCTGCACGGTGATTGGGATTGAAAGCCTTTCGGCTCCAAGTCTAAACAACCTGCACCCGGCGCGTGTCTCTCCTTGCAGGGTCACCGGGAAAGCCGTTTCCCTCAACGAACGAGAAACCTTTTTCGACAGGAGATCTCCATGAACGAGAAGGATGCGCAGGCAGCCCCCGAGGTGTCCGTCCCACCGCTCCGCGACGACAGCTATGATCCGGCGACCCAAGGCACCACCGAGCCGGTCGGCGGATCTCCGATCATCGACAAGCCGCCTTTCGACGGCGGCGACGACGACGAGCGCTAGAGGATCTCCGGGATGAAACGATCGCGGTGGTTTCCGTGCTTGCTGGCTCTCGCCCTCCTGTGCGCGTGCGGCCGTCAGAACGCCCGCTCCGACAGGTCTTTCGACGAGATCCGCGAGCTGGTCTCCGGCAAGTCGGCGGCGGAGGTCGCGGCTCTGCTGGGGAAGCCGGACACCCGGCAGAGCATCCTGACCGACGACGAGCGCTGGATCTGGTGGAATTACACGCGCCTGGACGGCGACCAGTATCCGCCCGAGGAGCGCGGGCAGGTCGTCCATCTGGAGATCACGTTCACACGGCCGGAAGCCGGCACAGCTCTCGGTGCCTCGCTGGCCGGGGAGCACGGCGCCTGGCGGGTGGCGAGCCCTCTCGGGGTGAGCTACACCGTACCGTCTTCGAAAAGCTGAAGCGGGAGGAGACCATGCAAGGGAATGGAGCAGGCGGCGATCTCTGCGTTTTCAACGGCATCGACGGAGCCACCGGAGAGTACCTCGTGCCGCCCATGGCGCCGCACGAGGTGGTCGAGGTCCTGAAAGGACGGCCTTTCCGGCCCGGACAGCGGGCGATGATGCCGGGGCTCGAGCCCCGCGACTTGAAGGAGGCCGGCTGGGGGGTGATCTTCCACCGCGAGGCCGATCCAGCGATCCGCGAGGCGCTGGAGGAGCTGTTGCAGCACCGGCGGGCGCAGGCGGGGGAGCGCTACCGCGAATGTATCGGCGTCGACGGCTATCGCGCCGGCGACGAATCGGAGATCTTCCTCGCCCGCTTCGGGCTGGGCCCGGGGCCGGTCAATCCGAAACGCATGCCCTACTACCTGCTGATCGTCGGCGATCCGGAATCGATCCCGTATTCGTTCCAGAATCAGCTCGACATCCAGTACGCCGTCGGCCGCATCGTTTTCGACACGCCCGAGGAGTACGCCCGCTACGCTCATTCGGTGGTGGCGGCGGAGACCGGCGCCGCGGGCCGGTCGCGCCGGATCACCTTCTTCGGCCCGCGCACGCCGGGCGACGCCGCGACCGAGCTGAGCTCCGAGTTTCTGATCGGTCCGCTGGCGGAGCGTTTTCAGCCGACGGTGAACGGCGGCGGCTCCTGGGAGGTGCAATCGCATCTCGCCGCGGAGGCGACCAAGGCCAGGCTCGGCGCGGTCCTGCACGGCGAAGGGAGCCCGGCCCTGCTCTTCACGGCCAGCCACGGCATGGGCTTCCCGAACGGCGATCCGCGCCAGCTCGACCACCAGGGAGCCCTGCTCTGCCAGGACTGGCCCGGCCGCCCGGCCTGGCAAGGGCCGATCCCGCCCGAGCACTACTTCGCGGCCGACGACATCGGAGACGACGCCGACGTCGCCGGCCTGATCGCCTTCTTCTTCGCCTGCCACGGCGGCGGCACGCCGCGCTACGACGACTTCACCCACCGCAAAGAGTGGCAGAAGCGGGAGATCGCGCCCTACGCCTTCGTCTCCAAGCTGTCGCGGCGCCTGTTGTCGCACCCGCGCGGCGGAGCCCTGGCGGTCGTCGGCCACGTCGAGCGCGCCTGGTCGCAGTCGTTCCTCTGGCGCACCGCGGACAGCCAGACCGAGGTCTTCGAGAGCATGCTGGACCTGCTGCGCAAGGGCTACCCGATCGGCGCCGCCATGGAATACTTCAACCAGCGCTACGCCGAGCTCGCCGCCCTCCTCACCGGCGAGATCCAGAAGATGCAGCTCGGCGAGACCGTCGACGCGGCCCGCCTGAGCTCCCTGTGGACGGCGCACAACGATGCCAGGAGCTACGTGGTGGTCGGCGATCCGGCGGTGCGGCTGGCGGTGTGAGGGCGGGCGGAGCCCTCCGCCTCATGCCAGAGCTTCGGCGACGACCCGGATTCGACCCCTCTTGAGGCTGTCCGGTCTTTCCCGAACGATGATCTCTACATCCTGCCCGAGAGCTGTCAGAAGACGCATCAGGCGCTCCGTGGAGAAGCTTGTGAGGCGACCGTTGAGCAACGCCGAGACTTTGGGTTGATCGATGCCCAGGATCGCCGCGGCGGCGACCTGAGTCAAGCGGCGGCGTTTGATGATCTGCCGGAGCTCACTGGCAAGCTGCGCTTTCGTGAGCTCCTCTTCGGGCTCGGCGAAGCCTAGATCCGTGAACACATTACCGCTGCTCGGTATCACCGGGATTTCTGATTCTTGCTGTTTGCCCATTGCTTGTAATCCTCCTCTGCTCGCTTGAGTCGCAGCTCGATCAAGTCCAAGTCTGGTTTCGGCATCGCGCTACCACGCTTGGATTTCTTCTGGAAGGCGTGCAGAACGTAGACAACCCCAGAAAAGCGAACCGTGTAAACCGCGCGATACGTGTCGCCATCGAAGTCATCGACAACCTCCAGCACACTGGCGCCGCCAAAGCCCTTCAGCGGCTTAGAATAGGTCGCCTTGAGCCCGATTTGAGCATCCCAGAGCGCACCGCCGACTCGATGCCGGACCTCCTCTGGAAAATCCCGCAAATCCTCCCGACTGCTGCCGACCCAGCGAACCGGCTTGGGACTGACTCCGTCATGGGGCGGCATCTTCGTCCTCTATCTCCATTCTATGCCTATTCAGGCATGTAGTCGAGGCGGGCGGAAGGGAGCGTCCGCTCGTTTCTACTCCCTGACCGCCCACATCCCCATTCCCGGCTGCCGTGCCAGGGCGAGCAGGCGTGCGATGCGGTTGAGGACGTCGATCAGGCCGGGCCAGCCGAGCTCCTCGCCGAGCCGGATGTCGCCGGTGCCTTCCAGGCCGACCCAGGCCGGCGGCTCGGGGAGCTCGCGCCGGCGGACGCGGGGGGCGATGGCTTCGAGATCCGCCTGGAGGCCGGCGCGGGCCGCTTCGTCGAGGAGCACTTCGCCGTCCGGAGCGAGGCGGCGCAGGTCCTGGAGGGCGGGGAGGCCGGGCAGCGCCGCCAGATAATCCAGCAGCTCCTCGTCGAGCACCGTCGAGGCCTCCTCCAGCCAGTGTCCATCCGCGTCCGCGATCTCCAGAGACAGCATGTTCCAGTATGTTCCTCCCGGGTTTCGATTTTATCCGGAGACGTGAGAGGCTATTCGCTGCGAGGCGGAGGAGGCCATCATGAGCAACGGAAACAGATCTCCACTCAACTGGTACACGGGTGGCGCGGATACGGACGTCGAAGAGACGGAAGAGTGGCTGACCGCCTTCGAGCAGGTCATCGCGATCGAGGGCAAGGAACGCGCCTGCTACCTGCTCAAGAAGCTGCTCGAGAAGGGATACGAGAAGGACGTCACGCTGCCGTTCACCGGCAACACGCCATACATCAATACCATCCCCGCGGGCAAGCAGCCCACCTACATCGGCGACCGGGCCATGGAGCGCCGCATCAAGAGCATCGTGCGCTGGAACGCCATGGCCATGGTGGTGCGTTCCAACAAGCACTACGCCGGCCTCGGCGGCCACATCTCGACCTTCGCTTCCTCGGCGACCCTCTACCAGGTCGGCATGCACCACTTCTTCCATGGCCGCGGCGAGAGCGGCTTCGACGGCGACATGCTGTACATCCAGGGGCACGGCTCGCCGGGCATCTACGCCTACTCCTTCCTGGAGGGCCGGATCTCCCTCGCGCAGCTCGAAGGCTTCCGCCGCGAGCTCGAGAAGGGGGGCGGTCTCTCGTCCTATCCGCATCCCTGGCTGATGCCCGACTACTGGGAGTTCCCCACCGTCTCCATGGGCCTCGCTCCCATCAGCGCGATCTACCAGGCCAAGTACAACCGCTATCTGCTCAACCGCGGCCTGCGCGACCCCCAGGGCCGCAAGGTCTGGGCCTTCCTTGGCGACGGCGAGACCGACGAGCCGGAGACCCTGGGCGCCATCACCCTGGCCTCCCGCGAGCAGCTCGACAATCTGATCTTCGTCATCAACTGCAACCTCCAGCGCCTCGACGGCCCGGTGCGCGGCAACGGCAAGATCGTCCAGGAGCTCGAGACCGCCTTCCGCGGCGCCGGCTGGAACGTCATCAAGGTGCTCTGGGGAAGCGACTGGGATCCGCTGATCGAAGCCGACAACACCGGCCTCCTCGTCCAGCGCATGACCGAGACCCTGGACGGCGAATACCAGAAGTACGTGGTGGAGCCCGGCTCCTACATCCGCGAGCACTTCTTCGGCAAGCACCCCGAGCTGCTGGAGCTGGTCAAGGGCTACTCGGACGAGGAGCTCCACGGCCTGCGCCGCGGCGGCCACGATCCGGAGAAGGTCTACGCCGCCTACAAGGCCGCGGTGGAGCACAAGGGCTCGCCCACCGTCATCCTGGCCAAGACCGTCAAAGGCTACGGCCTGGGCGAGGCCGGCGAAGGGCGCAACGTCACCCACCAGCAGAAGAAGCTCAACGAGGATGAGCTGCGCTTCTTCCGCGACCGCTTCGAGCTGCCGCTCACCGACGAGCAGGTGGCCGAGGCCGCCTTCTATCATCCGGGAGAGAACAGCCCGGAGGTGCAGTACCTCAAGGACTGCCGCGGCCGCCTCGGCGGCTCCGTGCCCAGCCGCCGCGTGCGCAAGGAGCCGCTGACCGTCTCCACCCCCGGCCTCTGGGACCGCTTCTTCGAAGGCATCGACCGCGACGTCTCGACGACCATGGTCTTCGTCCAGATGCTGACCCAGCTCATGAAGGACAAGGAGGTGGGCAAGAAGATCGTGCCCATCGTGCCCGACGAGGCGCGGACGTTCGGCATGGAGTCGCTCTTCCGCCAGTTCGGCATCTACTCGCACGTCGGCCAGCTCTATGAGCCGGTGGACAAGTCGATGCTGCTCTACTACCGGGAGGCCAAGGACGGGCAGATCCTGGAAGAGGGGATCACCGAGGCCGGCTCCATGGCCTCGTTCATCGCCGCCGGCACGTCGTACGCGACGCACGGCATCGACGTCATCCCCTTCTTCATCTTCTACTCGATGTTCGGCTTCCAGCGCGTCGGGGACCTGATCTGGGCGGCGGCCGACATGCGCACCCGCGGCTTCCTGCTCGGCGCCACCGCCGGCCGCACCACGCTCAACGGCGAAGGGCTGCAGCACGAGGACGGCCACAGCCACGTCCTGGCGAGCGTCGTCCCCAACCTGCTGACCTACGATCCGGCGTACGCCTACGAGATCGCGGTGATCATCCGCGACGGCATGAAGAGGATGTTCGAGGACCGCGAGGACGTCTTCTACTACATCACCCTCTACAACGAGAACTACCCGATGCCACCCAAGCCGGGGACGGAGGAGACGTGGGGGAGCATTGATGAGGGAATTCTCAAGGGGCTCTACAAGCTGAAGACGGCGCCGGAAGGTGAGTCGGCTGAAGGCAGACCGCACGTCCATCTCCTCGGCAGCGGCTCCGTGCTGTCGGAAGCCTTGCGTGCCCAGCAGATCCTCGCCGAGCGCTACGGCGTCGCCGCCGACGTCTGGAGCGCCACGAGCTACAAGCAGCTCCGCAACGACGCCCTGGAAGCCGACCGCTGGAACATGCTCCACCCGGACCAGGAGCCGCGGAAGGCGTACGTCACCGGCCTCTTCGCCGGGGACCAGGACCCGATCATCGCGATGTCCGACTACATGAAGCTGGTGCCCGACCAGATCGCCCGCTGGCTCCCCGGCCGCCTCTTCTCCCTGGGCACCGACGGCTTCGGCCGGAGCGAGACGCGCGAGGCCCTGCGCCGCTTCTTCGAGATCGACGCCGAGTGCGTCGCCCTCGCCGCCCTCCACCAGCTCGCCCGCCGCGGCGCGATCGACCCCGCCGTGGCCCGCCGCGCCGTCGACGAGCTGGGCATCGATGCCGAGAAGGCGTACCCGCTGGTCTCCTGAAAGCCTGTACAGTGGAGACCTCATGCGGACGATCCTCGCAGCTCTGTTCCTCCTCCTCCTCACCCTTTCCGTCCTGCCCGCCCTGGCTGGCGATGGTGATCAAGCCGCCGCCGCGCCGCCGGCCGTCTACAAGATCGACCCCGACCACAGCGGCGTGGGGTTCTCCATCCGCCATTTCGTCTCCAACGTCCCCGGCCGTTTCCGGGACTTCGATGGGAGCATCCACTACGACAAGCTGAATCCGGCGGCCTCCAGCGTCGAGCTCACCGTGCGCGCCGCCTCGATCGACACCGGCAACGGCGACCGCGACGAGCACCTGCGCTCCGCCGATTTCTTCGAGGTCCAGAAGTTTCCCACCATCACCTTCACCAGCACCGAGGTCAAGGCCAGGGAGGCCAACGTCCTGGAGGTGACCGGCGATCTCACGATGCACGGCGCGACCCGGCCGGTCACCATCCCGGTCCGGATCCTGGGGACGGTCAAGACGCCGAACGGCGAGAAGGCCGGCTTCGAGGCGATCTTCACGCTCAACCGCAAGGACTTCGGCATCAGTTGGAACCGCGTCCTCGACGCCAGCGGCGCGGTGCTCGGCGACGAGGTCAAGATCACCATCGAGGTGGAGGCGAGCCGGCAGGTGGTGCCCGCGGCCAAGTAACTGCTCACAGTCTGAGCCAGGGGGGTTGTGACTGTGGGTTACGATGGTAGACTACGACAGAAGAGATTCGGAACAAAGGTCTAGTCCACGACGGATCATGGAACCACACTCCACGTCACCATCGAGCGACCCCTCTCCCCCGTCCGGCGACGGCTCCAGCAATCGTTGGGTCGAGCAGTGGCAGCAGGGCATCGACCCCGAAGAGAGCTTCCGGCAGATCTTCCACCAATACTACCGCCTGGTGTTCTCGTTCTTCGTCAAGAAGGGCTTCTCCGCGGAGGAATGCAACGACCTCGCGCAGGAGACCTTCCTGAGGGTGTACAAGAGCCTGGGCACCTTCCGCCGCGAGTCGCGCTTCGAGACCTGGCTGTTCCAGATCAGCGCCAATATCTACCGCAACACCTTGCGCGCGCAGTCGACCCGCAAGCGTGACGCGCCGGAGGTCTCCCTCACCGATCTGACCGACGGCCCGGGCGGCGGCGGCGGGGAGTCGGACGTCGCCCAGGACGAAGGCGGCGGGCCGCTCGAGGACCTGCTGACCAGCGAGCGCTCGCGGATGCTGCACGAGGCGTTGCAGGATCTCCCTTCGCAGATGCGGCGCTGTGTCATCCTGCGGGTCGACCGGGACCTCAAGTACCGGGAGATCGCCGACCTCATGCGTGTCTCGATCGACACCGTCAAAGCACACCTGTTCCAGGCCCGGCAGCTCCTCAAGGTGAGGTTGGCCGACTACTTCGCCGATCTGAACTTCTGAGAGAGACCCCCGTGAGCGCCAAACCCAATCTTCAGCCGACCCTCCAGGCCCTTATCGACCGCGACCGCCGCGGCTTGGCCGAGCATCCGACCCCCGAAGAGCTGGTGGACTATCATGCCGGCGAGCTCCCGGCCGAGGAGCAGGACGATCTCCGCAACCACCTGGTCCTCTGCCACGACTGCGCCGACCTCCTCCTCGACCTGGTGAGCTTCGCCGAGTTCACCCCGCCGGAGCAGACCCCATCCCTCGCCGACGGCGAGGTCAAAAACGCCTGGCAGAATCTCCAGCCCCGCCTGATGGCGCGCGAGGAGCCGCTGCCGGCCGTGGCGCAGCTCGCGGAGTGGCGGCGGGAGGGCGGCGGCGGCGACTTCGTGCCGCGGCGGCGCCTGATGCAGGCGTATGCGATCGCGGCGACGCTGCTGGTGGGAGTGGTGGGGCTCGGAATGTGGGCGGGCTCGCTCCAGAAGAGTCTACAGGAGGCTTCGAAACCACGGATTGACATTCCTGTTGTCTATATCCCTCCTGAAGGAGGTACGCGGGGGGGCGATGACGAAACACCCGTAATCGCGGGTACAAAGAATCGTCCTGTGATCGCTCTTCAGCTCATCGAAGTTCCCGAGCACCCGGAATATTCCGCGACTCTGTTCGACGGTACGGGGCAGGCCGTTTGGGAAATACCTCGCCTACATCGGAGAGATGACGAAACACTCACATTTGAGCTTAAGGATGGACTGCAGCCGGGAAAGTGCGAGATCCGACTTTTTGCGAGCGGGGGTAAGCAGTCAGAGCCGCTGGCGAAATATCCTCTCATCATCTCCGCTGAAAAGTCACACTAGCCTTGCCGTGAGATGAGCCCGCAGGAGAGTCGAGAGAGGCTCTGGATCGCCCTCGGGCTGCTCGCGATTACAGCCGCTCTGTTCGCGCGCTTCTTGCCGGGGCCTTCCACTTTCCCTTCAAGCTCAACCCTGTCTTCATCCTTGGAGCGCCGCCTGACTCCAGGCATCTCCGTCGAGCGTTCATTACCGACGGGGGAGATCGACGTCTATCGGATGTCTCTGCGCTCTGGAGATTTCGTGCATGCCATCGCCCTCCAGGAGGGAGTCGACGTGTCTCTGGCGCTGGTCTCCCCGGCCAGCCAGGAGATGATCAAGGTCGACAGCCCCAATGGAGCCCAGTTTGCGGAATCTCTGTTTGCTGTCGCCGGTGAGACCGGTCTCTACCGTTTGAGGGTGAAGGCGGAGAGAAACTCCATGGGGAGCCGCGGACATTACAGGTTGCAGTGGGAGGAGCCGCGTCCCGCTTCGCGTCGAGATCGCCTGCGAGGCCAGGCAGCAGGGGCATTCGCGCAGGGGGAAGTCCTGCGGCGGCGCGGAACCGGCGAGGGACGCCGAGCCGCTCTCCGAGAGTACGAGAGGGCGCTGTCCCTTTGGGAGCTCGACCGGAATCGTGAGCAGCAAGGGGCGACTCTCTATCGTCTGGGTTGGGTCCACCAGGACCTTGAGGAGTACGAGGCAGCGCTCTCCTGTTACAAAAGGGCTCTGACTTTTCTGAACGGGAGAGGAGATGCTCCCGTGATTCTCAACCGCCTGGGCTGGGTCTCTGCGCGGCTCGGAGACTTCAAGGCGGCGCAAGATCTTTACCGGACAGTGCAGCGGACGGGAGACGCTTTGGCCAGGGCTGGAGCCTTCAGTAATCTGGGGGCGCTGTATCGACAGCTCGGCGACACCCGTAAAGCCAAGGATTCCATCGAGAGCGCCCGGGTGCTCCTTCAGCAGTTAGGCAACCGAAACGCTGAGGCCGATGTTCTGATCAATCTTACGGGACTCTACCTGGAGCTGGGGGACTTGAGGAATGCTCTCAGAACGAGCACGGAGGCGTTGAAGATTCATCAAAGCATCGGTGATTCTTCTGGGGAAGCTGCGAGTCTGACGAATCTCGGAGTGACCGTCAACCGGATCGGCTGGAGAAGCGCGGCTCTCAGCCTTCTCGGCCAGTCCGTGGAAAAAGCGCGCAGATCGGGTGATATCAGAAACCAGATCCTGGCCCTCACGGAGATGGGGGGACTGTTTCTCGACGAAGGAGATGTCCAGAAAGCGTCGGCAGTGATCCAGGAGGCCTCCCGCCAGGCGGTCAGGAGCTCCGATCTGGCCAGGAAGGCGAACGCCACGGCCATGCTGGGACGGCTGTATGTCGCCCGAGGCGAGCCGGAGAAAGCCTTGGAGCCGTTCGGCGAGGCCGAGGCGATCTATCGGCGGTGGAATGAGCTTGGTGCCCTCGCTTCGACTCAATACGGAAAGGCGATGGCCCTGCGCGATCTCGGGCGTCTGGAGGAAGCTCACGATGTGAGTGAGCAGTCGCTTCGGCTGATCGAGGAGCTGATCTCCCGGCCGATCGGCAAGGGGTTGCGCGCTTCACTGCTCGCCTCCCGCCACGACTATTATGGCCTTGCCGTCGAGACCCTCGTCCGGCTGCATCGGCGCAGCCCCGGCGCCGGCTACGCAACGCAGGCCTTTTCCGTAAGCGAAAGAATGCGGGCTCGGACTTCCCTCGAGGAGCTTGCCGAAGCCCGTGTCTCTCAGGAAGTTCCTCCGGATCTCCGCGCACGCCGGGACTCTCTGGAGAAGCAGTTGGTACAGAAGGAGAAGGAACGCAGTGATCTGCCGCGACAGAGCCCTGAGGGACGCCTCCGGTCGCTGGTTTTAGATCGCGAGATCCGCGAGCTCCTGGATCGCTCCGAGGCTGCGCGCGCCGAAATCTGGAAACGTTCGCCGCGCTCTGCGGCCTTCGGTGATCCACGGCCGGCACAGCTCTCCGAGATCCAGGCGTTGCTCGACGAGAATACAACTCTCCTGGCTTACACAGTGGGCAAAGAGGCCAGCTTTCTGTTTCGAGTCGAGCCACAGTCGCTGGAGGTCTACGAGCTGCCTCCGCGAGCCGAGCTCGAGACGCCGGTGCGGCAGGCCTACAAGCTCGTCAGCCAGTCGCGCCCTTCCTTGCCGGTCCGTGAAAGGGCCAAGCGATCACTCGGTCAGTTGGGTGACAAGCTGCTCGCACCTCTGGCGGGAAAGCTCGGCGGCAAACGCTTGGTGATCGTCGACGACGACATCCTGCGCTTCGTGCCCTTCGCGGCTCTTCCGGATCCCGATGCGACGGAGGGGAGCGAGACCGAGCCTCTCGTGGTCCGCCATGCACTGATTCATCTGCCTTCGGCCTCGCTCGCCGTGCTGCTGCGCCGCGAGACTCTGGAGCGGCAGCCGCGTCCTGCCTCGATCGCCATGTTGGCAGATCCCGTTTTCCGGTCCGACGACTCGCGGATCGATGGCCGGGGGAAGAGAACGCCGAACCCTCTCCCACTGGATCGCCTTCCCAATGCCGCCCGGGAAGCCGAGGAGATTCTCAACCTTTTCCCGCCGGAGAGGAGGCTCAAAGCGCTCGGTTTCGACGCGACCACAGATCTGGCCAGGAGCCCGGAGCTGCGTAGATACCGCTATCTCCATATCGCCACCCACAGCCAGGTCCTCCCCTTCTCGCCCGAGCTCTCCGGGATCGTCCTCTCCCGCTTCGATCGTCAAGGCAATTCCCGGGACTGGCTGTTGCGGTCGTATCAGATCTACAACCTCGATCTGCCCTTCGATCTCGTCGTCCTCAGCGCCTGCCGGACTGGAGTCGACGCGCGGATGCGGGGAGAAAGCGTCAGCGGTCTATCCCGTGCTTTCATGTACGCCGGTGCGACGCGGGTGATGGTGAGCCTGTGGGATGTCGACGACCGTGCGACAGCGGAAATGATGCCCCAGCTCTACGAGGCGCTGCTCCACGGCGGAAAGACGCCGGCTGAAGCCTTGCGCGAGGCGCAGATCCGCATGCTCCGCAGCAGATCGTGGAACGCCCCCTACTACTGGGCTGGATTCATCTTGCAAGGGGAATGGCAGTAGCACGGGATTTCAACAACAAAAAGCTCTCAGCGGTGTCTATATGGAGGACGACCAAAAACCCTGAAAGGAGAGAAAACATGGACCAGAAGAACAGCGTGCCGAACCATCGTTCCTTCGAGGATCCCGACCCGGGCGCGGGCGGCGGCACCACCAAGGGCGGCGGCTTCTCGGCCCCGGAAACGGCGTTCGAGGATCCCGATCCGGGCGCGGGCGGCGGCACCACCAAGGGCGGCGGCTTCTCGGCCCCGGAAACGGCGTTCGAGGATCCCGACCCGGGCGCGGGCGGCGGCACCACCAAGGGCGGCGGCTTCGGAGTCGGCGAAGAGTGAGCAGTCTCCGGTGGAGTGGGAGGGCGCCCCAGGTGCTCGCCCACTCCGCCGGAGGCTCCTGGCATTCCTGGAGGACTGAGACATGTCGACCCCCTCTCTCTATTTCAACGGCCTCGACGGTGAGACCGGCGAGTACCTGCACCCGCCGGCGACTCCCGATCAGCTTGCGCCCCTCGCCCGCCGCGGCCCGCTGACGGCCGAGAACCTTGTCGATGCGCAGGTCTGGCTCCGGCAGGACAAGAGGGCCTTGCGCGGTTCCAGCGATCCTCGCGATCTGGCTCAGGCCGGCTGGGGTGTGATCTTCGCGGAAAAGGATGCGAAGGCCGAGGAGATCCGCGCCGCGCTCCAGCCGTTGCTGGATTTGCGCCGTGCGCAGGCGGGGCGCGTCCGTGAGCACTTCTACCGGGAGTTTTCGGGCACCCGCGGCTATCAGGAGGGAGACACCAAGCGCCGGTTCCTCTCCCGGCATGGCGTCGGGCCGGGTGCCGCGGACCCGGACCACATGCCCTACTATCTGATGATCGTCGGCGATCCGGAAACGGTCTCCTATGAATTCCAATACCAGCTCGACATGCAATATGCCGTGGGGCGGATCTGGTTCGACAGCGTCGAAGGGTACGCGCAGTATGCATGCAACGTGGTCGCAGCCGAGACGAACCGGAAGCCGCGCGGGCGGAGCGCCGCGTTTTTTGGCCCACAGCATCCGGACGACTCCGCGACGGAGCTGAGCGCGACCCAGCTCGCCGCTCCGCTCGCCGCGCACGCCGCGAAGAGCGCGGGCTGGACAGTGCGTGGCGCCTTCGGAGACGAAGCGACCAAGGCCCGCCTGGGGTCCCTGCTCGGCGGCGAGGAGACGCCGGACTTCCTGTTCACGGCGGGACACGGAATGGTCTTTCCGAATGGTGATCCCCGCCAGGCGCCGAGCCAGGGAGCGATCCTCTGCCGGGAGTGGCCCGGCCCCCAAGCCTGGCATGGGCGCATCCCCTCCGACTTCTACTTCGGCGGCGACGACATCAATGGTACGGACAAAATCCGCGGGATGATCTCCTTCCATTTCGCCTGCTACAGCGCGGGAGGACCCGCCTGGGACGACTACTCGACAGCCCACGTGCGGGTGCCCGTCGCACCGCGGCCCTTCATCTCCCATCTGCCGCAGCGTCTGCTCCAGGCCGGTGCCCTGGCGGTCATCGGGCACGTGGAGAAAGCCTGGCAGTGCTCCATCGAATGGCCGGAGGCCGGGACCCAGATCCAGGTCTTCGAGGACGCCGTCAGCCGGCTGCTCTCCGGCCATCCGGTCGGCTCCGCCATGGAGCCCTTCGGCCAGCGCTACGCCGAGCTCGCCGCCGACCTGAGCGCCGGCCTCGAAGATGCCTGGAAAGGCACACCGGAAGAAGAGCTCCGCCTCGCCGAGCTGTGGATGAACAGCCACGACGCCCGCAACTACATCGTGCTCGGTGACCCGGCCGTCCGGCTGGTGTGGCCGGAGGATCTGTCATGAGCGATCCCCATGCGCTGCTGATCGGAATCGATTGCTATCTGCCCAATCAATTTCCTGAAGGCGGCAGCTACGAAAGCCTGAGCGGGAGCGTGCGCGACATCACGCGCGTCGAGCGGTTTCTGCTCTATGACATGAAGCTCGCGCCGGAGAGAATTCTCAAGCTGACGTCGAGCCGCGGCCCGGACGGACAGCCGCTCGAGCCGCGGGACCGCTGGCCGACCTACGAGAACATCGTCGGCGCGTTCTGGCAGCTCGCCCGCGCCGCCCAGCCTGGGGATCAGGTTTATATCCACTATTCCGGCCATGGTGGACGGACGGCGACGCTGTTTCCGGAGATCAAGGGAGAGGGGGGATCCGACGAGAGCCTGGTCCCGTGCGACATCGGCGATCTCAAGGCGCGCTACCTGCGCGGCGTGGAGATCTCGTGGCTCATCCGGGACATGCAGAGCAAGGGGTTGCGTGTCACGATCGTTTTCGATAGCTGCCATTCCGGGGGAGCGAATCGCGGGCCGAAAGGTGCCGTCAAGCGAGGCCTGGAGACGATCGACCGCCGGAAGCGACCGACGGCAAGTCTTGTGGCCAGCCGCGAGGAGCTGTTGGCGCTCCTCCAGCCACCGCCTCCTCCACCAGGTCCGGTCCGGCGGAAGCTCACTCTCAAGAGCTGGCTCCTCGATCCCGAAGGGTACGTGTTCCTCGCCGCCTGCAAGCCGCAGGAATACGCCTTCGAATACCCGTTTGACGATGTCGAGAGTCAGGGCGCTCTCACCTACTATCTCCTCGAAACCCTTCGCAAGGGCGGCACCAGCCTGTCCTGGAAGCAGCTCTACGAGCAGGTTTTCTCCAAGGTTCACAACAAGTTCTCGTCCCAGACGCCGCTGTTGATCGGAGAGGGCGACCGCACCTTTTTCAGCGCCGGCGCCGAAGACTCGCCTCCCGCTGTCGACGACAGCGCTTCTCCGGGTGCGGTGAGGGTCCTGAGAACCGAGGAGGGGAGGGTCCTGCTGAATGTCGGCCAGGCGCAGGGAGCCCGGGCCGGAATGCAGTTCGCGGTCTATCCTCTCGGCGCTGATCCGAGGGAGCGGGCCAAACCGGTGACGGTGGAGATCGAGCAGGTGGGAGCCACCGAATCCTGGGCGAAGATCGTCTCGATGCGTCGCGGCGGTTTGCAGGATGTCGCGATCGAGCCAGGGGCGCAGGCTCTGCCGGTGAGCCTCGGGCCCAGCCGTGAAGCGATGCGCCTCCAAGCCGTCGTCTCGGTGGCCGCGGACGCCGCTCTGGAAAAGATCCGGGCGCTCATCGCGCAGGACCCGAGCAAGCTCCTCCGCCTCGCCGCGGAGGGAGAGGAGAAAGCCGACTTCCAGGTGACCGTCGACGCTCAAGGAGACTACGAGCTGCTGGATGCAGAAGGCCTGCCGGTTCCGAACCTCCGCCCCGCCCTGGCGGTCGATCGGGAAAGCAATGCGCAGGAGCTCTTGCGGCGCCTTCTCCATCTCACGAAATTCCGCAACGTGCTTCAGATCGAGAACGCGGACGACGAGTCCTCGCTCCGCAAGGCGCTCGGCCTCAAAGTTCTCGGCACCCAGGTGGGCTTCGTGCCGGGAGACAAGCCGGAGCCCGGACCGGTTTCGGAGGAGAGGCCCATCGATCTGCGCCTTGGCGAATGGCTTTTCCTGGAGGTCTCGAACAACTCCTCCCGGGTTCTCAACTTCACCGTCCTCGATCTGCAGCCGGATTGGGGGATCTCGCGGATCTTCCCCGGGAGGAACGACGCGGAGTTCTGGCCGCTCGACCCTGGTGACAAGAAGGTGGTCCGCATCCAGGGCGACTTACCCAAGGAATACGACGTGGGAGTCGACGTGATCAAGATCTTCGCGTCGATGGGGGCGCCCAGCTTCCGCTGGCTGCTCCTGCCCTCTCTTGATCAGCCGGAGATCGTCCGCCGCAATATGGCAGTTTCCTCCTATGCCAGCGATGAGTGGGCAACAATGCAGTTGGCGGTGCGTCTGCGGCGGGAGACTCCAGCAGCACGGAGATGAGCTTGCAGTACTTGAATTTCGATGTGAGGATCCGTCAAGGAAAGCCGGACTATCACGTCCATGTATCGGCTCCCGCCGGAGAAGCGCATGGCTCTTTTCGAGTACCGGAGGAGCTGGCGGATTTTCAATTCCTTGCGGGAGAGGCACGGCGAAGGAGCCGACATTTCGCTGCGGAGAGCGGTGATGTCGCGCGCCCGATGGACAGCGGCCGGAGCCTTTTCGATGCCCTTTTCAAAGGAGATGTTCGAGATCGATTCTCTGTCAGCATGGGCAGGCTCTCGCGCCGGCAGGGCCTGCGCATTCGCCTCTGGCTGGCAGATGTACCCGAGCTGGCCGGCCTGCCCTGGGAGCATCTCCGCGAGGCGAATTTCAATCAACCTCTCGCTCTTTCGCTCCGTACACCGATTGTTCGCTATTTGGAGCTTGGCCAGGCCGCCCGTCCAATTCCAGCCGAACGACCTTTGCGAGTGCTCGTCGTCGGGGCCAGCCCGGTAGGAGCCTACCGGCTCGATCTGGGCCGCGAGAGCCTCCTTCTGGTGCAATCCCTGGCTCGGCTCACGCGCTGGCGGCAGGCGGTGGTGGATCATCTGGAGAACGCTACGCTACCGGCTCTTGTCGAGCGGCTCACCCAGGCTCAATACCATGTACTGCATTTCATGGGCCATGGCGTGTCCGGCTCCCTTCTTTTCGAGGGCGAACAGGGGCGGGCCGTTCTTGTTCCCTTTCATCAACTCGCGGATCTTCTCAGTGACAACGGCCTGCGTCTGGTGGTGCTCAATGCCTGCGAGGGGGCACGGCCCGCGGGTGAAGGTTCCTTCGACGGTGTGGCGCAGAGTCTCGTTCAGAAAGGCATCCCCGCCGTGGTCGCAATGCAGTCTCCCGTCAGCGATGAGGTTTCTTTGCGCTTCACGCATGATTTCTATCGCTCCCTGGCGGAGGGGCAGCCGGTCGAGGTCGCGATCACCAAGGCGCGCCGGGCGATCTACGCCGGGGAGAGCTCTGCAGAATGGATCACGCCCGTCCTCTACACGCGATTGGACGATGGATGGATCATCCCGCCGGTGAATCGGGCTTGGCCGATCGCTATTACAGGGGCTGCGCTGGCCTTGGCGATCGCGACCGGGTACTGGAAAGCGCTGCCGCAACAAGTGAGCCCCCGGGTATCTTCGCCTCCGCTTGCACGGCCCTGCCGGACCGCAGCGCCCAATCCTCCGGAATGTTCGTCTCCTCCCGGTCTGGAGATGTCTTTCGTCAAGATCGAGCCTGGGGTCTTCGCGATGGGGGAAAAGAAGGGGAGCCACGATGACGAGCCCGTGCATCAGGTCACGCTCAGCCAGCCTTTCTGCCTGGGGCGCTATGAGGTGATCCAGCGGCAGTGGATACAGATCATGGGAGGCAACCCCAGCTCCTATGTGGGTATGGATCTCCCTGTCCACAGGGTTTCCTGGGAGGCGGCCCAGGAATTCATCGCGAAGCTGAATGAAGGGGGAAAAGGGGGCCCGTATCGTCTCGCGACAGAGGCCGAATGGGAGTACGCAGCCCGGGCCGGCCAGCCGACGCGCTACAGCTTCGGCGACGATCCAGGCCTGCTCTCATTCTACGGGAACTGCCGCAGCCGGGATCGGGAGGACGGCTACGATCGACCGGCTCCTTTCGGTTCGTTCAAGGCGAATCCCTGGGGGCTTTGCGATATGTACGGGAATGTCTGGGAATGGGTGAGCGACTGGTATGGAGACTATCTTCCAGACGCCGTTCGAAACCCTGCCGGCTCCATTCCTGGGCTCAAGCGGGTGAAGCGGGGAGGGAGCTGGGATTCCATGGTTGAGAACTGCGCTTCCGCGACTCGAAGCTCTTCGAGACCTGGAGCTCGTGATCAGGAGATCGGGTTCCGTCTCGCCCGCAATATTCAGTAGCCCGCGGCCGGTTCCGGTCCGGCCGCGGCAGAAATCTCCGCTCCTTACTTTCCCGCCCCCAGCGCCGCCTTCCGCGCCGCTTCGAACTCATCGCCCGGCGTCCACGCCGGCAGCTTCGGATCATCGGCGATCTTCAAGCCCGCGTAAACAGGGTGAAGGCCGCGGTCCCGCCCGTGCGCCACTCCAAAGCCCAGGCGTGCGTCCTCGATCATGCCCGTCGAAATTCCAGTTGGGGGTCTCGGCTCGTCCATGGAGCCGTTCGGCCAGAGGTACGCCTAGCTCTCCTCCGATCTGAGCGCGGCCTTGAAGAGGAATGGAAGGGGCACCGTAGGACGTGGTATGGTTGGCTGACCCGTGGATCAACAGCCACGACGCCCGCAACTACATCATGCTCGGCGACCCGTCCGGCCGTCCGGCTCGCGAGCCTGGAGAACCTCTGATGAGCGATCCGCACGCGCTTCTAATCGGTATTGACTGCTATCTCCCCAATCAGTTTCCGGATGGCAGCGGATACGAAAGCCTGAGCGGGAGCGTGCGCGACATCACGCGTGTCGAGAGGTTTTTGCTCGATGACATGAAGCTCGAGCCGGAAAGGATTCTCAAGCTGACGTCGAGTCGCGGCCCGGACGGACAGCCGATCGAGCCTCGGGACCGTTGGCCGACCTACGAGAACATCGTCGGCGCCTTCTGGCAGCTCGGCCGCGCCGCCCGGCCCGGAGATCAGGTCTACATCCACTATTCGGGCCATGGCGGGCGGACGGAAACCCTGTTTCCGGAGATCAAGGGAGAGGGGGCTTCCGACGAGAGCCTGGTCCCGTGCGACATCGGCGATCTCAAGGCGCGCTACCTGCGCGGCGTGGAGATCTCTTGGCTCATCCGCGACATGCAGAGCAAGGGGCTGCGCGTCACGATCGTTTTCGATAGCTGCCATTCCGGAGGCTCGAATCGCGGGCCGAAAGGTGCCGTCAAGCGAGGTCTTGGAACGATCGACCGCCGGAAGCGCCCGACGGAGAGCCTCGTGGCGAGCCGGGAGGAACTGTTGGCGCTTCTCCAGCCACCACCTCCTCCACCAGGTCCGGTCCGGCGGAATCTCGTTCTCAGGAGCTGGCTTCTCGATCCCGAAGGGTACGTGTTCCTCGCCGCCTGCAAGCCCCAGGAATACGCCTTCGAGTATCCGTTTGACGGCGTTGAGACGCAGGGAGCTCTCACGTACTGGCTCCTCGACTCTCTGCGCAAGGGCGGCAGCAGCCTGTCCTGGAAGCAGCTCTATGAAAGGGTCTTCGCCAAAGTTCACAACGAGTTCCCAAGCCAGACGCCTCTGCTGATTGGAGAGGGTGACCGCACCTTCTTCAGCGCTGGCGCCGAGGATTCGCCCCCTGTCGCCACCGCCTATCCAGAGGGAGTGAGGGTTCTGGGGATCGAAGAGGGAAGGGTCCTGCTGAACGTCGGCCAAATGCAGGGAGTCCGGGCCGGGATGCAGTTTGCCGTATTTCCTCTTGGTGCCGATCCGAGGCAGAGTGCTAAACCGGTGAAGTTGGAGCTCCAGCATGTCGGAGCTACTGAATCCTGGGCGGAGATAGTCGAGAGCCGTCGCGGCGGTTTGCAGGACATCGCGATCGAGCCAGGGGCGCAGGCCCTGCCGGTGAGCCTCGGGCCCAGCCGTGGAGCGCTACGCCTCCAGGCCGTCGTCTCCGTGGCTGTGGGCGCCGCTCTGGAGAAGGTCCAATCGGCAATCGCGCAGGATCCGAGCACGCTCCTCCGCCTCGCCGTGGAGGGAGAGAGAGTCGACTTCCATGTGACCGTCGACGCTCGCGGAAACTACGAAATCCTGGACGACAAAGGCCTGCCGGTCCCGAATCTCCGCCCCGCCCTTGCGGTCGATCGGACGGGTTCCGATCAGGAGATTTTGCGGCTCCTGCTCCATCTTACGAAGTACCGCAATGTGCTCCGCATCGAGAATGCAGATGACGAGTCTCCGCTCCGGAAGGCACTCGGCCTCAAAGTGCTCGGCACGCAGGTGGGCTTCGTGCCGGGAGACCGGCCGGAGCCTCAGCCGGTTTCTGGTCCGCCGCCCATCGAGCTGCGTATCGGCGAGTGGCTGTTCCTGGAGGTCTCGAACCGTTCCTCTCGGGTGCTCAACTTCACCGTACTCGACCTACAGCCGGATTGGGGGATTTCGCGGATCTTTCCCGGGAGGAACGACGCGGAGTTCTGGCCGCTCGACCCAGGTGAAACGAAAGTGGTCCGCATTCAGGGATACCTACACAAGGAATACGACGAGGGCATCGATGTGATCAAGATCTTCGCGACGATGTGGGCGCCCAGCTTCCGTCGGCTGCTTCTGCCTTCCCTCGATCAGCCGGAAATCGTCCGCCGCAATCTGGCAGTTTCTTCCTATGCCAGCGAGGAATGGACGACGGAGCAGTTGGCAGTGCGTCTGCGGCGGTGAACGCTTGATAGTGGGCCGCGGTGGGCGGCTATTGGAGGTGCCGTACGGAATATGACTACTTCGGTTTCGTTGATTGACCGGGAGGAACGAAATTGCGCTCTGCCATGTGATCAGCTCCCGATCGGTGAGGGGAAGACGAACCTTCGTCTATCCTCCAGCCAATCGCAACGGAGAAAGAAGCCAGGGGGTCAGGCACAGCCTTCGCAATCTGGGCGCAGGAGCGCGGTCAGTAAGATAAAATAGGCTCGCATGCACTGAAAGGCCATCCAATTGACCATCCCGATCGGCACCGTCCTCAAACTCGGAACGCGTCTCACCAAAATCCTTTTAGAGGTCTGGCTCGGCAAGGGTGTGGCGTCTACTCTCGGCAGTGACGTCGCCGATCTCTTTCAGGGTAGGATCCAAAACGCGGCGGACCAGAGGCAAGCCCGCAGGAAGTTCGAGGAGATCGGCGAGAAGATGGCCACAGAGCTCATTCCTCTTTTCGAGAATGCTCTAAGAAATGGTCATTTCAATTCCGAGCCGGTCATTAGAGAACTCGAGGCCACACTGGCGGGTCGGGTCACGGCCGATTTCCTGGTCCAGAAGGACCTCGACGCGCGGGGGCTATTCACCGAAATCAAAAGGCTCCGCCCCTTACCGCAGGCGCAATATTCTGAGGCCGAAGAAGAGTTCTACGAACGGTCGCTGGAACTGGCGATCCGACATCTGGTGGAAATTGCCTCCCAGTTGCCGCACTTCGAAGAGGCTTCTACGGCCCGAAGCCTCCAGCAGCTCCGCCGGCTCACCGGCGCGATGGCCACCGACGGCATTGAGGATAGGAATCGGAGCTACGAGATGGAGTACCGGTTCGCATTGCAAAGAGACCTCGATTATCTGGAACTCTTTGGAATCGATCTCTATTCCCGACCGCCCCGGCAGAAATTGTCTGTGGCATATGTCTCTCTCAGCTTTCAGAGCACTGTTGGGCAGAGTTCCGAGTCGCTACCTGCGGAGGCTTTGCTTGATCGGCTTACCCTCAAGGAGGGTAAGCTCCTTATTCGAGGAGAGGCCGGAAGCGGCAAGAGTACCTTTTTCCGATGGGCGGCTATCTTCGCGGCCTCCGGTCTCGATTCCCCAACGCCCCGACTGCGGGAGAGGTTTCAAGGTTCAATCGACGATCTGAAGGACAGAGTGATGCCCGCAGCCGATTACTGGCGCGATCGTGTGCCCTTTTTGATTCGCTTGCGTCATTGCAAAACCGGCTCTCTCCCATCCCCCGCGGGCTTCCCTGAGCTAATCGCGCGCGAGATTGGAGCCCCGCCCTCCGACTGGGTCAAGCACGTCCTCAGAGAGAAGCGTGGCCTCCTGCTCCTCGACGGAGTCGACGAGATCTCTGATGCACATCGAGAAGCTACTCGTCGTGAGATCGAAGCCCTGACGCTGCAATATCCAGGAAACTACTTCTTGGTCAGCACTCGGCCTGCCGCTATAGAAGAGGGCTGGCTGAACAGCGTTGGATTCCGCGAGGCAAGAATCAACCCGCTATCGGAGCTCGACCGTTCTGACTTTATCGATCGCTGGTATGGGGCTGTCACACAAGAGCCGTCGAATCTTGGGGGACCGACGGAGGGCTTGCTCGGTCTGGCAGCGTCTCTCAAAGAAGAGCTCTCCGCCAATCATGAGATTGCCCGCCTTGCTACCAACCCTCTCCTCTGCGCCATGATTTGCGCTCTTTATCGAGACCGACGACAAAAGTTGCCAGAGAGCCAGCGTGAGCTCTGCGAAGCCCTCTGCCAAGCCCTCCTCCACCGCCGTGAGAGAGAGGGTGGGGTTGATCTTTCCGAGTTTCCGGAATCGTACAGGCGACTTGAGTACGAGCAGAAGCGAGCAGCTATCCAGGAGTTGGCCTATTCTATGGTACTCAATGCGGATTCAGCCGTGCCGATCGAAAAGGCCCGGGAGAAGATCGGGAAAGCCCTTAGACAGTTCCGCAATTATTCGGACGTATCGGATGGGATTGTTGCCGAAGTGACTGGCGAGCTTGTGGTGAAGAGTGGAATTCTTCGCGAGGAAAGCCCTGGGCTGGTCGGCTTTGTACACAATTCTTTCAAAGAGCTCCTTGCAGGTGACTACTGCGCAGATGAAAATAATGCTGGCCTTCTTGCCGAAAAGTCTCTGGAGCCCGATTGGCAGCCGGTCGTGCTCTTTGCGGTTGCCGGACGGCAGAGGGGATTTGCAACAGAGGTTATCCGAAGAATTCTTCAGAAGAATTCTGGGGCCGAACCAGTAGAAGAAAAACTGCGGCCCGACGAGAGTCCGGATTCCCGACGCCGAGCAAACCGCGCGCGGCAACTCATGGCCTTGCGATGTCAAGCTGTCGCACTGTTTCTCGATGAGAAACTGAAGACAGACCTCGACAGCCTTGCTCGGGATCTTCTGCCTCCCCGTAGCATGGATGACGCGGAGGCTCTCGCGAGCGCTGGAGAATCGGCTTCTCAATTCCTTCTTTATAATGGCAATCTATCGGAATCCCAGGCGGCAGCCTGTGTTCGCGCTCTAAGGTTGATCGGAACTCCCCGGGCACGGCACGCGCTCCGTAGCTATTTTTCAGACATGCGTCTCGGAGTGATCTCCGAGCTGGCACAAGCAGTCAACCCACTGGAGCTTGCCTGGGTTCAGGAGCAACTTCGCGCACTGGAGATTCTTCCAGAGGGTATTAGGGCTCAAGTCGTGGATCTCTCGCCCCTTGGCAAGCTGAGCGACCTGCAGGTTCTCGACTTGTCGGGAACTAAAGTCATCGACCTAGAAGCTCTTGGCAAGCTCAAAGAGCTGGTAATTTTGAAACTTTCTGATACCCCGGTATCAAACATATCGATGCTTTCTCAGCTCACGCTTTTGCAGGAACTCGAGCTGGCGGGGACTCGTGTCGAGGATCTCTCTCCTCTTAGTCGTCTCGGCGAATTGGAAGAACTCAACCTCTCTGGCACCCCCGTCACCGATCTCACGCAACTTTCTCAATTGAGTAGTCTGAAGAGCCTTCATCTGTTTGATACTCCAGTGGTCGATATCTCACCCCTCGCTCAGCTCAAAAATCTCGAATATCTCCACCTTGCAGGTACAAAAGTTGTAGACGTGTCTCCCCTCGCCCAACTCAAGGGACTTCGGTACATCGACCTGGCAAAGACACCGGTCACTGATCTCACGCCTCTCAGAAGCCTCCGAGAGCTAGAAGTGTTAGACGTCACGGGAACTCTGGTGCGCGACAGTCCGATTCTCGAGTATCTCAATTGCCAAGTCTACGACTGATTGTACGGCCCCGTTCTCTTATTTCCCCGCCCCCAGCGCCTTTTTCCGCGCCGCTTCGAACTCATCGCCCGGCGTCCAGGCCGGCAGCTTCGGATCGTCGGCGATCTTCAAGCCCGCGTAGAAGCCCAGGCGGGCGTCTTCGATCATGCCGTCGAAATTCCAGTCGGGGGTCATCTGGTCGCTCGGCTGGTGGTAGTGGGCGGCTTCCCAGGCTTCGAGCTGCTCTTTGCCTTCGGCGTCCGGCTTGCCGCGGAGGTGGGTGCCGGCTTTGAGGTAGATGGCGGGGACGCCGATCTTGGCGAAGTTGAACTGGTCGGAGCGGTAGAAGGAGCCTTTCTCGGGGAACTGATCGCCCACGACGGTCCGCCCCTGTGTCGCCGCGATGTCCTTGACCACCTGGTCCAGGGAGGATTTGCCGAGGCCGACGTAGGTCAGGTCGGTGGTGCGGCCGAGGATGGTGCCTTCGTCGAAATTGAGGTTCGCGGCGATCTTGCCGGGGGGGAAGGTCGGATGCTTGGCGTAGTACTCCGAGCCGAGCAGGCCCTGCTCCTCGGCGGCGACGAAGAGGAAAAGGATGGAGCGCTTCGGTGGCTGGGGCAGCGCCGCGTAGGCTTTCGCGATGGCGAGCAACTGCGCGACTCCGGAGCCGTTGTCCCGCGCGCCGTTGTAGATCTTGTCGCCGGTCTTGTCCGGCTCGCCGATGCCCAGATGGTCGTGGTGGGCGCTGTAGATCACGACTTCGTCCTTGAGCTTCGGATCGGAGCCGGGGAGGAGGCCGGCGACGTTGGCGGTCTCCACTTTCTCGAGCTTGTTGGTCAGGGCGAGCGAGGTGGTGACGCCGAGGGGGACCGGCTTGAAGTCCCGGCTCTCGGCCTGCTGGCGCAGGGCGTCGAGATCGAAGCCGCCGAGCTTGGCGATCTCGCGGGCGGCGTCCTCGGTGGTCCAGGCGGCGACCTGGACGCGCGGCTTGCCATCGCTCGGATCGCTCGGATCGTCCGGCAGCTCGAACTGCTCGCCGGTCCAGGAGGTCTGGATGACCTGCCACCCGTAGCCGGCGGACGGCGTGGTGTGGATGATGATCGCTCCGGCCGCTCCCTGCCGCGCCGCGCTCTCGTATTTGTAGTCCCAGCGGCCGTAGTAGAGCCGGCGCTTGCCCGCGAAGAGGCTCGGGTCCTGCTCGGGATCGTTGTTCATCATGAGGAGGACCTTGCCTTTCAGGTCCATCCCCTTGTAGTCGTCCCACTTGTACTCGGGCGCCTGAATGCCGTAGCCGACGAAGACGATCTCGGCGCCGTCGAGAGCGGACTTGTCCTTCTGCACGCCGCTGGCGGCGATGAACTGGTCCCAGAATTTCAAGGTGACCGTGTTGCTCCCTTTCTCGCTTGTCTGGCGAAACTCCCAGGTCTTGGGCACCTCGGAGGTGATGCCGACCACGGGCACGGGCTGGATGTAGCCGCCGTTGCCGGCACCGGGCGCGAAGCCGAGGCCCTGGAGAGCGGTCGCCAGGTAGAGCTGCGCCAGCCTGTCGCCGCGGCTCGCCGGGCCGCGCCCTTCCAGGAGGTCGTCGGCGAGATAGCGGATCGGCGCCTGCAGGCTGTCCTTGGTGATCTCCTGGGCGGCCTTCTCGACGGCGGGGGGCGGTGCCGCCGACGCGGCGAGGGGCAGGAGGGCGAGGAGGGCGAGGAGCGCGGCGGCGGGCAAGGCTTTCGCTGGATTGTGGCTCATGTGGAGGACTGTAACAAATCTGCTTGCGGGGCGGAGCGGCGCACGCTATGGTTCCGGCAGTGGGCGTGCGATGATGCTTCAGATGACGGTACGAGATTGTCTCTTCCTCAACTGGGCGCTGCCGGCGGATGCGCTGCCCGAGCCGCCGCCGCCCTTGCGCTACCAGTTGCACTCCTGGCAAGGGCGGGATTACGTCTTCGCCTCGGCTCTCCTGTTCCACCAGGACGCCGTCCACTTCGCGGCTTTCCCTCTCCTGCGCTTCGGCTATCCGCAGCTCGACCTGCGCCTCCATGTGCTGGATGAGGACGGCGTGCCGTCGGTCCTCTTCCGGCGGATGCTGATGCCGTCCTGGGTGGTGCCCGGAGTGCGGCTGATCACGCACCAGCCGGCCTCCCGCGCCCGCCTCGACTTCCCGCGCCCGTCGCGGGCGGCGGGTGACGGACCCTGGCTATGGAAGGTGGAGCACGGCGGCTCCCTGCTGATCCGCGCCTGGCAGGACAGCCCCCGGATCGGCGAGGGTCCGCGCATCGGCACCTGGGAGCAGACGGTGCGCTACTTCTATGAGCGCCCCCGCGGCTACGCGGAGAGCGCCGGCGCTCTGCACAGGATGGAGGCGCGCCATCCGACGGCGGACTATTGGCCGTTGCGCGCCGAGGTGTCGGGCGAAGAGATGCTCGGACGGCTGCTGCCGCTGAACGGCGTCAACGGTAACGGCGCCGTCCTGTGGCCCGGGCTGCACTCGGTCTGGCTCTGCCCGGAGATCCCGTTCGTCTTCGAGCTCGGGCTCGTCCCCAAGGTCCAGGTGGCGCCGGGCATGCCGCAGCCGGCGGCCGGACGGGTGGTCAGCCCGGTGCTCCGGCAGCCGTTTCGGGAGCCGATCTTGCGCCCCGCCGCCCGCGTGGAGGTCGCTCCTCCCGCCCCTCCTGCGCCGCCCATTCGACGGCGGGCGTCGTGCTAGCATCCCGTTCATGAGCTCCAGCCAAGCCCAACCGAACCGGACGCAACGCATTGCCGTGCTGCCCGGGGACGGCATCGGGAAGGACGTGACCGCCGAGGCGGTCAAGGTTCTCGAAGCCGCCGCCGAGGCCTGGGACCTGCCTCTCGAGCTGGTCCATTTCGACTGGGACGCCGACCGCTATCTGGCGACCGGCGAGACCCTCCCCGCCGGTGCCCTCGACGATTTCCGGAAAAACTACGCCGCCATCTTCATCGGCGCCTACGGCGACCCGCGGGTCCCCGACATGAAGCACGCCGCCGACATCCTCCTGGGGATCCGCTTCGGCCTCGACCTCTTCATCAATCTCCGTCCGATCAAGCTGTTCAATGAGCGCCTCTGCCCGCTCAAGGGGAAGACGGAGAAGGACGTCGACTTCGTCGTCTTCCGCGAGAACACCGAAGGCGCCTACGTCAACGTCGGCGGCAATTTCAAGAAGGGGACGCCGGACGAGGTCGCGGTGCAGGACGAGATCCACACCCGCAAGGGCGTCGAGCGGATCATCCGCGCCGCCTTCGAGTACGCCGTGGCGCACGGCCGCCGCGAGGTGCTGATGAGCGACAAGTCGAACGTCATGCGCTACGGCCACGACCTGTGGCAGCGCTGCTTCGCCGAGGTCGCCCCGGACTACCCGCAGATCCAGTCGCGCCACATGTTCGTCGACGCGCTCACCATGCAGATGGTGCTCAAGCCGGAGAGCCTGGACGTGATCGTCACCAACAACATGTTCGGCGACATCATCACCGACCTCGGCGCCGCTCTCCAGGGCGGCCTGGGCATGGCGGCCTCCGCCAACGTCCACCCCGGCCAGACGTCGATGTTCGAGCCCGTCCACGGCTCGGCCCCCAAGTACGCCGGCACCGGCCGTGCGAACCCCATGGGCGCCGTGCTCTCCTCGGCGCTGATGCTCGACCATATCGGCCACGCCGAGGCCGGCCGCGCTCTCGAACAGGCAGTGATCCAGGCGGTGCGCGAGGGTCGGACCACGGTGGACGTCGGCGGAACGATGACCACCTCGGAGGTCGGCGATCTGCTGGCGCGGACCGTGGCGGGCTCGGCGAGTGGTCCCAAATCAGCCCCCATAGAAGCTGGCCGCTGACGGGAGGAAGCAGTGGCTTTGAAAGAGTCCGATCTGATCTACGACTGGAACCGCGCCGGCGGCTCCGACCTCCGGCCGGCCCGCGGGCGTGTGGAGCTCGACGACGAGACGCTGCGCGACGGACTCCAGTCGCCGTCCGTGCGTACGCCCTCGATCGCGGACAAGCTGCGCATCCTGCACATGATCGCGGAGCTCGGCATCGAGTCGGCGGACATCGGCCTGCCCGGAGCAGGCCCGCACGTCAAGGCCGACGTCCTGCGCCTCGCCCAGGAGATCGTCGACCAGCGCCTGCGCATCGCGCCGAACTGCGCGGCGCGCACCGTGATCGCGGACATCGAGCCGATCGTCGATGTCTCGCAGGCGACCGGCATCGCCATCGAGGTCTCGGCCTTCATCGGCTCCTCGCCGATCCGCCAATACTCCGAAGGATGGACGCTCGACCGCATGCTCCGCCTGTCGCGCCAGGCGATCGAGCTCGCCGTCAAGGAAGGGTTGCCGGTGATGTACGTCACCGAGGACACCACCCGCGCCGCGCCCGAAGACCTGCGCCGCCTCTACACCGAGGCCGTCGAGGCCGGAGCGCGCCGCGTCTGCGTCGCCGATACGGTCGGACACGCGACGCCGAACGGCGCGCGCAACGTGATCCGCTTCATCCGCGAGGTGGTCGACGCCACGGGGGAGGACGTCAAGGTCGACTGGCACGGCCACGAGGATCGCGGTCTCGGCGTGATCAACGCCCTGGCCGCCGCCGAAGCGGGCGCCGACCGTCTGCACGGCACGGCGCTGGGGATCGGCGAACGGGTCGGCAACTGTCCGATCGACGTGCTCCTGGTCAACATGCAGCTCCTCGGCTGGATCGACCGCGACCTGCACCGGCTCCAGCAGTATTGCCAACTGGTGGCGGAGACGACCGGCGTGCCGATGCCGGACAACTATCCGGTCGTCGGCCGCGACGCCTTCCGCACCGGCACCGGCGTGCACGCGGCGGCGATCATCAAGGCGCGCGCCCGGGGCGAGGACTGGCTGGCCGACCGCGTCTACTCCTCGGTGCCGGCGAGCATGATCGGCCGCCATCAGGTGATCGAGGTCGGGCCGATGAGCGGCGAATCGAACGTCGTCTACTGGCTCCAGGAGCGCGGCATCGACGCGGCGCCGGACCTGGTGCGCGAGATTTTCCAGGCCGCCAAGGAATCGCCCGTGATCCTCGAAGAGGCGCAGATCCTGGCGATCTGCCACAGCCGCGGCCTGACTCCGGAGCCGCCGCGCCCCCGGGCGCTGCCTTGAGGCCCTCACCCCCTGGCCCCATAGGCGCTAACTTTGGCCGGGCGGAGGTTTCCTCCCCCCTGGGAGGGGGAGGGTTGGAGCAGGGGGGAGGCCAGGAGGGGGGCGCTGCGAACGGCCCCAAACCCGCAGATCCCA
>Ga0307506_10000039_pt1 | contig 58173 bp, 44 predicted proteins | sample 25_S_MG_FD_202175 | JGI IMG/M metagenome (GOLD analysis project Ga0307506, IMG submission 202175) | Soil microbial communities from Populus trichocarpa stands in riparian zone in the Pacific Northwest, United States - 25_S | ecosystem: Environmental > Terrestrial > Soil > Riparian zone > Trees... | reverse complement strand
GACCTATCTCAGCGAACAGAAGACGTTGCCCGCCGGCGGCATGCTGGAGCTGTTCACGAGCTGGGCGCAGCTCAACATTCCCGACCCCGCGAAGGCGACCAAGGTGATCACGCTGTACAGCCAGATCCTCAACGGCGTCGTCCCCGTGGCGCAAGGCCGGTTCATCAAGGCGGCCGGCGTCTATGCGTACAACAAGAGCGTGGACGATCTCCGCTCCGCCGTGAAGCAGGCCCCGGCGGGGGGCTACAAATTCGACAGCAAGACGGCCCGCAGCGACATCAGCCATACCTGGGCCAAGGGCAGCGCCGGCGGCGCCTTCCGTTTCCTGTGGGGCGGCGGGAGCAGCAGCTTTGACAAGATCAACGAGGTTTTCGCCGGCAGCGAGGTGACGATTGACGTGAAATTCAAGCACGTCCTGGCTTTCGCGGCCGGCCCCCTCCAGGGGGACACGTTCGTCGGCGACAAGACCTTCCCTGGCTGGTTCAGCTCGGCGGCGCTCAACTATGCCTTCCAGAACAAGGGCAACGACGTGTGGCCGGTCGATGGCGCGGCGTCCTGGGCGTTGACGTTCGGCGACAACGGGAACCTGAAGCGCTTCGCCACCAACCTCCTCGTCGGCGACGAGCTGACGATGATCATGTCGTCGTCCGCCGCCTTCAGCAGCGCGGATCGCGAGAAGATCCTCGGCGAGGCGAGCGGCGGCTTCTGGCCCTTCTTCTGCGCCAGCGGCTCGGGTGGGTTCGAGAGCACGGTGAAGTTCGATGGTCAAGGGAAAATGGCGGCCACGGTCACGAGCCCGGCCGGCAGCCCACTCATCCTCGGCGCGAACGTGCTGCCGATCGCCCAGATCTTCGGGTGATCGCGGAGAACGCTTCCGGCGATCTCTACAAGGCCTGGTACGACGCGGTCGTCCAGGCCTTGGGCCTGTCCGCGCAAAGCTTTCTGCTGGCGCGCTCGCTGATCCCGCTGGGCAGCACGTCGCGCAGTTTGTGGGATGACTTCGACTCGGTGCCGCTCGAGAGCGACGGCCGGTACTACGAGCCGCATTTTCTCAACCTTTTTTCGGATGGCTATGGCGCGATGGTCAACGTGATCGTCCCGCAAGCCGGCACGGCCTGGCGGGATGCCATGGGAGACCACTACAGCCAATGGGTGTTCTATCTCGCGACCTCGCCGGCGATCCCGGCCGGCGGGATGCTCGAGCTCTTCACCCGGTGGGCGCAGCTCAACATCCCTGATCCCGTGCGCGCCCAGAACGCGATCACCGCCTATTCACAGATCATCAACGGCGCCGTCCCCGTCGCGCAGGACCGGTTCATCAAGGCCGCGGGCGTGTACGCCTTCTCGCTGTCGATCGAGCAGGCACTGGACCAGGTCCGCAAGGGCGCGGCGTCTCAATTCTCCTTCTCCAGCAGCCGGCCCGCCGCGGCGGCCCGGCCGCTCGTGGCCGCCCCGTTCGCCGCCCGGCTGGCCGCGGTGCGCCTCTCCCCGGCGGCTCGCGCGCAGGCGCAATCCGCGCTGGCCAAGCTGGCCGCCAGCCGCGTCGAGGGGAAAGCCGTCTTCGACCATCAAGCGCAGGTGTGGGCCGCGCCGCTACAGGCGCCGGAGATCATCGGTGACTTTGCGTACCCGGCATGGTTCAGCGCCACGGCTCTCAAATACGCTCTTCAAACGCCCGGCAACACCGCGTGGCCCGCCGGCATGAAACCGACCTGGGAGCAGACCTTCGGCCCTGCCGGGAACCTCCGGCGGCTGGTGTCGAGCCTCGTTCTCGTCGACGGAGTGGACGTGGTGCTCCTCTCCGACGCCGACCTCGGCCGCGGCGAGCGGCGCGCCCTCGAGCAAGCCGCGGCGGCCGGCGTCACGCCGCTGTTCGCCGTCCCCACCCCTGCCGAGCGGAAGGCCGCCAGACTGAGCATCGCGGCGGCGCCGAGGTTGAGCGTCGCACCGGCCCCGGGCGACATGATCGAGATCCACATCGATTCGCCGGCCGGCAATGCCATGCTGTTCGGCGTCGTCGCCACCAGTCCGTAGCCAAGCCGCCGCCCGATTCCCGGAGCGCCGCCACGCCGCGTGCTCATGCCCGGCGAATCGAGCCCATCCGGCCACCCCCGCGGGTGGCGCGAAAATCCTCAGGGACGCGATACTGGCGAGGAGAGATGTTGGCGAGAGGTCTCCCATGCCGGCAAAAACCGATTCGTTCCCTTCAACCCCGTTCCATGCGACCCCGGCGGCCGAGGCCGCCGCGCTCCTCGGAGTGAGCCCGGCCGATGGTCTCTCCGAGGACGAGGCGGCGCGGCGCCTGGAGGCCGCGGGACCCAACCGCTTGCAGGTGGCGCGGCGCGCCAGCGCCTGGCGGATCCTCCTCCGCCAGTTTCAAGGCCTCACCACGCTCCTCCTCGCCGCCGCGGCGGCCGCGGCGTTCGTTTTCGCGGAGTGGGTGGAGGGGCTGGCGATCGTCGCCGTGCTGGCGCTCAACGCGGCGATCGGCTTCGCCACGGAGCTCAAGGCGGTGCGCTCGATCGAGGCGCTGCGCCGGCTGGGGGTGGCGCGCACCCGCGTGCGCCGCGGCGGGCGCATCCGCGAGATCCCCGCCGAGGACCTCGTCCCCGGCGACGTCGTCCTGATCGAGGCTGGCGACCTGGTCACCGCCGACCTGCGCCTGCTCGCCTCCTCCCGTTTGCAGAGCGACGAGTCGCAGCTCACCGGCGAATCGCTCCCCGTCGCCAAGAGCGTCGACGCCGTGCCGGCGGAGACCCCGCTCGCCGAGCGCACGCCGCTGCTCTTCAAGGGGACGCCGGTCGTCCTCGGCTCCGGCGAGGGGGTGGTGACGGCGACCGGCGCGCGGACGGAGCTGGGCCGGATCGCCGCGCTGACCGAGTCGGCGATCAGCGCGCGGACGCCGCTCGAAGAGCGCCTCGAGCGCCTGGGGCGCACCCTCGCCTTCGTGGCGCTGGGGATCGCCGCACTCACCACGCTGCTGGGCGTGCTCTCCGGCCGCGGCCTCTTCTTGATGCTGGAGACCGGGATCGCCCTCGCCGTCGCCGCCATCCCCGAGGGGCTCCAGATCGTCGCCACGCTCGCCCTGGCGCGCGGCGTCTGGCGCATGGCGCGGCGCGAGGCGCTGGTCAACCGCCTGTCCGCCGTGGAAGCCCTCGGCGCCGTGACGCTCCTCTGCACGGACAAGACGGGGACGCTGACCCAGAACCTCATGACGGTGACGCGGATCGCCGTCGAGGGGGCCGACGCTTTGATTCAGCGCGAAGCCCTGGAGGTGGCGGTGCTGTGCAGCAACGCCTCTCTCGACGGCGAAGCCGGCGCCTCGGGCGACCCGATGGAAGTCGCCCTGCTCGAAGCCGGGGAGCGCGCCGGCCTGCGCCGCGGCGAGCTTCTCGCGCGCTGGCCCGAGCTGCGCGAAGAGGCGTTCGATCCCGCGACGCGCATGATGGCGACCGTCCACCAGGGGGAGACCGGCTTTCGCGTCGCCGTCAAAGGCGCTCCCGCGGCAGTGCTCGCCGCCTGCGTCCGCCTGCGCGGGCCGCAAGGCGTGAGCGAGCTGCGGGAGGAGGACCGCCGGCGCTGGCTCGACCGCAACCAGGAGCTGGCGCGCCAGGGCTTCCGCGTCCTGGCGCTGGCCGGCAAGGAGGCGGGCTCTCCGGACGACGCGCCCTACGCCGGCCTGACCTGGCTCGGTCTCGCGGCGCTGGAGGATCCGGCGCGGCCGGACGCCGCGGAAGCGGTCGCCGCCTGCCGGAGAGCCGGCATCCGCGTCATCATGATCACCGGCGACCAGGTGGCCACGGCGCGCGCCGTCGCCGCCACCGTCGGACTGACAGAGGGGCTGACCGAAGGGGAGCCGAAGGTGGTCACCGGCGCCGAGCTGCGGCAGGCCCTCGCCGGCTCGCCGGAGGATCGAAAGCGCCTCCTCGAAGCCGACATCTTCGCCCGCGTCGATCCCGAGCAGAAGCTCGACCTCGTCGCCCTCCACCAGGAAGCCGGCGCCATCGTCGGCATGACCGGGGACGGAGTCAACGACGCGCCGGCCCTGCGCAAGGCGGACGTCGGCGTCGCCATGGGGCGCCGCGGCAGCGAGGTCGCCCGCGAAGCCGCCGCCGTGATCCTCAAGGACGACTCCTTCGCCACCCTCGTCGCCGCGGTCAGCCAGGGGAGGGTGATCTTCAGCAACATCCGGAGCTTCGTCTTCTACCTGCTCTCCTGCAACAGCGCGGAGGTGATCGTCGTCGGCACGGCGTCCCTGATCGCCATCCCCCTGCCCATCCTGCCGCTCCAGCTCCTCTTCCTCAATCTGGTGACCGACGTCTTTCCCGCCCTCGCCCTCGGGCTCGGCGAAGGCGGCCCCCGGATCATGGAGCAGCCGCCCCACGACCCCGTCGCCCCTCTGCTCAGCCGCCGCCGCTGGCTGGCCCTGGCGGGCTACGCCGCCCTCATGGCCGGCGCCGTCTTCGGCGCCCTCGCCTGGGCCTCCGCCGGGCTCGGCCTGGACGCGCGGCAGACCGTCACCGTCACCTTCCTCACCCTCGCCTGCACGCAGCTCTGGCATGCCTTCAATCTGAGCGGGCGGCGCAATCTCTATCTCTGGGGAGCCGTCCTGCTCTGTCTCGGGACGCTCCTGCTCGCCGTCTATGTCCGGCCCCTGGCCGCCGTTTTTCAGCTCACGGATCCGGGGATCCAGGGCTGGGGAGTCGTGATGCTGATGAGTCTGTTGCCGCTGGGAATTGGAATGCTGGTGCGAGGAATTCGTGGCAGGGTCCGGGAGAGCGGCCGGCGCGCCCTGCGGGGGAGACTGGCCCTGGCGGCCCTCGCTCTCGTTCTTGCCGTTTTCGTCGGTGCCCCGGCGTGGCTCGGGGCTCAGCCGCCGCCGGGCCCCGGAGGCGCGGCTGTCGAGGCCAGCCCGGTTGCGCTCGTCCTGCGCGCCCGCCTGCCCGCCTCGGGCGCCGCGCCGCGGCTGCTGCTCGACGGGGAGGCTTTTCGCGCCTCGCCGGACCTCGCCTGCTTCTACCAGCGCCGGGATTTCGCGCCCGCCTGGAGCGATGGCGACGCGTTGCGTCCCGCGGTGGAGGAGCTGTTCGCGGCCCTCGCCGCCGCGCCGGACGACGGGCTGCGCACGGAGGATTACCGCCTGGCGGGGCTCCAGCGCCTCGCCGCGGCGGTGCAGAGCCATCCGGAGCCGGGCAGCCTGGCCGAGCTGGACCTGCTGCTGAGCGACGCCGCCCTCACCTTCGCGGCCCACCTGCGGAACGGCAAGGTGAACCCTGAAACCATCTACCGCGACTGCGCCCTGGGCCACGACGTCACCGATCTCGCCGCCGTCCTCCAAGACGCCCTGGGAGACGCGCTCCAGGCCGGCCGCCTCCGCCCCGCGCTCGCCGGCCTCGCGCCGTCGGACCGCGGCTATGACCTGCTCCGCCAGGCGCTCCGGCGCTACCGCGGTCTCGCCCAGCGCGAAGGCGATCCGTCCTCGCCGCCGCCCGTTTCGCCCGGACCCAAGCTGCGCGCCGGCGACCGGGGTGAAAGAGTCGCCGCTCTCCGCGCCCGCCTGGCCGAAGCCGAGCTCGCGGATGCCGCCGGAGCCGCCGGCTCAGAGACGACGAGCCCGGACCTCTTCGATCCACCCCTGGAGCAGGCCGTGCGCCGCTTCCAGGAGCGGCACGGCCTGGAGCCGGACGGCGTCGCCGGCCCCGCCACCCTGGCCGAGCTCAACCAGAAAGCCGCGGACCACATCCGCCAGATCGCGGTGAACCTGGAGCGCTGGCGCTGGCTCCCGCACGATTTCGGAGCGCGCTACGTCCTCGTCAACATCGCCGCCTTCCGCCTCGACGCCGTGGAGGACGGCCGCTCCGCCCTCCGCATGAAAGTCATCGTCGGCAAGCCCTACACGCGCACGCCCATGTTCAGCAGCGCCATGCAGGCCGTGCTCCTCAATCCGTCCTGGTACGTCCCCACCAAGATCGCCGTCAACGAGATCTTCCCCAAGGCCCGCAAGGACCCGTCCTACCTGAGCCGGGAAAACTACGAGGTCCTCCCCGGCTCCCGCCTGCGCCAGAGGCCCGGACCCAAGAACGCCCTGGGCCGCGTCAAATTCGTCTTCCCCAACCGCTTCGACGTCTACCTCCACGACACCCCGGCGCCATCGCTCTTCACCCGCACCGTCCGCACCTTCAGCCACGGCTGCATCCGCATCGAAAAGCCCTTCGACCTCGCCGTCTGGGCCTTGAAAGACGACCCCCGCTGGACCCCGGAAGCGATCCGCGCCGGCATCGACGCCGGCAAGGAGCGCAAAGTCCCATTGCCACAGACGATCCCCGTCCACGTCGCCTACTGGACCGCCTGGGTCGACGACGACGGAGCGCTCCGGCTCGGTCCCGACGTGTATCAGAGGGATGCGGAGCTGGCGCGGCTGCTGCAAATATAGCCCGTCTTACACGCGTTCCGCGAAGAGTACGCTGAGGCAACCTGCGCCGAGGCCGGTCTTCTCCAGCGAGCGACGCAACTCCTTCAAGCACCTGTCTCGGCGGCGGTAAAGCTCCCGCTGGGGGATCCCCAGCATAGGGGAGATCGCGGCCATGCTGAGATCATCCCGGTAGTGGAGCTGAAGGAGGAGCCGGTCCTCGGCGGGAAGCTGCCAGAGCAAAGCCGGGAGCGCTTCGCGAACGCGCGCCGCGGTCCGCGCCCGCTCGCTGTCCACCAGCCGCGCTTCGACTCGTCCGTCGACCGGGAACCGGAGCAGCTCCTCTTCGTCAACACGCCGCCGCCCGGTGCGCTGTGGGAGCTTCAGCGCGAGAACCTCCAGGGCGGAGGCCGGCGTCGTAATCCCCTTTTCGGTGTGCATCCGGTGGATCGCCTCCGCCAGTGAGAGGCTGTCCCGGGTCAGGAGCCGTTCAAGAAGCACAGCCTCCTCTCCGAGCCGCTGCGCCGCCGCGGACGGCCGCCACTTTCCCCAGATCTGGATGCGATAGTCGCGCATCAAATTCACCAGTACCACCGTCAGATAGGTCTTGAACGAGCTCCGTCCTTCCCATCGTCCGAGGATGCGATAGTCGTCCTCCACCAGCTTGAAGAGAGCCCACGATCGCAGCTCCTCGGCCTCGTGCTCCGGCAGGCCGCTGCGCCGGCCCATCGCGTGGAGCATCCTCTGAATAAGGTCATACTGGCTCTCCAGGAGAGCCCGGCCGCGTGCCGGCGGACTGAGCGCTCCCACCTCGGGGACGGATTGAGGGGCGGTGTGTGCCGCGGACCGGATCGGGCGGGATCTCTTGTCCCTGCCCAGGAGTGGGACCTTGATGACAGGCTCGCAGACCATTGCAGACCTCCGGGACGCCGGCCGCGGATTCGGGATTCCGGCTCGGCTCGCCCCAAGACTCGCGCCATAGGGCCGGCGGAGTCCTCTGGAAACTCTTCAGAAAGTCTCAAGGAGCTCTCAGGAATCAAACTAGAATGAAGGAGATACCCGGCGCCCATCGCTCCGGGGTCCAATGCCATGGCGGAGGGGGAGTCGGATGTGAGCGTTCCTGATCTGGGTGAGTTCCGGCTGGGCGATTGGCGGGTCAACCAGGACGAGGGGACTCTCGCCCTGGACGGCCATTGTGTCCGCTTGGAGCCCCGGGTCATGGATCTCCTCGTTTCCCTGGCCGCCGCGCCGGGAAAGCTTGTCTCGAAAGACGATCTCCTCAGCCAGGTCTGGGGAGGCACCTTCGTCGAAGAAGGCGTCCTCTCCCAAGCCGTCCACACCCTCCGCAAAGCCCTGGGCGACGACGCCCGCCAACCCCGCTACATCCAGACCATCCCCAAGCGTGGCTACCGGCTGATAGCGCAGGTGGAAGCCCGGACAGAGGCCGTCGAGACCCCTCCGGCCGAGATCGAGAACCCCTCCCCGATCGCGCCGCCCGACCGCAGGCGCCTGTTGGTGCCCCAGGTGAGCCGGCGCGCGAAATGGCAAATCTTCACCCTGTTGGCGATGGCCATCACGGCTTTCTGGATCATCTCCAGCCGTTTCCAGCAGCCGCTCCGCATCGTGGTCCTGCCATTCGAGAACCGCGGAACGCCAATAGGGGACGACGCCTTCCTGGCAGACGGACTGGCCGACGAAATTGCCAACGACCTGGGGTCCATTCCTTCCCTCCAGGTCGTCTCGCCCCCGGCCAGGCAGACCTCGAAGACGGTTACCGAGATCGGCAGACAGCTCAAAGTCAACTACGTGTTGCACGGAACCGTGCAGTGGGGGAAGGACCAAAGCGGCCGGAAGCGCGCTCGGGTGGTACCGCACCTCATCCGGGCCGGCGATGGCGTTCAGGTCTGGTCGTCCACCTTCGAGGAGCCCGTCGACTCCATCTTTGAGGTCGAAGAGAAGCTCTCCCGGGAAGTAATGAGGCAGATGGGGATCATCCTCCAGCCGGAGCAGGCGCAGGCGATTGCGAGGCCTCCGACCGCGAATCCCGACGCCTATTACGCATACATTCGTGGCTTGGGGCTCAAGAACCAGCCCTTCTATTCGGAAGACCACCTGCTTCAGGCCATCCCTTTGTTCGAGAGAGCCGTCAAGCTGGACCCAGACTTCGCCGGGGCCTGGGCCGAGCTGTCCCAGACTCATTCCTATCTCGCTTTCAACAACCCCTCTCCAGAGCGTAACGAGCTCGCCCGGAACGCGCTTGAGAAAGCGAAAAAGATCGATTCCGAGGCGCTGGAAGTCCGCCTTGCTGAAGCCTATTACACGTATCGGTGCCTGGATGCCTATCCGACCGCAGAGAAGCAACTCCGGGATATTCTCCAAGCATTTCCCAACAATACCGAAGCCCTGAAGTCTCTGGGTCTGGTCCTGCGCCGCACCGGCAAGCTGACAGAAGCCATCGAAACATTCAAAAGAGCCATGACCTTGGAGCCCCAGGAGGTCCGCCTCCGCTGGTGGATCGGGGAAACCTATCGAGCCATGCGGAAATACGCAGAGGCCGACGACTATCTGGATCAGGCTGTCTCGATGGCACCTGATCAGGCTGTCTATTGGATGGAGAAGGCGGAGAACCTTCTCGCCTGGACCGGCGATCCGAAGAAGGTGCGGGCCCTGATTGCCGAATCGCCTGACCCTAAAGGCCCAGCGATGGCCATTGTGGCCTTTCAGCTCGACTTATACCAGCGGGACTATAAGAGCGCTCTCTCGCGCTTCACCCCGGAAACCATGAAGGAATTGGCAGCTGAGTTGAGGGGGCGGATCGCAGTTCTTTCGGTGGTCGCGCGCGAGAGGCTCGGAGACCATGCCGGAGCTTTGGCGTTGGCCGAAGAGAACCGTCGTATATTGGAAGCGCGGGTGGCTGAATTTCCGGACGACTCGTTCTGTCGTGCCTACTTGGCCGTCACTTTTGCTCAACTCGGAAGGAGGGTAGAGGCACTGGGGCAAGCCGACCAAGCGGTTCGAATGGCAGCCGGCGACCCTTTTAGTGGACCCCGTGTCGTTGAGATGCATGCAATGGTAGATACGATTTTGGGGCGTCACCGAGAGGCTCTCGCATATATCTATCAACTGATGGGGCAGCCCTATCAAGCTTCTATTTCTGAAGTCGATTTTCGCAAAAACCCTGTCTGGGAGTCCCTGAGATAGGGCGCTGTTCGGGGGGGCTTGACAAATCATGGCCCGTCTGCGAGCATTCCTGGTGTTCACTTCATAAAGGGAGAAGAATAATGACATTTGAGGCGAAGGATCTTATTTTTGTTATTGACGTCACAACGAACGATCATGATGTGGCCGATTTTGAAGTTCACTATGGAGCAGAGATCTTTCGCGCGAATGCGATTACTTGTGGTAAGACGAACCCTAGGGGCAGGCTGCCCGGATTTGAGGAAAAAGAATACGCAGTTAGAATGAGGAATCAAGATGATCTAAGGTCGTTACGCGATGCATTGCTCTTAATGGTTAATAAGCTTGACAATATTGAGTTGGAAGCGTCTTCTGTTGCTGATGCTAAAGATTCTGGTAAGCCTCCTAAGAAAAGAAGGCAGGCGGCAGGGCCGAAAAAATAGGACGGTAAGCGGTCGTGGTTAATAGACTAAGGATCTAACACATGGAACTCATCGCGACGCTTCATGTCTACTCTGGGCGTCCTAACCCGGTTAGGCTACTGTCGGCCGAGGAGATTCGGGAATTTTTGAGAATTCTCCGAACTCTTGAAGTTCGTACTCGTCTTAAGGCGTCTGATATTCCAAGCACCCTCGGCTACCGTGGACTTACTGTCACGGCCATATATGGTTCTTCAGAAATAACGATTCGAGATGGCATTGTGGACCTAGGCTCTGGCCAGCCTAGTTTCCTGGATCGTCATCGAGATCTGGAGAAATGGCTTTTTGAAAATCTATTTATGGATTTAGTTGAGCCCGCTGTCCGCGAGGAGGTCAGCGAGTATTTGTCGATTCAAGAGGAGCCGGATGCTTTTTTTAAACGGCTACTGCGAACCTTGGAGTTTAGGCCGTCGGCGGCGGTTTGCGTACAGATGGCTGAAGATGCCCCGGTTTATGCTGAGAGCGAGTGGAATTTTAGCCCTGTAATCAAGGAGAACACTTGCTATAACTATGCAAATAACCGTAAGCTCAGGCATGAGGCCGAGCCCGGAATTGCGAGCGGGCTGACAGTCCCTTACACTGCTCAGGGACTTGTGCAAGGAGCGACGGCAGATGGGCTAAGATTTTTTGGAGTGGTAGGAACGAACCTTACGCCTCTTGGGCCGGGGCAAGGGTGGTATATCGCAGTGGCGACGAGCAATAAGAAAACTGATTTTCATTTCTTGCGCCAAGATGCCTGCGGATGTTGGTCTCACAAGACTGGGAAGCATGCCGCTTCGAATCTTGATGATGATCATCAGAGGATTGTAGATCCGGCAAGTGCCAAACTGGCGGGATATAGTGTGTTTGCCTACATGGTCACTACTTGCCGCGTAAATATTGACTAAACGACAGTACAGCAGTCCCTATGCTCCTGAGCCTTGAAGGACGAATCCTCTGGCCTGGACCCCGGAAGCCATCCGCGCCGCCATCGACGCCGGCACGGAGAGGAAAGTCCCCCTGCCCCGGACCATCCCCGTCCACGTCGCCTACTGGACCGCCTGGGGGTGGACGACGACGGAGCGCTGCGGCTCGGCCCGGACGTCTATCAGAAGGATGCGGAGCTGGCGCGGCTGCTCGGCACCGCCACACCCTGACTCGAAGCTGGGGGTGAGGGTCGAATCGCGGCACATCGCTTCGCGAACCGCCGCCCGAAGACATGCGCCATCGCCTTCAGCTTCAGCGTCTGCAACGGGTAGCGCCGCGCGCTCAGGCTCCGGCACTCTTCGGGGAGGAGCACCAGGCTGACGTGGACGTTCGGCGCGCAGCCGATCGGCAGGTGGTGCTCCATGCACGCCTCGTAGAGATGGCGGAAGACCGGGACGAGATCCTCGGTCTTCGGCGGCGCGGCGGTTTCGAGATCGGTCCCGGTCAGCGGCCGGAAGACGCAGACCGTCGGGATCGCGCCCACCGAGGTGATCCAGTCGATCGCCCGGATCGACGACTCCGGGGGCTCCAGGCCGGCGATGATCTCGCCGTTGGTCACCCACGGCTCGTGCTTCGGTCCTTTGTGGGTGAGCGCGGCGCAGAAGCGGATGGCTTCCAGATAGTGCTCCAGCCCGTACTCGTCATGCTTGCCCGGGCAGATCTCCTGGAAGAGCACCGGATCGAAGATCTCGAAGCAGAAGGACACCCGGTTGACGCCCATCTCGCGCAGCCCCTCATAGCGCCGCAGATCGCGGTGCGGCGGCGTCTGCACGCCGACCAGCAGGCCGAGCTCTTTCTTGATGCGCACGATCAGCGGCTCGAGGAGATCGAGATAGGTGTCGCCTTCATAATGGCCGGTGTTGAAGTCGACATACGTGATTCCCGACTCGTCGCGGGCGGCGCGCACGACCTCCATCACCTCGTCGACCGATTTCTCGTCCGCGTCGTCCATGCCGAGGTTGAGCCCCACCGAGCAGAACTTGCAATTCACCCGCTCCGGTTTGACGGTCCAGTACTCGCACACCTTGGCCTGATAGATCCCCAGATAGGTCCCCTGGAGCGTGCCGATCCGCGTCATCGGCTTGCCGCTGGAGGTCGTGCGGTCATACCAGCCCGGCCGCGGCGAAAGCTGCACCGGCGCCACGTCGTCACCCTTCCAGCGCAGGAGATAGCCGCCGTTCGCCTGCGCGGTGCGGTGCAGCGTATAGGGAGTGCGCTCGACGAAGTGCTCGCTCACCGGCACGTTCGTCCACAGCCCTCCCGGCAGCACGAGCTCCAGCCCGCTGCCGAGGCCGGCGCGGGTGCGCAGGATCTTGCGCCCGCCGTCCTCCTCGATGAAACAGGAGTCGTCCAGGCGCACACCCTGGCAATAAAGGTCGAGCTTCAGCAGGGCCGGATTGCTGCGTAGAGCGGCGAGCATGTGAAATCTCCTCGAAAGTGATCAGACGGTGCGGGAGTACTGGACGTTCGTCTGTTTCCCGAGATAGCCGTCGAACGCCATCGCCACATTGCGGACGATGAACCGGCCGCGCGGCGTCACCTCGATCCGGTCCGGGAGGAGATCGACCAGACCGTCCTTGGCCAGCGGCTCCAGCTTGCGCAGCTCCGTCGCGAAGAGGAGGTCGAAATCGATCCCGTGCTCCTGTTCGATCACATTCTTGTCGAGCGCGAAGTCGCACATCAGATCGAGGATGACATCGCGCCGGAGGCGGTCGTCGAACGTGAGCGCGAGACCCCGCTCGGTCGGCAGAACCCCGGCTTCGAGCGCGGCGCGGTATTCGGGGATCGTGCGGACGTTCTGGGCATAGCCGCCGCCCATCCCGCCGAACGCGCTGATCGCCGAGACTCCGAACGCCGCGAGATCGGTGCCGCCGTGCGTCGAGTAGCCCTGAAAGTTGCGCGTCATCGTCCCCTCGCGCATCGCTTCGGCGAGCGGATCGCCGGGCCGCGCGAAGTGGTCCATGCCGATGAAGACATAGCCCGCGTCCGTGATCTCGCGGACCGCCTCTTCGAGCAGCGAGAGCTTCTCTTCCGGTCCCGGCAGAGCCGCCGGATCGATCGCCCGCTGGTGGCGGAAGCGCGCGGGGAGATAGGCGAGATTGAACACCGCCAGCCGGTCCGGCGCCAGCGCCAGCACGTCGCGCACCGTCGAGATGAATCCGGGCACCGTCTGGTGGGGAAGGCCATAGATCAGGTCGACATTGATCCCGCCGATCCCCCGTTGGCGCGCCCCCTCGATCACCGACCGCGTCAGCTCGCCGGACTGCACCCGCCGGATCGCGTGCTGCACCTGTGGATCGAGATCCTGAATCCCCATGCTCAGCCGTCCCACCCCCGACTCCGCCAGAGCGTCGAGATGCTCCGGAGACGCCTCCCGGGGATCCACCTCCACCGAGATCTCGCAATCCGCCGCCAGCCGGAACCGCGAGCGGATCGTCCCCATCAGAGCCCGCAGATCCGCCGGAGGCAGAAACGTCGGCGTCCCGCCTCCCCAGTGCACCTGCACCACGTTCCGATCCGCCGCCCCGAGCCCCTCCGCCACCATCTCCATCTCGCGGTCGAGCAGAGGCAGATAGCGCCCGCCCCAGCTCCGGTCCCGCGAGATCACCACATTGCACCCGCAGAACAGGCACCGCGTGGCGCAGAAGGGAACATGGACATACAGAGACAGCGGCGCCCCTCCGCGGGCGCTCGCCGCCAGCAGCTCTCCATGTTCCCTGGGACCGAAGCTGTCCTGGAACGCCGGCGCGGTCGGATACGAGGTATAGCGGGGTCCGGGTCCATCGTACTTGCGGATCAACCCGCGGTCGAAAGCGACGCTCTGCGCCATCAGGCTGGGCTCGTTCAGAAGGGTCGTGCTCATGCCCTGTGTTTTCCCACGGAAAGGGGGCGCAGGGCGACGTCCGAAGGGATTGGCGGCGCTCGCCGAAGGGTGGGGCGGATGGGGGAGGGGCGGCTGCCCGGCGGGGTGGGAGGCACGCTTCTACTTACGAGGTTCGGCTCGCTCAGGCAACGAAGCCGTCTCGCCTGAAGACAGATCGGCGAAGCCAGGAACCCTGGGAGCGCTGGCGTCCCGCCGGCTTTTTCTGCTTGCGGCGTCATCAGTGACCGAGTTACTCCTCGCCCCAAACGACCACGTGCTCAACCAAAAGGAAGAACTCTCCCTAATTGAGCCACGTCCGCCGTGAGATTATGGAAGCGGCGCAAGACAGTGGGAGTCGCCCTAAACTGCGGGAGGCGCCACAAAATTATGGAAGCCGCGTAAAACTGTGGGAGGCATCGTAAGGCTATGGAAGCCGCCCTGGACTGTGGGAGGCGTCGCAAAGTTATAGAAGGTGCCCTCAACTGTGGGAGGCACTGTAAAACTGTGGGAGCCGCCCTAAACTGTGGAAGGCGCCGCAAAACTATGGAAGCCGCCAAGAATCTGCGGAAGCTGCCGTAAACGATGGGAGGCGCTGCCAAAATGTTCAACATAGGAAGGGACAAGCTCACCATGGGAAGGGACAGGTTCGCGGAGGCGTAAACGGTCCGGCAGAGCGAGAACGTGCCCGCGCCGTCGTACTGCAGGCCGAATTCCGACCATTCGCCCCGCCAGCAGTCGCCGGCGGCGGCTTGGACGAAGAGCCCGATGCCGCAGCCGTCGAGGCCGATCGTTCCATCACGCATGTTGGCGAGAGTGCCGATGACCAGGATCGGTGCGCCCAGAGGGCGCTTCACACGGTCACCGAGATTCCACGCGGGATCGATCGCCAGGACGATCACCCCAGGAAAGACCGGATCTCTCGAAGAGGGAGGAGGGGCCAGGCCGCCGGGGCAGAGAGGGGCGCCCACTTCGAGGAGGTCCGCGTCCAGCCAGCCATAGAGAGGAACGTGGCGGATGTCCGGATCCTTGGCGATCTCTCCGGTTCTGAGGGACCGGTCCGTCTTCGCGGTGGGCGCGAGAAGGAGACGCCCATGCACCGTCTTCCCCTGGCGCGAGCCGCGAGTCGCGACGAACGACAGCTCGTAGGCGCCGGCGGAAAGCCCCCAGATGCGCGCGTTTCGGCCCAACCACCGGAAGGCGGCGCCGCCGAGGAGCACGATGGCCAGAAGGAGGATCAGGAGACGGGGGGCATTGCGCATGTCACTTGACCGAAGAGTGTATGTCAGAAGGTCTGCCGAGGCCTTTTGCCTGGGATGAAGCGCAGAGCGGCGGTACACTCCCTGGATGAACAAGAGAACCTTCTTCGCGGGAGCTCTCTTTGGGGGCTCCGTGCTGTTCGGATGTCTGGCTCTCTGGCAGAGAGAGCGTCAGACATGGATACCGGTCGAAGGCGAGGTGGTCCGGGTGTGGAGGAAGATGTCCATGAAGCCTCCCCGGGAAACCATGCAGGGAACGATCCCGCCTGAGCAGGTGACCGAGAGTTGGATCAGCTATTCCTACACCACGGTGGACGGACGGATGTATTCCGGCAAGGAGCGAGGCACTTCCGCCCAGGGCCGAGGCTTCACCGTGTACTACGACCCCGATCATCCTGAGGAGTCGACGCTCTACCGGCCGGAGGGCTCCCCTTCAGCCTTCGCGATCGGAGCCATGTTGCAATTCCTGGGGGGAATCGTCCTTGGGCGCGGGGGAAGCCGCAGGAGATTCGCCCAGACCAGACCGAGTTGACCGAGTCAGGACTCCGTTGTCAGAAAGGCTGAGCCTCCCGCGAATCACTGACCGAACCAACTTCATGCGTCCTCGCCAGGCTCGCGCACCCCGTGCGGCATGGCGCGTTCGGTCAGATGATCAAGGAGATGACATGAGTCAACCAATAAGGACGAGCTTTGCCACGTCGCCACCAGCGACAGAAGCTCGCCGGCGCTGGGCCGCTCGCTTCCTGGCGTTTCTTTTCACCACCCTGGTGCTGGTCGCGACGGCCCTTCCGGCCCGCGCCCACAACGGCGGGGTGCACCGGGCGATGACCGACCGCGCCTTCCAGATCATGGTCGTCCTCTCGAAGGGGGCGCTGGACACCGGCGGTGATCCGGGCCTCGATCAGCTCGCGGCGGACGCGGGCACGGCCGTCTCCAAGCTCCGGGCGCTCCCGGCCGGTCTGCCGCCGCCCCGCCAGACGCTGTGCATCGATCCGGAGACCATCGCGCGGCTCGGCATCGATACTCCCAACTGGAATGCGCCGAGCCCCTTCGAAAGCATGACTCTCGGAGCCGTCCCCTTCCCCATCGCGCTGGAGTACATCACCGGCAATGACTGCGGCATCGAGCCGGTCTGGTCCTCGGGCCTGTTCTTCGACAGGCGGACCACACCGATGCCCGGCAGCAGCCGGGACTTCACCGGGGAGGTCCTCGGTTTCTGGGCCCACCAGCCGGACGATGAGGAGGACGATTGGCACCTCTTCGCCGTCAGGCCCACCAACGCCGCAGGCGGCAGCAAGATCAAGGTGTACCTCGAGACGGCGGGCGGCGCCGCTGTCGGGGGCGTCTGGATCACGGTGCGCTGCACCCTGACCTGTCTCGGCGACTTCCTGCCGTTCGTCGGTGGCAACTGCAAGAAATGCGTCGACAAGGCGATCAAGGATGCGAAGACCGCGGTGCACGAAGGAGTCGCGACGGTCGACGGCATCTTCCCCGGGTTCGGGGACATCCACAGCGCGTCGCTCCTCTCGGGATTGGGGCACCACCTGAACATGGTGCCGGGCGCGACGGCCGACTACGACGACCGGCCGGGCCTTCTCTTCGAAAGCGCCGGGCCGGTCGGCAAGCCGGACCCGGTCGAGCTCCTCGCGACCGTGGCGACCGATGTCATCGGGACCACTGTGCGCTACGACAGGAGCAACGGTCCCAAGCAGTACGAGATCACCGCCGGCCAGGACTTCCATACGGGCTCCGCGCCGCGCGAGGCCAAGGATTGGGAGTTTCTGAGCCTGCCGCACACCCAATTCACACCGGTCGACAATCTCGCCTTTTTCGGCTGGGAGAGGTTCCGGGGCGCGCCCGAGGACAATGTCCGCGCCCTCGGCTGGCCCCTTCATGCCTTCGGCGACGCCACCGTGCCCATGCACGTGACGGCGACCTTCGGCTGGGGGCACCGGCCTTATGAGGACGCTTTCGCGAACCGCCTGGACAGCTACCTGTTTCAGGAAGACTCGGATGGGGCGGAAGAGCAGGCCGGGCGGATCATCCGGCGCGCTCTGGTCTGGCGGCAGACCATCCTGGACTGGCGCGCCGCGCATCCCGGAAAGGAGAACGACATCCCCGTGCGCGACCTGGTCACGAAGCTCGCCGGCTCGACCCTCGAACGGATCAAGGTCCCGGACATACTGGTCTGGCCGTTCAATTCCGGCATGTCGGCGGACTACCTGGTGTCCGGCCCGCCCCATGGCAGCTCCATCGCCTTCTATGAATCTTTTCCGGGCGCCGATGCGGTCAACCGGGAGCTGCTGGAGGAAGGGATCGCCGCGGAGCTCGCTTTCCTCGTTTCGATCGGCGAGGTGCTGCCATGAAGCTCCGGGCGATGATCCTGTTTCTGGGCCTCCTGCCGGCGCTCGCCGGCTGTGTCACCTGGGGCGGCCGCGGGCGGCCCTATCTGGAAACGATTCAGGGCGATCTGGGAGAGGCGGCGCGCGGCTTCACTTCCGGCCGTTTCTCCGGGCAGCAGTATTTGGCGGTGACGGCGGACCGCACCGGCAAGGCGCGGCGGTTCCGGGACGATCCGGCCTGGCAGTCCGCGGCCGGGAAGGGCGACCGGGACGGCGACCGGGTGCCGGACCGGCTCGACCGCTGCCCGGACACTCCTCGGCTCACCCCGACCGACGAGCACGGATGCCCGCGGCAGACTCCGCCGGACTGTGATCCGCACGAGCCCCGCTGCCAGAGCCCCGGCGACGACCGCCGGAGCCGCGACCTCGAGGAGGTCGTGTCCCTCCTCTTCGATCCCGGCTGCGACGGCTCACCGGTGCCGCAGACGCCGCAGCCGCTCGAATGGGGCCGGGACACCCGGGGCACGCCGGGCACCGGCTTCAACCTGGCGGTGACCCGGGTGGACAATCAGAAGCCGGGCTGCACGCTCTATTACGAGATGCAATTCCGCATCGAGCTGTCCAGCCCCACGCCTGAGACGCGCTACGTCAACGTCCTCTTCAAGGAGGCGGAGGACCTCCTGCGCGGCGACCCGCGGCGGGCGATGTTCGCGATTCCGATGAACATGCCGCTGCCGCCGCAGCGGGAGAGCCTCCGAGACGGTCTGGACCATTTCCCCAAAGTGCAGTGGCGCGTCCGCGCCGTCAACGGCGCCGAGAGGATCTCGTCCTGGAGCAGCCTGCGGACCCAGGAACCCTCTTCGAGCGGGGTGACGCCGTGAGGTCTCCCTCGCGGACCTCGTAGCCACAGGTGCAGTACAATGAGGGAGTGGGTGACCGTCACTCACTCCCGCCGGGTTCGGCTGCGAGCCCACGCTGGCTTCCGATTGGAGACACCATGTCTGGTAGAGGAGGTGTCCATGCATACGCTTACGGGCTCGGGCACGCCGCCGAGGTGAACGACGGCACGGCGTAGGCCGGGGCGGTCCGGGGCTTGAGGTTGAAGTCCAGCGCTTCCGCCAGATTGTTCGCCGCGGCGTCGCGGACGGAGAGCGGCGGCAGGCTCCAGCGCCATTCGATCATGCTCAAGACCGAGGTGTGATCGTAAACACCCTGGGCGATCACGCCGGGGGCGGCGAAAGGGGAGACGAGCAGGCAGGGCACGCGGAAGCCGCGGAGCGCGAAGCGGGAATCCACGTCGGGCGCCTGGTCGGGAGGCACGTGATCGAAGAAGCCGCCCCATTCGTCGAAGCTGAGGACCATCACGGTGTGCTTCCAGTCCAGGCCGGTCGTCACCGCGCGATACGTGTCATTGAGCCAGGACTCGCCGGCGCGGATGTCGCCATGCGGATGATCGTCGGAGGAGGTGCCTGACTCTTCGCTGTAGAACGGCGGATCGACGAAGGCGACCTCGGGGAGGTTGCCGGAGGCGCAGTCCTGCAGGAATTGACCATACGGCCGCGTGATCGAGGCGTATTTCGCTCCCCATAGAGAGATGAAAGGAATGTCGCTGAAATAATAACGCCCGTTCAGCCCCGCGTCGGCCAGGCGGTCCCAGATCGTCGGCAGCGTCGAGAGCGCGGTGGAGTTGTCCAGGCGGTCGGTGACTCCGGAGTGCTGATAGATGCGGTTGGGATAGGTCGGCGCCATGATCGGAGCGAAGTAACGGTTGCATACCGTCCAGTCCGGCGCGGCCTTGCCGAGGAACGGAAGATCGGCCTGCGTGTAGTAGCCGATCGCATAGCTGTCGTTCGCTCCCGCGCGCAGCCAGCCGTCACAGCGGCCATCGTCATAGGCCACCCGGCCGCCCTCATAGGAGTGATCGGGGTCGGGATGGCCACAGCCCTGATAGTCGGGCGCCAGCGGATGAGTCGGAAAGGAGGCGCCCTGGCTGTCCGTATAGACGAGACCCGCCTGCCGGCCGTCGGCGCCCGGCAGCCAGCCGAGGAAGTGGTCGAAGGACCTGTTCTCCATCATCACCACGACGACGTGCTTGATGCCACTCTTGCCCGGTTTCGGCAGAGAGCCCTTCGGCGCGGCCGGATCGGCCCACAGCAGGGACCGTCCCAGGCTGAGCGAGCCCATGGCCGCGGCCGAGCCATAGATGAATTGACGGCGAGTCACTGGTTTCATGAGAGATCTCCTCTCCGGCAGGAGCCCGGCTCAGGACACCAGGAAGAGATTCATGCGGACGTCCCGAGCCCGCTACGCGCCGGGAGCGCAGCGCTCAGGCGCCGCTGCAAGGTGTGTGCCCTCGCCCGCTTTGCCGCTCAGGATGAAGAGACGAAAGCGGAGTAATGGACGGTGCTCTTCGGCGATCCTCGGATTGACATTCGATGAAAGAAATTCTAACTTATGGATGAGGGAGAGAGACCGATGCCCATTACGCCAGAGGAGCTCAGCCGAAGAATCCGAATGGCCCGCGAAGCCTGCGGGCTGACCCAGGAGCAGGTCGCCGCGCACCTGGGCGTCTCCCGCCCGACGGTCGTGCAGATCGAGGCCGGCAAGCGGTCGGTGTCGAGCCTCGAGCTCGACACTCTCGCCCATCTGATGGGGCGTGATCTCCGCGAGTTTGTCGCCGAATCCTTCGAGGAGACGGATTCGCTGGCAGCTCTGTTTCGTGCGCAGCCCGATGTGCTGGCACAGCCGGCCGTGGCGGAAGCCCTCCGCGACTGCGTGGCTCTCGGCCGTGAGATCACCAACCTCGAGCGCCTCATCGGCGTCGACCGCGGCGTCGCGGCGACCGCTGTCTACCCTTTGCCGGTGCCCGCCAATCGGTGGGAAGCCATCCAGCAGGGAGAGCGGCTCGCCGGCGAGGAACGGCGGCGGCTCGGCCTCGGCGAGGCGGCGCTTCCCGACATCGCCGAGCTGCTCGAAGCGCAAGGCATTCGCACCGGGGTGATCGACCTGCCCGCGGATGTCTCGGGCCTGACGTTGAACGACTCCAGGATCGGATTCTTCGTGGTCATCAACCGTACCCACCACGTCCTGCGCCGTCGTTTCTCCTTCGTTCACGAGTATGCGCACGTCCTCGCCGATCGAGACCGCTTCGGACTGGTGAGCCGGACCTCGGAGCGAGACAACCTCATCGAGGTGCGAGCCAATGCCTTCGGGGCGAGCTTCCTGATGCCGGAAGAAGGCGTCCGGCAGGTCGTCTCGGGCCTGGGCAAGGGGATGCCGAGCCGCGTCTACACCGAAGTCTTCGACGAGGTCGAGAGCCTCGACGTCGAAGGGCGCACGGCGCCCGGCAGCCAAGTCATGCAGCTCTATGACGTCGTGCAGCTCGCGCACCACTTCGGCGTCAGCCGGGTCGCCGCCCTCTACCGCCTGCGCAACCTGCGCCTCATCACCCAGGCCGACCTCGACCGCCTGAAGGAGCTCGACGACGCAGGCCATGGCAAGCAGATCGCGGCCCACCTGGGGCTGCCGGAGCCCGATCACGCGGCCGTCCGCGACGGCTTCCGGCATCGCATCCTGGGGCTGGCTCTCGAAGCCTACCGGCGAGAGGAGATCTCGCGCGGCAAGCTCACCGAGCTGGCGTCGATGCTCGGCATCAGCAGGGATGGCGTCGACAGTCTCATCGAGGATGCCGGGCTCGACGACGATACTCTGCTCGCCGAGAGCGAGCCGTGACAAGCCCGCCTCTCCGGATCGTCGTCACCGACGCCAACGTTCTGATCAATCTGATCCATGTGGGGAAGCTGGACCTCTGTGCGGGGCTGCCGGGTTTCGAATTCGTCATCCCGGATCACGTCTGCAAGGAGATCCGGATTCCCGAACAGCGGACGGATCTCGACAAGGCGATCGATCTCGGATTCTTCCGGGTGGCTTCGATCAGGGAACCGGACGACATCGCCCTGTTCGCAGAGCTCACCCTACGCCTCGGTCGCGGCGAGGTGGCCTGCCTCGTCCTCGCCGTCAGGCATGGCTGGATGGTGGCCTCGGACGAGAAGAGACGGTTTCGGCGCGAAGCAGTCACCCGCATCGGTGCGGACCGGATCATCGGCACTGCCGACCTCTACATTCGCGCGATTCAAGCCGGCATGCTGACGATTGAGGAGGCGGACGCGGATAAGGAGAGGCTCCAGGAGAAGCGCTTCAAGATGCCGTTCGGATCGTTCCGCGAGGTAGTGCTCGAAGGAGAGGGGGAGGGAGCCTGATAATGCCATTTGAAATTCCAGAAGCAGCGATGCTATTATGATTCTTATAGGTTGATGCCAGCATCGATATGAGTGAACAGGGAAGACGAAGCATAGGCATGCCCCCGAATCCTGCCCCTGTGTTGGACTGCCGACGCAGCCAATGGGAGCAGTTCCGCTAAGCCTTACAGGCTACCCGTGAAAAGAAGAGATACGTTGTGACGAAGCACCGAAGCCAAAAGCCAAAGGGAGATTTCCTCGAAGATCTGGTAGCCATGCTGCATGAAATTCCGGGCTGCACCGTGGAGAAAAGGGTCCGCGTTCCGATACCTACCGATCCATCAGAATCACGCGAGATTGACGTACTCCTGGCTGGCACGGGGCTAGGATACCCTTTGCGACGTGCAATTGAATGCAAGAATTGGGCGGCTAAAGTCGATGTAGAGACCATAGAGGCGTTTTTAAGCAAGCTTCGCGACATCGAGATCCCGGCTCCCTTAAGCCTCTTTGTATCTACCGGCGGGTACACTAGAGGTGCAATCCGTCGTGGTGCGAAAGAAGGCCTCCGCCTCCTCGAGCTGACGGGGCTAAATGAAGACAGGCTGTCTTCGGCGACAGAGGGCGCCTTCCAATACCTTGTCTACCTCCTGCCAATTGTAGAGTTAGTGCAACCGTTGGGCGATCGGTCAGGGGAGTCGCTTGTTATCAAGACTTTGCGTTATCGGGATCGAAGAACTGGCCGGACCAGCTATGCGCTAGATAACCTGTGGAAAAAATGGCTGCAGGATACGGATCTGCGTAAACTAGGCCTTCACCATATAAGTTTCGATATACCCCAAGATCCTTCTCTCTTCGAGGAAGGGGAAACGGTGGAGCCTCGGACCATTTTCTTTGGGTTGAGAGTCGCTGCGGCCGTAGTTGAAGTGAAGGGGGCGGCGACGAGTCATGCGTTAGTAAACGCAAAGACGCGGGAAGTGGAAAGGCGCCGGCTTGGCTTTGACTTCAGTGCGCGTTCCTCTCGGGTGAAGGTCTTCGAAACTGAGGCTGCTGTCCAAGAGTTTTTGGATGCGTCTGGAGCAAGGCAAAAGTTGGTAGTCTCAGGTATCCCGCTGCCGCGGCTGATTTACACGCATCTTTATTGGCCGCCAACGCTTGAGTCCCTACATCGGTCAAAGGAGATCCAGAACCGGGGAGAGCCCCCAACCTTCGAGAGCGTAGAAGGTGGAGACCTCGGGCAGGCATGGAACTTCTTACTGGATGGAGATGGTTTGGCCGCAATCCCAGACGACATACCGGTCAAGGTGTATCCGTTTATTCCGGAATGAAATAGAGAAATACCAGGTCTGTGGTTTTGTTTCTTCTTCAAGGCATGCGAAGCCCGCTCAGTCGAGCTTCAGAGCGACGGCGACCTCGGCTCTTGCCTCCTCCAAGGAGGCTGGGCCGAGGCGCAGAGGAACGCCGAGTCGCAGGAAATGGTCTTGGAGCTCGAACCGGGAGAGATCCAGGAGATCGGCCGCCTTGCCCAGGCTGACCTCGTCGGCGAGATAGGCTTGCAAGGCGGCACTGTCCGGGTCGCCCTGTGGCTGTTCATGCTCCATCTCGACAACGGCGCACCGGGCGAGCGCCTGGAGGAGCCGGAAGTCCAGTGGATCAAGAAGCACGGCTTGATCTTGTCCGGACTTCTCGACGAATGCCACTTCCCCGTGCTGCACGCGATCGACCACCTCTTGCGTGTGCGTCGCAAGGTCAGCTTGGGAGATCGTGGTTCTCGTCATGAATGGCTCTCCAGCCCACGGCGAGTCTACAGCACCGAGAGCGGAGATAGCTCCAGGACTGCGTCGGGTCGGCAAACGCGGGTATAATCGTCTCCCGGCTTCTTGACAACCCCCGCTCCGGGGGCTAACTTCAGACCATGCGATCCGTCGCCTTGAAGAGTCTGGAAGATCAGGTCACCGTGTACGTCAACCTCGCGAAGGGGGGAGAAACGGTCCTGATCACCGAACAAGACCACGTGATCGCGGAATTGACTCCACCCCACGAGGCTCGCCGCCTCTTCGGGGACAATCTCGCCCTCGCGGAGGCGGTCCGCAAAGGTTGGATCACTCCTGCAGGGCTCATCTCCGAAGAGCCTCCCCTGCGGCTCCCCGTCGCTCCTCTTCAAGAGCTGCTCAGAGAGCTCGAAGAGGAACGAGCCGACCGTTGATCTACATCGATAGCTCGGTCGCTCTCGCGTATCTCCTGGCAGAGGATAGATCCCCCTCTCCTGATCTGTGGCGAGAATCGGTGATCTCCAGCCGGCTTCTCCAGTTCGAGGTTTGGACGCGGACCCACTCGCGGGGTCTTACGGCCTCGCACTCCCAGGTGGTGGGGCTGCTTTTGAAGCGAGTCCATTTCGTCGAAATGGTTGAGCCTATCCTGGCCAGGGCCCTCAAGCCCTTCCCGAGCGCCATCAGGACTCTTGACGCGCTCCACCTTGCCTCCGCGGACTTTCTCCGCTCCCAGGGAGAGCCCGTCGCAATCGCGAGCTACGACGGAAGGCTGGTCACGGTCGCCCAGCAGATGGGCTTCCCGATCGCCACGGATCTGATCTCCTAGCAGGGATCGAGCCACCGGACCGCTCCTGCGGCAGAGCCCCCAGGCCGCACCCCCGCCCCCGGAGGTGGCCAGGCGCCGCCTCCGCAGACGTCGCCCTCCCACCCGTCCGCATATCGCTCGGAGCCCTGCTTGCTTCCATGATCCTTCGCGGGTGCCTCTGTGCCGATCGATCCGCGTCCTCTTCGCCTCTCTCGCCTTCCGATCCCTCGCCGTCTTTCCTTCCGGCTGGCGGTGGCGCTGTCGCTCGGCGCGGGGGCGATCCTTCTCGCGGCGGGTGCGTGGAACCTGCATCTCCAGCGCCGGCATCTGCTCCGTCTGGTGGAGGCGCAGGCGGCCGAGATGGTGGAGGTGGTGCGGGGATCGACGCGGCAGGCGATGCTGGAGAACAACGCCATGGAGCTGGGGCGGATGATCGACACCGTGGCGGCGGTGGGGGCGATCGAGCGGGTGCGGGTGTTCGACAAGCAGGGGCGGATCATCCATTCCAGCGAGCGCGGCGAGGTGGGACGGCTGGTGGACCGCACGGCGGAGCAGTGTGTCGCCTGCCATGCCGCGGACCGGCCGCTCGTCCATCTCGACCTCAGCGAGCGCTCCCGTGTCTTTACACGTTCCGGCGGCGGGCGGGTGCTCGGTCTCATCGCGCCGATCCACAACGAGCCGGCGTGCTCCAACGGCGGCTGTCACGCGCATCGGCCGGAGCAGACGATCCTCGGCGTGCTCGACGTGCAGATTCCGCTCGGCGACGTCGAGGCGAGCCTGGCGGCGTCGCAGCGCCAGCTCCTCGCGGGGCTCGCGGGCACGGTGCTCGCCGTCGTTCTGCTCACCGGCGGCCTGACCTGGCGGATGGTCCTGCGCCCGGTCGGCCGGCTGACCGCGGCGGCGCCTCTCCTCGCGGCGGGCGACTTCGCGATGCGCGTGCCGGCGGATTCGGCGGATGAGCTGGGCGACCTGGCGCGGGCCTGGAACGACATGGCCGCCGAGATCGGCACGGCGCACGGCAAGCTCGCCGACTGGAGCCGCACGCTGGAGGAACGGGTGCGCGAGAAGACCGCCGAGATCGAGCAGACGCATCAGCAGGTGCTGCGCGTCGAGAAGATGGCTTCGCTCGGCGAGCTCGCGGCGGTCATGGCGCACGAGCTCAACAATCCCCTCGCCGGGATCGCCACCTACGCCAAGCTGCTGCGGCGCCGGCTGGAGCCGGGAGAGGCTCAGGAATCGGACACGGTCGACACCGCGCGCATCCTCCGTCTCGTCGAGGACGAGGCCATGCGCTGCGGCGACATCGTGCGCAACCTCCTGCTCTTCAGCCGCACGCCGGGGGCGCGCTTCGCCGAGGAGGCGCTGGCTCCCATCGTGGAGCGCTGCGCCCTGCTGGTGCGCCACTCCTTCCAGCTCCACGGCGTCGAGCTGCGCCTCGACGTACCCGCCGCATTGCGCCTCGAATGCGATGCGTCCCAGATCCACCAGATGCTCCTGGCGCTGGTGATGAACGCTCTCGAAGGCACTCCGGCCGACGGGCTCGTCACCGTCTCGGCGCGTCTCGACCCGGAGGCCGGCGGGCTGTGCTTGCAGGTGGAGGACAGCGGGCGGGGCATCCCTCCCGAGCTGCTGGACAAGATCTTCGAGCCTTTTTTCACCACCAAGGAGCAGGGAGCCGGCGTCGGGCTCGGCCTCGCCGTGGTCTACGGCATCGTCGAGCGCCACCACGGCACGATCGACGTCCGCTCCACCCCCGGCGTCAGCACCGTGTTCACCATCGGCCTGCCGTTGCGCCAGGGAGAAGCCACGGAAGGGAGGGCGCCATGAGCGCCGCGCAACCGCACAAGAAGGAGATTCCGCTGTCCATCCTGGTCGTCGACGACGAGCCGATCGTCGTCCAGTCTTTGGGGGACTGGTTCCGCCAGGACGGCCACCGGGTCGACACGGCGCAGAGCGCCAAGGAGGCGCTGCGCCTGGTCGCCGAGAACAGCTACGACATTGCGCTGATCGATCTCAAGATGCCCGGCATGGACGGCATCGAGCTGCAAGAGCGCCTGGCGCGCGAGCGGCCGGAGCTGACGATCATCGTGATGACCGCCTACGCCTCGGTCGACACCGCGGTGCGGGCGCTCAAGGCGGGCGCCTACGACTACATCACCAAGCCGTTCGATCCGGACGAGCTGTCGCATCTCGTGCGCCGGGCGGGCGAGCACCGTTCCCTGCGCTCGGAGAACCTCAAGCTCAAGGAGCAGCTCTCCTCGGTGGCCGGGGCGTCGCCCATCGTCGGCACCTCGCGCGCCATTGCCCATGTGCAGGAGATGATCGAGGCGGTGGCGGCCACCGATGCGACGGTGCTCATCCGCGGCGAATCGGGGACCGGCAAGGAGCTGGTGGCGCGCGCCATCCACGCCCGCTCGGTGCGCTGTTTCGGGCCGCTGGTGGTGGTCAACTGCGGCGCGCTGCCGGAAGGCGTGCTCGAAAGCGAGCTCTTCGGCCATGAGAAGGGCTCGTTCACCGGCGCGCAGTCGCGCCACAAGGGGAAGTTCGAGCTCGCCGACGGCGGCACCATCTTCCTCGACGAGATCGGCACGATCACGCCGCGGGTGCAGGTGGAGCTGCTGCGCGTCCTGGAGGACAAGGCGGTGACGCGGGTCGGCGGCACGACACCGGTGCGCAGCGATTTCCGGGTGGTCGCGGCTTCGAACATGGACCTGGAGGCGGCGGCGCGCGACGGCACGTTCCGCGAGGACCTCTACTGGCGCTTGAACGTCCTCACCCTCGACCTGCCGCCGCTGCGCGAGCGGCCGGAGGACATCCCGGTCCTCGCCGAGCACTTCCTGGAGCGCTTCACCCAAAGCATGAACCGCCGGCCGATGCGCCTGTCGGCGGCGGTGCTCGACGTGCTGCGCGCCTACGCCTGGCCGGGCAACGTGCGCGAGCTGCAGAACGCCATCGAGCGCGCCGTCGTCCTCGGCACGCCGCCCACGGTCGAGCCGAAAGACCTGCCGCTCCGCCTGTCCGGGACGCCGGCCCGGCCGGGGCCGCTGTCGCTCGAAGAGATGGAGAAGGGGCACATCCGGCAGGTCCTGGAGAGCTGCGCCTGGAACATCTCGCAGGCCGCCAAGCTGCTGGATGTCGACCGCGGCACCCTGTACAACAAGATGCGGCGCTTCGGCTTCGAGCGGGCCGCAGTGCCGGGCGGCTGAAAGCCGGGAGGCTGAGGATGGCTTTCCAGGAGGTCGGCTTCCTGCCCGTCGCCGGCCTGTCGCGGCCCGCCGCCGAGGAGCTGGTGGCGCACGCGAGCGCCCACCTGGCCGTCCCCTGCCGCCTCCTGGAGGCGCCGGCCGGGCTCGCTCTCGTCCGCGTGCCGGGCCGCGATCAGATCGACGCCGACCGCCTGCTCGGCGCCATCGAAGCGCTGGACAACCCGGAAGGCCGCGCCCTCGTCGGCCTGACCGACCGGGACCTGGCGATCCCCATCTTCACCTTCGTCTTCGGCCGTGCCCGCGTCGGCGGCCACGCCGCCGTCGTCTCCCTCGCCCGTCTCCGTCCCGAGCACTACGGCCGCCCCCCGGATCCCGCCCTCACCGCCCGCCGGGCCACGGCCGAGATCCTCCACGAGCTCGGCTACGTCGCCGGCCTCGGCCACTGCCAGGACTTTCAATGCCTGATGCGCTTCTCGACCGACGTCGAGGCGGCGGATCTGCGGCCGATGGCGCTCTGCCCCGCCTGCGCCGTCCAAAGCGGCCGTCTGATCTCAGGTTGACGTGACTCCCGCCGGCTGGAACAACGCCGTGGCCTTGGGATCGGCCAGGATGATGAAGGTATAGACGCCGAGGGCGGTGCCGACGGGGATGTTGTAGAGGTGGAGCGCCCCGACCACGATGGCCAGGACTCTGGCCCACGGCCGGCGGCGGAGGAGGCCGTAGCCGGCGAGGAGCCCGGGGAGGCTCAGGAGCAGCAGAAAGCCGGCGACCGAGACGGCGACGATGCCCAGGATGGGAGTGGCCTCGTGGTCGTGGATCGACAATCCGATGATGGTGAGCACGACGAACACGAAGCCGCCGATCACGATGGCGAAGCCTGCCGCCGCCAGGTGAAGCCAGCCGAGAATCGTGAGGTGTTGGCGCAATTGCGGCTCTTCCATACGGAACCTCCTTGCCGGCGTCTTTCTTGAGACTTCAAGCTCAGGCTCAGGCAACTCAGGCCTGGGCCAGCGCGGAAACAGCGCTTTCCAGATCAACCTCCGCCCCCGCCTCCCGGAGCGCTCCCGCGACCGCCTCGACCGTCTTCTGCAGAAAGTCCGGCCGCGTCACCGTGTAGCCCATGTGGCCGACGCGGAACGAGGTCGTGCGCACGGCGGGGTGGAGGCCGCCGGCTACGGTCACGCCGCGCGCGGCGATCTTCGGAAGGAGGGTGGCGTCGATGCCTTGCGGGTAGAGGAGGACGCTCAGGGTGTTGCCGGTGACGGCGTCGCTCACGGGGACGGAGCGGAGGCCGAGGGCGCGCCAGGCGTTGCGCAGCGCCGCGGCGGCATGGGCGTGGGCGGCGATCCGCGCCTCGATGCCGTGCTCCAGGATCTCGCCGAGGGCGGTCTCCAGGGCCGTCACCAGCGAGGTGGACGGCGTCGCGAAGTAGCTCGGCTTGCGCTCCTCGTAGGCGCGGTGGATGGGGAGCCAGGAATTCCAGTCGAGGTAGAGCGGCGGCGGCGCGGCCTGGCGGGCGGCGCGCTCGCTGCGGACGGCGAGGGCTCTCTCGCTTGTCACCAGCAGGGCGAGGCCGGGCGGCATGCCGATCGCTTTCTGCGAGGCGGTGAAGTAGACGTCGGCATCCCAGGCCGCCATCTCGAACCGCTCGCCGGCGGTGGCGCAGACGCCATCGAGCACCGAGAGGGCTCCGGCTTCGCGGGCGAGGCGGCAGAGCGGCTCGGGATCGACGCGGACGCCGGTCGAGGTGTCGACGTGGGTGGCGAAGAGGGCCTTGAAGGGGGTCTTGGCGGGAGCCCGGGCGAGAACGGCGCGGACCTCGTCGACCGCGGGCGCCTGGCCGACCGGAGCTTCGATCGTCACCACGCCGGCGCCGTTGCGGCGCAGGATCTCGGCCATCCGGTCCGAGAAGTAGCCGCTGACCAGGACGAGGGCGCGGTCGCCGGGCTCGATCAGATTGGCCGCCGCCATCTCCATGGCGAGCGTGCCGCTGCCGGCCACGACGAACGGCTGGCTCGCGGCGTCCGCCTGCCAGACCCGGCGCATCCGCTCCAGGCAGGTGGCGAAGGTCTCGATGAAGCGCGGCGAGACGTGGGAGGGTGGCGGTGCGGACGCCGCGGCGAGGACGGCCGGCGAGAGCTCGACCGGACCGGGGATCATGAGCAGGGGACGCGGATCAGGCATGGTGGGATCGTACCGGATCGGCGGCGTAGCGGCGAGGGGCAAAGAGGAGGAGGAAAAAGGGGGGCGGCCGGAGGATGAAGTGCCGCCCCCTGAGTCCGGGTTGTAAGAGGTTTGTGGCCTCTTATCTATATAGTTGCCGCAGCCCCCGTTTTTTTGACAAGGTTCGCGGACTTTTTTTCAGCGCGGAGCGCGAAGACCTCGCCGAAGACCGGATGGAGATCCGCCGCGAGCCCCAGATCCAGGCGCTCGGCGGTGGCGGCGAGCGGGTCGCCCTCGACCGCGGGGGGAAGTGGCCAGGTGAGAGTCAGCCGGTTGAGCCCGGGGAGCAGCGCCCGGCGAGTGAGGCGCAGGCTGGCGCGGGTCCAGCGCTCCGCGGCGGCGAAGGAGCCGGCCTCGGCTCCATTCACCGTCACGGCCACCTCTCCCGTCCGCCTCTCCGCACCGGGCGGCGGCGGCAGGCGGACGGTGAGCTCGACGTCGACGTCCCGGTCCGCCGGGCAGAGGAGGGCGAAGGAGGTCTCGGGCCAGGGAGAGCGGAGGTAGGCGGGCGCGGTGAGGTCCTCGAAGCTCATGACGTCGGGATAGAAGCGCTCCAGCGGCTCCCAGAGGAAGAAGAAGGGCGGAGCGGCGAGATCGAGCCCGGCGAGATCCATCCCGGTGAGATGGGTGGCGAGGAGGAGGCGGTCGATCTCTCCGGCCCGCCCGGGCAGGACCTGGCGGATCACGGTGAGGACGTCGGCGTCCAGGTGGTCCCACTGCCAGCCGTGCTGGAGGAGCAGGCGATAGGGCGAGACGGCGTTGCGCTGCTGAGCCGCCGTCAGCACGGCGGGGCAGGGAGCGCTCCGCGCCTCCACCAGGTCGAGCAAGGTCGCTTCGATGCCGGGTGACGCCGCGAGAGCCGCCCGGCACCAGTGCTCGAGGAGCGGCGCCTTGGGGCTGACGGTGAGCAGGCGGTGGGCGCCGTGGATGGCGGCGCCGAGCCGGGCGAGGGCTTCGGCTTCGGGGGTGACCCGCGGTGCGCCTCCCGCGGCGGCGAGCGCCGGGCCGTCCGGAGGATTCTCCAGCAGGCCGGAGAGATCGAGCACCTCGGCGGCCACCGCGGCCATGGCGACCTGCATCCCTTCCGCGGTCAGGTGGCAATAGTCGAGGAACAGCCGGCGGCCGGGCAGCGGCGAGCCGGTGTGGGCGGCGAAGACCGCCGGCAGGTCGATACAGTGAAAGCTGTGGCGCCGGGCCAGCTCCCGCAGCAGGTCCTGCACCTCCGGGGTGGCCTGCGGCGCGCCGAGGAACGCGAGGCTGGGGTAGAGGGCGGCATTCACCTCGGCCCGCGCCGCCTCCGCCGCCCCGTCGAGGTCGCCCTGCGCCTGGCGCGCCCGGGCGAGCACCCGCCAGCCGGTGGGACACGCGCCGCCGTCGAGAGCCAGCAGGGCGTGCGCCGCCGCGGCGGCTTCGGCGGGGCGCCCCTGGGCGAGATGGCCGACGGCCTCGCGATAGATCCGGTGCCAGCGGGCGACGCCGTCCCCGGGCAGCCAGGGGACGGGCTGGCGGTTCTCCCAGTCGGCCAGATTGACCTCGGGGACCACCACGATCACGGGGATCATCACCGTCCAGGCGAGGAGGGCGATCTCGGCGAAGACCGCCTCGGCGGCCGTCCGCAGACGCTCCCGGGCCAGACGGGCGAGCCCATTGATCCCAGCGAAGCGGAGCCCCGCGGCGACCTCCTGCCGGGCGGCCACCGAGGGCGCGTACGGCGACACCTCGGGGGTCTCCAGGAGGTTCCAGTTGTTGCCCACGAAGAGGACCAGGACGTCCGGATTGATCTGGAGAGAGGCGCGGACGGTGGCGAGGAGGCCGGCCAGCGTCTCGTTGGTGCGCGCGAGATCGATCACCTCGAAGCTGGCGTCTCCTCCGGCGGCCTTGAGGTGGTCTTCGAGAACACCGGCCGGTGTCAGATGCGGCGCGTAGAGGTAGCCGGCCGCCGCCGACTCGCCGAAGAAGGCGACGCGCAAGGGGAGCTCGGAGCGTTTCGGGCGCAGCTCGCGGCGGGTGGCGAAGTGGTCGCCGAACGGTCCCGGATCGGGGCGCACCCAGACGGTTTCGCTCTTCTCGGCCGTCTCCGCGACCCGCGGCTGCCAGATACTGATCGGACGCGGGCCGCGGCGCGCCGGGATGGGCGCGGCGTCCGCCTCGGGCCTGGCCGGGAGAGCGTTGAGCAGCTTCGCCTGCTGGAGGAGACGGGCGGTCCGCAGCCCCTCGGGGGACGCCAGGCGCTCGGCGAGCTCCTCGCAGGCCGATTTTTTGGAAACATCGCGGGGATCGCTCATACGAACGTATAGAGCTCTTCGCTGATCGCGCTCCGCCGGTCCGCCGCGAACGGGCTGCGGGCGCTCCCGGGGCGCCGCCAAGCGGCGAGGCGCTCTCCCCAGCCCTCTGGCAACCCACTCCGGTCGACGACGAAATCCTCCAGGACCAGGGCGTCGATCCCGGACGTCCCGAGGCTGAAGAGGGCGTCGACGGGCGAGGCGACGATGGGCTCGCCGGCGACGTTGAACGACGTATTGACCAGGAGCGGGCAGCCGGTCCGGCGGTGGAAGGCTTCGAGGAGGGCGGCGTAGCGCGGCGCAGTCGCGGAGGGAGTGGGATCGACCGTCTGCGGGCGCGCCGAGCCGTCGACATGCGTGATCGCCGGCAGCTCCAGCGGCGAGGTGACGGCGCAGGTCTCCAGCATGAACGGCGACGGATGGTCCAGCGCGAAATGCTCGGCCGCATGCGCCGCCAGCACGCTGGGGGCGAAGGGCCGGAAGGCCTCGCGTTTCTTGACCAGGCGGTTCAGGCGCTCGCGCATGCCGGGATCGCGCGGATCGGCGAGCAGGCTGCGCGCGCCGAGCGCCCGCGGGCCGAGCTCCAGGGCGCCATGGAACCAGCCGATCACCTCGCCGCGCACCAGGCGGTCCACCACCGCCTCCAGCAGCTCCGCCTCCCGGCCGCGGAAATCGAGAGCCGGCAGCCCGGTGGCGGCGAGGATGCCGGCGACCGCGTCCGCGCTCCACCGCGGCCCGAGGAAGGCGTGACGCATCGGTCCCTCGGAGCCGTTCACGCGAGGCCGCTCACCGGTCAGCTCGGCATGGGCCAGCGCCGCGGCCCCCAGGCAGCCTCCCGAATCGCCGGCGGCGGGCTGCACGAACAGCCGCTCGAACGGCCCCTCGCGCAGGATGCGGCCGTTCGCCACCACGTTGAGCGCCACGCCGCCGGCCATGCAGAGATCGGCGAGCCCGGTCCGCGCGTGCAGCCAGGCGGCTTTTTCGAGCAGGATCTCCTCCAGCACCGCCTGGAGACTGCGGGCCACGTCCTGGTGGAGCTGCGTGATCTCCTCGCGGGCGGATCGCGGCGGCGCGCCCAGCAGCTCGGAGAGCCGAGGGGAGAACATGCGCCGGCCGTTCAGGAAATCAAAGAAGCGGAGATCCAGCCGGAATTGCCCGCCGGAACCGGACGAGACAAGCTGCCGCATCGCATCGAGAAAGCGCGGCTCGCCGTACGGCGCCAGGCCCATCACCTTGTATTCGCCGTCATTCACCGCGAAGCCGAGCCAGGAGGTGATCGTGGAGTAGAGGAGCCCGAGGGAGTGAGGGAATTCGACCTCCTCCAGGCGCTCGATCGCCGCGCCGCGGCCGCGGCCGTACGCCGTCGTCGCCCACTCGCCGACACCGTCGACGGTGAGCACCGCCGCCGCCTCGAAGCCGGACCAGAAGAACGCGCTGGCGGCGTGCGAGGCGTGATGGTCGAACATCCGGATCGGCCCTTCGTACCCCAGCCCCTCGCGGATCGCCCGCTCGGGCCGTCCCGGATCGAGCCACGCCAGATCGGGAGGAATTCCAGGCGTAGCGCCCGCCGGAGCGCCGGACCAGAGCTGGCGGGCGAGCTTGCGCACCGGCATCTCGTAATAGGCGACGCAGTCCACGTCCGTGATCCCGATCCCGCCCGCCTCCAGACAGAAGCGGAACGCCGAGACCGGCAGCCGCGGGTCATGCTTCACCCGCGAGAACCGCTCCTCCTCGGCCGCCGCCACCAGCACCCCGTCGCGCAACAGGCAGCAGGCGGACTCGTGGAAGAAGGCGGAGAGACCGAGGATGTTCATCGCGGGCTGATGGTATCGCGTCCGGTGGAGTCCGGTCCCCCCTGGGACCGCCGGCGTCCCGCCGGCCCAGATTCCCAGCGGCCACGGTGGCCGGACTTTTGCCTCCCGCCCTTCCATAGGGCCGGGCCTTCGGCCCATTTATTTGAATGCCGGCGAGACGCCGGCGGTCCCAGGGGGCGCGTTGGCGCTGGAGCGCCGCTGCTGATCTGCTATCATTTCTTTATCATGCACTCTAGACTCCTGGTCCTGGCGGCCTGCGGGCTCGCCCTCTGGCTCGCGGGACGCCCTGCGCATGCGCAGGAGACCGGGGGCAGCATGGGCGGGGCGGACTTCTCCTCAGGAAGCAGCGCAGGAGAGAGCGACTCCGGATCGTCCAGCGACGGCTCCGGGACGGTTTCGTACGACAGCGGGTCTTCGTCGTCCGGTGGCGGTGGCGATACTCGGGTGGCCCTCTATTTCGGGGTCGGCCTCCTTGTCTTCTTCCTCGTGCTGGCCCCCTTCGCGAAGAACAAGCCGGCCTCCGGGAGCGCCGCCGGAGGGACGATGTTCCTGTCCTCGCTCGTCCTCGGGATCGACTGGAATGCCCGGCGCGAGCTGCAGAGGAAGCTCGCGGCGCTCGCCGCCGGCAAGCTCGGCGGAACGGCCGAGGGGCGGGCCGGGATGCTCCGCGAGGTGGTGCTGGCGCTGGAACGGGCACAGCTCTCCTGGCTGTATGTCGCCTGCGACCAGGAGACGCAGAGCCTGTCGTCCGCCGCCGCGCAGTCGGACTTCCTGGCCGCCTGCCACAAGGCGCGCTCCCGGTTCCACCGCGAGCTGATCCGCAACGAGGGCGAAGAGCTGGCGACTGAGGCGGCGGGTCCTCTGGCGGTCCGCCCGGAGGAGGGCGCCGGGACCGTCGCCGTGAGCCTGATCCTGGTGACCCGACGGCCGGTGGCCGGCAGAGCCGGCATGGCCGACGCCGCCGAGATCAGCGCCGCGCTCGCCGACCGCGCCGCGGTGACGAGCCAGGAGCTGGTCGCGATCGAGGTCGTCTGGTCGCCGGCCGCCGAGGACGACCGGATGAGCACCGCCGAGCTCGAGCAGCACTATCCGGAGCTGGTCCTGATCGACCCCGAGAGCATCGCCGGCCGCATCTTCTGCTCCTACTGCGGCGGCGTCTTCGCGATGGAGCTGCTGAGCTGTCCCCACTGTGGCGCCGCCGTCGACGTGAGTGGCAGGACCGGAGGACAGGAGCCGCAGGAATAGAGAGGCCACGACTCATTTCGACTCTGAGGAGGGTAACAGCGGAAGGGGTCTTAAGTGGCTCCAACAGAAGGGGTTGCAAAGGCGAGAGTTGGAATTGACCAGATCAGCACGGTGGGATAACGCCGGCGGCGTGGGTTCCCCCCTCTCCCGGGGAGGGGCGGGCGGGAGATGGGAGAGGGGCCGGGGGTGAGGTGCTTCTACCGCCCCGCCCGTGCCTGCTTGGTAGGGCTTGCGGGGCCGAGCGGGGCGAGGGCTTCGAGGCGCTTGCGGGCGAGGAGGTAGGTGGAGGTCGGATCGGCCTTGGCTTCTCCCGGCTGGACGCGCTCGTAGTAGTGGCGGGCGGCGTCGGGCAGGCCGTAGGATTCGGCGAGGCGGCCGAAGACGTACCAGTCCACGGAGGTCGGCGACTCGTCGAGCTTCGTCCCCAGGGCTTGCAGGATGATGCGGTAGGCCTCGGCGGTGCGGCCGAGCTCGGCGTAGAGGGAGGCCAGGGTGTGCAGGGCGGAATAGCTGGTGTACTCGCTGAGCGTCGCCGCGCGCTGCGCGTGCTGGACGGCCTGATCGTTCACTCTGCCGCGGACCAGCGCCAGCCAGGCGAGGTTGTTGAAGTCGCCCGCCTGCGCCTGGCCGGAATCGATCAGCTTGCCGAGCAGCGTCTCCTCGCCGTCGTAGTCGCCGCTCTGCCGCCTGACGTCGACGAGGGTGCGCAGGGCGAGCTGGTCGGCGGGGAGGCGGGCCAGGCGCTCTTCGGCGATCTGGCGCATGTCGTCCCAGCGCTGGAGGCTGACGGCGGCGAGCACGGCGAGGCCGTAGGCGTGCTCGGAGGTGGGGGAGGCGGCGAGCAGCCGGTGGGAGACCTGGGCGAGGTCGGTCCAGCGGCCGAGCCGGCGGTCAGCGTGGGCGATCGCGAGGTCGAAGAGACTTTGACGCGCCGGATCGTCCGCCGCTTCCCGGCAGGCCTGGAGGATGGGCAGCGCCTTGAAGGCCGGCGATCCGTCCGCCATCAGGGCGGCGGCGGCGCAGCGCATCTCGCCGGCTTCCTCCTTGGCGCCCGTCCACAGGGTCACGAAGGGGGCGGCGGCGAGCGGATCGTCGGAGCGGCGGCCGGCGGCCAGCTCGGCCAGCTCCTCATGGGCCCAATCGAGCCACCGGCGGGCGGCGCGCAGGTCGCCGCGCTCCAGGCGGCGCAGGGCTTCCTGTCCGAGCACGTCGAGGCCGTTGACGAAGGCGAGGATCTGGTAGCGCCCGTCCTCCTTCACCACGAAGGCCACCAGCTCCTTGGGTCCGTCGTTGGTCGTGTTGACCAGCCGGACCCGGTAGCCCGTGGCGTCGTCGCCGACGACCGTGTCGCGGAAGGCGGCGAAGCCGATGTCCATCGCCGTCTGCACCGGGATGTCGTTGCTGCGCAGGCGCTTGCGGGTGGGCGCGAAGCCGGTCTCCAGCATCCGCCGGACGTCCTCGTCTTTCTCCTCGGTGATCTCGCGCGCCACGTCGCGGGTGAACAGGGGGGCGAGGCTGCGGGCGTCGAGAGAGCCGCTGGAGAAGAGCTGCAACAGGCGCTTGACGACTCCGGCGGGCTCGTCCGTGGAAATCTTCAGGTCCTCGCTGCGCCGCGTCTTGCGCAGCAGGTCGGCGAGAGAGAGGACCTCGGCGGCGTTGGGCGACTGCTGGCTGGCGCGGTCGAAGAGCGCCGCGGCATCGGGGTAGCGGCGCAGGATCATCAGGTTCTGCGCCGCCGAGGCGAGCGCTTCCAGGCGCTCCTTGGCATCGGGGAAACGGCGGTCGGCGTCGCGGACGGCGGCGTCGGGGCCGTCGAGCGCGGCGGTGGCGACGAGGCGGAGGATCTTGCGGCTCGGGGTCGCCCCCAGATTGTCGAGCAGATCGCGCATCTCCTGATAGCGGCCGGCGCGCAGCAGGGCGACCACCAGGTTGTCGTCCATGCCGCCGGCGCGGAGGTCGGCGCGCAGCGCCTTGTACTCGTCGATGGCGGCGGCCAGGTCGGAGCCGGTGGCGTAGCGGTCGCCGCCGGCGTCGTGCTCGAGGAGGATGGCGAGATCGGCGCGCGCCTCTTCATCCTGCGGCTCGAGCTGTTTCGCCCGGCGGTAGGCGGCGATGGCTCCCTTGCGGTCGTAGCCCTGGCCGAACCGCCGGCCGAGGGCGTCGTGCTGGAGGATCCAGCCGAGAGTGCGCCAGGCGACCGCGAGATCAGGCTCCAGCTTGACGGCGGCCTCGGCCTCCTGGCGCGCCGCCTCGCCCATGCCGCCGGCGAGGAGGGCGCGGGCGATGCGGGTGCGGGGGAGGGCCTTCTTCGGCGCCGCGGCGGCGAGGCGGCTGAGCTCCGCGATGGCTTCGCGCACCCGGCCGGCCGCGAGATGCGACTCGCCGATCTGCTCGAAGAGGAGGAGGACCGGCTTGTCCTCCGCCACCGCGCGGACGCCGGCGCGCAGGGCGACGTACTCCTGCGCCGTCAGGCGCCGCTTGCCGACGTCGAAGCGCAGGGTGGCGGTGACGACGCCTGCGGGGGAGGCCGCGTACTCCTCGGAGAGGGTGGCGGGGCCGAGGCGGCGCACCCGGCTCTCCGGCAGCGGCTGCGGCGCGAAACCGGGCGGCGGCACGATCCGGTAGACGGTCTCGACCTGGAACGGACGGGTGAACAGGTAGTCCGCCAGCCGCGGCTCGTCGGTGTCCTCGCCGGCCCCGGTGCTCTGGCGAGGATCGGCATCCTTGGCGGCGGCGGCGGCGGTGGTGGCGGTCATCGCGGTCGTCGCGGTGGTCGCGGTCGTCGCATCGGGGCCGCCGCCCTTCCCCTCGGCTTTCGCCTTCGGCGCCAGATCGTCGGGGAGGGAGTCGAGCAAGTCGCCGGGGAAGATGGCCACCGCCGCGTCGGCGATGTCGGTGACGCCGCGGCCGGCCTTCGCGGCTTCGAGGCGCAGGCGGAAAGGCTGTGACAGGTCGTTGGCCGGCGAGCTCTCGAAGCCGGTCAGGGCGTCGGCCCGGTACGTCGTCTTCATGTACTGGGCGAGGCTGTCGCGCAGGGCGGTCTTCTCCTCCCCGGCGTAATAGGCGCGCAGGGCGCGTTCGGTCTCGCCCCAGTAGCGGGTCGTCTCGACCACGCGCGCCGCGCCGAGGTCGGCGAGGTCGATCTCCCGCACCGCCTGCTCGCGGTTGTCCGCCGCGGCGGATTCGGGGGTGTGCACGAGGCCGGTCGCCGTGGGGCTGGCGATCAGCGCCCAGCGTCCCTGGTCCGCCACCGGCAGCTCGCCGGCGCGGGCGAAGGGGTCGGTGGGATCGATCCACAGCGCCGGATGGCCGGGCACCACGACGATGGCGTGGTTGAAGGAGCCGAAGCCGGGCAGCGACTGCTCGACGTCCTGCTCGTCCTCGCCGGCATTGAGGAGGGCCACGTAGGCCGGGATGTCGGCGGCGCGCAGCAGGGCGGTGAGGAGCACCGCCTTGTCCTTGCAATCGCCGAACTTGCGCCGCAGGGTGTCGGCGGGCGGCCGGGGGACGAGGCCGCCGTCGCCGAGCTCGATGCCGGTGTAGCGCACCTCGCCGGCCAGGCGGGCGAGCAGGCGCTCGATGAGCCCGAGCTGCGAGTCTCCTTCCTGGGGGGCCGCCTTCGCCTGGGCCGCGCGCAGGAAGGCGGAAATGTCGGAGCCGCGGATCGCCTGGTCGACGATGGCGGAGTAGCGCCGGGCCAGGTCGGCCCAGGAGCGCCCGGTGGAGAAGGCGACGTAGGGCGCGCGCGGCGCTTCGGGAGGCAGGCCGGGCTCGGGATCCTCGTAGGCCACGAGGTCGCGGTAGGCGAAGGTGAGGCGGCGGCGCCCCGCCGCCGTCTCGTCGCGCGGCCCGCCGCCGGGCAGGAGGCGGGTGATCCAGCGTAGCGGCAGAGCGGCCGGGGCCTCCAGGACCAGGCGGGCGAGGCGGACCGGCACGGTCATCGGGAGGACGCGGAAGTGGACCACGCCGCCGGCGAAGAACGGCGCCGTCTCGCGCACCTGGACCTCCTGCTCGACGACCGCTCCGGCGCCGGTGGCCGGCAAGGGAGCGCGCAGCACGCGGCCGTCCTCGTACATGTCGGACGACTCCGCGGCCTCGCCGTTCTCGGCGATCGTCGCCGGGTCGAGCACGTGCACCGTCCCGTCCGGCGCGATGACGCGGGCGCGGAGGCGAGGGCGCTCCTGGTGCCAGGGCGACCAGTGCTCTTCGATGGACGACCAGCTCTCGTCGGCCGAGGCGTCGGTGATGCGGTAGAGGAGGCGGTAGGTGTAGACCTCGCGTCCGGCGTCGTCGTACTCGTAGCGCGCCTCGGACAGCAGGACCTCGACGCCGCCCTCGCCGGCATCCCCGCCATCGCCTTCAACCTTTCCGGCGGCCCGCAGCAAGAGGGCCGGATCGGCGGCGAAGGCCGGGGTGTCCCAGGCGTCGCCGCCGCCCGTCCCGCGCGCCTCCGCGGGGAGGGCGGCCAGGAGCGGCACGGCGGCGAGCAGCAGGACAGGGAGGCGGCGGTGGTGCAACATCTTCTCTCCTCGCGCGGGTTTTCAACGCACGGAACGGCGAACGGGGGACTGCAGAAATGGTAACACGTCCGGAGAAAGCCGCAGGTCCCGCGCGCGATGTACAATACCTGGGCCTATAGATTTTTAGAAACGGGAGAATGACATGAGGATCAGAAGTATTTCCCTCCGCGCCCTGCCTGCTCTCTTGCTGACGGCTATTCCCTTGCTGACGGCTCTCGCGGCCTCTCCGGCGGCGGCCACCAGCTACGTGATGGTCTCCGACGAGGCGCTGGTGGACGCGGCTCCTCTCGCCGTGGTGGGACGGATCGTCTCCGTCGACCGCTCGGCGGGCCTCCAGGGGCGGAGCGGAGCGGGCGCGGTGACGGAGTACCGGGTGGCGGTGGAGGAGCAGCTCAAGGGCCAGGTCCCCGCCGCGGCTCTGCTTGTGTACGTGCCGGGCGGCCTGGGCCGCGACGGGATGGGGCTCAAGATCTATGGCGCGCCGCGCTTCCGGGTCGGAGAGCGCGCGCTGCTCTTCCTCGAGCCGGACCGCCGCGGCGGCTATCGCCTGGTCCATTTCCTGCTCGGCGCCTTCCACGCGGTGCCGGCCGGCGAGCGCTCCCTGGCGGTGCGCAATCTCAAGGAGGCGAGCGAGATGCGGGTGACCGCGGCGGGCCTCGAGGAGGTCCGCCCGGCGGCGCAGGACACGCTGCGCGACTTCGCCGCCTTCACCCGCTGGGTGAAGGAGCGGGCGCACGGCGTCGCGGGGCGGATGGAGTACCGGATCGAGGACCGCGACGGCAAGCTGCGCCAGATCACCGGCAAATTCACCCTGTTCGAGGATCCCGACGGCAAGAACCTGCGCTGGTTCGCCTTCGACAGCGGCGGCAACGTCCCCTGGAAGGCCTTCGCCACCGCCCAGGCCGGCCTCACCGGCGGCGGCTATGCCGAATTCGAAACCGCCCTCAAGGCCTGGAACGCCGAGCCGCAGACGCCCGTCGACTACCGCTACACCGGCACCACCACCTCGCTCAACGGCCTCAGCACCTACGACCAGGTCAACAGCGTGCTGTTCAACGATCCGAACGACGACCTGCCGGCCTTCAGTTGCTCCTCGGGAGGCGTCCTGGCCCTCGGCGGCCCCTGGTACGAAAACGCCACCATCAACTTCCAGGGCAAGGCCTACCACCGTATCCCCAACGCCGACATCATCATCAACGACGGCCTGGGCTGCTTCTTCGCCAGCAGCCCGAGCATGACGAAGGCGGCGCAGGAGCTGTTCGGCCACGAGCTCGGCCATACCCTGGGTCTCGGCCACTCCTGCGGCGACGCCGACGGGCCCGACCCCTCCTGCTCGAATCCGACGTTCAGCGACGCCCTGATGCGCGCCTTCGTCCACGACGACAGCCGCGGCGCCCGCCTCAACAGCGACGACCAGGCCGGCATCCGGTCGCTCTACAAGCAGGACGGCAACAGCCCGCCGGCGGCGCCGACGCACCTCACGGCGGCCCCCGTCTCCACCTCCGTGGTCCATCTCGCCTGGCAGGACAACTCCAGCAACGAGACCGAATTCCGGATCGAGGTCAAGATCCTCGGCGGCACCTATGCCGACGTGGCCGGCGTGCCCGCCAACACCACCGAGGCCGACGTCTCCGGCCTGTCGCCGGCCACCGGCTACGCCTTCCGCGTCCGGGCGCGCAATCCACAGGGCGACTCGGCGTACTCCAACGAGGCCACCGCCGCGACCGCCGCCGCCGTCGAGCCCTGCGTGGCCGGCGAGCAGACGCTCTGCCTCAGCAATGGCCGCTTCCGCGTCCAGGTCAATTGGAAGACGTCGGACGGTCAGACCGGGCCGGGCCATGTCGTGACGACCTCGGACAGCTCGGGCCTCCTCTGGTTCTTCGAGCCGAGCAACTGGGAGGTGGTGGTCAAGGTGCTCAACGGTTGCAGCGAGACCAACCCGCGGTATTGGCTGTTCTTCGCGGGCGCCACCGACGTCCAGTACACGGTGACCGTGGCCGACACGCAGACGGGCGTGGTGAAGGCGTACTTCAACCAGCTCGGCAGCTCCGCGGTGGCGACCGAAACCGACGCCTTCGCGACGTGCCCTTGAGGGAGGCCGTTCATCGCCCGTTCATTGCCCGCTCATGGAAGCTCTGCTACTATCGAATTCTCTTGTGCTAAGACGGCCGGCATCGGCCAAGGAGCGACAGACTGATGGGCAGGAAGCTCTTCGTAGGGAATTTGAATTTCAAGACCACCGGCGACGACCTCAAGGAGCTGTTTTCCGAGGTCGGTACCTGTGACTCGGCCACGGTGATGTTCGACCGCGCCACCGGCCGCTCCCGCGGCTTCGGCTTCGTCGAGATGAGCACCGACGAAGAGGCGCAGAAGGCGAGCGTCGATCTGAACGGCCGGGAGTTCCAGGGTCGGAATCTGAACGTCAACGAGGCGCGCGAGCGTACGCCGGGCGGCGGCGGCGGTGGCGGCGGTCCTCGTGGCGGCGGGTACGGTGGGGGCTACCAGGGCGGCAGCGGCGGTGGCGGTGGCTATCAGGGCGGTGGCGGCGGCGGAGGTTACCAGGGCGGCGGTGGCGGCTACCAGGGTGGTGGCGGCTTCGGCGGCGGTGGTGGCTTCGGCGGCGGTGGCGGCTTTGGTGGCGGCGGCTTCGGCGGCGACGGCGGCTTCGGTGGCGGGCGTGACGGTGGCACGAAGCGGCGCAAGGAAGGCGGCAGCCGCCGCGGCCTGCGCGCCAAGAAGCGCAGCCTCTGACCCTCAGAAAAGATCGAAGAGCAGGATTCGCGCCTCCAGCGGCCCGTTCATCACCGGGATCCGCCGCCGGGGGCGCAGGCCGATCTGCTTGCCGCGGTCCTCGCCACCGGCGAGGATCACCGCTTTCCATCCCTTGAAGCGCTGCTTGAGGAGATCGCCCAAGGCGCGCCACTCCTCGGCCTCCATGCCGATGCGTTCGCCGTGCGGCGGATTGATCACCACCAGTCCCGGGCCGGGAGGCGGATCGAAGCCCCCGGCGCCCGTCGCCTCGCCGCGGCGGAGGCTGGTCCGCGTCCGGAGCCCGGCCAGCTCCACGTTGGCGCGGGCGGCGCGCAAGGCTTCGGCCGAACGGTCGTTGCCCCAGAGGTGGACGTCCGGGCCGGGAGCCGGCAGCGCCTCCTGGCGGATGGCGGCGAAGGCCCGGGGATCGAACGTCGGCAGGCGTTGAAACGCCCAGCCGTCTCCCTGGCTGGCGTCGCGCAGATGGCCGGGCGCCAGGCCGAGAGCGAGCCAGCCCGCCTCGATGAGCAAAGTCCCCGAGCCGCACATCGGATCGACCACCGGGCCGGTCCCATCCCATCCTGACGCCAGAACCAACGCCGCGGCGAGCTGCTCGCGCACCGGCGCGGACGACGTCACCGCCCGGTAGCCGCGGCGGTCGAGAGGCTCCCCTGACGTGTCGAGGAGGAGCGTCGCCCGGTCGCGGTGGAGGCGCAGCCGCAGGTGGACGTCCGGGTTCGTGCGCTCGATCGAGGCCCGCCGCCCCCACCGGTCGCGCTGCCCATCCACCAAGCCGTCCTTGACCGAGAGCGCGGCCCACCGGGAATCGCGGATCTGCGACGCCGTACACGTCGCCTGGATGGCGAACGTCCGGTCCGGATGAAGGAGGGACGAGGCATCGATCCCCTCGGCCCCGCGATTCTTCTTGCCATGTTGCTTGCCGTGCTGCTGCCCCGAGACCAGCGCGCGCGCCCCGGCCGCCAGAGCGCCGCCATCCTCGCCCCCCCAGGAGCCGAGCTCCACCAGCACCCGGTTCGCCGTCCGCAGCCGCCAGTTGGCCCGCCAGCACTCCCGCCAATCGCCGGAGAACGAGACGGCGCCCTTCTCCCGTTCGACCTCCGCCGCCCCGAGAGCCGACAGCTCGGCTTCGAGGATCTCTTCCAGCCCGAGGACACAAGTGGCGATGAGGCGCATGGCTCAGTGCCCACCCTGGAGAAACGGCAGCACCGCCTGCAGCCACTCCTCCGGCCGTTCCTCCATCGGCACGTGCCCGGTCTTCGGGAACGGGACGAACTGTGCCCGCAGCGTCTCCGCCGCCCGCCGGCCCGCGGCGAGCGCGATCAGCTCGTCCTCTTCCCCCCAGATCACGAGCGTGCGAACGTCGATCTTCGCGAGGTCGACCCGGTCGGGAGGCGTGCGGCGCGGCACCGTGAGGCCATAGTAGCCGTCGACGACCCCTTCGACCCGGATACGGTCGTAGTAGGCCTGCACCAGCTCGGGAGTGACCAGCGAGTCGTCGTAGAAAGAGCGCAGCAAGGCCTTGCGGATGACCGCGGGGCGGAGGACGAAGGAGCGGAGGTAGAGCCGGGTGATCGGCTTCAGGGAGGCGGCGCGGGAGCGGCGGGTATCGGAATAGGTGGGAGCCGAGCTGTCGACCAGCACCATGGACAGGAACCGTTCCGGGTGCCGCGAGGCGAGCCACAGCGTGATACCGCCGCCATAAGAATGCCCGACGATGTGGGCGCGCTCGATCTTCAGAGCGTCCATCACCTCCAGCACCATCTTGCCTTGCCCTTCCTTGGTGTAGCTCTCGAGGTCGCGCGGCCGCTCCGTGTAGCCGAAGCCGTTGAAGTCGATGGCGATGACATGGAACGACGCGGCGAGACCGGGCATCACCTTGCGCCACGAATAGGTGGAGGCGCCGAAGCCGTGGAGCAGCACGACCGGCTCACCCGTCCCCGCCTGCTCGACATGGACGAGCCGGCCGCCGATCGACAGGAACCGGTCCCGCGGGACCTCCTTGTGGATCTCGGAGAGTGGGCGGAGGGAGACACAGTCGGCCAGAAACAACGCCAGGGGGATCAAGAGGAGCAGGGGGAGCAGACGCATCGGGGGATCATACACAGGAGAGGCCCGCGGCAGGCTGTGGCAGGCCGGTCGATTGCCGGAGGATGGAACGGCCGGTATGATCTCAAGGTTGGGGGAGATCGATGTCCGAGCCCGCAGTCCTACCGAACATTTTTGCCAAAGAAGGGCAGTGGCCTGCCCAAGGTGAGTGGACCTATGAGGACTACCGGCGCCTGCCGGACGACGGCCAGCGGTATGAGGTCCTGCGCGGAGTCCTCTACGTGAATCCGGCGCCCCGGCTGCTGCACCAGTTCGTCAGCTCCGAGCTCCTCTGGAGATTCCAGGAATTCGTCCGCAAGCGCAGGCTCGGCTTCGTCCTCGGGGCTCCTCTCGACCTGAGGCTGCCCGGCGGCGTTGGCAATCCCGTCCAGCCGGACCTTCTCTTCGTCCGGCGGGAGAAGGCCCCGGATTGGAGAGGCCAGAGCCTGATCGGCGTTCCGGATCTCCTCGTCGAGATCGTCTCCCCCAGAAGCCGCCGCTTCGACCGGATCGTCAAGCTCGCCGTGTATCAGGAAGCCGGCGTTCCGGAGTACTGGCTCGTCGACATCGACTCGTGCGCGGTGGTCATCTACGTCTTGAACGGGGACGGGCAGTACATCGAGCACAGCCGGGGCGGCACGGGGTCGACGGTCGCCTCGCGCGTCCTGCAAGGTCTTCGTGTGAAGGTGGGCTCGCTCTTCCCTGAGGAAGAGTAATTCTCGTCCTGTCATCCTGAGGCGAGGAACGAGCCGAAGGATCTGGGAGGGGGAAGGTCCGCCCGCCCAGATCCTTCAGTCCCCAGGGATCCTTCAGGAGGACGACCGGTTCCAAAACCCCCACCCTTTGCCGGTGGCAGCGTCAATCTGCCCGGTGGCAATGGCAATCTGCCCGATGGCAACGTCGATTTGCCCGGTGGCAATGTCGATTTGCCCCGTGGCAACGGCAATCTGCCATGGGGCAGATTGACGTTGCCACAGGGCAAATTTCATTCTGCTCGAGGCCCGGGCGAAGGACAGCGATCGCCGGGTCGCGGCGCGCCGGGGCCGCCCTCGATAGGTGCCGTCCTGGATTCGTGTGGAACCTATGCCGGGGCAGCCGCTTGAGCTTGAGCGAGCGGAGCGCATCCACCGCTTCACCGCACCGACGACCCGCTGGGTTCTCGAAGTACTAATATTGATCGCCGTTCTGAACCTCGGATTCATACCAAAATGCCAAGCGCGGCAAGCGTTGCGCGGGCGTCAGGTCTGCATATTCGGTCATCGCGAGGACGTCGACGAAGGCGTTCCACACAAGGTACGGCCTTTCAGCAACGGCACTGGCTGGAAGGCTTCGACGAATCATGACCCGCCTAACGTTCAGCAGGTGAGCGGCAGGGCCGCACTAGAGTGCGGTATTAGTCCGCTCCACCGTGGGGTTGGGCGCTTCTTCTTCACTTACCCCGAAAGATTTTTGGAAAGAACAACGCCGCAGCTTGTATGATGCGGAAAAGAACCAGTATGCTGGGATTAACGTCGCCAGCAAGCTTCCGATGCCCGCCTGCATGGAATAGATCGCCGAACCAAGGTTCCAAATTCCTCCCAAGATTAGCCAAGTGATCGCTGCACCCGGCTCCTGCAACCTCCATGAACAATACAACGCAAAAAGCATCGCTGTATGAAGAGCACCCATAAGCACCAACTGGAATATTCCCATAGTATCGACGGTCCGAGAGGTATACATAACTAGTAACAGTATGAAGCACCCCAGACTCAAGCCAACCTTGGCACAACCCTCTCTCAAAATTGAGGCGAAGCTCTTCCTTGTCTGGAAACCGATATTGCTGTCGAATATCATGTCAAGCACGAGTACCACAATAGTCAATGCCGCCGTCCAACCTGCGTAAAGAAAGGCCACATCTCCATCAGCGTCGTCGAATTCCGCCCGTATCGCCCATCCTAGCAAGGCAATCATGATTAAGTGAAAGATATTTGTCCTGGAGATGTTCCAAATACACCAGAAAAGGCCCGCTGGAATGACGATAAGTAGAAGTGCGAGCACCCAAAAATCATGCGGCATCCACGCGGTGACAACAACGACGCCATGGAAGAGCAACAGGACTCCACTCAAGGCCTTAAGCTCCCGAACATTCTTCATTTGATTCCTCCGTAAACTTCCTACTGTTGCAACAGGAGTTCCAGTATAAGAACGCCCAACGATTGAAGCTCACCAGCGGCGTCAGCCGTCCGGTGCAGCGCGGGGTTCTACGTCCCTCACTTCCCGTTCCGTGCGGAAGAGCCACGTGCCGAGTTTAGAGTATCGAGAACCGCCACTGCATCCGAATGCCCTTCTCTCTTCGCATAATCTCGCGCCAAGCAACCATTACCATCTCTGATGTCGGGCTTGGCTCCTTTGCTCAGTAAGAGTTGGAGGAGCCGCTGATTTCCGTCTTCGGCTGCAATCATAAGCGCAGTAGGCCCATTGCGAGTCCTGACGTTGGCATCTGCACCACGCTCAAGAAGCACACCCGCTATCTGCTCTTGGTTGTTGTAGGAAGCCGCCAGTAGCGCGGTGAAGCCAGTTGCTACCCCGCAGTTTGGATCTACTCCCCTGTTAAGCATGTCTTCCAAATCCCGAAGCCTTCCTGTAGCAGCTGCCAGCAGGAGTCCCAGGTGCTGCTCGCTTTCGGCTGGAGAAGGACCGAGAATCGCGAAGATGTCTTCAGCACCGAGAAGAGCAGCCCACACGTGAGAAGTTGCACCGTTCTGGTCTCTGGCAGTCGACTTCGCGCCGAAATTCAGTAGAAGCTGTGCAGCACCGGGGTTCTCTGTTCTGACAGCACAGTGTAAAGCTGTCTCACTTTCGTTGTTGCGGGCGTCGACATTTGCCCCAGAATCAAGCAGGAGTTCCGCGACTCCAACATGGCCCCTCTCGACCGCAGCCATCAGTGGAGTAAAGCCGTCTGAGTACCTCGCCTCCAGATCGACATTCTTACCTGTCTTAAGGAGACGTTGCACTTGGTAGGCATTCCCATCACACACTGCCTTCAAGAAGTAGTCCTGATCTTTCCAGAAGAAGATCTTAAAAAGGAGCCGCCCGATCTTTCTCAGTGCCATACAGATTTTAGCAGTCCTTTCATGACATCAGACGTACAGACGTAGAGCGGCGTATGAGTTCAGCGGGCAATACCCGGGCGAACGCCCGGGTATTGCCCGCTGCAACGAGGGGTTAGGCGGCAGTTCACCGGCGGCTCGCCGGGATAGGGGTGCTGGTGCCAGTGGGCGCTACAGCGTTCTCCGATCTAGGGGGAACTTGGCTCGGGGCGAAGAAGTTGATCACGGGGACGACGAGGGCGACCAAGACGAGAAAGAGGCCTGCTGCGATAGCCGCGCGGAGCACTGGCTGGCGCGGTTTGAACCACCATTCCCAGATCACGTACCCGATAAGCGACAGCGCGAGGAGGATAAGTACAGCTATTGGCTGCTGATCGTATTTTGTATAGAAGAACTGAGTGGCGGTAAACGCTGTGCCACCTACGAACGTGACGGTGTTGAGGATAACCCCCAGGATGGGCACTGCGATGAGCCAGCCAAGAAGAGTGAGAAATGCGTTGACCACGGACTTCTGTGAGTCGCCGGTGGGATTATGGTGTTTCTGAAGCAGGTAGAAGACAGCGACAGCCGCTGCGGTCACGAGGGCGCCGGCGAGCGGATACTTGCCGAATACCTCGCCAATGAGCTTGATCCAATCCTTCAGAAAGGTGATGACAGCCGTCATGGTCCAAATCCTCCCATTGAGCAATCCACAAACGGTCCGACTGCCGACCTCTAGATCGATATTATGCGGCACACGGCCGGCAGCTGCCTTATCACTCTTCTCTCCCTGAAGTCGTCGACAAGCGGCAGCCCTCTTCGGACTAATCGCCTCTGAAGCTTAGGGTTACAACGATCCTACACCTCTTCCTAATGCTCGTCAACACGATTTGCTTTGACGTATAAGTACGTCGGCCGGTGACCAGAGCGTTCGGCTTAGCCGACAAGCTCAAGACTTGCCCAGGCTCTCCGGTGAAGCTTAAGTGCTGCCCATCCTGTTTCTGGCAAGCGGGCAAGGGCGCCTCTCGACAATATGGAGGCTCCAAGCCAGCAGCCCTTTCATTTCGCGACCGGTTCCGGTCCCCCCGGTTCCAAAACCCCCCACCCTTTGTCACCGCCCTTCGACTGACACTGTCACCGCCGCCTTCTATCCTCGGTGTCACCGGGTCTGAGCCCGGCAAGGAGCGGTTCATCCCATGTCGATCGTCGTCGAGGAGCTGACCAAGCTGTATGCCGGGAATCCGGTGGTCAACAGTGTGAGCCTGGAGGTGGCGGACGGGGAGCTTTTCGTGCTCCTCGGCTCCTCGGGGAGCGGCAAGAGCACGCTGCTGCGGATGATCGCCGGGCTCACGGAGACCGACGGCGGACGGGTTCTGCTGCACGGGCGCGATGTCACCGACCTGCCACCGGCGAAGCGCGGGATCGGGTTCGTGTTCCAGAACTATGCCCTGTTCCGCGGCATGTCGGTGGCGGAGAACGTGGAGTTCGCGCTGTCGATCCGGGGTGTCGCGAAGGCGGAGCGGCAGCGGCGGCGCGATGAGTTGCTGGAGATGGTGGGGCTGGCCGGGCTTGGCGGACGCATGCCGCGCCAGCTCTCCGGCGGCCAGCAGCAGCGGGTGGCGCTCGCCCGCGCCCTGGCGCACGAGCCGCAAGTCCTCCTTCTCGACGAGCCGTTCGGCGCCCTGGACGCCAAGGTGCGCCTGGAGCTGCGGCGCACGATCCGCGAGGTGCAGCGCGAGCTCGGGATCACCACGGTGTTCGTCACCCACGATCAGGAGGAGGCCTTCGAGCTGGCCGACCGGCTGGCGGTGCTGAGCTTCGGACGGCTTCTGGAGCACGGGCCGCCGGAGGAGCTGTATCTGCGCCCGGAGACGGAGCTCGTCGCCACCTTCCTCGGCACGGCCAATCTGATGGTGGGGGAGTGTACGGCCGAAGGGGTGCGCCTCGGGCCGGTGCAGTTTCCGCTCACCACCGAGGCCGAGACGACGGATGGCTCACGGCGCGTCCAGGTGCTCTTCCGCCCCGAGGACGTGGCGCTGCGCGAGAGCCGTGAAGACGCCTCGTGCCCGATCCTGGGCAAGGGCACGGTCGATCAGCGGTCTTTCGTCGGCTCGTTCGAGCGCCTGCGGCTGCGCCTGTCGCCGCTCCCCGGCGTGCGCTCGATCGCGCCGCCGGCCCCCTTCGGCAGCGACGACCTGTGGGTCGAGGCGAGCCGCACGCAGGACCAGGCGCGGCGTTTTCCGCTCCGTCCCGGCGATTCGACCTGGGTCGGGGTGCAGCGCGTGCATGTCCTGGTCCATCCCGGCATGCGTTTTCTCCTCCTCACCGACGGCTCGCCGCGCACCCGTCCGGTGCTGGCGCTGGGCGGCGAGCTCGCCCGCCTGGCGCACGCCCAGGTGACGCTCCTCGGCTACGGGGCGGCCGATGGAGCCGGCTCTTCCCCCGATTCTTCCCATGAATCGCGTCTCCAGGAGGCGCGGGAGCAGCTCGGCTCGGGTCTCGCCGCTCTCGAAGCCCGCGAGTCGCCGGAGGAGCCGGCCGTGGCCGTGGCGGAAGAGGTGCGGCGGCGGCCCTGCGACCTGGCGATCCTGGCGTTCCCCGCTGAAGCGCCGGCCGACGGCCTGGCCCTCGCCGAGGAGGTGCTGCGCGCCGGCCAGCATCATCTGCTGCTCGTCCCGTCCGGCGCTCCGGCCGGGTCCGGATCTCAGGGCAGCCGGGTTCCGGTCCGCGCTCTCGTCTGCGTCGCGGTGGGCGAGCCCGGGAAAGAAGACGTCGCCTTTTCCGGACGCCTCCTGCGCCACCTGCGGGCCGAGGCGACCATCCTCACGGTCAATCCCGGCGCGGGTCCGGGTGCCGTGGCGCGCGCCGAGCGCTTCCTCGAAGGCAACCGCCGCGCCATGGCGCGCCTCGGCGTGCCGGCGACGACGCGCATTCGCAACGGCGAGGTGCAGGGCGAGATCCGCGCCCAGATCGCCGAGGGGCAGCACGATCTCCTCGTCCTCGGCGTGCCCCTGCCGCGCCGGGGCGGCGCCATCTCGCTCGGCGGCTTCGTCGAGCGTCTGATCCCGGGCCTGCCCGATCTGCCGGTGCTCATCATCCGCTCCCCGGAGGCCGTGTCATGACCGTTCCTCACAGCCTGGAAACCAAGAGGTCGGGGGTTTCCCCCATATGCGTTAACTTTGGCCGAAAGGACGTCCTTGTTTTCGTAGGGGCGGTCCATGGGATGCCGTCAGGCACCCCATGTGGCCGCCCTGGGTGGGCGGCCGCTGCGGGACAAGGCAAACTCTTGCAGGGCGGCCACGCGGGGTGCCTTCGGCATCCCGCGGACCGCCCCTACGAAAACCTCGGCACGGCCGCTAAAGTTAGAGGAGCGCGAGCTCGATGAGAAATAGAATCCTTACCATTCTCCTCCTCCTTCTGTTGCTCCCGGCCGCCATCCCGGCGCGGGCGCAGGTCAAGCTGCTCAACGTGTCGTACGATCCGACGCGCGAGCTTTATCAGGATTTCAACGCCGCCTTCGCCAAATACTGGAAGGGGAAGACCGGCCAGGACCTGGAAGTTCAGCAGTCCCACGGCGGCTCGGGCAAGCAGGCGCGCTCGGTGATCGACGGCCTCGAAGCCGATGTCGTCACCCTGGCGCTCGCCTACGACATCGACGCCGTCGCCGCCTCCGGGCTGCTGCCGAAAAACTGGCAGACCCGGTTGCCGCTCAACAGCTCGCCGTATACGTCGACCATCGTCTTCCTGGTGCGCAAGGGCAATCCCAAGAAGATCAAGGATTGGAACGACCTGACCCGTCCCGGCATCTCGGTGATCACGCCCAACCCGAAGACCTCGGGCGGCGCGCGCTGGAACTATCTGGCGGCCTGGGGCTATGCTCTGCGCAACAACGGTGGGGATGAAGCCAAGGCCAAGGCTTTCGTGCAGAGCCTCTTCAAAAACGTTCCGATTCTCGACACCGGCGCCCGCGGCGCGACGGTCACTTTTGTCGAGCGCGGCATCGGCGACGTGCTGATCGCCTGGGAGAACGAGGCCGTGCTGGCGGTCAAGGAGATCGGCAAGGGGCAATTCGAAATCGTGACGCCCTCGGTCAGCATCCTCGCCGAGCCGCCGGTCGCCGTGGTCGACAAGGTGGCGAAGAAGCACAAGACGGCGGCGATCGCCAAGGCCTATCTCGAATATCTGTACACCGCCGAAGGCCAGGAGATCGTCGCCCGCCATTACTACCGGCCGCGCTCGCGGTCGGTGGCCGCCAAGTACGCCGCGCAGTTCCCGAACATCGCTCTCTTCACCGTCGACGAGCTGTTCGGCGGCTGGACGAAGGCGCAAAAGACCCACTTCGCCGACGGCGGCACGTTCGATCAGATTTACGGGGTCGGACGCTAAGTGGGAGCACGGACGAAAGGCGGCGGCAGACCCGGCAGACGACCGGGCGGCAGCGTGCTGCCCGGCTTCGGCCTTTCGCTCGGCTTTACGCTCCTTTATCTCACGTTGATCATTCTCATTCCCCTGTCGACGATCCTGATCAAAACCTTCGATCTCACCTGGACCGTCTTCTGGCAGACCGTGGCCTCGCCCCGCGCCCTCGCCGCCTACCGGCTGAGCCTGGGCGCCGCCTTCATCGGCGCGGCGCTCAACGCCGTCTTCGGTCTCCTCGTCGCCTGGGTGCTGGAGCGCTACGAGTTCCCCGGCCGGCGCTTCATCGACGCCATGGTCGACCTCCCCTTCGCGCTGCCCACCGCGGTCGCCGGCATCGCGCTCGCCTCGATCTATGCCGGCAACGGCTGGATCGGCCGCTGGCTGGAGCCGATCGGCATCAAGGTGGCCTACCAGCCGCTGGGCGTCGTGGTGGCGCTCACCTTCATCGGCCTGCCTTTCGTGGTGCGCACCGTGCAGCCGGTCCTCCGCGATTTCGATGCCGAGGTGGAGGAGGCCGCGGCCAGCCTCGGCGCCGGCCGTCTCCAGACCTTCCGGCGGGTGATGCTGCCCGAGCTCATGCCGGCGATCGGCACCGGCTTCATCCTGGCCTTCGCGCGCGCCCTGGGCGAATACGGCTCGGTGATCTTCATCGCCGGCAACATGCCGCTACGCTCGGAGATCACGCCGCTCCTCATCATGATCAAGCTCGAACAGTTCGACGAAGCCGGCGCCACCGCGATCGCCCTGGTCTTCCTGCTCGTCTCCTTCGCCCTGCTCTTTCTGATCAACTTCGTCTCCTGGCGCCGCAATCGCCGGCTGATGGTGTCGGAATGACAACGGGAGGCGAGTGATGCACGGTGTCGCAGGTTTGGGACGGACCGCGCCGCGAGCGCGGCGCAGACAGGCGCTCACCGAGCCCAGGCTGGTCCAGTGGCTGCTCATCGGCACCGCCATGGCCTTCCTGGGTTTCTTCCTCTTCGTCCCCCTGCTGCTGGTGTTCGCCAAAGCCTTCAGCGAAGGGATCGGCGCCTGGTGGGCCGCCGTCCGCGATCCGGTCGCCCTGGCGGCCATCCGGCTGACCCTGCTCACCGCCGCCATCGCGGTGCCGGTCAACCTGCTCTTCGGCCTCGCCGCCGCCTGGGCGGTGACCAAGTTCCATTTCCGCGGCAAGAACCTGCTGGTGACGCTGATCGATCTGCCGTTCGCCGTCTCGCCGGTCGTCTCCGGCATGATCTACGTCCTCATGTTCGGCGCCCACGGCGTCCTCGGGCCGTGGCTCCAGGCGCACGACATCAAGATCATCTTCGCCGTGCCCGGCATCGTGCTCGCCACCATGTTCGTCACCTCGCCGCTGGTCGCCCGCGAGCTGATCCCCCTCATGCAGGGGCAGGGCAACGACGAAGAAGAGGCGGCGCTGACGCTCGGAGCCTCCGGCTGGCAGACCTTCCGCCGCGTCAGTCTTCCCAAGATCCGCTGGGGCCTCCTCTACGGCATCGTCCTCTGCAACGCCCGCGCGATGGGCGAGTTCGGCGCCGTCTCCGTCGTCTCCGGCCACATCCGCGGCCTCACCACCACGCTGCCGCTGCACGTCGAGATCCTCTACAACGAGTATCAATTCGCCGCCGCCTTCGCCGTCGCGTCGCTGCTCACCCTGCTCGCCCTCGTGACGCTCGCCCTCAAGAGCCTGATCGAGTGGAGGACCAGCCGCTGACGCTCTATGCTTCGCGTTCATGGGAATGCGCAGGGTCCGGCTGGGCACGCTGCTGATCGGCCTCAATACCGGCCTGGTGTTGCTCGCCGTGCTCTTCCTGTCCGTCGCTGCGCTGCACCTCTTCGAGCGCGCGCTGTTCTTCGTGGCGCTCCTGGTGGCGGCCCTCGCCGGCGCCTCCGGCCTCCTGCTCAGCCGCCGCCTCACCGGTCCGCTGCGCTCTCTCACCACCGCCGCGGCGCGCCTCGGCCGCGGCGATCTGGCGACCCCCATCCCGCGCGTCTCCGGCGCCGAGCTGGGGACCCTCGCCGCGACCATGGAAGAGACCCGCCGCCGCCTCCTCCGCCTCACCTCCGAGCTGCGGCGGCGTCAGGCGGAAGGGGAGGCGATCCTCACCGGCATCGTCGAAGGCGTCCTCAGCGTCGACCGCGACCGGCGCATCCGCTATCTCAACCCACAGGCCGCCGAGCTCCTCGGCGTGCGTCCTGAAGACGCCCTCGGCCGCTTCTGCGGCGACGTGCTCAAGCCCGTCGGGGTTGGTGGGAGCGACGCCATCCGCCCCTGCGAGGAGCACTGCCCGATCCTCCACGCCCGCTTCCGCGGCGCCACGCGAGCCACCGAGCGCCTCTGGCAGGTCGATGGCACCCAGCGCGTCGTGCAGATCACCAGCGCCGCGCCCGCCGAGGACCGGCAATTCCTGGTCATCTCGGACGAGACCGAAGCCGAAGCCGCGAGGCGCCTGCGCGACGCCGTCCTCGCCAACATCTCGCACGAATTCAAAACCCCCCTCGCCGCCCAGCGCGCCTCCATCGAGATGCTCCGCGAGCACCTCCTGGATGCGCCGGAAGCGTCTCCGGATTCCGATGCGCGCGCCCTCGTCCTCTCCCTGGAGCGCGGCGGCCTGCGCCTCACCCAGCTCATCGACAACCTCCTCGAAAGCGTGCGCATCGAAGCCGGCCAGACCTCCCTCCGCAGCCGTCCCGTCGCCCTCGACGAGGTCGTGGAAGAAGCCGCCGAGCTCATCGAGCCGCTCCTCGCCCAGCGCGGCCAGCACCTGGAAGTCGACCTGCCCTACCCCCTCCCCGAAGTCGAAGGCGACGCCCCGCGCCTCGTCCAGGTCTTCGTCAACCTCCTTGCCAACGCCAATAAATACGCGCCAGACCATTCGACCGTGCGCATCGGCGGCCGGGCCGAGGGAGAGACGGTCACCCTCTGGGTCGAGGACGAAGGGCCGGGGATCGACGACGCCAATACTGGAAACGGTGGCCGCTCCCTCTTCGAGCGCTTCGTCCGCGCCTCCGGAAAAGACGAAGAGCCGGAGCAGAGCGGCATGGGATTGGGACTCTGGATCGTCCAGTCCATCATCGCCAGGCACGGCGGCACCGTCGAAGCCAGAAGAGAAGGGACCGGAACGAGAATCCGCGTCACCCTGCCCGCCCTGCATGGAAACGGAGCGACAGCATGAAGATCCTCATCGTCGACGACGACCTCGAGCTCCTCGGCCTCATCTCCTACGCCCTCCGCCAGGCCGGCTACATCACCGTCGAAGCTGACGACGGCCCCGCCGCCCTCACCGCCTTCGAGAAAGAGAACCCCTCCCTCGTCATCCTGGACGTCAACCTCCCGCGCCTCTCCGGCCTCGACGTCTGCAAAAAGATCCGCGAGACCTCCGCCACCCCGGTCATGATGCTCACCGTCCGCAACGCCGAAGAAGACCAGGTCCAGGCCCTCGATCTAGGAGCCGACGACTACCTCACCAAGCCCTTCAGCCCGCGCACCCTCCTGGCGAGAGTGAGAGCCCTCCTCCGCCGCTCCGCCGGAGCCGAGAAGCCCGCCCCCGTCCTCGCCGGCGACTTCGCCCTCGACCTCGAGCACCAATCCGTCACCGTCGCCGCCGCCCCCCCCGTCCGCCTCACCCGCCTCGAATTCCGCCTCCTCCAGCTCCTCCTCGCCAACGCCGGCCACCCCCTCCCCACCGAGCGCCTCCTCCGCCACGTCTGGGGCACGAGAGCCTCCGACGACCGCCAACTCCTGAAACAGCTCGTCCATCGACTGCGTCAGAAGATCGAAATCGACGCGGCGGCGCCGCGCTATCTGGTGACGGTGAGCGGGGTGGGGTATGCGTTGGAGGCGGCGGGGGAGGGGGGGGCGCACGCGCCTTGACAGAGGAAGCGGAAAGACCGATACTTCACGGTGAAAAGGTTCCCACTTGCCGAAAGAGCCCATGGGGCTCTTCTCCTCTCGGGGAGATAGGTGAGTGGGTCAAGTTTTTTAGGGCCCTGCCATCTCGGGACAGAAGAGCTCGAGCTCTGCCCTTACCGCCCTCTGGATCTTCGCAAAAGGGCGGAGCTCACCGTCCTTCCATTTCTTCGCCACGGCCCAGCAACAGTAGTCCGCCACCTGGAGCATCGGGTGCGAGCTGGAGCTGTGCAGGAACACATGATAGGGGACGGCCGCTTCAAGCTCGTTCGCGAGATACACCTTCACAGTCTTCTCGAAAGCGCCCCGCTGCTTCTTCGTTCCGATTCGCGCCGCCCAAACGAGAATTCCGTCGACGGCATCCGAGGCGTGGTCACGAAAGATCTTGTGGAGGAGGCTCCGTAGCATCGTCGCGTAGAGCACGGAAGGTTCCTGAAGAGCAGGGTCGACCCGGCTCTTGCGGGCGGTGATCGCGTCGACCACGAAGCAGCGGTGACCCGAATGCCGGTGGAGAAGCTCGAACATCTGATCCCTGACGAGCTGCCTGTCCTCGGTGGCGTGGAACTCCTCGATCTCGAGCCCGGTCTCGGCAATTTGGTGCTTGAGGTCGAAGATGTCCGCCAGGAGAGCGGGGCAACCCAGCGTCGAAACAGCCGTCAAGTGAAAATACTTGGAGCCACTTCCCGAGAAGTCGAAGTTCCCGGACTCGTCGACAAAGATACTGAGAGAAGACACGCGGGGCGGATTGTAGCCCATGTCCTCTTCTTGTGCCTCGACCTCTCGCGGAGTACGGCGGAGTACGCTCGGTGCGGGATAGCAATTGCGATGCGCTTGACAGCATATGCCTTCCGCCGCATACTTGCTGAGGATGACCACGCCGGCCACCGGAGTCTACGCCACGGATGAGTTCGCTGAGTGGTACGACGGCTTGGAGGAACGCCATCGTGAACGAGTGGCGGCATGCGTGGATCTTCTTGAACAGATGGGGATCGCCCTGGGGTTTCCCTACTCAAGTGCGATCGAAGGATCGGACCTCGCTCTTCGCGAGCTGCGTTGCCAGTCGCATGGCCACGCATTTCGGGTCTTCTACGCCTTTGATCCGCAACGTGACGCGATCGTCCTCATCGGCGGCGACAAGACTGGCATCTCCGCCGATCGTTTCTATCGTCAGTACATTCCTCAGGCCGAGCGGATCCTCAGGGAGTACTTGGTCGAGATCGAGGAGGAAAAGCATGGCTAACCGAAAGCTGAAGACCTGGACGGAAGTGAAGGCCCAACGTCCCCTTTCCGCCGAGGCCCAAGTGGCCAACGCAACCTGGGTCGAGCAGCAGGTTGTCGAGCTCAATCTTCAGGCGCTTCGACAGCAACTTGGCGTCACGCAGGCCGAGCTTGCTGAAGCCTCTGGCTTCGCACAGGGAGAAATCTCACGCATTGAACAACGCGAGGATCACATGGTTTCCACCTTGCGACGCCTCGTTCGATCGCTCGGCGGGGAGCTCGAGGTCCACGCACGGTTTCCTGATGGGCGCGATATCCGACTGATCGGCGTTTGACCAGAGGCCTCGAGCTCCTCGGCCTCATCTCCTACGCCCTCCGCCAGGCCGGCTACCTCACCGTCGAAGCTGACGACGGCCCCGCCGCCCTCACCGGCGCCGAGAAAGAGAACCCTCCTCATCATCCTCGTCGTCAACCTCCCGCGCCTCCGCGAGACCTCCGCGACCCCGGTGATGATGCTCACCGTCCGCAACGCCGAAGAAGACCAGGTGCAAGCCCTCGACCTCGGAGCCGACGACTACCTCACCAAGCCCTTCAGCCCGCGCACCCTTCTGGCCAGAGTGAGAGCCCTCCTCCGCCGCTCCGCCGGAGCCGAGAAGCCCGCCCCCGTCATCGCCGGCGACTTCGCCCTCGACCTCGAGCACCAATTCGTCACCGTCGCCGCCGCCCCCCCCGTCCGCCTCACCCGCCTCGAATTCCGCCTCCTCCAACTCCTCCTCGCCAACGCCGGCCACCCCCTCCCCACCGAGCGCCTCCTCCGCCACGTCTGGGGCACGAGAGCCTCCGACGACCGCCAGCTCCTGAAGCAGCTCGTCCATAGGCTTCGCCAGAAGATCGAAATCGACGCCACGGCGCCGCGGTATCTGGTGACGGTGAGCGGAGTGGGGTATGCGCTGGAGGCGGCGGGGGAGGGGGAGAGCACGCGTCTTGACAGAGGAAGCGGAAAGACCGATACTTCACGGTGAAAAGGTTCCCACTTGCCGAAAGAGCCCATGGGGCTCTTCTCCTCTCGGGGAGATAGGTGAGTGGGTCAAGTTTTTTAGGGCCCTGCCA
>Ga0307506_10000038_pt1 | contig 58488 bp, 43 predicted proteins | sample 25_S_MG_FD_202175 | JGI IMG/M metagenome (GOLD analysis project Ga0307506, IMG submission 202175) | Soil microbial communities from Populus trichocarpa stands in riparian zone in the Pacific Northwest, United States - 25_S | ecosystem: Environmental > Terrestrial > Soil > Riparian zone > Trees... | reverse complement strand
GGGGCGCCCCCCCCCGGGGTTGGGGGGGGTTTGGGGTGGGGGTTGGGGGGTGGGGGCACACCCCCAGAATCTCCACGAACCGCCCCGCCGCCGCCCCGTCCTCTCCTTTGCGCAGCAGCTCCAACACGTCCGAATCCACCAGCCGGTACCAGGCCTCCTTGCGCTCCGCGAAGTCCGGCGTGCGCGCGGCGAGGGCGGCGCGGACCGAGCCGGCCATCTCCAGGAAGCGCGCGTGCTCGTCCCCGATCTCCCGCTCCAGCTTCTGGCGCAGGCGCACCGCCAGGGCCGGCGCCCGGCCGGAGGTCGAGATGGCGATCGCGAGGTCGCCGCGGCGCAGGATGGACGGCGCGATGAAGTCGCAGTGCGGCACGTCGTCCACCGTGTTCACCAGGACGTTCAGGCGCCGCGCCTCCTGCCAGACCGCGTCCACCTCGGCGGCGGGACGGGAGCAGACGATCGCCAGGCAGACGCCGCCGAGGTCTCCCGGGGCGTAGCTCTCCACCTGCCGGACCGCGGCGCCGGCCTCTTTCAGGCCGTGGACCTTCTCCTCGGCGAGCGGACCACCACCGATGACCAGGCAGGAACGGTCCCGCAGATTGAGATAGACCGGGTAGTGGACCGGATCGGGCACGACTACACCTCCAGGCTCTCGACGGTGACGCCGTGGCGGTCCACTTCCAGGGCGAGGCGGCAGCTCCCGGTGCGCAGGCCGAGCTTGAAGACGCCGGGGCCTTGCGCGGTGAAGAGGATCTCTTCGAGAGGCTGGCCGGCCAACTGGCGCAGCGCCGTGTTGACCGCTTCCGTCGAGCGCCGCGCCGCGGCGCCGCGCGGGGTCTGGTGGAAGAGGCGGAGCAGCGACTGCTCGGCTTCCGCGCCGTGGACCCGCCGCGCCCGTCCGGTCTGCAGGGTCATCTCGAGGACCTTCTCGAGCGTCGCGAGACCGGTCTCCCCCACCTCTCCCTCCACCACCGCCGCGGCGAGGTCCACGAAGGGGCCGCGCGCCGCGGGATCGCGCACGGTTTCGAGGAGCTCCTCGAGCTCGGCCAGCAGGGTGAGCTGCTGCGACTCGTCGATTTTCAGGCGATCGACCGCCGGGGCCAGAGCTGTCATACCCGCTCCTCGACCGGGCCGGCGGCGCCCGGCGCCCCCGTCGCCCCATGATGGACGATCTCCTCCATCACGTGCTCGAAGCCGCCGGTCTCGATCGGGCAGTGGATGCCGCACTCCTTGGGCGCGTTCTTCTCCCACCACCAGCGGCCGGCCCGCGGGTCCTCGCCGGCCAGGGTGGCGCGGGTGCACGGTCCGCAGCCGATGCTGGTGTACCCCTTCAGATAGAGAGGATGCACCGGCACGTCGTGGTCGCGGTTGTAGTCCGTGACCTCCTCGGCGGTCCAGTCGGCGAGCGGGCTGATCTTGGCCAGGCCGCCGTGGTCGTGGTCGATCTCCACCTTGCGGATGTTCGCCCGGCTGGCCCACTGGTCGCGGCGCAGGCCGGTGATCCAGGCGTCGAGCCCGGCGAGAGCGCGGCGGATCGGCTCCACCTTGCGCACGTTGCAGCACAGGAGGCGCTCCGGCACCGCGCGCTGAAACAGATTCGGGCCGTGCCGCCGCACCATGCTCTCCACCTGCACCGCGTCGGGGAAGTAGACCTCCACCGCGATGCCGTAGCGCGCGCGGACGCTCTCGATCATCTCGTAGGTCTCCTGCGGCAGGCGCCCGGTGTCGACGGTGAACAGGCGGATGCCCGGATCGATGCGCCAGGCCATGTCGAGGAGCGCCATCCCCTCGGCCTGGAAGCTGGTCGAGATGGCCACTTTCCGGCCCCAGCGCTCCAGGGTCCACTCCAGCACCTCCTGCGGGGTGGCGAAGTCGAGCTCGACGGCGATCTGGCCGGCGTCGAATTCGTCCAGAAGGTCGCGCTCGTCACTGTCGCTTGCGATCACTGCGTTCCACATCGTCGTCCTCCGGAAAGATTTGGTGGACCATCGCCGTCAGCTCTTCATCCGCATGGCGCGCGAAGAATTGCTGGAGGGATTCGGATTCGTCGTTCTGGGAGCGCCGGCCGTCGAGCCAGGCGCGGATGAGGTTTTCGATCACCCGGTGGACCTCGGTCCCCGGCACCCGCTTGAGCACCGGCCGGCCGATCGCCGCCTCGCGGCCGAGGCCGCCGCGCAGGAAGAGGTCGTAGCCATGGATGCGCTCGCCGTTCGGTCCGCGCTCGCGCAGCGTCGTGCCCTGGAGGCCGATGTCGCCGATCCAGTGGTGCGCGCAGGCGTGCGGGCAGCCGTCCAGGTTCAGGCGCAGGTCGTCGACCGCCGGGCCGAAGGTGGTCTCCAGATGCTCGACGATCTCGCGCAGCTTCCCCTTGGTCTCGGCCACCGTGTAGTTGCAGAAGGGATCGCCGGTGCAGGCGATGCTCGCGCTGCGCAGGGGATGGGAGGAGAGGGGAAAGCCCAGCTCGCCCACGGCGCGGACGACGCCTTCGACGCGCTCCTCCGGAATGTTGGTGAGGATGAAGTTCTGCCGCCGGGTGAGCCGGATCTCGCCGCCGTAGGACTCGGCCAGATCGGCCACCGACCGCATGGCATCGCCGTTCATCAGGCCGAGGAAGACCGGGAAGCCGGCCCACCAGAGACCTTCCTGTTTTTGCGCGAAGACGCCGGTGTGGTCCACCTCGCCCGCCGGCCCGATCGGCACCGCGCCGTCCGCCAGCCGCCGTCCCAGCTTCTCCTCGACGCGCTCGCGCAGCACCGCGACGCCGACGTCGTGGACCAGGAACTTGAAGCGCGCCCGGGTGCGGGAGAGGCGGTACTTGAGGTCCTCGCGCCAGACGTCGACGATGGCGCGCACCACCTCCAGCGTCTCCTCGCGGGGCACCCAGACGCCGAAATCGTCGGCGAGGCGCGGCCACGTGGAGAGCCCGCCGCCGACGCGCAGCGCGAACCCCGGCCGGCCGTCCCGCAACGCTCCGAGGAGGGCGATGCAGTGGATCTCCGGCGCGTTGCACTGGTCCGGGCAGGCCGCGACGGTGATCTTGTGCTTGCGCGGCAGGTCGGAGTACTCGCGGTGGCTGACGAAAAACTCCGCCATCTCCGCGAGGAATTCGCGGACGTCGAACAGCTCCTCGCGGGCCAGGCCGGCCAGCGGGCAGCCGGTGATGTTGCGCACGTTGTCGCCGCACGCCCCCGCCGTGGTGAGCCCCGCCTTGTCCAGGGTGGACAGGATCTCGGGCAGCTCGCCGAGGGCCATCCAGTGGAGCTGGAAGTTCTGCCGCGTCGTCAGCTCGCCGAAGTCGCGCCCATGCCGCACCGAGATCTCGCCGATGGTCCGCAGCTTGGCCGGCGTGAGGACGCCGCCCGGCATTTTGACCCGCAGCATGAAGTAGCCCAGCTTCGGCTTGTCGTGGTACAGCCCATACCACTGGAGGCGGACGAAGTCCTCTTCGGGAACCGCCTCGTAACCCGTGCGGATCATCGCCGGCAGGTCGTCGATCACGTCGAGCCCGCCCTTCTCATGCTTCAGGCGCTCGACGAAGTTGCGCTTGCGCACGAGGTCCCAGGTGATGCTGGGAGTGCTCGCAGCGTCCGGCAGTCTTCCTAGAGACAAGACGATCTCCTTCTCCGTCCGCCGGAGCGGATACGGAGCTGACAGGGATGCCTGGAATCGAGGCCGGCTAGCGGACCGAGAAATCTCGGAGCTGGATCAGGACGAAGCTAGCGACGGCCGCTCGGTAGAGGCGGATGCAAGCGGCTCGGGCCGCTCACACCCGCCCGCTACATAAGCAACGAGCGGCGTCCGCGAGGTGCGGGAGGGTGGTTCCGTCGGGGTGAGACTGTGGTGACAGGACCATTTGTGAGTAGGTTAGTCGACTTTAGGGCTCATGTCTAGAGGCCAATAAGATTTAGTGTTCTTTCAAGGCCCAGCTAGCCGCAGCTAGCTGGCGCCGGTCACCGCGCTCGAGAACGGCGTTTCGAGAATCTCCACCGGCAACGCTTCGAGCTTGCCGAGGGACGGCAGGTGCTCGACCACATGCTGCGCCGAGAGCACCGCTCCCTGCTGCCAGCCGGGCAGGTAGGAGATCTGGTCGCCGCAGACCCAGAACCGTTTGTCCGGCCGGAGCAGGCGCTGATAGGCCTTCTTCTGCTCCAGGCTGCCGGTCCAGTCCGCCCAGCCGCCTTCGAGATGGGGGACGGACTGCCACGCGATGGACAGGCCCAGCCCGATCTTGCAGTACTTCGCGAAGTCGGGATGGAGCTTCTCGGCTCCCTTGCGGGCCACGCGGAGACGCTCGTCGAGAGGGAGCCCGCCGAACCGGTCGGCGGTCTCGCCGTAGTTGTAGAGGCCGGTCAGAATCCCTTTCTTGGTGAAGAAGCCGGCGGACGGGTACCAGAATTGCGTGATCGTGTCGGCGATCCAACTGATGCCGCCATAGATCTCGTTGCCGATCTCCCAAAACCTTTCATCCGCCTGCCAGCCCACCTTGCAGGCGGGCGCGAAGGGAACGGCGCCGACCGCGCGCTGGAAATCCTCCTCGAACGTGCCGTTGTCGACGATCCGGCGCAGCAGCGGAAGCGGAATGTTGCTGATGCAATAGTCGGCGGTCCGGCTGTCCTCTTTCCCCGTCCTGGGATTGCGGAAGGAGACCTTGACTCCCTGCGCGGAGTTTTCGACCCGGGTCACCTGGGCGTCCTTGGTGATGCGGCCGCCGAGCTTCTCGACGTGCTCGACGAATTTGACGACGATCTGATCCATGCCGCCCACCGGCTGGAAGAGTGTCGTCTGCCACTCGTAGTCCTCGGGCTGATAGAAGCGATGCTTCCAGAATTCCGACGCGAGCAGGCTCTGGAACGAGAGCGGCGGCTCGATCTTGCCGGCCTGCACGACGGCCGGCTGGACCTCGTAGCCGGAGCGCGACGATCCTGTGTATTTGTATTGATTGTCGCATTTGACCTGGCCGAAAGGGACCAGCAGGTCGAGCAGCCGCTGGCGGTCCTCGCGGGTCAGCTCCTGATCGAGGGCGCCTTTGGTGACGGCCTTGGCGAGCAGCTCGGCGATGTAGCCGCGCGTGTCGTTGGCCACCCGCCGGTTGACCACCGCCTTCTTGTCGAAGGCCGCGTCGGTCTGGAAGAGCTCAGCGCGGCTCTCCATGACGTAGACCTCGAGCGCCACGCCGAGCTCACGGCAATACTGGAGCAGCGCACGGTGGTGATAGGGGATGCGGCCCGGTCCGGCGTTGAGATAGAGGCCCGGGTCCGCATCGAAACGGCACTCCTGGGGATCGCGGCCGATCTGCTCGATCTCGTCGCCGCGGCGCACGGTGAAATTGCGTCCGCCCGGCCGGCTGGAGGCCTCGAGGATCTCGACCGCGTAACCCGCCTTCAGCAGCTCATAGGCGGCGGCCAGCCCGCCGACGCCGGCGCCGAGGATGACGACGGTCTCTCCCTTCCCGATGTCCTTCGGGAGCTGCAACGGCTCGGCCCGGGCGGCCGGAACGCGCAACAGGCCGAGCGCCACCATCGTCTCGTAGACCGCGGCGGCACCGCCCGCCTTGCCGACTGTTTCGAGGAAGCGCCTCCGCGACCAGGTATCCTGCCGGTCCGTCATAAGGTCCCCCTTTGTCCGCTCATTGTCCGCTCGTGCTGCGTTGGCGCCGTAGTCTAGCGCAGCTATACTGGTGTCAATGCGAAACTCTGCGATCCAAGTCGGATTCGCGCTGCTGCTGGCTGCCGCCGTCGCAACCGCCGAGCCGCCCTCCCCCGCCGCGAAGGCCTACGCGCAGGGCCGGGAGCACCTCGCCCGCCGCACCTCCGACGACCTGCGCTCGGCGGTCAAGGACTTCGAAAAGGCGACCACCGCGGACCCCACGTTCGCGCCGGCCTTCGCGGGTCTGGCCGAAACCTGCGCCCTGCTCTACGACTATCCCCATGCCCGCGAGGCCGCGAGCCGCGCGCTCGCCCTCGACGAGCACCTGGCCTCCGCGCACGCCGTCCTCGGCTTCGTCCGCCTGCACGCCGACTGGGACTGGGCCGGCGCCGAGACCGAGCTGCGCCGCGCCCTGGAGCTCGATCCCCAAGCCGCCACGCCGCACCTCTGGACCGCCATCCTCCTCGAAGCCACCGGCCGCTCGGACGAAGCGATCAAGGAAGCCCGCCGCGCCGTCGAGCTGCAACCCAAGGACGCCCAGGTGCGCGCCGGCCTCGGCTACCGTCTCTACTGGGCGCGCCGCTACGACGAAGCGGTGGCCGAGCTGACCGCCGCCGCCGACCTCGACCCCGCCCTCGAAACCGCCCACTACTTCATCGGCCGCGCCCGCGCCCAGCAAAGCCGCTTCGACGACGCCCGCGCCGCCTTCGCCAAGGCCCGCAAGCTCGCTCCCAAGGATCCGAACCTCACCTCCGCCGAGGCCTATCTCGAAGCCCTCGCCGGAGACAAGAAGAAAGCCGAGCTGAGCGTCGCCGACCTCGAGCGCCTCGCCCTCCGCGACCTCCCCTTCAACTCCCAGGTCGCCGCCATCCACGCCGCCCTCGGAGACAAAACCGCCGCCCTCGGCTGGCTCGAGCTCGCCCAATCCGAGCACGAAAGCGCCATGGTCTGGATCAAGATCGATCCCCGCTTCGATTCGCTGCGAGCGGAGCCGCGGTTCGTGGAGATTTTGCGGAAGATGGGGTTGGAGAAGAAGGCGGAGCCGTAGGGGGGTTGCGGGGCACGGTTCGGTGCGGTCTCTCACTGCCCGGTGGTAAGATATCCGGGATGGCAGATTGCCTTCCGGCGAGCACGTGTGATGGAATTCGGGAAATCGCCGGAGAAAGGGTGCATGGATGAACGCGATCCCTCTCCACTACAAACCTGAGATCGAGTACCCGGAATCCGACGGCAAACCGATGGCGGAGAGCGATGTCCATCTGGGCGTGATCATGCATCTCGTCCAGGCGCTGCGAGATCATTTCATCGCCGATCCCCAGGTCTACGTGGCGGGCAACCTGCTCCTCTACCTGGAGAAGGGGACGCGCAGCTCGGTGGCGCCTGACGTGTTCGTCGTTCAAGGGGTCACCAAGCAGAAGCGGAAGAAGTACCTGCTTTGGGAGGAGGGCCAAGCCCCATGCTTCGTCCTGGAGGTCACCTCGAAAACGACTTGGGACGAAGACATGGAGGACAAGAAATCCCTCTACGCCAAGCTTGGTGTGGAGGAGTACTTCCTGTTCGATCCGCTGGGAGAGTACCTGCGGCCTCGTTTCCAGGGCCTGCGTCTCCGCGGCGGGAACGGAGGGGAGTACCAGCCGATCCCGGTCTCCGTGGACGGCTCGCTGGCGAGTCGGAAGCTCGGAGTGATCTTCTCTCCCGAAGGCGACTCCCTGCGGATGCGCGATGCAGTGACAGGTCAACCCCTGCTGGGCTATGAGGACTGGAAGGCCAGAGCGCAGGCCGCCGAGGAGCGTGCGGAGGCTGCTGAGGAGCGCGCGGCCGAGGCGGAGGCCCGGGCGCGGGCGCTCGCCGAGGAGCTCGAGCGCCTTCGGCGCGCTACGCAGGCTTGAATGTTCCTCGACGACTTCATCTTCCGCCTGCGCGACTACGGAGTGCCGGCCAGCCTGACCGACACAATGGACTTCTACAAGGGGCTCGAGCGCGGCCTCGCGCCGGATCTCGAATCGCTGTTCGTCTTCGCCCGGCTCTGCTTCGTGCGGCGGGTGGAGCACATGGACTCCTATGAGCGGGCGTTTCTCTTCCACTTCCATGGCATCGACGTGCCGCGGGTGGCGGAGGGGGACCCGGAGCTGTTCAATACGCCGCAGTTCCGCGAGTGGCTGAAGGAGGCGGTGCGCAAGCGCGAGCTGCCGCCGCAGGCGCTGTGGAGCTTCCCTCCGGGCGAGCTGATGAAGCGCTTCTGGGAGACGGTGCGCAAGCAGATGGAGGCGCACCGCGGCGGCAGCAAGTGGATCGGCACCGGCGGCAATTCGCCTTTCGGTCATTCCGGCAATGCCAAAGGCGGCGTGCGGGTGTTCGGAGAGAGCGGCCAGCGCTCGGCTCTCAAGGTGATCGGCGAGCGCCGCTATGTCGATTACGCGGACACCAACGTCCTGGCCGGCGCCAACCTGAGCCAGGCACTCGCCAGCCTCAAGAGCCTGGTGCCTTCGGGCCCGCGCGACCAGCTCGACCTCGACGCGACGATCTATGAGAGCGCCCGGAACGGCGGCGAGATCGATCTCATGTTCCGCCGCGATCTCCTGGACCGCATCGAGGTCGTGCTCCTGATCGACAACGGCGGCACCTCGATGCTCCCCTGGGTGAGCCTCACCCGCCTCCTCTTCGCCAAGGTCCGCGACCGCTTCAAGCGGGCGGACACCTACTTCTTCCACAACACCATCTACGACAAGGTCTACAAAGACGCCCGGCGCTGGGATCCGCTGCCACTGGCCGAGCTGCTGAAGCGCAAGCCCGAGACCCGCCTGCTGATCGTCGGCGACGCCTCCATGGCCCCCGAGGAGCTGGTCTACGGCCGCGGCGCCATCGACTACCTCGCCGAGGACGACGAGCCGAGCCTGGTCTGGCTCCAGCGCCTGCGCGACCGCTTCCGCCAAGCGGTCTGGCTCAATCCCATTCCAAAAGAAAACTGGCGCGACACCTACGGCAACTTCACCCTCCACAAGATCGCCGAGGTCTTCCCGATGGAAGACCTGACGCTCGGCGGGATCAAGCGGGCGGTGGAGGCTTTGAGGGGGAGGTGACCCCTATTTCCAGCGGAAGATCTTGAGCGCGACGGTGAAGCTGAGGAGGCCCCAGGCGAGGATGATGCCGATCTGGGGGGCGATGGCGGAGAGGGGCTGGGCTTCGTTGATGATGGCGCGCAGGGCCTCGTTGACGGCGGTGAGCGGCAGGGCGCGGATGATGGGTTGCACCGCGTCCGGGAATCTTTCGGCGGAGAAGAAGACGCCGGAGAGGAGCCACATGGGCATCATCAGGAGGTTGGCGAGGCCGCTCGCTCCTTCGATGGTCTTGACCCTTGAGGCGATGAGCAGGCCCATGCCGCAGAAGGACATGGCGCTCAGCAGGCAGACGGCGAGGAGGAGCAGGAGCGAGCCGCGGACGGCGACTCCGAAGGCGATCCAGCCGAAGCCCACCAGGAAGGCGACCTCGAAGATCAGGAAGAACAGGCGCGACAGCATCTGCGCCAGCAGGTAGTGGCTCTTGCGCATCGGCGTCGCCAGGAAGCGCTTGAGGAGCTTCCGGCTGCGCGCCGTGGTCACCGAGAAGGCGAGACTCCAGACGCCGGTGCTCATCAGGTTCATGCCCAGCAGGCCGGGGATGAGGAAGTCGATGTAGCGCGCTCCCGGCTCCTTGAGGACCTCCTCGCGCACGGCGAAGGCGTCGGTCCGCCCGGCGGCCCGTTGCAGCGCGTCGTCGGCGGCCAGGCGGGCGATGCGCGAGTCGGGGCGCGTCTCGTCGAAGTGGAAGAGCGCGGGCGGTCCCGGCGCGACGAGGAGGGAGATCTTGCCGGTGCGCAGAGCTTCCCTTCCCGCGCTCTCCTCCATGACGCGCGGCAGGAGCACCGGCGAGCGCGCGAGGGCGGCGGCGGCCTCGGCGGCGCGCGGCCCGGCGACGACGCCGACCGGAGCGCGGTCGGGCGGCTTCTCGCGGAAGGCGAAGCCGAGGGCCACGGCGAGGACCATGGGGAAGAGGAAGACCCAGAAGACCGCCTCCGGCTCGCGGAGGAACTCCTTGGTCCGGCAGACGGTGAGCTCCCAGAGGGGTGACAGGCGCCGGCTCATTCTTCTCACTCTTCCCGGAGCGCGCGGCCGGTCAGGGAGACGAAGAGGTCTTCCAGGGTCGCCTGGTGGGTGGAGAGGTTCTGGAGACGGGAGCCTTCCCGCTCCACGGTGGCGAGGAGGGCGGGCACGCTTTCGGTCAGCGCGCCGACGGCGAGCCGCCAGTTGGGACCGTGGCGGCGCACCTCGGTGACGCCGGGCACGCCGCGCAGCAGCTCTTCGGAGAGATCGGGATCGCAGGCGAGCTCGATGACGTTGGCCGCGTGCAGCGAATTGATCAGCTCGCGCGGCGTGCCGAGGGCGATGACCTGGCCGTGGTCGACGATGGCGACGCGGTCGCACAGGCGCTCGGCTTCGTCCATGTAATGGGTGGTGAGGAGCACCGTGCCGCCGTGGGCGCGGAAGTCCATCACCTGCTCCCAGAGCTGGATGCGGCTCTGCGGATCGAGCCCGGTGGTCGGCTCGTCCATGAACAGGATCTCGGGATCGCCGACCAGGGCGCAGGCGACGGCGAGGCGCTGCTTCTGGCCGCCGGAGAGCTTGCCGACGCGGGCGTCGCGTTTCTCCTCCAGGGAGAGCCGGGCGATCACCTCGTCCGGATCGCGCCCTTTCTCATAGAAGGAGGCGAAGAGGCGCACGGTCTCCCCCACCGTCAGCTTTTCGGTGAGCTGCGTCTCCTGGAGAGAGATGCCCATGCGCTCGCGCAGGCGCCGCGAGTCCGCCGCCCAGGTGCCGCCCAGGATCTCGACCTCGCCGGCGTCGGGCGCGGTGAGCCCTTCGAGGATCTCGATGGTGGTCGTCTTCCCCGCCCCGTTGGGACCGAGGAGGCCGAAGCACTCGCCGCGCCGCACTTCGAGGTCGAGGCCGTCGACCGCCACGACGTCGTCATAGCGCTTGACCAGGCCGCGGCAGCGGACGGCGGTGTCGGAAGGAGAGGGCATAGGGAGTCAGGAAAAAGCGGACGCGCCGCGTGAGGGCGATACGGTAGCACAGGCGGAGCCTCCCCCCGGCGCCTCTCGCTTCCCTCATTCCATCGGCTCTCCCGCCCTCCCGGGAGAGAGGGGGGGGTGAGGTCCTACTGCAACAACGCCCGCGCGATCACCAGCCGCTGCATCTCGCTGGTGCCTTCGTAGATCGTGGTGACACGCACGTCGCGGTAGAGGCGGGCGATTTCGTAGTCTTCGTGGAAGCCGTTGCCGCCGTGGATCTGCAGGCTCTCCTGGCAGGCGCGGTTGGCGGCTTCGGAGGCGTAGAGCTTGGCTTGGGCGGCGAGGCGGCCGGCGTCAGGTGAGTGCTCGGCCGATGCGGCGCCGTGGGTCAGGGCGCGGGCGGCGGCGAGCTCGGTGGCCATCGTCGCGATCTTGAGCTGGATGGCCTGGTGCTGGGCGATGGGGACGCCGAACTGCTTGCGGTCACGGGCGTACTCGATCGCCAGCTCCATCGCGCGCTGGTGGATGCCCACCGATTGGGCCGCGATGCCCAGCCGCGAGTGCGTCAGAGTGGCAAAGGCGATCTTCAATCCCTGCCCTTCCTTCCCCAGCAGGTTTCCCGCCGGGATGCGGCACTGGTTGAAGAAGATGGCCGCGGTGCGGGAGGCCTTGAGGCCGAGCTTCTCCTCGGGCTTGCCGACCGAGAAGCCCGGCGCGTCGGCCGGCACGACGAAGGCGGAGATGCCGCGCTTCCCCGCTTCCGGGTCCGTGCGCGCCATCGCGACGTAGTACTTCGCGAAGCCGGCGTTGGTGATCCACGCCTTCTCGCCGTCGAGCACCCAGAAATCGCCGTCGCGGCGCGCCGTGGTGCGCATGCCGGAGGCGTCGCTCCCCGAGCCCGGCTCGGTGAGGCCGAAGCCGCCCAGCGCCTCTCCCGAGGCGAGCGCCGGCAGGACGCGGCGCTTCAGCTCCTCGCTGCCGAACTGGACGATGGGCCAGGAGCAGACCGAATTCGTCACACTCATGGTCACTCCGGTCGACGGGCAGACGCGGGAGATCTCCTCGATCGCCATGCAATAGGTCAGGGCGTCGAGACCGGCGCCGCCGTACTGCTCGGGGATCATCATGCCGAGGAGCCCCATCTCCCCCATCTCTCCCAGGATCTCCTCCGGGAATCGATGCTCGCGGTCGCGCTCGGCGACGCCGGGCCGGATGCGCTCCTCGGCGAAGCGGCGCACCTCGTCGCGCAGCAGCTCCTGGTCCTCGGAGAGCGCGAAGTCGATGCCTGCGGATGTTTCAGTCTCGGCCATGGGCTCGGAAAGCGTGGCGACCATGGCTCAGGACTTGTTGAGGACCCAGTCGGCGATGACCATCTTCTGGACCTCGCTGGTCCCCTCGTAGATCTCGGTGATGCGCGCGTCGCGGAAGAACCGCTCGACGTTGTACTCTTTGGTGTAGCCGTAGCCGCCGTGGATCTGGAGCGCCTTGTTGGTCACCCGCTGCGCCATCTCGGAGGCGTAGAGCTTGGCCTGCGCGGCTTCCAGGGTGTAGCGCTTCTTCTGGTCCTTGGTCCACGCCGCCTTCCAGGTGAGCAGGCGCGCGGCGTCGATCTCGGTCGACATGTCGGCCAGATAGAACTGGATCGCCTGGAAGTCGGAGAGGTGCTGGCCGAACTGCTCGCGCTGCTGCGAGTACTTGAGCCCCTCCTCGAAGGCGCCCTGGGCGATGCCCACCGCCTGCGCCGCGATGCCGATGCGGCCGCCGTCGAGAGTCGCCATGGCGACCTTGAAGCCCTCGCCGTCACCGGCCAGGCGGTAGCGCGCCGGGATGCGCATGTCCTCGAAGGCGAGCTCGGTGGTGCCCGAGGCGTTGACGCCGAGCTTGAACTCGTGGGTGCCGTGGCTGTAGCCCGGCGTGTCGGCGGGGACGATGAAGCAGGTGATCCCCTTGTGCTTCAGCTCGAGGTCGATCGAGGCGAAGACTAGGGCAATATCGGCGTCGGTGCCGTTGGTGATGAAGATCTTGTTGCCGTTGAGCACGTAGTCGTCGCCGTCGCGGCGCGCCGTGGTGCGCAGGCCGGCGGGATCGCTGCCGGCCCCCGGCTCGGTCAGCGCGAAGCAGCCGAGCTTCTGGCCACTGGCGAGCGGGGTGAGGAATTCCTTCTTCTGCTCTTCCGTGCCGAACTTGAGGAGCGGATCGCAGACCAGGGAGTTGTTCACCGACAGGATGACGCCCGACGTGGCGCAGACGCGGCTGATCTCCTCGATGACCAGACAGTAGGCGATGGTGTCCATCCCCGCGCCGCCGTACTCCTCCGGCATCGCCACCCCCGCAAGCCCCAGCTCCGCCGCCTGATCGAAGAACGCGCGCGGGAACTCCCCCGACTCGTCGATCTCCTTCGCCCGCGGCGCCACCACCTCCTCGGCGAACCGGCGGACACTCTCGCGCAACAGCCTCTGCTCTTCACTGAGCTCTATTTTCATGACATTCCTTATGAGCTTGGCGGGGATTCCAACCGCCCCTGGATGGTAGCAACCGGCCTCCGGGGGGTCAAGGAAGGGTCCCTTTTTTCCTTTCCTCTCCTCTTCCTACCCTGGGTACTCCTGGGAGAGCACGCCGTCGGTGACACGCTTGTCCGTAACACTGCGTCCAGGTAAGATCGTGTCGTGGCAATTTCGGTTTCCGACCTCCTGAGCCTGAGCGTGGCCGAACGGCTTCAGCTTGTTGAGGACCTCTGGGACAGTATCGCTGCGGAAGCAGCGGGGAGCCCGCTTACGGAGGAACAGCGGAAAGAGATCGACCTGCGCCTCGCCGAGCATGACCGGAATCCGGGCTCAGCCGTTCCTTGGGAAGACGTCAGGATGCGGCTCATGAGCCGGTTCGCGGGACGCGCCGGATCGCCTTCCGTCCCCAAGTAAGCAGAAGCTGAGACCGCCGAACGAAGCCGCCAGCTTCCCAATCGCTCCACACGAAGAGTTTTAACCTGCCGGGAAGAGATGGCTTACCGCACTCCAGCCCATGTGAAAGAAGAGTTCCGCGCCCACCCCAGGCGCGCACTCATTATCACGACCGTTGTGCACGAGAGCCTTGCAGTCAAGGCTCACCTTACCAATCCAGAGAGACTGGCAGGCAAGAAGGACGGATTTTACGAGTATGCTCGCTTCTCGGATCCTGCGGGAGACTGGCTTGTAATTCACGCCCTCACACCTCAGGGAAATATCGACGCAAGTCTCGTCTCTAGCAAGGCCCATGAGGAATTCGGAAGCTTCCAGGCGCAGATCTTCGTCGGAGTCGCGGGGTCTCTAAAGGAAGATATCCCAATTGGCAGCGTCGTCATTGGCGACTACGTCTACAACGGCCACTCCGCGAAGGTCGAAGACGCCGAAACGCTTAGTAGGCCGCAGGCATTGGTTTCCGCACGAGAGCTTCTGACCGCCTCTCAATGGCTCATCTATTCGGATGAGTGGAGAAACTTGATCCGCGCTCCGGCAGGTATAAATCTGCCAAACAAGGCAGACTACCCCTGCGCTTTTCCGCCTTTGGCTGTCATCAAAGGCATCGCATCCGGAGAAGAGGTTGTCGCTGGCGGAAAGTCAGACCGCCATGCCTGGCTTCGCTCTCACTTAAACAATTGTGGCGCTGTTGAGATGGAAGGCTGGGGGGCTATGAGCGCCGCGCGTTATGAGAACACGCCAGCTATCATCGTGCGCGGCATCTCGGATATGTGCGCAGGAAAAGATTATGAGAAGGACAAACTCCATCAACCGATCGCGGCGGCTCATGCCGCCGCATTCGCGTTTAGCATCCTATCACTTCTGAGCAAGGTTCCGGCGACAGAAAATCCCCTAGTGGTTGGTGAAACCAAAAGACCCGCGGTCGCAGAAGCAACAGAGCCTCCGCCCGCTGAAGATCGTCGAGTGGAATTTGTTTTCAACTTCGAAGGATCGAAGGAAGCATGGTCCGAAGAAAAAGTGAAGTACGTCATCGAGCGGTTCAAGCAGGCGCTCGATGATGAGAAATTGACATTGGTTCGAATCGAAGGCGGGTCTGTTCGGCTCGTGATGAGCGTGCGCGAAAGCGACCTTGCAGTCATGGATCTGGCGAAGCTCCGGAAAGCCGCGGCGGATAGCGGCGTGACCCTTCTTGGTGCGACGCGATTGGAATTAGTTCGCGAAGCAGAAAAGGCGAAAGAGGCGCTGGCTTCCGCTTCGGTGGATCTTCTCGCTTGGGAGAAGACGCTTCCGAACGGCGGGTGGATGGAGCGGCCCGAGAGTTACAACATCGAGACCCGTTTTCAGCTCGACACGAGCTCTACGGTGCTCCTGGGGGAACCCGGCTCGGGTAAATCGGCTCTCCTTTCGAAGATCGCCTCGGACCTATTAAATCAGGGCGCTACAGTCTTCGCGCTTAAAGCGGACGTCCTATCAACGGACGTCCGAACCGAGCTGGACTTGCAACGCGAGCTGCAACTGCCGGCTCCGCCTAGCGAACTCATCCTACTTTTGGTAGCACTTCAGCCGGTCTTCGTCTTCATTGATCAACTGGATGCTCTCGCGAGCCACCTCGACCTTCGAAGCGGGCGGTTGAATGTCCTCCTCAACTTGGTTCGTCGCATAGGCGGAGTCGCCAACGTTCACGTCGTACTCTCTGCGCGCACCTTTGAATTCAACCACGACGTGCGACTACGAGCCGTCGAAGCTGAGGCAGTGACGCTGGCACTTCCTCCGTGGCATGAAGTAAAGGAGCGGCTTATTGAGGTCGGGATCGAGCCTGATGCGTGGCCCGAGATCGCACGAGATGTAGTGCGCATTCCGCAGGCCTTGAAAACATTCATTGATCTTGTGGGTGCAGGTCGAAGCGAACCTTTCACCACCTATCAGGCCATGTTGGAAAAGCTCTGGCTCGACCGAATTGCGTCAGCCGACGACGGCGAGATTCTTATAGTACTTGCCTCAGACATCGCTGGACAGATGGCGGAGGAAGAGGTTCTTTGGCTCGCGGCCTCTCGCTTCGACGATCGATTGAAAGCCCTCAATCGCCTTGAAGCACTGGGGTTCATTGTTCGGTCGGAAAACAATCTCAGTGTCGCCTTTAGCCACCAGACGGTATTTGACTACGTCCTGGCTAGGACATTCGTCCGAAGCGTGGGACTGCTCTCGAAGTACATCCTGGAACGCCAAGATTCCTTGTTCGTACGCGCGAAAGTCTGGTCGGCTCTAAACTATCTGCGGGAAGCGGAAGTAAAATCCTACGAGCGCGAGTTCCTTGAGATGTGGAAGACGAAGGACCTCCGACGCCATCTCCGGCTCCTTCTGATCGAGTTTCTTGGCCAAGTTCGTCAGCCACTTGAATTCGAGAAGGCACGCATGGCGGAGGTGCTGAATACGGTTGAGCTTCGCATGTTCGGACTAAAGGCAATTGGCAGCAGCTCAGGATGGTTCGTTCATTTTGCTTCGACCGCCATTCGAGATGCCATGTCCGGCACCGATGCCGAAGCAGGCCAAGCGTTGCGTATCCTGACGTTGAACTGGAAGACAGACAGCCAACGCGTCATTCGGCTCATTAAGGAGCGCTGGCTGCCCTATCCGGAGAGAGACAGTTATTCGTGGATGGCTGCACACGAATGCCCTCTTTGGACTGAAGAAGTTGAAGAGGTTGCGGCCACTGTCCTAAAGCGGACCCCGATCTCCATTGGGCAGGTGGACCACACCGCGATGACAGTCGCGGTAGAGCAACCTGACGTAGCATTGCGTCTCGTTAGGGCCAAGCTCGACTTTCTCCTTTCCGATGCGAAGGGCGGACCAGAACCGCCGCCATTTCCGGAGGATGGCACCGAGGAAGAAAAAATGAGTTGGCGCATCAACCATCATCGACCAAATAAATTTGAAAATCTGCTCGAGGCGATGGAATGGATCGAGCTTCCCTCGCTAGCGGACGCGACGCCGACGGCGTTCCTTCAACATCTTTGGACCTGGTACGTCGCAGTCTTCATGGAAATTCTCGCTAGCAGGGAGAGCGGGAGTGTCGAGCATGTCTATCCTGGGTACTACGCAATCAAGATGGAATTGACACCTTCCCAGTCTCGACCAGCCTCGCGAGAAGAGCCGGTGATGAGCGCGCTCCAGATAGCGGTGGAGGAACTCGCGGCAAAAACGCCTAACGAATTTTGGGAATGGGCCAATGAGAACTCAAACCTGGAGGTGCTTCCTGTCCAACAGCTAATCGCACGAGGGTATGAAGTCGCAGCGGATCATTTGGCGGCGAGAGCTCTCGAGTGGCTTCTTCTCGATCAGCGCCGGTTCCAGTTGGGCACACCCTATGGACTTCAGCTCACCACGACTGACCTCGTGCGGGCGTCTGCCCCACGTTGGTCGAAAGATGAAATCGGTCGCTTTGAGAAGGCGGTTCTCAGCTATCACCCCCCAGTTCCTGATCACCTCAAGGAGCCTGAACAGCGCAAGTCATTCGCAAAAGTAGTTAGAGCAACCAAGAAGAATCTTCTTCAAGCCGTAGGCGAAGAACGGCTGGCCCCTAACAGCCGCGAATTAGTGGCGACTGAACAGCGTGCGCTGGGTAACCGCTTCGACCGTTGGATAGGCGAGAGCGAAGGCGGCTTGATCGGTTCGCCTATGGAAGCAGTAGCAATGACTAAGGCCAAAGATCGAGACATCCTCAAGATCTTCCGCGAGATTCCTGACAACACGAATTGGGATCATCCGACACATTGGATGCGAGGTGGCAACATCCAGTTGTCTCGCGCCTTTTCTGAATTTGCACGGTCTGATCCGGATCGAGCGATTCGTCTCTTGGAACAGTTCGAGCCGCTCCAGCAGGAGCGGGCCGCAGGCTATGCTCTCGATGCGATGGCCGATGATGCTACGAACGACAATCGCGTCATTGAGTCTCTAATCGATCTCCATGCTCGCGGATTTCAATCTGAGGAATTTAGGGAATCATCCGCACGTGCGGTCGAAAAGATTGCAAGCAGAAAGTTCGACATCAGCGATGAGGTGGTCGGCATACTTGTGGAGTGGCTAAGCCTTTCTCCCACGCTTCCGAAGGAAGATCTTCAGCACAGGGACGTCGACCACCCATTAAGAGCTGAAGATGAGAGTCTTAGGGAACGAAGTATTCTTTGGGGCAACGGCGGCATGTCGATCCTGCCGGGAGGCAATTTCAATATACTCTCGGCGCTCGCTTCAATTTTCCTAGACAGGAAGGAAGCAGGTCGGGATCGCTATCTCGCGATTCTAGATGACCATCTCACGCGCGAGCGCCATCCAAAGGTTTGGAAGGCGCTCCTCTCTTCGCTGACCAATGCCGGCGGATCGACGCCGCTGATAGTGTCGACCTTCCTCCGTAAGTTGTTTGCCCGGTTCCCTGAGATCCTCTCAACTAGAGAAGCGGTCATCTTTCTCGCCCATGCCCAGCGCTGGGACGACCAGCTTGTGTTTGACATCATCAGTAATTGGCGTAAGTCAGAGCAAGCTTTCTTGCGGCGTGCCTACGGCGAACTAGTCGGCTTGGTAGCTATGGTGAAAGAGAAGGACGATTGGGCACAGGCGCGGGACGAGATCATAACCTCAGGCTCCGAAGACACGAAGATCGGCTTGGCGCATGCCGCCGTGAACATGTGGGCCGATGAGAAGCTGCGGCAGCGTGCCAGCGAGACCCTCGTCGCCGTGCTGAGGGGCGCGAGCAAGGAGCTTGTGGCTGCTATTATGGATGTCTTCAGAGTCACCGACGAACTCATACCCGACGCATCAACAGTGGAACTGCTTCGGGCGTTGGCGGATGCTGGGACCGACATGACCGCGGCACCCTCTGATTTTGTGGTGGAGCGTCTTCAGGCGCTACTGCCACACGAGCCGGAGCTTATTGCAACCATCGCTGAGAAGCTCGTTGCCGCCTGGCGGGGTGAACTCGGAGACATACGGACTGGCACAATCACAGCTGCGCCGCAACTCACAGACCTGGCGCTTACGCTGCATCGATTGGGCGGAGTATCGCGACAGTCCGGCGTCGCCATCTTCGAAGCAATGATCGAGATCGATGCCTACGGAGCGCGAGAGACCCTAGCTGAAATCGATGGACGTTTTGGTCCGCACCAGGCAGCTGCCCGGCAGCGACTTGCGCGGCGACGCAGTCCTCGGGGTCGACGGCGTTGAGCAGCCCTGCTTCTTCAGCTCCACCCGCCGGTTGAGCGCACGGTTCTTGTCGCTGTCGTTCGGCGCCACCGAAGCCACTGCTTCCACGTCGCCGCGGCGCCCGGATTCTTACCGGAGGTGAAGGTCAGGTAGGAACACGTAAGAAGGAAAGCCGGGCAGGCCCCACACGGTGCTGCCGACCCAGAAAAGCACTGCCGCCGCCAGCCAGGGCGCCACCACCTCCTCGGCGAACCGGCGGACACTCTCGCGCAACAGCCTCTGCTCTTCACTGAGCTCTATTTTCATGACATTCCTTATGATCCCGGTAGGGATTCCGACCGCCCCCGGATGGTAGCAACCGGTCTCCGGGGGGCAAGGAAAGCCTTGGACCTGTTGGACCTGTGGTAGGGTCGTTGTCGTACCTGCGTAACAAAGAAGGAGGCAGCGCATGAAGCGACCCGCCGCAGCCCTCATCGCCCATCTCGTTCTGTATGCCTTGGCGGCCCCGCTCGGTGCCCAGGCACCTCCCACAGTACCTCCCAAACCAGCGGCCGAGCCGGTCATCCTCAGCGGCCGGGTCACCGCCGCCGAGGACGGCTCTCCGCTGCGCGGAGCGACGGTCACCCTGGAGGCGCTCGGCCTGAGTGCCACGACCGGCGCCGAAGGCCGCTACAGCCTGACCATCCCCGCGGACGCCCTCGGCCGCGCGGTCGAGCTGCGGGCTGAATCCCCCGGGCTGACGCCGGGCTCCTCCGAGATCACCCTGGCGCCAGGCCCTCTGACCCAGGACTTCTCCCTCTCCTTCCAGTTCGCGGAGACGATCACGGTGGGCTCGCGCGCCCGTGCCACCGGCGCAGAGGTGCAGAAAGCGGTGCCGGTCGACGTCTTCACGGCCGAGGAGGTCCAGACAGCCGGCGCGACGGAGACCAACCAGATCCTCGAATCCCTCGTCCCTTCCTTCAACTTCCCGCGGCCGACCATCACCGACGGCACCGACACCGTCCGCCCGGCGACGCTGCGCGGCCTCGGCTCGGACCAGGTCCTCGTGCTGGTCAACGGCAAGCGCCGGCACACCAGCGCCCTGGTGCACGTCAACGGCAGCATCGGCCGCGGCTCGACCGGGGTCGACCTGAACGCCATCCCGGCCTCGGCGATCGAAAAGATCGAGGTCCTGCGGGACGGCGCCGCCGCCCAGTACGGCTCCGACGCGATCGCCGGAGTCATCAACCTCGTCCTCAAATCGGGCTCGTCACCGCTGACGTTCGACCTCAAAGGCGGCGCCACCACGCACGGCGACGGCGCCCTCCTCGACACCAGTGTCAGCCAGGGCTGGACGCCCGGCCGCGGCGATCTGTTCGCCACGGTCGAGTATCGTGACCGCGGCGCGACCAACCGCGCCGGTCCGGATCCCCGGCCGCAGGGGTCGGTCCACCCGGTCGAGCAGCCCAACCACCATTGGGGGGACAGCAAGGCCAGGGACATGATGGCGTTCTTCAACGGCTCCGCCCCCGTCACTGCGGACGGCACCATCTCCTTCTACACCTTCGGCGGCGCCAGCCGGCGCGAGGGCTCGTCCGGCGGCTTCTTCCGGCGCGCTCTCCAGAACAGCAACCAGCCGGCGATCTATCCCGACGGTTTCCTCCCCCTGATCGAGCCCAAGGTGACCGACCTCTCGGCCACCGCCGGCGTCCGCGGCGCGCGCGGGGAGTGGTTCTGGGACCTGAGCACCGGCTACGGCGACAACAAGTTCCAGTTCGACATCTCCAACTCCCTGAACACGTCCCTCGGGCCGAACATCCCGCCCAACCAGACGAGCTTCGACGCCGGCTCGCTCGGGTTCGACCAGTGGGTGACCAATCTGGACCTGAGCCGTGCCTTCGAGGCCGGCCTGTCCGGGCCGCTCAACGTCGCCTTCGGGCTGGAATTCCGCCGCGAGGGCTACCAGATCACCGCCGGCGAGCCCGCTTCCTACATCGACGGCGGCTTCCCGGACCAATTCGGGGGCAAGGCGCCGGCCGGCGCGCAGGTCTTCCCCGGCTTCCGTCCGGAGAACGAGGTCGACGCCAAGCGCAACAGCTACGCCGGCTATGTCGACCTCGAAGGGGACGTGCTCTCCAAGCTGCGCCTGGGCCTCGCCGGACGCTACGAGAATTTCGACGACTTCGGCAGCACCAGCGACTACAAGCTGACCGCCCGCTACCAGCCGTTCGAGTCCCTCGTCCTGCGCGGCGGCGTGAGCACCGGCTTCCGCGCCCCCTCGCTCGGCCAGGCATTCTTCTCGACCACGAGCACCAACTTCCTGGCGGTCAACGGCGTCCTCGTGCCGTTCGAGGTCGGCACCTTCCCGGTCGGCGGTGCGGTCGCCCACGCGCTCGGGGCGAGCGACCTCCGGCCCGAGAAGTCGAAGCAACAGAGCCTCGGGCTGGTGTGGAGCCCGACCCGGTCGTTCGAGGCCGGGGCCGACTTCTACCGCGTCGACATCGAGGACCGGATCGTGCTCTCGGGCAATTTCACCGGCCCGCGCGTGGCGGCTCTCCTCGCGCCGTTCAACGTCACCGGCGCGCGCTTCTTCACCAACGCGATCGATACACAAACCGAGGGCTACGACCTGACGGCGAGCTACGGCCGGGAGCTCGGCGGAGCCGGGACCCTGCAGCTTTCAGCCGGCTACAACTCGACGCAGAACGAGGTGGTCCGCGTGGCGCAGACGCCGTCCCAGCTCACCGGCCTCCAGGAAGTGCTGTTCGACAACATCGAGCGGCTGCGGGTCGAGTGCGGCCAGCCGGAGGACAGCCTGCGGCTGGCGGCGGACTGGAGCCGCAGCAAGGTCTTCGCCACCCTGCGGGAGAGCCGCTACGGCGAGTACTGTCTCGTCGACCGCCGGGTCGTCCCCCAGACCTTCCAGTCCGAGTGGCTGACCGACTTCGAGGTCGGCTATCGATTCCCCCGGTTCACGTTCGCGGTCGGAGCGCAGAACCTCTTCGACAACTTCCCGGACCGCAACCTGGCAGACAACTCGAACCTGGGCATCTTCACCTATCCGAGCCACTCGCCGTTCGGCATGAACGGCCGCTTCGTCTACTCCCGCGTCTCCTACAGGTTCTGAAGCGTCACTTCGCGGGGCCCGTCTCCTCCACGATCTCGAGCACGCGAGCGGAGGCGACGGGTCCGGCGATCACCTGCTTGCGGCCCGACGGCCAGAGGACCTCGACGCTGGTCGCGCTCTCCGCCTCGCCGAGCCCGAAGTAGAGGGGGATGACGCTGTGCGAGAGGTAACCGGAGGCGCCGTCCATGCGCTTGGTCCTCTTCTGGCCACCGCCCATCACCGTCACCTTGGCGCCGAGGCCGTCGCGGTTCGTGCCCTTCCCCACCAGGCGCACCCCGAGCCAGTGGATCTTGCTCTTCTGGGCGAGGTCGCTGATGAAGACCTGCGGCTCGGCGTTGAATTCATTGGTGACGATGTCCAGGTCGCCGTCGCCGTCGACGTCGAGGAGCACCGCCGAGCGCGTGCCGAGGGTGCCGGTGACGGTCACCGTGCCGGTGCGGCCGGCGCACAGCTTGTGCGCCTTGTCGGCGCCCGCGCAGTCGAGGGTGAACCAGGTCTTGCGCGTCCGGCCGTCGCGCCGCGGCTCGATCCCCAGCACCATCTCGACGCTGACGAAGCCCTGGCCGCGGTTGTTGAGGAGGAGCGAATTGACGCCGTAGCGGTAGGGGAAGTTCATGCTCGACTCGATGAGGACGTCGTCGAAGCCGTCGGCGTTCAGGTCGTCCACGCTGACGCCCCAGGGCCAGTAGTTCTCCACCCCGAGCTGATCCGAGATCTCGCGGAAGGTGCCGTCCCCCTGGTTGCGGAAGAAGGAGTTGCCGAAGAGATTGTTCTCCGGCTCGGCGAAGAACTTCTCGGCGCCCTTGAAGAGGAGCTTGATGCGCTCGTCCTGGGGCTCCATGTCCTTGACCATGTCGGAGTGCATGTCGGTGATGAAGAGGTCGAGGTTGCCGTCGTTGTCGTAGTCGAACGACTTGATCCCCATGGCGCCCCAGGACGTCTTGGGGAAGAGCTCCGGGGTGCGGTCGACGAAGGCTTTGCCGCCCTTGTTCTCCCAGTAGTGGTTGTCGCCCTGCATGTTGAGGACGTAGAGGTCGGGGTAGCCGTCTTCGTTGAAGTCGGTCAGCGTGGCGTCGCCGCTCCAGCCGCCGTCGCGCAGGCCCATGGCCGCGGAGACGTCCTTGAAGTGGTTCTTGCCCTCGTTGTGGTAGAGGATGCTGTACTCGGTGCGCTCCGGCTTGGTGTGCCCGGCGAAGGCGTCCTCGTAGGCGATGTAGAAGCCGCCCCGGCCCTTCTGCTCGGTGGTGTATTTGCCGACGTTGCAGACGAAGAGGTCGACCCGGCCGTCGCGGTCGTAGTCCAGGAAGACCGCGCCGGACGAATGACCGACGTAATCGACGCCGGCCTGTTGCGAGATGTCCTTGAAGTGCCCCTTGCCGTCATTCTCGAAGAGGACGTTGCCGCCGCGCACGGTGGTGACGAAGAGGTCCTGGTCGCCGTCGTTGTCGATGTCGGCGAAGCTCGCCGCGACGCCGATGCGGTCCGCGACCGCCACGCCGGCGCTCGCCGTGATGTTCTCGAAATGGACCTTCCCCCCGCTGCTGACATTGCGCCACAGCTCGCTGCCGCCAAGCTGGTTGACGAAGTAGAGGTCGGTCTTCCCGTCACCGTCCACGTCCGCCGCGGCGATGCCGTTGCCGTGGTCGTAGTGCGCGGCCTTGTAGGTCTTCCCCGCGTCGTCGACGATCTGGTGGACGAACGTGATCCCGCTCTCCGGTAGCCGGTCGGTAAAGCGGAAGTCGTGGGGGACCGTGAGCTTGGCGGCGTCGGAGATCTCCGCCTGAGCGCGCGCCTCCAGGGTGGCGGCGCCGATGTCGGCCGCCGGGACGTTGATCACCGCCGGATCCGTGCCGGCCGGCTGGCCCTGGAGGGCCTCGGTGTCGTGCATGCTGCCCATGGAAGAAGAGGTGGATGAGGACGCTGCTTGCGCGAAGGTCTGCTGAGAAACAAGGGAGGCAACCAGGAGAAGCGGCAGGAAGATTTTCAATTCGGAATCCTCGCGGTCGTGGAGTGTCGGAGGGGAACTCTACATCAGGAAGCCGGGCAAGGACGCCCCTGCTGATAGAGCTGGAGGCATGCGCGGAGCGCGGGCAGATCGGGGCGCCCTGTCGACCCGGCGCTCTCGACCGCCCGGGATTGCGCCGCGGCCGCCTCTCCGAAGCGGCCGAGGGCGGCGAGGGCGCGGGCGAGGCCGGTCTGCGGCTCGACGGCACCGGGCGCCGCTTCGGCCACGGCTTGCAGCTCACCCAGGGCGTCCTCCGGCTTCTGGAGGACGAGGAGCGCCAGACCGCGCTGGTAGTGGGCCATGGCATCGGCGGGGGTGCGCCGGATGATCTCGTCGTACTGGATGAGCGCCCGCGCCGGCTCCCCCGTCTCCAGCAGCGCGGTGGCCAGGTTGTAGCGCGCGCCCTTGGCCTCGGGATCGAGGCGCACCGCGGTTTCGAGATGCTCGATGCCTTCTTGGCGATCGGCGCGTTCACCGCGGGCGGCGAGCAGGCTGCCGAGGTTGTAGTGGGCGCGGGCGTGCCGCGGATCGGCGGCGAGCGCGCGGCGGAAGCTCTCCTCGGCGCTGGCCGCGTCGCCGGTCTTCTGGAGCGCGGCGCCGAGGCTCGACCAGACGTCCGCATCCGCGGGATCGGCCGCCAGGGCCTGGCGGTACTCCTCCACCGCGACGGCGAAGCGGCCGGCCTGGAAGGCCTGGGTGCCGGCGATGACGTGTTGGCGCACGCCGGCGTTGAGGCGCGCGAGCTGGTCGATCAGGGGGTCGGGGGCGCGGACTCCAGCCTGGCCTCCCTGAGAGTATTCGGAGAGATGCAGCCGCGCTTTCTCGGCCTGCCCGAGCTTCCGGCAGGCCATGCCGAGCTGGTAATGGAGGATCGAAGCCTGCGGCTGAAGCGCGAGCGCCGCTTCGAAATGCTCGGCGGCTTTCTTCGGATCGCCGCCCTGCATGGCAACGCGGCCGAGGCCGTCGTGAGCCGCCGCGGCATAGGCCGGAGATCCCAGAAGCTGCTCGAAGCGCCCTTGGGCGGCGGGAAGGTGGCCGGCGGCGAGCTCCAATTCCCCCAATCGGCGCAGGACCGCCGGATTTCCCGGCTGCAAGGCGAGCGCGCGCTCGAAGAACGACCGCGCGGTCTCCAGATCGCTCCGCTTCTGCGCCGCCGCTCCCAGGTAGTAGGGCCAGCGCGGGTCTTGCGGAGAGGCGCGGGCCGCCTTTTCGAAGCACTCCTGGGCCCCTTCGCTCAGCTCATAGGCGGCGAGCTGCCGGCCGCAGCGCCCGAAAGCTTCAGCCCGGGCGCGGGGATCGGAGGCCGGGTTGGCGAGGATCTGGGCGACGCTCGCCATCTCCTCCTCGATCTGGCGGCGCACCGCCGGCTCCATGCGGGAGGTGTCGGGCTTGGGGAGGGGGTCGGGGGGGGCGGCGGCTTGGAAAAAGGAGGGGCAAAGGACATAGAGGACTGCAAGAAGCCCCCTCCCCCATCCCCTCCCCCGCGCGTGCCCCCTCCCGCCCGCCCCGAGCGGGAGAGGGGCGCCACCGCCCGAAGCAAAAAGAGGTTTTTCGAGATGCCGCTCCGCAGGCGTTCCCCCTCTCCCGTTCGGGGCGGGTGGGAGGGGGTCGCACGGGAGAGGGGGCCAGGGGGAGAGGGCCCTCATGGCACAACCGTTCCCGTGCCCTCGCGAAGCGTCGTATAAGCATCAGCCGACAATCCGCTCCACGACTCGGACTTTCCACTCGGCCACTTGACGGTCACGCGGCCCACCGCGCTCTTGTCACCCAACCCGACCAGCACCCGCGGATCGTTCGCCGAGGCGTAGCTGGCGTCGACGCGGGCGCGCCGCCAGAGCACGGGCTCTCCCGGCCTCTCCATGCCGACGCGGGCGCCGAGGGCGTCGCGCCCCGGGGTTCCGGTCACCAGGCGCAGGCCCAGCCAGTGACTGCGCTGTCCCACCTCATTGATCAGCACCACCGCCGGGCCGTTGTTGTTGGCCACCACGACGTCCGTGTCGCCGTCGTTGTCGATGTCTCCGAAGGCGGCGCCGCGGCTGATCTCGGGGCGGGTGAGGGCGGCTCCGCCTTGCGCGGTCACGTCCTCGAAGCGGCCGTTGCCCAGATTGTGGAAGAGCTGCTTGGCCTGGCGTAGCGGCAGGCGCTCGCCGCCTTTGGCCTGCTCCTCGACCGTGCGCACGGCGCCGTTGACGGTGAGCAGATCGAGCCGCCCGTCGTTGTCATAGTCGAGCCAGGCGGCGCCGAAGCCGGTGTAGGGCAGCGAAGGACGGTAGAGGCCGCTCGCCAGGGTCGAATCCTCGAACATGCCGGTGCCGTCGTTGCGATAGAGGACCAGCCCCTCGTTCGTCAGATTGTCCATCACCAGGTCTTCGTCGCCGTCGCCGTCGTAGTCTCCGGCGTCGATCCCCATGCTCGCCTGCGCCTTGCCGTCGGCGTTGACGGCCACGCCGGCGATCAGGCCGTCGTTGCGGAAGGTGCCGTTCTTCAGATTGCGCCAGAGCTGGTTCTGCATCGCGTCGTTGGCCACGTAGATGTCGATCCAGCCGTCGCCGTCGAAGTCGGCGGTGGAGACGCCGAGGGCCGGGCCGTATTCGGCGGTGAGCCCCGCCTTGGCGGTCACGTCCTCGAAGGTGCCGTCGCCGCGGTTGTGGAAGAGGCGGTCGGGCAGTGCGTCGGTGGGCACCGGACCGCACCAGTCGGAGGCGCCGGCGGGGGTGCGGCAGGGCTTGGCGGAGGCGAAGGAGAACTTCAGGTAGTTGCCCACGAAGAGATCGAGCCAGCCGTCGCGGTCGTAATCGACGAAGGCGGCGCTGACGCTCCACAGCGGGTCGGCGACCCCGGCCTTGGCGGTGACGTCGGTGAAGGTGGCTCCATTGTTGTGCCAGAGCTGGCTGCCGTCGAGGGCGGTGACGTAGAGATCGGGCCGGCCGTCGTTGTCGTAGTCGCCGACCGTCACCCCCATGCCGTAGCTCCCCAGGGTGATGCCGCTCTCGGCGGTGACGTCCGTGAAATGAGCCTCCATACGGCCGTCCGCGCCCTTGCGGAGGTCGTTGCGGAAGAGGCCGTGATTCACTTTCGCGGCGGCTCCTTCTTGCGCTTTCGGTCCCAGGGGGCCGCCTTGCACCAGGAAGAGATCGAGATCGCCATCGCCGTCAACGTCGAAGAGCGCCACGCCCGGCCCCATGATCTCGGGCATGTAGAAGGCGCCCGTCATGCCGTTCGCATGGGTGAACGAGAGGCCGCTCTCGCGGGTGCGGTCGGCGAAGATCTCCGGCGGCGGCGTCTGGGACTTTACGGCGGGCGGCGCCGCGTGGACGGCGGAGGCCAGGAGCAGGAGGAGAGGGAGGTGGAACCAGAAGATGTTCATCGGAGCAGCGCCTCGAGGCAGAGCTTAAACCGGCGCCAGCCGCGCCGTGAAGTGCCGCAGACGCGCGGGCTCCTCCGCGATGCGGTAGCCGCGCAGCTCGGCGCGCTGCCCGGCGACGATCCCGGCGACCTCGATGAGGTAGTCGATGTGGCTCTGGGTGTAGACGCGGCGCGGAATGGCCAGGCGCAGCAGCTCGAGAGAGGCCTGGCGCTCCTTCCCGGTCGCCGGGTCCTTGCCGCCGAACATCAAGGTGCCGATCTCCACGCTCCGCACGCCCCCTTCAATATAGAAGGCGCAGGCCAGGGATTGGCCCGGAAATTCCTGCGGCGGAATGTGGGACAGGAACGCGCCGGCGTCGATGTAGACCGCGTGCCCGCCGGGCGGCTGCACGATCGGGATGCCGGCCCGCATGAGGCCTTCGCCGAGATAGCGGGTCGAGGCCATGCGGTAGCGCAGGTAGTCCTCATTGACCACCTCGACCAGGCCGACGGCGATGGCGTCGAGGTCGCGCCCGGCGAGGCCGCCGTAGGTCGGGAAGCCCTCGGTGAGGATGAGGAGCTCCTCTTCCCGCCGCGCGAGACGGTCGTCGTTGGCGGCGAGGAAGCCGCCGATGTTGGCGAGGCCGTCCTTCTTGGCGCTGAAGGTGGCGCCGTCGGCGAGGGAGAACATCTCGCGCGCGATCGACTCGACGCTGCGGTCTTCATATCCCGGCTCGCGCAGCTTGATGAACCAGGCGTTCTCGGCGAAACGGCAGGCGTCGAGGAAGAACGGCACGCCGGCGCGGCGGCAGAGCGCGCTCGCCGCCCGGATGTTCTCCAGCGCCGCCGGCTGGCCGCCCCCGGAGTTGTTGGTGACCGTGATCATCACCGCGGCGATCTCGTCCAGCTTGTCCCGGAGCAGGCTCTCCAGGGCCGCCAGATCGATGTTCCCCTTGAACGGGCTCTGGTCGGACGGCACCCGCGCCACCGCCACCGGGATGTCGACCGCGATGCCGCCGAGGGCCTCGATGTTGGCCCGGGTGGTGTCGAAGTGCGTGTTGTTGATCACCATCTTCCCGGCCACGTTCAGGCACGAGAAGAGGATGCGCTCCGCCGCCCGCCCCTGGTGGGTGGGGACGATGTGCTTGAAGCCGGTCAGCTCGCGCACCCGCGCCTCGAAGCGGAACCACGACCGGCTGCCGGCGTACGACTCGTCGCCGCGGTTCAAGGCCGCCCACTGCTCCGCCGACATGGCGCCGGTGCCGGAGTCGGTGAGCAGGTCGATGAGGATGTCGTCGGCGCGGATCCGGAACAGATTCCAGTCCGCCTTCTCCAGGATCGCCATCCGCTCTTCGCGCGTGGTCATGCGCAGCGGCTCGACGGTTTTGATGCGAAACGGCTCGATGATGGTCTTCACGGCCGGATCATAGCGCCGAGACCGGGTGAGCGAAGCCAGGCAGGATCTCTTCCTCCGTCAAGACCTGCCCCTCGCCGAAGCGCCGCACCTCCGTCAGAGAGTGGTAGGAGAAGACCGATTTCCTTCTCGGGTCCACGATCCAGACGGCATCCACGCCCGCGGAAAGGTATTCGTCCAATTTCTCCATGACTTCGCTCCACAGGTCGTCCGGGGAGAGGATCTCCACGACCAGCTCGGGAGCGACGTCGAGATAGCTCTTCGAATCTCGCCGGGAGTAGCGCTCGTTGGAGAGGAAGAGGACGTCGGCGGCGCGGACCGTGTCGGGATGGCGCCGGACGTAGATGCCGACCTCTCCTCCCATCACCCGCCCCTTCCCTGTCTGTCGCGCATACGCGTTGAGCGCCGCGCTCACGTCCGTCTCGATCTCTCCATGGATATAGCTCGTCGGCGGCATCGGGACGATTCTCCCCTCCACAAGCTCGCAAGGTCCCAGATCCGGTATCCGAGAAAGCTCTTCTCCGGTGATGAGCGGGTCCTGTCTGTGCTGCGCCAAGGTCATCAGGTGCTCCTCGCCGGCAGTATACGACGAGCCCGGTTGGAAAACTGGCACGAGCTTGACGGCGCAAGAAAGGCGTAAGGACATGGTAGAATCCTCAGCGATGGAAGAAACGATACACGCCCCCCGGGGGCGCGGCGCAGCGGTCAATCCGACGAACCGGTTCGAGACGATGGCGGTCGAGATGGAGGTGCCGGGGCCGGACCGGGTTCCCACCCAGCTTCTGCGCGACGGCTCGCGGTCGATCATCACGTACAACGACAGCCCGGATGTCGGCTTCGACGCCTCGATCAATCCGTATCGCGGCTGCGAGCACGGCTGTATCTATTGCTATGCGCGGCCGACGCACGAGTATCTGGGCTTCTCGGCGGGGCTCGACTTCGAGAGCCGCATCCTGGTCAAGGAGGATGCTCCGGAGCTGCTGCGGCGGGAGCTCGGCGCGAAGAAGTGGCAGCCGCAGACGCTGGCGATGTGCGGCGTCACGGATGCCTATCAGCCGGTCGAGCGGAAGCTGGAGATCACCCGCCGCTGCCTCGGAGTGCTGGCCGAATTCCGCAATCCGGTGGCGGTGATCACCAAGAACGCGCTGGTGACGCGGGACATCGACCACCTGGCGGCGCTCGCCGAGCACGGCGCCGCGGCGGTGTTCCTCTCCATCACCACGCTCGACGCCGAGCTGGCGCGCAAGATGGAGCCGCGGGCCTCCCATCCCCGCGACCGCCTGGAGGCGGTGCGGCAGCTCAGCGCCGCGGGCATCCCGACCGGCGTGATGATGGCGCCCATCGTCCCCGCGATCACCGACCACGAGATCCCCAAGGTTCTGGAGGCCGCGGCGGAGGCGGGCGCGCGCACGGCGGGCTATGTGCTCATGCGCCTGCCGGGAGCGGTGGCCGGCCTCTTCGAAGGCTGGCTCGCCGAGCATTTCCCGGACCGCAAGGAGAAGGTGCTGCACCGCATCCAGGAGCTGCGCGGCGGGAAGCTGAACGATCCCCGCTTCGGAAGCCGGATGCGCGGCGAAGGGGTCTACGCCGATCAGATCCGCGCGACCTTCCAGACCTTCCGCCGCAAGCACGGCCTCGATCAGGCGTTCCCGTCGCTCTCGACAGCCGCCTTCCGGCGGCCCGGAGAGCAGATGTCGTTGTTCGGGCGTTAGATCGCTTCGATCACCGGGCCGAGGAGATCGGAGACGGGGAAGACGACGTCCGGGAACGCCTCGGGAGAGATCTCCTCTCCCCGGCGGAGGCGCCGGACCACACGGTAGCCGCCCGGCCCGGGCTGCCGGTAGACCTCGAGAGCTCCACCGGCGAGGTCGAGAATCCAGTACTCCCGGATGCCTTCCTGGGCATAGAGAGGCGCCTTGACTCCGCGATCGTAGCCCACGGACGAGTCGGCGATCTCGACAAGAAGGAGGACGTCCCGGGCCGTCGGTGCCGCGGATGCGTAGTAGTCCTCCCGACGGAGGAGCACGGCGACGTCCGGCTGCGGCTCGGACCAGTCGCCGAGGCGGACCGGGTTCTGCGTATCCACGAGGACGTCGCGCCCGAAGGAAACATTGAAGCGAGCGTTCAGCCGTCTCACTCCCGCGGCGTGCCGGTTCCCGATCGGGTTCATTTCGACGATCTCCCCTTCGATGAGCTCAACCCGGTCGTCCTCCGCGAACAGCCCATCCGCCGCCATCCGGTGGTATTCATCGATCGAGATCAGTCGTTTGGGATTCTGGATCGCCATCGGGTCCTCCGTCCTCTCCAAGGATAACGCAGATCGCGGAAGGGGGCAATTCAGAGGAGCCGTGATAGAACCTGCTGCGATGCGGGCTCTCCCCTGGATTCGCGCTGCCCTGGGGCTCGGCGCGCTGGCCGTCTTCCTCGCCGCCGCGATGCCGGTGAGCCTGCACAGCGCCGGGAGCCTCACCGGCCAGGCGCGGGAGCGCGGGCGGCTCGACGCTGTCGATGCGCGTAGCGCCGTCTTCGGCGAGCCCTACGTCAAAGGCGTCGAGGCGATCCGCCGGCTCATTCCGGAGGACGGAGACTATTTCCTGGCCACCACGGCTCCGCAGGACGAGGCTCCCATGTGGTGGGTGCGCTATGAGCTGGCGCCGCGCCGGGCGATCTTTCTCGGCGCCCTCGACCCCTTGAAGAGGCGGCAGCTCCGGCTTCTCCAGAGCCGGCCGGTGGAGTGGGTCGTGATCTCCCACGACGCGGCAACGCCTCCCGGCGTCCTGCCGCGGCAGGAGCTGGTGGATCGCCTGGAGAGGCGCCCGGTCCGGCGGCTCGGGTCATGAGACATACGGCGGCCGGTCTCCTCACCATCGTTCTCTTCTGCGCCACCGGTTGGGCCTTGACGGTTCTGGTGCCCGGGCTGCGCAGGCTCCCCGGAGCGCAGCGGCTCGGCTACGCCTATCTCCTCGGCGTCGCCTGGATCTGCATCGGCCTGTATGGGCTGTCGCATGGATGGGGCGCCCGCTTGCGGCTCCCCACGATTCTCGCCGTGGCGGCGGTGCCGCTCTGCGCGGCCCTGGGAGCCCGGCTCACCGGCCTCCTGCCGCGGCGGCCGGCGCGCCGCGGCAGCCTGCTGCGGCGTGTCCGGGCGAGCCCATTCGGAATCGGCCTCCCCTGGGGGCTCGCCATGGCTTTCGCCGCGATCGTGTCCGGCGCTCTGCTGGCCGACGCTGTCGGCACACCGGCCACAGACTGGGACGGCCGCATGACCTGGGGGATGCAGGCGCGCTGGCCTTGATGAAGCCGAGGAAGCCAACTTGGCGCCATCGGTCCTCCTCCTCTATGCTCTCCATGCTTCTCACAGACTCGACAACGACACCACCATGAAAAAGATCCTCAAGATCTCGGCCCTGGCGCTCCTCCTCCTGCTCGCGGTCCTGATCGTCCGCGCCTTCCTCCTCCCCTCCCGCCAACTGCACGCGGGCGCCAAGCCGGACGTCCAAAACGTTCAGAACGTCCAGAACGTCCAGGTCGACGCGAATGCCGCCGCGGCGCGTCTCGCCGGAGCGCTGCGCTTCCAGACGATTTCCCGGGAAGGCACCGGGCCGGTCGACCCCGCGGCGTTCCTCGCCCTCCATCGCTACCTGGAGGAGAGCTTCCCGCGCGCCCATGCCGCGCTCACCCGTGAGGTCGTCGCCGGCTACAGCCTGCTGTATACCTGGCGGGGAAAGAATCCCTCCCTGCCGCCCGTGCTCCTCCTCTCCCATCAGGACGTCGTGCCGGTCGAGGCGGGCACCGAGCGCTCGTGGACCCAGCCGCCGTTCGAGGGGCGGATCGCCGGCGGCTTCATCTGGGGCCGCGGCTCGCTCGACGACAAGGTGGGAGTGCTCGCGCTCCTCGAATCCGTGGAGCTGCTCGCGGCACAGGGTTTCCAGCCCGAGCGCACGATCTACCTGGCGTTCGGCCACGACGAGGAGGTGGGCGGCCTGCAGGGAGCGCGCGGCCTGGCGGCCCTGCTGGAGCAGCGCGGCGTCCGGCCGCTCTTCGTGCTCGACGAAGGTGGGGCCATCATCACCGGGATGGTGCCGGGGATCGACCAGCCCATCGCTCTGGTGGGCACGGCCGAGAAGGGCTATGTGAACGTGGAGCTGACGGCGCGGAGCCGCGGCGGGCACTCCTCCATGCCGCCGCCGCACACCGCCATCGGCGAGGTGGCCGCGGCGGTCCACGCCCTCGAAGAGCACCCGATGCCGTCGCGCATTGCCGGCGCCACCCGGGACTCCTACGAGACTCTCGCGCCGGAGATGCCGTTCGTGACGCGCGTGGTCCTCTCGAACCTCTGGCTCTTCGGACCGCTGATCGAGCTCCAGGCCGCGTCCGATCCAGCCGCCAACGCGCGCCTGCGCACCACGACCGCCGCGACGATCATCTCCGGCGGCGTCAAGGAGAACGTCCTGCCGCTCGGCGCGCGGGCGGTGGTGAACTTCCGCATCCTGCCGGGTGACAGCGTGGCGAGCGTCCTCGAGCACGTACGAAAGACCGTCGGCCCCGGCGTCAAGGTGGCCCTGGAGGGGCTCCAGGCCACCGAGCCCTCCCCCACTTCCGACACCGGCGCGCCGGAATTCCGCCTGCTCCAGAGCACGGTCGCGGAGGTCTTCCCGGGCACCCTGGTCGCTCCCAATCTGCTGTCCGGCGGGACCGATTCGAAGCACTACCAGCGGCTGACCCGGAACGTCTACCGGTTTCTGGCGATCGCAGTCGGGAAAGAGGATCTCGAACGCATCCACGGCACGAACGAGCGGGTGGGGATCGATGCGTACGCCGGAGCGGTGCGCTTTTTCGTCCGCCTGCTGCTCAAAACTTGAACAGGGCGTCGAAAGCGGAGCGCGCGTCGCCGGGCTTGCCGCCGCCGTCGCGCCCCCCATCCCGATTGAACTCCTGCACCGTCTTCGGCTCGAAGAGCGGGCAGTCGTTGCGCGTGCTCTTCTTGAGGATGTGCGCCGGGATGGTCTCGAGCTTCCGGCACTCCCAGCGCGCCGAGGTGTCGAAGTGGATACAGTTCGAGCAGGTGTGGAGATCGGCGCCGCACTTCTTGCAGACCGTGTCCGCCTCGATGGGATCGGCGATCGCCCGCTTCTCGCCGCACTTGTTGCAGCGGAACACCGTGTCGGAGGGAGAGCCGAGGCCGCGCCCGCGCGGTCCCTCCTTTTTCTCCCGCGGCGGCTGCGGCCCGCCGGATCGCGGCTCGGAGGAGCGCTCCGAGTCTTTGTAACCACGCTGGCGGTACTTGGGGCCGTCGGACATGCGAAGAGCATAGCGCAAGATTGGGGCCGGCCACGGCGGACGAACGCTTGTGGGACAAGAGCGAAGGCAACTGGAACACGAAGGAACGCTAGAGAGATAAGAACGAAGCCTATAGGGACACAAACGAACGCTTGAGAGACACGAACGAAGCTTCCCGGAGCGAGCGGGAACGTTCCCACTCGCTCAACGAAGCTTCGTATTCGGTCCGGGAACGTTCAGCGCGCGGTTGCGAACGTTCCCGGCCGCGCAACGAACCTTCCCGGAGCGCCGCGGAAGGTTCGTTCGTGTTGCTGAAGCGTTCGTTCGCGTTGCTAAACGCTTCGTAGTGTTCCTACGACGAGAGCTTGTGTTGCAGATGGTGGAGGTCATCTACGCCAAGTCTGCTAATTCTACTTTGTCAGATCTGCCCCCATCTTCAGCGCTTGGCCGGGCTCGCAAGAGCAAGGGCTCGTGGTCATCCCATCCCCAGGGTTGAAACCCTGGGCTGGCCGCCCTTGTCCCTGCGGGACAGACTGACAGGTTTCTCTTCAGTCGAGGAGGTCTTCCTCGTTGAATTCGACTCGATGCTTGCGGAGGAGTGCCACCAGCTCCTCGCGGGAGGTGCGGTGTGCGTGGTGCTGTTCCTGCGTCTGAATGTACTTGCGGACCGTGGCGATCTGCGACTCGCTCACCGAAAAGGCCGCGTAGCCCTCCTGCCAGTCAAAGTGATACCCGAGGTCGGGCAGTCCGTTTATCCAGTGCGATGACCTCCCCTTGATCAGCTTCAGCATCTCCGACACGGACACACTCGCCCGGAATCGAGCCAGCAGATGGACGGACCCAATTAACTCGGGAGGATATCAGCGTCAGGAGCCGTCCCGTAGGGACAAGGGTGGCCAGCCCAGGATTTCAATCCTGGGTGGGGGTTGACGCTGCCGAGCACCATCTCCGAGAGCTCTACACAGTCAGCAGCCACTTCGTCACACAGACCATCGTAGACTTGGCGATCGAGCGGCTGAGGAGCTGACGGATGCCACAGCCCCGATGAGCCGCCCCGCGCCGCCGGTCGTCTTCCTGGCCTTCGCCAACGACCGGGCCGACCTCGCCGTGGGGATCGACGCTGCGGGGCATGGCGAACGCCGGCTGCCGGACCTTGAGGAGCGCCTCGCGGAGCCCTGGGAGAAGGTTGAGCCCCTCTTCTTCTCGCTGGTCACGGAGACCATGAACGAGGTGCCGGCCGTCCTGGACGCCCTGGAGGCCACCGACCTCGCCGCTCCGGACCGGTTCGCTTTCTTCGGCATCTCCATGGGGGCCTACATCACCTACGGCGCCCTCCCTGCCGAGCGCCGCCTCCGGGCCGCCGTCGCGCTCGTGGGCTCGCCGGAATGGCCCCACCCTGCCAGCCCGCATCATCGGGAGGACCGCTTCTTCCCCACCGCCCTCCTCTCCATCACCGGCGAGAAAGACGTCAACGTTCCGCCCGCCGGCGCACGCGCCTTCCACCGCACCCTCGAGCCCTACTACAGCTCAGCCCCGGAACGCCTGCGCTATCTGGAGATCCCCGGTGCTCCCCATATGATGAGCGAGGAGGATTGGGGGATTGCCATGGGGGAGGCGGTCGGGTGGATCAGCTGCTTTCTTTCAGCGGAGCGGCAGGTCGACAGCGGCCGGCCCTCCGGCTCTTCACAGGCCGGAGGGCCGGGAGATCGCTCAGGCTAAGCGCAGATCTGCGTGCATGACGCCCAGCCGTTATTGTAATCCGCGGGATTGTCGCAGCAGGTGCTCCCCGGCACAGCCTGGCCACTGCAACAGTCTGTGTTGTAGAGAGTGTCGTCGATGCCACCCGGGGGAATGCAGTCGCCGCCTTGGGCCTGCGCCGCGAACGCGCTCCGGGCCGGGCTGATCGAGAGGGCCAGGGCCAGGCAGACGAGGCACATCGCCAGCTTCACCATCCGGAATCCTTGCTTTTTCATGACGCTCGTTCTCCTTCGGAAGCGGCCCCGAGATCATCACGAGACCGTGACAGCACAGAGCTGCCTCTGCCTTCCCAGAGAACTAACGGGCGGGTTTCGCGGATTGGCGGAGCAGCCAGATGTCGCCCTGCTCGGTGTTGCGCGCCAGGTAGAGGACGCGGTCGTCCGGGCTCACACCGAGGTCGTTGTGCGCGGAGCCGGGGGGAATGGCCAGCACCTGTCGCGCGGTCCGGGTCTGGGTGTCGAGGAGGAAGAGCGTTTCGCTGTCCCAGTAGAGAAGGTGCCGGCTGTCGGAGAGCCAGGTGGCTCCTTCGCCGCGCTCGCTGAGCCGCAGGTAGGTCCGGTCCGCCGGCGCATAGAGGACGATTCCGGGCAGTTGCCGCCCGTCCGGCTGGTGCAGATTCCCGGCCAGCCGGCGGCCGTCCGCCGACCAGGAAGAGGCCGAGAAACCCTTCCCTTCGCCGGCGGGCGGGAGGAGCAGAGGCTGCCGTTCCGCCAAAGGCCGGGTGAGATCGATCAGCGCCTCGTTCTCGCCGAGGTCGCAGGCGAGCTGGCGGCCGTCCGGGGACCAGATCGGATGAAACGCCTGCCGGCCGGGCAGGACCATCGCCCGTTCGAGCTGGCTGCCATCGGCGCGGAGAGTCCAGATCTCGTAGGTGCCGCCGCGGTTCGAATAGAAGGCGATGCGCGTGCCGTCGGGCGACCAGCGCGGCTGGCGGTCCTTGAAAGCGTCCTGGGTGAGCCGGCGCAGGCCCGTGCCGTCGGGATGGATGACGAAGAGGTCCTCCTGCGGCACGGAGGTCTGATAGACCAGCCAGCGGCCATCGCGGGAAGCGTCGAAGGTGGCGATCAGGTCGGACGTCTCGGCGATGGTCACGGCCGGCCCCGTGGTGGTGCCCGTCGCGGCGCCGAAGGTGAGCTTCTCGAGCACCGTCCGGGTCTCATCGCCGGTATAGGCGATGTGCCGGCCGTCGCGCGAGAGGCTGAGCAGCATGCTCGCCTGGCCCGAGGTGGTGACCGGCTCGGGCTCTCCCAGCACCCGCCCGGAGCGCTCGTCGATCGGCAGGCGCCAGAGGTTGGTGATGCCGCTCCGGTCGCTCGCGAAGTAGAGGGATCGCCCGTCCGGAGACCAGACCGGATTCCAGTCGACGCTCCGGCCGGCGGTGACCTGGACCGCCTCTCCGCCGCTCGCGGGAACCGTCCGGATCACCCGCTGGCCGGAGGGTGAGAGCCCCCAGTACGCGATCCGCAAGCCGTGCGGCGACCAGGCCGGCTGCACGGCGTCGCCTGGATGCACCAGCCGCCGCTTCCCGGTGGCCAGGTCGATCCGGAAGATCTCGCTCGCGTGCCTCCGGATCTGCGGATTTTCGATCCCTTCCGTGGCGACGAGGATCTCCCGGCCGTCCGGCGACCAGGCCGGGTTGAAGCCGAAATCGGTGACGCGGCGCACCGACTCCCCCATCAGACCCATGACGAAGATGCCGCCGCCCTCGCGTTCCGAACGGAAGGCGATCTGGCGGCCGTCCGGGGAGATGGCGGGCTGGGAATCGCCTGCCGTGGAATCCGGGAGGAGGTCGAGAGCCGTGCCGCCGCCGACCTGCTGCAAGAAGAGCCGGCTGCGCTCGCCGACCTTCCGGGCGTAGACGAAGAAGTTGCCGTCCGGGGAGAGGCTGGGAAACCATTCCTTTCCGGGCAGATCGGTCAGCCGGGTGAGCGTGGCCTGCCGTGGATCCGGCACGGCCGGATCGGGCCGGCGGACACCGCGGAGGAACCAGGAACCGGCGGCGACGGCGAGCGCCGCCACCAAGACGGCCATCAAAACAGGAACCCAGGCCGGGGGCCGCCGGGCAGAGCCCGGGACGCGCTCCAGCGCGGAGAGGTCGTCCAGCAGCGCCGCCGCGTCCGCATAGCGGTCCGCCGGCTTCTCCGCCAGCATGCGAGAGAGGACGCCGTCCAGCCCGGGCGGCGCGTCCCGCGGCAGCATCTCGCGCAGGACGGCGCCCAGGGACCAGACGTCGCAACGCGCGTCGACCTCGCCGGCCCGTTCCTGCTCGGGCGCCATGTAGCCGGGAGTGCCAAGCCGAGGAACGGAGGGGCCCTCGCCGGGCAGCCGGGCGATGCCGAAGTCGAGGATCTTGACGATGCCGTCGCCGGTGATCATCAGGTTGGCCGGCTTGATGTCGCGGTGGACGATGCCGTGGCGATGCGCCTTGGCCAGGCCGCGAGCCGCTTGCACGGCGATGCGCAGAGCCTCCGCGACCGGCAGCGGGCCGCGTTCGAGCCGCTGCTTCAGGGTCTCCCCGTCGTAACAGGGCATCACCAGATAGAGCTGCCCTTCGGCCGTCTCCCCGATCTCGTGGACCGTGCAGAGATTGGGGTGATCGAGAGCCGAAGCCGCCCGCGCCTCGTTCAGGAAGCGCGCCTTGGCCTGCGGGTTGGGCGTCAACGCCGGAGGGAGGAACTTGAGCGCGACCGTGCGGCCCAGAAGAGTGTCTTCCGCTCGATAGACGACGCCCATGCCGCCGGTTCCGACCAGGCCGACGATCTGGAATCGCGGCACCGCCGGACCGGCCAGGCTCTCTTCGCTTTCCGTTCGCTCCTCGCTCTCGTCACTCATCGCCTCTTCCAAGGGGACTGTCCTGCCGGAGCCTTGTCCTCTCTTCGTCTTGCCAATACACTACCGATCGCTCGAATCAAAAATCCAGCCGTCAAGCCCACTCTGTGTGAGGAGATCGCGAGATGAAGAAGAACACGGTCAGGAAGCTCCAGCTTTCCCGAGAGACCCTGCAAGCCCTCACGCTTCCCGACATCCGGAAAGCCGTGGGAGGCGCCGAGACCCAGCCCTCCTGCCAATCTCAGTGTCTACCCTGTTGGATCGACATATGGCTCTGAGCCGCCGCCGAAAGGTCTCGCCGCCAATTTTCCGACCTCGCCCGTTAGCTTAGTATAGGGCGGGCACGCCCTGACGGCTCGCACGGGAGACAGACGGGATGCTCAAGAAGAGGCCTTCCACCCACTTCGTGACCGCGCACTCTTGCGCGCAGCGCTGGCCGCGCCGGACCAGCCTGCCGTCCGTCTTCACGGCGTTCGTCCGCGGCCTGCAGGGCGAACGGACGCCGGACGCGGACCTCTTCCACGACACCTGGCACGGCTTGCGGGCCGCCCTGGCCGGCGAGATCAAGAAGCGCGGGCTGTGGCAGAGCCCGCCCTCTTACCTGGGAGCCTGCGGCTGGGAGAGCTGGGGCGCCGAGACGCCGCAGGGCTCGGGCGCCCGCGAACAGGGCGCGTTGGGTGAGCTGGTCGCCGATTGCTATGCCTTCATCTTCGTCGACCGCCTGCAGAGCCTCAAGCGGCAGCTCGAGGAGAAATCCGACATCGAGGGCCTCGTCCTCCTCAACATCCGGCACTTCCTGCACGAGCGCCAGAGGGAGCACGACCCGCTCGGCTTCCGGATCTTCGAGCTGTTGCAGACCGCGGTCGAAGAGGCCGTCGCCTCCGGAGCGCTCCACGTGCTCGCCGGCGACAAGAGGATCCGCAACGACACCCGCCTGGGCTTCGACCCCGCCGCCGAGCTGCCGCTCTCCCCGCCCGACCTGGAGCCGGTCGTCCTGCGCTGGAACGACGAGCTGATGCCGGCTCTCCTGACGGCGAACAACCGGCAGCAAGGCGCCGTCGTCCAGCAGCTCCGGGACCGCCTCCTGGATCTGCCCCGCTGCGGCGTCGAGGCCTTCCGGTTCAAAGACCTCCTGGACCCGCTGAAGAGAGACGCGCGCGGGCGCTGGGCGGCGCTCCTGGCCGACGAGAAGGACGGCTCCATCACCCTTTCCCCGCAAGCCCCGGCGCCTGGGCGGCCCGGAAGCGCCGTCGAGTCCCGGCAGAGCTTCGAGCATCTGACCCGCTGCGTCTCGACCTCCATCGACCGCATGGAGGCGGATGCACGCACCCGGTCCCAGCTCACGACGCTCTGGCGGTACCTGCGGCGGCAGTCCGAAGAACGTCTCCCCTCCTACCGCCGGCTCGGCCAGCTCCTGAGCATCCCGCGGGAACGCCTGCCGGTGCTCTTCGCCCTGTTGCGCCACCTCGTGCCGCGCCCGCGGTGATCACGCCAGCGCTCGCGGAGGTCACTGTGCCGTCAGAGCGGCGGCCTCCGCCGGAGAGGTGCCCACCCGCACGTCGGACTCGATCTTGCCGTAGTCCAGCTTGAGAATGCGGTCGGCGACGTGGAAGTAGTGGTCGTCGTGGCTGATGACGATCACCGTCTTGCCGCGCTCCTTGAGCTCGGGGAGGAGGGCGAGGTAGAAGACCTCCTTGAACACCGGGTCCTGGTCCGCCGCCCACTCGTCGAAGAGATAGATCGGCCGGTCCTCCAGGTAGGCGGTCATCAGCGCCAGGCGCTTGCGCTGGCCCTGGGAGAGATCGACCGTCGAGAGGACGCCGTCGCGCACCTGGACTTTCTGCTCCAGGCGGAGCTGGCGCAGGTAGCGGCGCGCCTCTTCGTCGAGCGCCGCGGCGTCGAGCCCGAGGAGCTTCTCGAAGACGAAGAAGTCGGAGAACACCACTGCGAAGTGCTCGCGGTACTCCTCGCGGTTGCCGTCGTCGACCTTCCCGGAAGCGAAATGGATCTCTCCGCCCTCCGGCGCGTAGAGACCGACCAGGAGCTTGGCGAGCGTCGTCTTGCCGCTGCCGTTGCCGCCCACCAGGAAGACCAGCTCGCCCGGCCGGAGCGTGAGATCGATCGGCCCCAGGAGGAAGCTCTCCTCCTCGTTCTCCCGGCGGTAGGTGTGGGTGACGCCGCGCATCTCGAGAAGGCCCCAGTCCGGCAGAGCCCCGCCGCCGTTTTCCTGGGCCGCCTTCTCGCGGTTCTCCGCCTCCAGCGAGAAGCCGAGCTGCTCCACGTTGCGGGCCGCGATCGCGGCCCGCCCGAGCTGCGGCAGCGTGTTCATCAGGACCTCGAGAGGTCCCATGAGCTGGAAGAGGATGATGGTGAAGCCGAGGAGGGTCCGCGGCTCGATGGGCTGGAAGCGCGGCAGGACGAACACCATCAGCCCGAGGACCACGAAAACCAGTGCATGCCCCCAGCTCGCCGCGCCGGCGAAGACGATGCTGCCCTTCCGGTTCTCCCGCAGGAAGTCGCTCGCCGAGCTCTCCACCGCGCCGACGAAAGCCTGCCGCCGCCGCCGGTGCATCTTCAATTCCTTCGTCCCCTCGGTGAGGGAGCGGATATGGGCGACCACGTCGTTGTAGAGGTCGCGGGAGGCCAGCATGTGGTGGAAGGCGCGCAGCACCGGCAGTTGGTAGGTGATCACCCCGAGGACGATGAATCCGGAGACCTCCAGGAGCATCAGCGGCGAGAGCCAGCCGAGGTAGACCAGGCAACTGACCAGGATCGACGTGTGCATCAACAGCAGGGGGATCGCGCTCATCGAGTCGACGATGACGTTGGTGTCATTGGTGAGCGCGGCGAGGAGCTTGGGAGCGCCGACCTGCTCCAGATGGCGCAACGGAGCGCCCAGGATCGCCCGCGTCAGGCGCATGCGCAGGATCAGCAGGCTTTTCTGGGTCAGGCTGATGAGCAGCCACTGCGAGAGGAACCGGAAGACCGGCAAGGCCAGGCACGCGCCCGCGAACGCCCAGGGCAGGACCGCGGCGTAGGAGCCCGGGCGGGTGAGGCTCTGGGTGATCAAGGCCATCATCGCCGTGTTGGCGAGGCCGCTCACCGTGCCGGCGGCGGCGATCAGGATCACCGCCAGCCGCGAATAGGGGATGTCCTTGGACACCCGCAGGAGGAAGCTCATCAGTCGGAACAGGTCGCGCATGCAGGGATTGTAACCGGCTCAGGCCAGAAGGAGGAGAGCCACCCCGGCGCCCATGAGCGCGACCGCGGCGAGCTTGCGTCCGGTGATGGGCTCGGCGAACATCACCCGGCCGAGGATCACGGCGAGAACGTTGCCGATGCCGCGCTTCAGGGTCTCCACCAGGCTCACCCACATGACCTGGATGGCGAGGAGCTGCAATCCCAGGGCGGCGACGCTGACGACGAGCGCGGCGGCGAACGCGCCGCGCACGTGCCGCACCGCCGCGAGCTCGCGCAGCCGCCCCTGCGCGGCCAGCCCGATCAGCATGGCGGCCGCCACGCCGGCATTGAGCACCAGGCCATGGAACGGCCCGCTCGCCCGTGCCACCGCCATCTTGTCGAGGGGGATCGTCAGCGACCACAGCAGCGCCACCGCGACCATCCACAGCGCCCCCGGATCGCGCCGCCACGAGCGGAACGCCCCCGCCGGCGAGATCCGCTCCCCCGCCGGCAGATTGAGCCCGAAAGCGCCCAGCACCACCAGCAGGATGCCCATCCCCTGGACCAGCGACGGCCGCTCACCGAGAAGAGGGATCGCCAGGAGCGCCGTGAACGCCGGAGTCAGAGACAGCAGCGGGATGGTGACGCTCAAAGCCGCCTTGCGCAGCGCCATGATGTACGCCAGGTTCGCCACCACGTTGAGGACGACCGACGCCAGCGCCGGCAGGGCATACCCCGGCCGGATTGACGGCCATCCCTCCAACGCCGTCCACACCCCGAACAGCGGCACCGACGCCAGCGTCAACAGGCACAGCAGCGCCATCGGCGCCATGCGGTCCGCCAGCAGCTTGCGCAACGCATCGAATCCCCCCCAGGCGAAGCTGGAGAGAACGACGAGCAGCAAGGCGCCGAGGGAGGTGGACATGAGAGGGCGGCGGGATCATAGCAGAGGGGCGCCACGCGCCACGTGAACACCTTGATGCCGCGATGCCGCGCGTCAGCGGAGGCGCCTATTTCGCTCGATGCTTCGCGAGCTCGCGGCGGAGACGTGCGATCTCCTCTTCCGCGGCCTCCGCCCGCTCTTCAGCAGCTCGCCGCGCCGCTTCGGCTGCCTGGCGCGCCACGGTCTCCTCATCCGCCCGCCGTTCGGCGACTCGGCGCGCCGCTTCGGCGGCTCGGCGCGCCACCGCCTCTTCCTCTGTTCGAGGCAGCGGCTTCCCCGTCGCCAGGTCGACGAGCCGAAGTCTCTGGCCGTCTTCTACCTGAAGCCGAAGACCTGTCACGCGGCTGCTCAGCGAGCCGTCCCCCTCCAGCTCGATCGGCCAGTAGCGTTCTCCGGCCAGCCGGAACCCTTGGAGCTGGGGCGACAAGTATTCGTCCATAGGGTCAAAGAGGAAATACTCCTCGACACCGAGGCGGGCGTACTTCTCCTTCTTCTCGACCGTATCCTCGTAGCGCGTGCTGGCGGAAGTCACCTCGACCACCAGGACCGGCGGCTGCCGCTCCTCCCACAGCCTGTACGTCCGCCGCGGACCTTGGGGAACACCCTTCACCAGGAAGACGTCCGGACAGACGACCGCCGAGCGGTCGCCGCGGGCCGTGTAGACGAACAGGTTGCCCGCTACATAGACATCAGGGGTGTCGAGGTACCGCTGCCGGAGGGCGTACACGAGATCCACGATCTCGTCGCGGTGGCGGTCGGTCTCTCCCAAAGGGCTTCCGTCGGATTCCGGGTAGTCGATATCGTGCTGGAGTGGAAGTGCGGCCATAGGATATCTACCTTCGTGTCCAAACACCACACACCGGGGAGAGACGGTCACGGAGCGCGGCTTTCGATGACGAGTCTAGCATGGCTGCCTTAGCCTTGAGACTCTGGCGTGTCCGGAGTTTCTCCTCCCGGCGGAGAGCAGAGCGCCGCAAGATTGTTCCGCACGATTTTCGTATTCGGATGATCCTGTCCAAGGCGAACCTCGAAGATCGCCAACGCCCGCTCGTAGTACGGACGGGCTCCCGCTAGATCTCCCTGGCTTTGAAGAAGGGCACCGAGGTTGTTCAGGCTTTGGGCGGTGTCCGGGTGCTCCAGCCTCAGGACCTTGTCCCGAATCGCCAATGCCCGCTCGTAGCACGGACGGGCTCCCGCAAGATTTCCCTGACTTTGAAGAAGGACACCGAGGTTGTTCAGGCTGAGGGCGGTGTCCGGGTGCTCCGGCCCCAGAACCTTCTCCTTGATCGCCAATGCCCGCTCGAAGTACGGACGGGCTCCCGCAAAATCTCCCTGGTTTCGAAGAAGGGCACCGAGGTTGTTCAGGCTTTGGGCGGTGTCCGGGTGCTCCAGCCTCAGGACCTTCTCCCGAATCGCCAACGCCCGCTCGTAGTACGGCCGAGCTCCCGCAAGATCTCCCTGGCTTCGAAGAAGAAAACCGAGGTTGTTCAGGCTGAGTGCGGTGTCCGGGTGCTCCGGACCCAGGGCCTTCTCCCAGATCGCCAACGCCCGCTCCGAATACAGTCGAGCGCCTGCAAAATCGCCGATCATGCCCAGGTAATAATCCAACTCGCTACAGAGCTCAGCGGCCCTTGTATCCTCTCGATCCTTGGCTCTGTCCGTGACGGCTCGCAGGTGAGGCTGCCACCGGAGCAGCGCTGCCGGCAAGCCAGCTTTGTTCAGGCGGCTGACCTCTACAAACACAGTCTCCTCGACCGCATCTCTCGCCTCATCTCCAGCTCCCAATTCACGCGCGAGCTCCCCGACGAGGCGGTGCAGGATCAAAGCGCCTCCTTCTCCTTGTTCCAAGAGCCCGAGAGCCACCAATCGACTCAAAGCGTCTTCAGCCTTGTAACGCGCCTCATCGCCCTCCAAGGGCACCGTCTTCAGGAGAAACTCTCGGGGGATCGATTCTCCAGGCGCGAAGTAGGCGGCCCGGGCCAGGAGTGAACGGGCCAGCTCGTCGGTGGCGTCCCCCGGCTCCAACTGCTCGACGCTCAACGCAAAGGTGCGCCCCACATGGATCTCGTGCTTCGTGGGCGACATCCCGGAAAACTTCCCTTGGAGGGATGGATGGTCGAGGAGATTGCCTTGCCGTAAGGAAGCCAGGTATGCGCCAGGCTGACCGAAGGAGGCCTGGGCATAGCGCTCGAGAGAGCTCCCCGCCAGATGGAGAGCCAAAGGTAGATCCCCGAGCTCCGCAGCAATCTCCATGAGCACTGGATCAGTCGCCGGAACGTCCTGCCGGAACCGCCGCAACAGCTCGATGCTCGCCGCACGCGGCAGTGTCGTGATCGGAACAGCCCGGACGCCCAAAGCTCGGTCCCAGCGAGGCCGCCGGCTCGTCACGAGCACCCGAGCGCCTCCGAACCGAGGGCGCCAACGATCCAGGAGAGACTCGTCCTCACAGTTGTCGAAGACGAGCAGCCGCGCCACAGGCCTCTGCCATTCCTCCTCCACCAGCCGAACCTGCTGGTCCAGCGGCAAGCTCTCGTAGGAGGGATGGAGATCGAGGCTGCGGCCACAAGCGGCCACTTCAGCCGGGACCGCCGCAGGCTCGGCGAAGCTCATCCAGAAGACGCCGCCTTCGAAGTAACGGCCGTAGCGGTGGACGAATTCGGAGGCGAGCTGGGTCTTGCCGATCCCTCCGAGGCCGGTGACGCCGGCGATCTCCACCTGTCCGATCGCCGAGGTCTGATGGGCCTTGAGCTGGCGGGCCAGAGTCCGCAGATCATCCTCTCGGCCGACGAAGAGCGGATTGACCGCGAACGGCATGCGCGAGCCTTCGGGGAGCGGTCCCGGCTCGGGGATCTTCTCCTCGGGGAGCGAGCCGACATCGAGCGGCAGACGCGGGATGGTGTGCGCCGGGTACGACGGCTCGGCCGGCGGCTTCGCCCGCTCTCCCTGGGCGCCGGCCAGGAGGGCGCTGCGAGCGGTCCCGACATCCAGTCCGACAAGATCTATATAGATGATGCCTGCGAGGAGGCCTGTCGGCTCGACCTCCAGGATCCGGACAGGAAGCAGCTGCTTCTTCTGGGCGAGAGCCGTGGCCCATTCCATCGTCCCGAAGTGGGAGCTCAGGTAGGCGGGTGAGAGGACGACGACGGTGCGCTCGCACTTCTGCGCCGCCTCGTGCATCTCGACCACGAAGCTCGCGCCTGGGAGAAAGTCCCAGGCCTGGAGGGTGACCGAGTAGTCCGCCTTCTCCAACACCCACCCGATCCACTCGGCCCAGGTCTGGTCGGCGCCGGTGTAACTGATGAAGAAGTCGGTCATGGCGAGAGTGTTTCGGGCTGGCGCAATCATAGCGCCGGTCCGTCCACCGGCAGTCCTGGGCAAAGCCAGCGCAGTCGGCCACTCGTCGACCCGGCTCGCCAGACCAATGATTTCCGCCGAGATCTCACTCATCTCTGGAGCGACTCCACGCAGCGAACCCGAGACCCCACTCACCTCTGAAGCGACTCCACTGCGCGAGCTCGCGATTCCGGACCCCGGGGTCTCGACTGCAGTCAGTGAAGTCGAGACCGCGGTCACCGCGGTCTCGAATCCGGTGACTGAATTCGCCACGACAGGCCGTGGAATCGCGAGTGCGCTCCGTGAGCTCGCGGCAGAAGTGAGCGAAATCTCGAAAATGATCAGCGGAGTCGCGAAAACAGGCAGAAAAATTTCGGCAAAGTTTGACGAGCTCGCGAATTCGGTCACTGAATTCGCGGCGGACGTGACAAAAATGGCGAAGAGAGGAACGGAAATCTCCGCGGATGAGTCGGAGATCGCAGAACGGACGGCCGCGGGACAGATTGACACCCCCGCCCTCGGCACATAGGCTGTTTCCAGCCTCGCCATGGCCGAGAAACCCCCAGCGCTCGAAGGTCCCCGCTTCTGGGACCAGCTCCTCCAGCTCATCGAGGAGGGCCGTGTCATCCCCGTCGTCGGCCAGGACCTGCTCCAGGTCGAGATCGACGGCAAGAAGGTGCCGGTCTACCAATGGCTCGCCGAGCGGCTGGCGGAGTACCTGGAGGTGCCGGCGGAGGATCTCCCCGAGAGGGGGGCTCTGCATGAGGTCGCCAGCCGGTTCCTGGCGCAGGGGGGCGAGCTGGAGGAGATCTATCCCGCGCTCAAGTCGATCGCTCCGCCGCGGGAGGGCTTCGCCATCCCGGAGGCTCTGTTGCAGCTCGCGCGCATCCGGCCGTTCAAGCTCTTCGTCACCACCACGTTCGGTCCGATGCTGGAGGCGGCGCTCAACGAGGTGCGCTTCGGCGGCCAGCCGCGCACCAAGGTGTTCGCCTACTCCCCCGCCGCGGTGCAGGATCTCGACCAGCCGATCGACGCGATGGACCGGCCGGTGGTCTTCCATCTCTTCGGCCGGCTCTCGGCGGTGCCGGACTATGCGGTGACCGACGAGGACACGCTGGAGTTCGTGCACTCGCTCCAGTCCGAGAGCCGGCGGCCCAACCTGCTGCTCGACGAGCTGGCGCGCGGGCAGCTCCTGCTCATCGGCGGCAATTTTCCCGATTGGCTGGGCCGCTTCTTCCTGCGCATCGCCAAGCGCGAGCGCCTGTGGCTGGCGCGCGGCAAGACGGACATCGTGGCCGATGCGCGGCTGCGCGACGATCCGAGCTTCGTCTCCTTCCTCAAGGGCTTCAGCTCGCGTACCAAGGTCTTCCAGGGCGGCGGCGCCATCGAGTTCGTGGCCGAGCTGTCGCGGCGCTGGACGGAGCGCCACCCGGAGAGCGAGAGCACGGTGGCGGCTCCTCCCCCCGAGACGGCGGCCCCCGTCATCGGCGGCGCCCTGGAGATGCTCCCGGGCTCCATCTTCCTGAGCTACGCGAGCGAGGACCGGCCGGTGGTGGACGCGCTGCGGCAGGATCTGGAGGCGGCGGGGGTCGACGTCTGGTTCGACCGCCAGGCCCTGGAGGCGGGGGACGACTACGAGGCCAAGATCAAGCGGAACATCGAGAACGCCTCTCTCTTCATCCCCATCCTGTCGCAGGCCACGCTCACCGCGCGGCGGCGCTTCTTCCGTATCGAGTGGGACCACGCCGAGAAGATCGCCGTCCAGGTGCCGCCGTCGCAGCGCTACATCATCCCGGTCGCCATCGACGACATCGCGCCGAACGATCCCGCCATTCCGGAGCGCTTCCGCAAGACCAACTGGGTGCGCCTGGAGCGCGGCAAGCCGAATCCGGACCTCATCGCCATCCTGCGCCAGCTCTTCCGCGACTATCAGAGGACACTCGCGGCAAGCCCATGACCACGCAGCCCGGCGACACCGATGCGATCAACGCGATCGATGCCGAAAATCCCTGGCCGGGCCTCGCCTCCTTCCGCGAGGCGGACCGCGAGCTGTTCTTCGGCCGCGAGCGCGAGACGGAGGAGCTGTTCCGCCTCGTCCTGCGCGAACGGCTGACCATCCTCTTCGGTCTCTCCGGGCTCGGCAAGACGTCGCTCCTCCAGGCCGGCCTCTTCCCGCGCCTCCGCGAGGAGAACGTGCTGCCGGTGCTCATCCGCCTGGAGCATGCCGAGGGCAGCCCTTCCTGTAGCGAGCAGATCCAGGCGGCGATCACACGGTCGGCGGCGGCGGCCGGCGCCGAGATTCCCGCCGTGCGGCCGGATGAGACGGTCTGGGAGTATTTCCATCGCCAGGGCAACGACTTCTGGAGCGCGCGCAACCGGCCGCTCACTCCCTTGCTCGTCTTCGATCAGTTCGAGGAGATCTTCACCCTCGGTGGCGGCAAGCCGGCGACCGCCGAGCTCGTCGAAACGCTGGCGTCTCTCTCCGAAGGGTACCCTCCGGCGGCGGTCAAGGCGCGCATCGACGCCAATCCGGCGGCGGCGAAGGAGCTCTCCTTCGCCCGCCACTCCTACAAGCTCCTGCTGAGCCTGCGCGAGGATTTCCTCCCCGATCTCGAAGCGCTGCGCGACCGCCTCCGCGCCATCGGCAACAACCGGCTGCGGGTGCGCCGGATGACCGGCGAGAACGCGCTGCGCGTCGTCTCCCTCCCCGGCCGCGGCCTGATCGACGCCGAGGTGGCCGAGCAGGTGGTGCGCTTCGTGGCCGGCGAGGAACGCACGGACGAGCCGGCGCCGCTCGGCGAGCTGGAGATCGAGCCCGCCCTGCTCAGCATCGTCTGCCGCGAGCTCAACAACAAGCGCCGGTCGCGCGGCGAGGCGCGGATCACCGCCGATCTCCTCGAAGGCAGTCGCACCGAGATCCTCACCGATCTCTATGAGCGCAGCCTCGCCGATCTCGGGCCGGAGGTGCGCAGCTTCATCGAGGAGAAGCTGCTCACCGTCTCCGGCTTCCGCGACAACGTCGCCCTCGAAAACGCCCTGGCGACGCCGGGGGTGACCCGGGCCGAGATCGACCGCCTGACCGAGCGGCGCCTGCTGCGCATCGAGGACCGCGGCAACGGCCAGCGCCTGGAGCTCACCCACGACGTCCTCACCGGCGTCGTGCGGCGCAGCCGCGACACGCGCCGGCAGCGCGAGGAGCGGGAGCGCGCCGAGGTGGCCCGGCGCGAGGCGGAAGAGCGCGAGCGCAAAGTCCGCCGCGAGCTGCGGCGCAGCCGGCAGGGGCTCGCCGCCGTCGGCGTCCTGCTCATCTTCGTCGCCGCGCTCTCGGTGTTCGCCTACCGGGCGAAATGGACGATCAAGCAGATCCTCTCCGATTCCGACGTCGAGCGCGCCTTCAACCTGGAAGAGACCCAGCCGCAGGAGGCCCTGGCCTGCCTCGCGCACGCCCTCGACCAGGACCCGGACAATCAGGCCGCGCGCGGCCTCGCCCTCGACCTCCTTCTCAACCGTTCCTGGCTGCTTCCCGAGCGCGGCATCACGATCGCGGACGCGGTGTCGATCGGCCTCAGCCCGGACGACCGCACCGCCGCGGTGGTCGGCGTTCGCGGCGAGGTCCGGCTCTTCGATCTGGCCACCCTGCGGCCCACCGGCATCGAGCTGCGCGAGAAGACGCCGGTCGCGGAGGTGCGCTACAGCCGCGACGGCCGGCGGATCATTTCGCTCACCGAGACCAGTGGCATGGTGTGGGACGTGGCGTCCGGCCGCCCGGTGGGCGGGCCGTTCGAGGAGCTGGGCGGCGGCTTCCACTGCCTGGACCCGGGCTGTGAGCGGATCCAGGAGATCCGCGCCGGACAGGACCACTTCTTCGACGCCGTGAGCGGCGCCGAGATCGGTCCGCCGGTGCCGGCCTCGATCCCCTTCGACAGCCCGGACGGCACGCGCATCGCGCGCATCGTCAAGAACGGCGATGGCTGGGCGGTGGCGATCCAGGACGTCCTCTCCGGGCAGACGCTCGGCCCGCTGATGCCCGCCGAGGACGAAGCGCCGCTCGTCGACGCGCGGATGAGCCCGGACGGCACCCTCATCGCCGCCCGCCTGCCCACCGCGGTCCTGCTGTGGGACGGCGCGAGCCACCGGCGCCTGAGCGAGCTGCCGCACGAGGCGCAGATCAGTCAGATGAAATTCGGCTTCGGCGGCCAGATTCTCACCCACGCCGCCGACGGCTTCGCCCGCGTCTGGGACACGCGCAGCGGCGATCTGCTGGCCCGCATCGAGCTCGACGCGCCGCCGCGCACGTTCGAGCTGAGCCCGGACGGCCACACCCTGGTCACCGTGACGGAAGACCGCACCGCCCGGCTGTGGGACGTGGCGACCGGCCGGCTCCTCACCGAGCCCATGCACGACGTCGCGGTGGTCAACCTCCTCACCGGCGGTCTGACCGCGGGAAGCGGCCTCCGGCTCGCCGCCGCCTCCGAGGACGGCGACCTCCGCATCCTCCGCCCCAGCCAGGCGGCGCAGGCGATTGTCGCCGCCGCCACGCCGGGTGGTGTGTTCGACGGCGTCGCCTTCGGACCGGATGGCCTTCTCTTCGCCGTCGTGGAGAAGGGAACGCTGAGCGTGCGCGAGACGGCGACCGGCCGTCCCGTGGGCGCGCCGCTGCCGGGCCTCGAAGGCGTCCGCAGCATCCGCTTCGTCGCCGGCGGGCGGCTCGTCGCGGTGATCCGGAAAGGCGAAGCCTCGACCTGGGACTACACCGCCGGCAGGATCGCCGGCCGCGCTCCCCTGGCGGGCTGGCCGGCGCTCGCCGCGGTCAGCCCGGACGGCACGAAGGCGGTCGCCGTCGAGCCCGGCGCTTCGCCCGACTCGCTACGGGTGATGGACCTCGCCACCAGCCGGCCGCTGACCGGCATCCTCCCCTACCACGCCTTCCGCTCGTGGGGAGCGCCGCCCTTCAGCCCGGACGGCGCCCTGCTCCTCCTGGCTCCCGACGACTACACCGTCCGCCTCGTGGACGCGGCGACCGGCAAGACGCTCGCCGACTTGTACCACCGGAGCCGCGTGCTCAAGGCCGGCTTCGGACCGGCGAGCCGGCACGTCCTCACCATCACCGACGACCGCACCGCCCATCTCTGGAGCACGGAGGGCGGGCGCGAGCTGCAGTCCTTCAAGAGCCAGCACGGCCTGTCCGCCGCCACTCTCGTGGAAGGCGGCCGCAGCGTCATCACCCAGGCCGAGGACACCCGGGTGCGCGCCTGGGACACGGAGACCGGCAAACCGCTGGGAGAGCCCCTCTTCATCCCCGGCGTGAAATCCGCCCAGCTCGCGCCGGACGGCCGCCGCCTGCTCGCCCTCGGCGCCGACTGGATCCGTCTCTGGGATACCGCCACCGGCCGCCCCCTGGGCAACCCGCTGAGCCCCGGCGGAACCCTGCAAGCCGCCCGCTTCACCAACGCCGGCCGCAGCCTCGCCGCCGCCACCGACCGCGCCGTCCTCCTCTGGGACCTCCCCGCCGGCCCCGGCCTCGACGCCGCCCTTCTCGCCCGCTGGGCGCAAGCCGTCGGCGGCTACACGCTCGATGAAAAAGGCGGCCCCGTCCAGCTCTCCGGCCTGCCTCGCCGTCTCCAGGCCCTCCGCGAGGAGACCGCCGCGGCTCCCCTCGGCCAACCCGGCCTGCCGTCCCTGATCCGCTGGTTCTTCAGCGATCCGGCGCAGCGTCCGCCGCGTCCGCTGGCACAGCTCCCATGACCACGAAGCCCACCGACACCGGCGCGCCGTTCGACGTCCTTCTCAACCACTCCTGGGCCAGGGGGTGAGGGTCCCGGCGAAGCCGGCTTCCGAGCGGTCGGAGACCTTCGCCTAGCTCGCCATCTTCGCCATCTTCTCGACGATGACCAGCCGCCGGCGGGCCAGGCGGTAGGTCGAGAGGAGCCCCGCCTCGGCTCCGGGCTCCGGCGGTGTCATCCTGGCGTAGTAGCGCTTGGCCGCGTCCGGCAGGCCGTAGTGCTCGGCGAGGCGGCCGAAGATGTACCAGTCGTCCGAGTCAGGGACTTCCGCCCGGCTCGCCGCCAGAGCCTGGAGGATGATCTGGTACGCCTCCGCCGTCTTACCGACCTCGGCATAGAGCGCGGCCAGGGTGTGGAGGGAGCTCGCTGCGTGGTACTGGCTGAGCGTTGCCGCCCGCTGGGCGTGCTCGATGGCCTGGTCATTCACCTGGCCGCGCGCCAGGGCGAGCCAGGCCAGGTCATTGAAGACGCCGGCGCCGGCCTTGCCATGGTCGACAATCTGACGCAACTGCTTCTCGGCCTCCGCGAGGTCCCCCTTTTTCACGGCGATCCCATAGAGGACCAGAACGGGCAGCGGATCGTTCGCGTCGACCGCCAGCCGCGCCTCGGCAAGGCGGCGTAGCTCGTCCCAATTCTCAAGCTTGAAGAGCGCCTCATTGAGGAGGCCATAGGCGCGCTGGGAGCGGGGAAAGGCGGCGGTCAGGCTGCGTGCCGCTTCCACCTTCTCGGCGGCACGGTCCAGCCAGCCGTAGGTGAGGGCGAGAGCGAGATCGAGAGCGCTCCGCCGCGGACCTTCCGCAGCGGTCTGGCGGCAGGAAAGAAGGAGAGGCAGCGCCTCGCCGGCCGTCTCGCTTCCCTCCAGGAGGCTCGCCGCGGCACAGCGCGCCTCGTCGGCCGTACCTTCGGCTCCCTGAGCCCACAGGGTGGTGAACGGAGAGGAGGCGAGCGGGTCGTCCCCGCCGACGCTCTTGACCTCTTCGCGCGCCCAGTCCAGCCACTGCCGGGCGCCGCGCAGATCGCCCCGCTCCACACGGCGCAGGGCTTCGCGGCCGAGCGATTCGACGACCTCGCTGAACCCGGCGATTTTGAGCTCCCCGTCTTCCCGGACCACATGAACCGCCATGCTGTCGTTCGCAAACGGAGTGGTCAGGGTGACCCGAAAACCGGCAGCCTCGTCGCCGGTGACCGTCGATCGAAACATGGCCAGCATCATGTCGGCCAACAGGTTGGCAGGAAGCTCCACTTGAGCGGCCATCCCTCGGCGCATCTCCTCGAGGCCGCTGCCGGCCAGGCCGTCAGACTTCTTCCTACTGAAGAGGTCCCGGCCGAAGTCACGGCTGCAGAGAGCCATGATCTTTTTCTCATCGGGATGCTCGGAGCCCAGGGCCAGGAGGAACCACCGCTGAACCACACCCGCCGGATCGTCCGGGAAGGTCAGCTCCTCGGAAGGACGGAGCTTGCGCAGGAGCTCCAGGCGGGCGAGGAGCTCGGCGGCGTTGGCCGCCTGCCGGCTGGCCCCTTCGAGCAGTGCCGCCGCTTCGGGGTAACGGCGGGCCTGCAACAGGTACTGCGACGCCTGGAGCAGCGCGCTCCGCCTCTTCTCTCCGTCGACAAAGCTGCGCTCGGCCTGCCGGGACGCCGCGTCGGCTCCTTCGGTGACCGCGACGGCGACCAGGCGCAAGGTCGAGCGCGTCGCCGAATCGTCGAGCTCACCGATCAGCTCCTTCATCTCGGCGAAGCGCCCGGCGTGCAGGAAGGAAAAGAGGAGGTTGTCATCCATCATCTCCTCCTTGAGGTCGGCCCGCAGAGCCTTGTATTCGTCGACGGCCGCCGGGAGGTCCGCATCCTTGGTGTAGCGCCGTCCTGCCGCGTCGTACTCGAGAAGGATGGCGAGGTCGGCGCGCACGACTGCTTCCTTGGGATCCAGCTCCTTGGCTTTGCGGTAGGCGGCGATGGCGCCGGCGCGGTCGAAGCCTTTGCCGAAACGCCGCCCCACCTCGTCGTGCTGGAGGATCCAGCCGAGAGTCGAAGAGGCCGGCGCAAAGGAAGGCTCCAGCGCCACCGCGCGCCGCGCCTCCTCGCGCGCCGCCTCGCCCATGCCGGCGGCGAGAAGCGCCCGGGCGAGGCGTGTGCGCGGCAGGGCTTTCTTCGGCGACAGGGCGGCGAGCCGGCGCAGCTCCTCGATGGCTTCGCGCACGCGGCCGGCGGCCAGCTCGGCCTCCCCCACCTGGTCGAACTTCAGAAAGACCGCGCCCTCCTTGGACAGCTCGCTCACCTTGTCCCGGATGGCCTGAAAGTCCTCGGCAGTGAGCCGGCGCTTGTCGATCTCGAACCGCACCGTGGCGGTGAGAGTGCCGTCCGCCGACGCGGTGTACTCCTCGGTCAGAGTGGCCGGCCCGAGCTGGCGCACGCGGTTCGGAGGCGGCGGTTGCGGCCGGAAGCCGGCCGGCGGCACGGCGCGATAGCGGATCTCCTGGCGGAACGGGACGGCGAGATCGTAGTCCGCCCGGCGCGGCTTCGGCTTGGCCTCCGTCCTGCTCTCTTGGCTCTCCTGCTCCTCCAAGAGCTCGTCCGGCAGACTCGCCAGGGCCGCGATGGGAAAGACCGCGACCCCCGCGGTCTGCAGGTCGGTCAAGCCCCGGCGCGCCTCTTCCGCTTCGAGCCGTTGGCGGAAGGGGATCGAGAGGTCGGCCGGATCGGAATGATCGACTTTCCCGAGCTTGGCGGCCAGGAAGCGTGACTGGACGCCATCGGCGAGCGCCTCGTGCAGAGTCTTCTCATCCTGGCCCGCGTACCAATCGCGCAGGTTCCTCTCCATCTCTCCCCGGACCTCAACGGTCTCCACCACCCGGGCTGGCCCCATGTCGGCAAGAAAGAATTCGCGGGTCGACACCATGTGATTGTCCGCCGCCGTGGCTTCGGGAGACCGCACCAGACGGTCGGTGGCAAGGCTCGCGATCAAGGCCAGACGCCCTTGATCGCCGGCCGGCAGCTCGCCGGCCCGCGCGTAGCGGTCGGTGGGATCGATCCAGATCTCCGGCGTGCCGGGGACCACGACGATGGCGTGGTTGAAGGCGCCCATCCCCGGCAGCGACTCCTCGAGCTCCGATATGTGGACACCCGCTTTGAGAAGAGCCACCTCGGCCGGGATGCCGGCCGCGCGGAGCAGCGCGATGAGCAGAACCGCCTTGTCCTTGCAGTCGCCGAACTTGCGCCGCAAAGTCTCAGCCGGCGGACGGGGGACGATCTTCCCCATTCCCAGCTCGACACCCGTGTAGCGGACCTCCGTTCCCAGCCGGGCAAGGATGCGGTCGATGCTCTCGCGCTGCGATGCGGCCGGCACCGACGCCGCGCGCAGGAACTCCCGGATCTCCGGAGCCTGCCCGGCTCCGCGCACCGCCTCTTCGACGATCTCCGAGTAGCGCCGCGCCACGTCCGCCCACGAGGCGCCGGTCGAGACCGCGACATACGAGAGCCAGCGCACATCCGAAGGCTGCCACTGCTCGATGTCCTCCTCATACGGGGAGAGGTCCCGATACTCGAACAAGAGCCGCCTCTCGCCGTCCGCGACCTCCTCGCGGAACCCGCCCTCGGGAAGCGCGCGGACGATGTGGCGCAGCGGCAGCCCAACCGGAGCCTCCACCACCACACGAGCATGGTGAATCGGCACCATCCCGCGGATGAATTCGCGATCCACCGTGCCGCCGGCGAAGAAAGGCGCCGTGTCGCGAAGCGTGATCTCCTGCTCCACCACGGCTCCCGGACCGGCGGCCGGCAGCGGAGCGCGCAGGATGCGGTCATCCTCGAACAGGCTTGGCTCCGGAGCCGCGCCCGCTTCCGTGATTGTGGCCGGATCGAGAGAATGCACCGCGCCGTCCGGCGTGATCACCCGGGCGCGCATCTGCGGGCGCTCCTGATGCCAGGGAGACCAATGAGCGTCGATGGCGGACCAGGAATCGTTCGCCTGTGCGTTCTCGATGCGATAGACCATGCGGGAAACCTTGGTTTCCCGGCCGTCTTCCGCGAAGCGCATGCGCGTCTCGGAGAAGAGGATGGTCGCTCCACCCTTGCCGCTGCCGGAGGCGATCAGAGAGGCCGCCTGCAGGACCGCCGCGGGATCGGCTGCCAACGCCTCCGCCTCCCAGGGAGCCGGATCCGCCCAGGCCGGCGCGGAGAGCCCGAGGCCCAGCAGAATGATTCCTTGAGCGATCCGCAAGAGCCGGGAGAGAAGGGCTTGGCGAGATTGCTGAGACATGGCTTCTCCTTTCAACGACGTTCGAAAGGAGTGTCGCGAAGGGCCCGAACATTTCAAACACGCCGGCCGAGCGCGTGTTAGACTCAAGGGAGAAAGTTGCACCTGGACGGTTCTTCCGGTCTCTGGTAGCTTTCCGACGGCGAGGAGCGTATCGTATGGCCGCTTTTCCACTCGAGCACGATATCGACTATCCGGAATCCGACGGGAAGCCCTTGGGAGAAACTCCGCGCCATCGTCAGGAGATCGTCGATCTCCTCTACGTCCTCGAGCAGCGCTACCGCGACACTCCCGACGTCTGTGTGGAAGGGAACATGTTCCTCTACTACGAAAGAGGCAACCGCGGAGCGGTCGTCTGCCCGGACGTCTTCCTCGTGAAAGGCGTGGCCAGAAAGCTGCGCGACACTTTCAAGGTCTGGGAGGAGGGGAACCGCGTCCCGTCCCTGGTCATTGAGGTGACTTCCGCGAGCACCCGCGACGAGGATCAGATCGACAAGAAGGCCAAGTACGTGACTCTCGGCGTCGAGGAGTATTTCCTGTTCGATCCGCTGGGAGAGTACCTTTCCCCTCCCCTCCGGGGATTCCGCCTCCTCGGAAATCGGTATCGTCCCATCCAGCCCGAGCCGGATGGCAGCCTGCGGATGATGACGACCGGACTGAAGATCCGGCACGAAGGCCGGAGAGCGCGCTTGATCGACGCCGCCACCGGGGAGCCTCTGCGCAGAATGGAAGAGGTCACCGAGAGCGAACGGCGGAAGACCGCCGCTCTCCTCGCCGCCGAGGCTCGTGCTGCTCAGGAGGCGAAGGCTCTCCGTGCCGCCGAAGAAGAGATCGCCCGCTTGCGCCGGCAGCTCGCGGAGTCTCAGAACCGCTAGGCGAGCGCCGCGGAGGCGGCGTACGGGGGAACGGCGCAGGCGAAGTAGGATAGAGCTCACTCGAACGAGAGGAGCATGCCTCATGGCGATTTCTTTTGCCGGACAGTTGACCTTCGAGGACGTTCTGGAAGGGTGCCGGTTCATCCACGTGGGAGAGCCCGTCGTCGGGCGCTGGTTGCGTCCCATCGTGCGTCCCATCAACTGGCTCGCGGAGAAATACGCTGAGGCCGAGGCGCGCGATCTTTGGCGGCGGCTCCATCAGGGGAATCGCTCGTTCCAGGGGGCGATCGGCGAAGAGGGGCTCCTCATGACGCTTCTGGACGGCACGAGGCTCCATTCCGAGTGGCGCGTTTTCGTCGACAAAAAAGTCGACGATCAGCGCATCATCCTGGTCGGGAAGAAGCAGATCGTGCTCGCGCTGCCCCGGAGATACTTCGCGAGCGACTCCGACTGGGCCGCCGTGAGCGAGCTGGTCCAGCGCAAGATCGGCGTGCCCTTGTCGAGGCGGAAGCTCTGGTGACATGCCGTTCCGCCACCGCACCGGGATGGCGCCGGCCGAGCGCGTGTCAGACTCAAGAGGGAAAGTTGCACCTGAACGGTTCTTCCGGTCTCTGATAGCTTTCCGACGGCGAGGAGCGTATCGTATGGCCGCTTTTCCACTCGAGCACGATATCGACTATCCGGAATCCGACGGGAAGCCCTGGGGAGAAACTCCGCGCCATCGTCAGGAGATCGTCGGTCTCCTCTACGTCCTTGAGCAGCGCTACCGCGAGACTTCCGATGTCTGTGTGGAAGGGAACATGTTCCTCTACTACGAAAGAGGAAACCGCGGAGCGGTCGTCTGCCCGGACGTCTTCCTCGTGAAAGGGGTGGCCAAAAAGCTGCGCGACACTTTCAAGGTCTGGGAGGAGGGGAACCACGTCCCGTCCCTGGTCATCGAAGTGACTTCCGCGAGCACCCGCGACGAGGATCAGATCGAGAAGAAGGCCAAGTACGTGACTCTCGGCGTCGAGGAGTATTTCCTGTTCGATCCGCTGGGAGAGTACCTTTCCCCTCCCCTTCGGGGATTCCGCCTCCTCGGAAATCGGTATCGTCCCATCCAGCCCGAGACGGATGGCAGCCTGCGGATGATGACCACCGGGCTGAAGATCCGGCGCGAAGGCCAGAGAGCACGCTTGATCGACGCTGTCACCGAGGAGCCTCTGCGGAGAATGGAAGAGGTCACCGAGAGCGAACGGCGGAAGACCGCCGCTCTCCGCGCCGCGGAAGAAGAGATCGCCCGCTTGCGCCGGCAGCTCGCGGAGTCTCAGAACCGGTAGGCGCAATGCTGTTCGGTTAACCCAGCTTCGCCGGGACCCTCACCCCCTAACCCCATAGACGCTAACTTTGGCCACGGGAGCGTCCTTGCTTTCGTAGGGGCGGTCCATGGGATGCCGTCAGGCACCCTGTAGACGCCCGCGTTGTTTCGTGACCGCCGCCTGCAGTTTTTCCAGAATGGAGCGTGGTCGGGTAGATTCGCCGTCGCAATAGCGCGGGACGCTTTTTCTT
>Ga0307506_10000037_pt1 | contig 59041 bp, 50 predicted proteins | sample 25_S_MG_FD_202175 | JGI IMG/M metagenome (GOLD analysis project Ga0307506, IMG submission 202175) | Soil microbial communities from Populus trichocarpa stands in riparian zone in the Pacific Northwest, United States - 25_S | ecosystem: Environmental > Terrestrial > Soil > Riparian zone > Trees... | reverse complement strand
GTTGTCGGTCATGGGGTTTCTCCCGCGACTGCAACGAAACGCGCCTGCGGGGCGCCCTCTCCCCCGGCCCCTCTCCCGTGCCGCCCCTCCCGGCCCCCGAACGGGAGAGGGGAGAAAAGCGCCTCACCCCCTGTCCCCCTCTCCCATCGCCCTCCCTGCCCCCGGGAGAGGGGGCACCGCCGCCCTTCCAACAGAAATTGACTCATAGGGGTTGCTCCAGGGTGTAGGTGGCTACAACTCGCGGACGCGGAGCTAGAGACCAGGTTTCGGTGAGGCGGGTTACTAGGCAGCGGTGATGGAGGTCGGTTCTCGGATCGATCAGGAGGATGGTGTCTCCGGGTTTGGTGTGGCAGATGGGACGGAGGATGGTGTGGGTGAAGGCTAGACGGCGGGCTCGCCGGCGTTGTGCGAGGGCGGTGGCTTCCTCGGGAGACTGGAGGTAGTCGAGGTTGAGGATCTCGGTGGAGGGTCCCCACCAGGCGGCGGCGGTGGGGTCTTCGAGGACGATCTCGAAGGGGGTCTGGCGGAGCTGGGTCCAGCTTGATTGGCGGTAGCGGGGTCTGGGCGGGCGGCCGGCGACGAGCTTGGAGGTGGCGCCGGTGCCGTTGTCGACGAGCTCCTCGTAGGTGGACTCGTCGAGGATGTTGTAACTGGTCGTGGTGAGGTTGGTGGTGGTCCAGAATTCTTGCTGGAGGTTGGAGGTGGTGTCTCCCCAATCGAAGGCTCCGCTGAGGCGGCGGGGGGCGTGCCAGGTGGATTCGGTTTCCTGCTTTCCGGCGAGGAGGCCGTCTTCGGTGAGGTGATTGGTGGTGACTTTGGACTGGATGCGCTGGAAGGGGGCGACGAGGTCTCTTTGGCCGGCGCCGGAGTAGTTGAGGTACCAGGGGACGGCGACGACGGCGGTGCGCTGGGAGTACCAGGCGGTGGTCTCCTGGATCTCGGAGAGGACGGCTCCAGAGTCTCCGTAGTGGAGGGTGATCTGGTCGACTTGGGCGAGGCCGAAGTCTTCGATGCGGAGGAGGGATGTGAGGGCGATTTCGAAGGGGTACCAGCTCAGGTCATCGTCGCCAACGCCGGCGGTGACGGCGTTGGGCGCGTCAGAGCCGACGGTGCGGACGCCCATGGCGCGGCTGTACCACTTGTAGGTCTCGATGCGGCGCGAGATTTCTGTGCCTTCGGCGTCGTAGACGGGACGCTCTCGGCGCTCTCCGGTCTGCACGAAGGCTTCTTGGCGCCAGGCGCGGTAGGAGTCTTCTTCGTCGATGAAGGCCTGCGCCCAGTAGAAGCCGTCTTCGATGGGGCCGTTGATCTCGGTGGCGAAGGGCGTACGGAGCTTGGCGGCTCTGGGGTTGTACCAGCCCCACTCTCTGGTGATCTTGGTGATGGTCAGACCGTTCTGCTCGTGGATTTCGCTCTCGAGGACGGAAACGATTTGAAAGACTTCGACGCTGGAGGTGGGCATGGGCTGGAGGGTGCCGTCTCCGAGTTGCATGGCGACGGCTTTCTTGATGGCGTAGAAAGCGAAGGCTTCGGCGCGTTGCTTGGTGATCTGGATGCCTCCGGTGGCTTGGGTGATCTCGGTGGAACGGATGACCCACTGGCTGGGAATGTCGGACGGCGGCGAGGATTGAATCGAGAGGACGTCGCGCAGAGTCCAGATGTCGTCTGGCGCCTCGGGCGGCTCTCGGAGGGCGGGGACGTAGGCTTGGACGAGTTGGTCGTCGGTGAAGCGCCAGGACCAGCCTTCGGGCTCGCCGAAGGCGGCGAGGAAGGTCCACAGGCGTTGGCTGTCGGTGAGGAGGGGCTTGCGGTAGAGGGCTCCGCCGGGGATGTCGGCGTTGAAGTTGAAGTCGGCGAGGATGGCGCTGCAGATGTCTCCTCTGGTGAGGGCGGCGTCGGGGGCGAATTCATGGCAGATCTCGGTGCGGTCGTAGAGGCGGGAGGGGTCTCCGCATTTGAGGCGGAGGGTGGGCTCGTGGCCTTCGAGCTGCTCGCAGGTGAGGACGACTCCGAAAGCTCGGCGCCAGGTCCTCGTCGAGCCGATCGGGCCGGCGGTGACCCAGATCTCGACGGGGGCGGCGGTCCAGGTGGCGGCGGTGGATTGGATGGACCAGCGGCGGCCGACGAGGGTGAAGCTGAAGAGGCGGGCGATGGTGTCGATCGACTCGTCGATCTCGAAGGGGCTGAGGAGGTCGGTGGGGGGAAGCCAGGTGCCGTTGAGCTTGACGGCGAAGTTGTAGGCGAGGGCGGGGGCGGTGAGGGTGTCGATGGCTTGGCGGGAGAGGGTGCCGGTGAGGGTGGAAAGAGAGGGGCTGGAGACAAAACCGGAGAGGGACGCACAGGGCGCCCCCTCCGCCCCCTCCCCTGTCCCCTCCCCCGCGCGTGCCCCCTGTCCCCCTCCCCGAGCGGGAGAGGGGCACCCCCACCCAACGACAGAGCCTGAAAGGGTTGCGGTTGCGACGAGGGGCATCAGGGCTGCTCCGTTTCTACGAGGGCGATGCGGCGGGGCTCGCGGATCCAGTCTCGGTATTGGCGGGAGGTGTCTTCGGTGGCGGTGACCATGGCGAAGAGGGGGATGAGTTGGACGACCAGGCGAGTGCCTGCGGGGGGCGGGGCGTTGAGCTTGAAGGTGCGGCCTCCGCGGAGGAACCAGCACTCGGAGGGGGCCGGGGTGCTGGTGGTGTAGGTGGTGGTGTCGGGTTCGGCGATGGACAGCGCGGGGCTTCCCCAGCCGAGGCGGGCGGTTGGGGTGAAGCGATCGGGCGGGGCGCCGGCGGGCGGTGAGAGATGATGGGGGGCGTGGCGCCAGGGGAGGTCCCATTCGTTGAGCTGGCCGTCGGCGAGGTAGCCGAGGGTGACATGTTTCCAGAGGGTGAGGTGGTGGGGGCCGGGGAAAGCGAGGCGGGCTTCGACCTCCTCGGCGAGACTCCCCAGATTGCGGTAGTCGAGAGTGACGGTGTACCAGCGGCGGATGATCGGCGAACGAGGCTCGGGGGCCAAGCGCTGCTCTCTCATGGCTCCGTTGGCCATACGGAGGGTGCCGACGAGCTCGGTCTCGACGACTTCCCAGGTGTCGGCGGCGGCTCCTAACAGATGGAGGCCGTCGAGGGTGGGCGCGGTGGCGGCTCCGGATGTGGTGATCATCTTTAGCCTTTTCTCAGGGCGTCGTAGAGGGCTTGGGCGAGATCGGAGAATTCGCTGTCGGGGAAGGCTTTCTTGATGTCTTTGACGATCTCTTCAACTCTTTTGAGGGTGACGGAACCTTTCCGGAACAGCTCGATGATGTCGGCGAGTTGTTTGGCGAAGAGGAGCTGGGTTTTGCCTAGATACTCCTGAACTCTTTGGATCTCGACGCTTCCATCATGGAGGCCTTGAATCAGCTCGGCGACGTGGTTGCGGTAGAAGTTGAAGTCGAGACCTTTCAGGTATTCGGAGAGGCGCTCTCCTCCGATTTGGGCGTTGCCGTAGAGGGTGATCAGTTGCTCGATGGGGACGGCTCCGATCTTGACGGCGTCGATGAGCTCGCTGACGGCTTTGTTCCAGAGGTTGGCGTGATTGGAGACGGCGTTCTGGAGGTCGTCGAGGCGGGTGGTGATTTCGGTGTGGGTGGTGTCGGTCTGGTTTTGGATGGTGGTGAGGTTGGTCTGGATGATCTGGGTGGTTTGGGTGGATTTCTCGGAAAGCAAGGACTGCAAGGACTGCAAGGACTGCAAGGACGTGGAGGTGGATTCGGCGGCGGTGGCCAAGCGCTGGGTGGATTCGTGGGCTCGGGCGGCTCCCTCGGTGATTTGATCGAGGAGGGCGACGACGGACTTGAGATTGGTGATCATTCGCTTGCGACCTGGGCTAGCGCGGCGGCGGCGGCGTTGGCTTTGGTGATGACCTGGTCGAGCTGGGCGAGGAGGGGGCTAAAGGTGTTGGCGCCGGCTCCCTCAATGGCCTGGAGGCCGGTGGCGATGCTCTGCAGGGCGGTCTCGACGCCGGCGGCGGCGGTCTTCAGGGCTTCGAGGGCGGGGCCGGCGGTGGCCGCGGCGGTGGCGAGGGCTCCGACGGCGTCGGCGGCGTCTCGGAGGGATTGGGGCTCGCCTTCTTGCTCGATGGTGAGCTTGGCTTTGACTTCGGCGTCGGTCATGGGCGCTCTTATGAAGAAGGAGTCCAGTCTCGGGTGGTAATGACTTCGACGGTCACGGGGGGCGCTCCGGCGTCGTTGGTCTCGCCGATCAGGGTGATTTCCTCGGGGATGGTGCGGGCGTCCCGGATGCTCCTCTTGGCGGCGGCGATGCGCGCGGCGGCAAAGGTGATGGTGATCGATTCGCGATGGTCGGGGGTGAGCTGGCGGCCGGTGAAGGCGAGCGCGGCTTCGAGGCGGTTGGCGGCTTCGGCCTGGTCGGCGAAGAAGGGGTCGACGAGGGCTCTTTCGATTTTCAGGGAGGGGGCGAAGAGGCCGTCTCGCAGGAGGGCGTAGGGGTAGCGGCTTCCGTTGCCGCGCTCATCGGAGATCGGCCAAGACAGATCAAGAGTGCCTTTGCGGCAGCGCATGGTGGTCCAGGCGGCGGTGCCCACCGTTCGGAGGGCGACGGTCCAATGGGCGCTGGTGAAGCGCTGGTAGCCGCTCAAGCTCGGGAGGTCGGGATCGGTCCACTGGCCGGGGGGCTGGAAGGTGAAGACGTCTCCGACTTCTAAGGCGGCGTGATCGGCGGCGGTGCCGGGCCAGATGATCTCCAGCGGGTCTCGGTTTTCTTGCCAGAAGCCGAGGTCGAGGTTGTCGGCGCCTTGGAGGTTCTGCCAGGTGTCGATCACGGCATCAACGGCAGCGCCGGGGAAGGTGGGGACGTCGTTGGTCTGCTCGGCCTTGAATTGGAGGCCGCCGGCGACTTGGGCGACCTGGAGGTGGACGGGACCGGCCGAAGGGTTGCGCAGGGCTCCCCGCAGGTGGGGGCCGAGGGCATAGGTGCCGGTGTTGGCGGCGGACGGAATGGCGGCTCCCATGCGGGTGCCGTGGCTGATCAGGCCTTCGAGCTGCACGGGGATTTCGGTGTTGTCGCCGATGGCGAGCGAGAGCTTGTTGAATTTGATGCCGTAGAGCCAGGTGCGCAGGACGGGGCTTTTGGAGAGGAGGGCGTAGAAGGAGGTGTCGACTCCGTTGCGGGTGGGCTGGAAAAGGTATTGGTAGATGCCGGGGGCGAGCTGGGTCTTGGTGACGCCTCCGAGAAGGTGTTCGAGGAATTCGAGGATGGTGCCGGTGGTGAGGCTCAACGACCAGGTGGACTTCCCTCCTTTGGGGCCGGGTACGCCGCGCTCCAGGTAGCCGCTCTGGTTGACGGCGGCGCCGGCGGTCTCGGTGTCCAGGAGATCGGAATCGAGAGGGAGGACGGCTTTGTGGGCGGTGAGGGCACGTCCGGGGATGCCGAAAGATCTTTCGAGGCCTACGGCCCAGAGGACGGCGGAGCCGGTGGCTCCGAGGGTTCTCAAACCGGCGCTCATGGGTGGATCTCCTGGTCTCGCAGATCGATATTTGATTGGTACTCGATGTTGATCATGGTGAGGAGAAGATTCGAGGGGAGGGGCGTGGCGTCGAGCTGGACACGCTGGATGCGGGTGACGCCTTCGGTGAGGAGGTGGCCGTCCGGGTCCTGGAGGACTCCCCCGTTGCGCCTGGCGATGCGGCGTAGCTGGGCGACGATGCGGGAACGGAGGAGGTCGGCGGTGTCTCCCCAGCGGGGCGGGGGGCTGGTGACGAGGGCGAGTTGGACGATGGTGGTGTAAGACGCTCCGTAGCTGGAGGTGGTCTCGCGCTCTTCGTCGGCGAGGATGGACAAAGCGAGACAGGGGGGCGCGGGAAGAGATTCGGTGCGCAGGAGGGTGGCCATTTCTAGGATGGCGATTTGATGGTCGAGAACGAATGCTGTGCGCAGGGGGGCGTCGGCTAGCAGCTCGTGGCGTAGCGCGAGGAGGATCTTGGCGTCGAGGGACCAGGGGAGGGAGGGGTAGATGGTGGGATCAGGCAGTGGCATGGATCTCACCTTCCGGCGCCAGGGCGACCGTTCCCAGGGTTGAAACCCTGGGCTGGGTGCCCTTACCCCTCCGGGGTGGCCAGGAAAAAGAAGTAGAACGGCGATCAGGCAAGGGGGCCTCCGAGGTAGTAGGTGGCGATGAGGGTGACGAGGTCCTGGATTTCGGCGGCGGTGACGTAGGCGAAGGGGAAGGCCTGGACGGTACGGGTGCGGCCGGTCTTGGGGTCGGTGACGAGGCCACCGTCCTGGAGGGTTCTGGCGAAGGCGGTGGTTGTGCCGACTTCGACGGATTGATCCTGCAGCGCGAGGGTGGTGATGCTCTGCAGGAGGCCTCCGGCTCGGACGAGGGCGGGGCCGTCGGGCGGATAGCCATAGAAGTCTCGGATTTTGCGGGTGACGGGGGCCAGCGCGGGCCAGGCGCCGTTGGGGCCGGTCTGGTTTTCGATGTGGGACCGAAGGTGACGCTGGAGGGCGCCGGCGAGGATCTCGAGGAGGGGGCGCGGCGACTGCTCCAGGCGGCTCGCCATGGTGGCGAGGAGCTGGGCGGCCTCGGTGGCGCCGGTGATGGTGAGGGTGAGGCGCATTAGAGGCCCTCTCCCCCGGCCCCCATATGCGTTAACTTGTTCTTGTAATAAACGACTCGGTCCTAGAGAATGGGGTCGTGGACATCGATAAATACTCGACGAGCGACTGGAAGTACCTCCTCTCCATGCTGCCCAAGGGTCTGGATCTCGCCAAGACGGCCCTGGAGTGCGGTGCCTTGATCTTGCCGCGCGTGATTCGGGACCCAGAGACCTTGCTTCGCTTGGTCTTTGCCTATGCCTGTTGCAGGCTCTCGCTGCAGCAGACGAGTCTTTGGGCGGCTGGCCAAAACCTGGTCCAGATGTCGAGAGTCGCCTTGATGAATCGCCTGCGGCAGTCGTCTGTCTGGCTGGGTTTGTTGTTGAAGGCCACGCTGGCCGAGAGAGTTGGTGGTCTCGTGGCGGAAGGCCTTCGCTTGCGTCTGGTGGACGCCACGACGGTGCCGATTCCCGGCAGCCGAGGCACAGACTGGCGCGTGCATGTGGGGTTCGACCTTGGCTCCTTGTCGATCGACTCCCTGGAGGTGACAGGGGCTGAGGGGGGAGAGACCTATGGCCGGTTCGCGGTCCAAGGCAGGGAGGTCTTGATTGGGGACCGGGGCTACGCCCACCGCCGTGGGCTGTGGTTCCTTGTCCAGTCAGGCGCGTACTTTCTTCTCCGGCTCAACTGGCAAAATATGCCGCTCCAGGACCTCCAGGGGCAGCCCTTCGATCTTTTTCAAGCTTTACGGCAGGCCGGAGAGGAAGAGGCGATCGAGTTCTCTGTCCAGACCGCCCCCACACGGGGAATCCCCGCCATGCCGGCGCGCTTGGTGGTCCTGCGCAAGAGTCCCCAAGCAGCTGAAGAGGCCCGTCGCAAGCTCCTCAAGGAGGCCAAGAAGAAGGGCAAGAAGGTCAATCCGCGCACCCTGGAGGCCGCCGACTACTTTTTTGTCCTGACCTCGGTGCCCGCTGAGGATCTGACCGCTGCGCAGGTCTTGGAGGTGTATCGATACCGGTGGCAGATCGAGATGACTTTCAAGCGTCTGAAGGAGATGCTGCCTCTGCGCCAAGTCCCGACCAAAGACCCTGATCTGGGGAAGACCTACTTGTACGCCAACTTACTGGCGGCTCTACTGACGGAGGATTTGGCGAGGAACTTCCTCGCTTTTTCCCCCTGAGGAGATCGACCCCGACCGCCCTCCCAGCCTGTGGCGCATCCAGAAAATCTTTGCCCAGGCGATCTGCCAGGCCGTCCTTCAACTACTGAGTATCCAGCAACTTCTAAAACTTGCCCCCAAACTGTTCCGCTTCCTTGTGGACTCTCCGCGGAAGCGCAAAAGCCAGGCAATGGAGGCGGCTGCTAAAGCTCGACAACTTAAACTCAACTCAAGTTAACGCATATGGGGGCTGGGGGTGAGGTGCTTTTCGGCGCCACGCCGATCTTTGGTTGTAGCATGCCCCTGCATGCCGACTCTGCCTCTCCCCACCCCGGCCCCCCTCATCGAGCTGCGCAGCCTCACCAAGACCTATGAAGAAGGTGGCCGGCAGCGGATGGTGCTGTGCGAGGCGAGCACGGCGATCGGGCGCGGCGAGATGGCGGTGCTGGTGGGGCGGAGCGGATCGGGGAAGTCGACGCTGCTCAATCTGCTCTCCGGGATCGACCTGCCGACGTCCGGCGCGGTGGTGGTCGACGGCGTCGACATCGGCCGTTTGACAGAGCGCGAGCGGACGCTGTTCCGGCGTGACCGGATCGGCTTCGTGTTCCAGTTCTTCAATCTGATCTCGACGCTCACGGTCGAGGAGAACGTGCTGCTCCCTCTGGAGCTCAAAGGGAGCCCGACGGCGGCGCAGCGGGCGTCCGCTCTCGCTCTCCTCGACGAGGTGGGGCTCGCCGACCGCCGGGCGACGTTCCCCGACCGCCTCTCGGGCGGCGAGCAGCAGCGGGTGGCGGTGGCGCGGGCGCTGTCGCACGATCCGCTCCTCGTGCTCGCCGACGAGCCCACCGGCAATCTCGATCTCGAAACGGGCCTGCAGGTCCTCGACATCCTCGACCGCCTGACCCGCCGCGCCGGCAAGACGATGGTGATGGTGACGCACAGCCCCGAGGTGGCGGGGAGCGCGGACCGCGTCTTCCGCGTCGAGGACTGCCGGCTCGTGGAACGGGCGGCGTGAGGGGTGCGCGCTCCTATAATGCGCTCCATGGATGTGGCGGCGATTGAGAGCAAGCTGCAAAGCCTTCTTACAGCTCGGGCCGAGGCCGACGGGATTGCGGCAGCTTACCTCTTTGGCAGCGTGGCTCGGGGCACGCCCCGGCCGGACAGCGATGTCGATGTCGGAGTGCTCTACAGCCAGGACCCGCCCAAGACGCTGGCGGGGATGGGCTTCGCGCTCGAAGCAGACCTCGAGAGCGCCCTCGGGCTGCCCGTCCAACTGGTCGTCCTGAACTATGCGCCGGTGGATCTGATTGTGCGAGTCCTGCGCGACGGCAAACTGCTCGTCGACCGGGACCGCTCCCGCCGCATCCGATTCGAGGTCCGGTCTCGCAACGAATTCTGGGACCTGGAGCCATATCTCAAGCTCTACCGTCGCCTGGAGGCCAAAATACCGTGACAGACGACGATCTGATCGCCAAGAAGCTCGCGTATATAGAAACCTGCGTATGCGAAATGCACTCTCTTGCCCGTCCGGACGAGATCCGCGCTGATATCCGCGAGCAGCGATTCGTTGCGTATACGCTCCAGACTGCTATTCAAGCTGCCCTGGATACCGCGGCCCACATCGTCTCCGACGAACGACTTGGAGAGCCGCGGACGAACCGAGACCTTTTTGAGATTCTCGTCCAACATGCATGGTTGCCTGAGAATCTCGCCGCGCCGCTTCGGGCCATGGTCGGATTCCGCAACATCCTCGTCCACGGGTACCAAGCCGTTGATGCGGCCATCGTCGAGGACGTGGTCAACCATCATCTGAACGACTTGATGGTCTTCGTACAAGCGATCAGGGAACGGCTCGCCCGGAGCGGATCTGGGGTGTGAGCAGCGCGCTCCTCTGGCGGTCGAGCCGGCGCCATCTCGTCCGCCATCCCTGGCAGATGGGGCTCGCCGTGCTCGGCGTCGCGCTCGGCGTCGCGGTGGTGGTGTCGATCCATCTCGCCAACGACAGCGCGCGGCGCGCCTTCAGCCTCTCCACCGAGGCGGTGACCGGACGCGCGACGCACCAGGTGATCGGCGGCCCGGGGGGGCTCCCGGATGTCGCCTTCCGCGATCTGGTCCTGGCGGACGGCCTCGCCCAGGCGATGCCCATGGCGCCGGTCGTCGAAGGCTATGGCACGCTGCCCAAACGTCCTTCTGAAGGAACCGGCAAGGGCGGCGGCCGGGTGATCCACATCCTCGGTCTCGATCCGTTCTCCGAGGCGCCGTTCCGTCCTTATCTCAAGGCGGGAGGCGGAGATCGGCAGGCCGGGATCAGCCTCGGTCCCCTGCTCACCCGCCCGGGCGCCGGTGTGCTCTCGGCAGCCACGGCGCGCGAGCTCGGGCTCAAGGCGGGGGACTCGTTCCAGATGCGCGTCGGCGGCGTCAAGCGGAAGGTGGAGCTGGCCGGCGTTCTGGAGCCGGCGGACGAGAGCACGCGGAGGGCGGTCGCCGATCTGCTGGTGATGGACATCGCCGCGGCGCAGGAGCTCCTCGGCCGCGCCGGCAAGCTCGACCGCATCGATCTGATCGTGCCTGAGGGACCCCAGGGTCCGAAGCTTCTCGCCCGCGCCGCCGCCGTCCTGCCGCGCGGCGCCCAGATCCTGCGCGCGGCAGCGCGCACCCAGACCACCGAGGAGATGACGCGCGCCTTCCGTCTCAACCTCACCGCCCTCTCGCTCCTCGCCCTGATCTGCGGCGTCTTCCTCATCTACAACACCATGACCTTCTCCGTGGTCCAGCGCCGCACACTGATCGGCACCCTGCGCGCCCTGGGGGTGACGCGGGAGCAGATCTTCGCCCTGGTGCTCGGCGAGGCGCTGGCGGTGGGAATCCTCGGCACCGCGCTCGGCCTCGGCGCCGGCGTGCTGCTCGGCCGTGGACTGGTGCGGCTGGTGACGCAGACGATCAACGACCTCTATTTCGTGGTCACCGTGCGCGAGCTGGCTCTGCCACCTCTCACCCTGCTGGCCGGCGCCGCGCTGGGGCTCGGCGCGACGCTCCTCGCCGCCGCAGCACCGGCCTGGGAGGCCACCCAGGCGCCGCCGCGGGCGGTGCTCGTCCGCTCGGCCCTGGAGGACCGGCTGCGCAAGGCGATGCCGCGCGCCGCGTTGGCCGGCTGCGGGCTCCTCCTCGGCGGCCTGGCGCTCCTCTTCCCGAAAAATCTCATCGTCAGTTTCCTCGGCCTCTTCGGAATGATCCTCGGCTGCGCGCTGCTGGCGCCGGTGGCGACGGTCCTCCTGATGCGCGTTCTGCGCCGCCCGATGGGCGCCCTGTTCGGCGTCCTCGGGCGCATGGCGGCCGGCGGTGTCGTCGCCGCCCTCTCGCGGACGGCGGTGGCGATCGCCGCCCTGGTCATCGCCGTCTCGGTGACGGTGGGGATCGGAGTGATGATCGACAGCTTCCGCCGCACCGTGAGCGAATGGCTGGAGCACACGCTCCAGGACGACATCTACGCCACCGTGCCGAGCCGCGGCGGCGGCTTCGTGAGCGCCGATCTCGACCCCGAGATCGTGCGCCGGGCGGCGGCGCTGCCGGGCGTGACAAGCGTCGAGACCCTGCGCCGGTTCGAGGCCTCCACACCGGACGGTCCGGTGCGCCTGATCGTCCTCGGCACCGACCGCCAGGGGCTCGCGCGCCATGAGCTCCAGCAGGGCAAGGCGGACGACGTCTGGCCCGCCGTCCTCGACGGCGGCGCGGTCGCCGTCTCCGAGCCGTTCTCCCGCCGCCATGGCATCGACGCCGGAGCGGTTCTGCGCCTGCCGACGGACAGCGGCCCGCAGCCCTTCCGGGTGGCCGGCGTCTATTCCGACTATGCGTCGGACCAGGGGCTGGTGCTGATGAGCCGGCGGACCTACGACCGTTTCTGGCACGATCCGCTCCTCTCCGGCTTTTCGGTGAATCTCGCGCCCGGAGCCGACGCCGACCGCACGATCGAACGCCTGCGCGGGGTCGCCGGCGAGACGGCCCTCTACATCCAATCGAACCGCGCCCTCAAGAAGATCTCTCTGGACATCTTCGACCGCACCTTCCGTATCACCGCCGTGCTCCGCCTGCTCGCCGGCCTCGTCGCCTTCATCGGCGTCCTCTCGTCGCTCATGGCGCTCCAGCTCGAACGCGCCCGCGAGCTCGGCGTGCTGCGCGCCAACGGTCTCACGCCCGGCCAGGTCTGGCAGCTCGTCACCACGCAGACCGGCCTCCTCGGCCTCGCCGCCGGCCTCCTCTCGATCCCCGTGGGCCTCGCCCTCGCCGCGATCATGATCTTCGTGATCAACCGCCGCTCCTTCGGCTGGACGATTCACATGCAGGTCCATCCCGCCGTCCTCCTCGAAGCCCTCGGCCTCGCCCTCGCCGCCGCGCTCCTCGCCGGCCTCTACCCCGCCTGGAAGATGGCCCGGACGTCTCCGGCGCTGGCGTTGCGGGAGGAGTGATGGGCGGCCTCACGCCATCGAACGGAGGTCATCCTGACGCGAGGGACGAGCGGAAGGATCTGGGCGGGCGGACCTTTCCTTCCCCCAGATCCTTCCGGCTCGTTCCTCGCCCTCAGGATGACAGCGCTTCAAGGTTGATCCTCATCGTTCTCTTGATCCTTTGCGTCCTTTCCGCCTGCCACGACCGCCCCACCCAGCCCGCCGCCTCGCTCTCCGTCGCCGAGGTCCTCCGCGGCGCGGACGACACCGGCTATGCCAAGGCGCTGGAGCCGCGCACCTTCCACTTTCCGCAGGATCACGGGCCGCATCCAGAATTCCGTACCGAGTGGTGGTACTACACCGGCAATCTGGAGACCCGCGACGGACGGCGCTTCGGCTTCCAGCTCACCTTCTTCCGCTCGGCTCTCGCTCCAGAAATGCCGGCGCGGACGTCCGCCTGGGCGACGCGGCAGGCCTGGCTCGCCCACTTCACCGTGACCGACGTCGCCGAAAAGCGCTTCCACTCCTTCGAGCGCTGGGGCCGCGGCGCGCTCGGCTTGGCGGGAGCGGAGGGCGCTCCGTTCCACGTCTGGACCGGCGACTGGTCCGCCAGGTCGGAGAAGGATGCGTTCCCCGTCCACCTCCACGCCGCCCAGGAGACCCCGGAAAACACCGCGCTCGATCTCGATCTTCTGGAAGGCAGACCGCCGGTCCTCCAGGGCGATCATGGGCTGAGCCGCAAGAGCGCCGAGCCGGGCAACGCCTCCTATTACTACTCCCTCACCCGCATGCCCGCCTCCGGCACCCTCCGCCTGGGCACCGAGAGATTCACCGTCACCGGCAACGCCTGGATGGACCGCGAGTGGAGCACCAGCTCGCTCGGCAAGGACCAGATCGGCTGGGACTGGTTTGCCCTCCAGCTCTCCGATGGCCGTGAAATCATGCTCTACCATCTCCGCAAGACGGACGGAAGCGCCGATCCATCGAGCAGCGGCACCATCGTCGGCCCCGCGGGAGAGATCCGCCACCTGAGCCGGGAGGACTTCTCTCTCACCGCCCTCGACCGCTGGCGCAGCCCACGGAGCGGCGCCGTCTATCCCTCCCGCTGGCGCCTGCGCATCCCATCCGAGGGGGCCGAAGGGCTCGATCTCGAAATCTCCCCTCTCCTCGCGGATCAGGAGCTCGACGTGTCGTTCCGCTACTGGGAAGGCGCGGTGGCGATCTCCGGCAATGCGGAAGGGCGGGGGTATGTGGAGATGACGGGATATACGGAACGCCAGGCTCCGCGCTGAAGGGGTATCATGGAGTCATGACGACCGTGGACGAGATCGAAGCTGCAGCCCTCAAGCTTCCGGAAGAATCCCGCGCCGAGCTCATGGAACGCCTTCTCTCGAGCTTCGAGGAAACCGAGGATCGCGGGATCATCGAAGCCTGGGCGATCGAAGCGGAGCAAAGAGATGAGGTGATGACACGAATCGGAGATCCAGGCATCCCGGCCAGTGAGGTCTTCGAGAGACTCCGATCCTCTCTTCAGCAATCCACCCAGAAATGAAGCACGCGATCTTCAACCGCTTGGCAGAGCATGAGCTCTTCGAGGCGGCTGAACGCTACGAAGGCAAGTCGCCGGGACTCGGCTTGCGTTTTTCCGAGGAAGTGCGCCACGCCGTCATTCTTCTGACGCGACACCCTGAAGCTGCACCCAAGATCCACGGGAGCATTCGTCGGCTGGTTCTGCCGAAATTTCCCTACTCCCTGATGTATCGCCCTCTCGAAGATCGATCGGGAATCCGCATCCTGGCCGTGGCTCACCATAAGCGGAAGCCCGAGTACTGGATACGCCGCCGGTAAGGGGTAAGCTCCAATACCTTTCGGTCGGCCGGCTTTCGCCGAGCCCTCTCCCCCTGCCCCCATAGGCGCTAACTTTGGCCGCAGAGTTGTCCTTGCTTTCGTAGGGGCGGTCCATGGGATGCCGTCAGGCACCCCATGTGGCCGCCCTGGGTGGGCGGCCGTTGCGGGCCAAGGCAAACTCTTACAGGGCGGCCACGCGGGGTGCCTTCGGCATCCACGGACCGCCCCTACGAAAACCTCGGTGTACTACACCACCACCCCGGACGGGGAGGGGGCTTCAGTAAGCTCCCGACCCCGCGCACGTTGAGTCGGTGTACGCATGCCTCCTTCAACATGCGTACAGCGCGCAAACCGGCCGGCGCCTGCGCGCGGGAGAGGAGGTCCTCTCCGAATGGGCGCCGGCCTCTTTGGCCGGCCTATGCGACAATCCTCCGCCATGAAATTCTTCCTCCGCCTCCTCGCGCTCTGCCTGATTCCGGCCTCCGCCTGGGCCGCCGCTCCGGTCCATCGCTACACCATCGACCAGTTCCTCGCCACGACACTGTACGGCGGCGCTTCCTTTTCGCCGGACGGCCGCAAGATCCTGGTGAGCAGCAACCGGTCCGGCGTGACCAACGTTGATGCGCTGCCGGCCGACGGCGGCGCGCCGGTGCAGCTCACCGACTCCAAGGTCAGCCAGGCCAATGCCGAAAGCTACTTTCCGGCGGACGAGCGCTTCCTCTACTCCAGCGACCAGGGCGGCGACGAGCAGACCCACCTTTACGTCAAGGCGCCGGATGGCAGCGTCCGCGACCTGACGCCGGGCGACAAGCTCAAGGCCTCCTTCCTCCATTGGGCCCAGGACGAAAAGGGGTTCTTCTTCGTCACCAACGAGCGCGACCCCGGCGCCTTCGATCTCTATGAGATGTCGATTGACGGCTATCAGAAGAAGCTTCTGTACACCAACGACGGCAGTTATGACATCAACGCCGTCTCCCCGGACCGCCGCTGGGTGGCCGTCTCGAAGCAGCGGTCCGCTACCGACAGCGACATCTTCCTCCACGACCGCACGACCGGCGAGACCAGGCTCCTCACCCCCAAGCCTGCCGCGGGCGGTGAGGTGGCGAACCTGCCCCAGGCCTTCAGCCCGGACGGCAAAGGCCTCTTCTACACCACCGATCAAGGCTCCGAATTCGCCTCTCTGATGCGCTATGACCTGGCCACCGGCGAGCGCCGGGAGGTCCTGCGGACCGATTGGGACGTGACCAATGCCTCCTTCTCGCGCGACGGCAAGATCCTGATCACCACGATCAACCACGATGCGCGCACCGACCTGCGTCTCTTCGACGCCGCGACCCTGCGCCCCCTGGAGCTGCCGGGCCTGCCCGCGGGAAACGTCACCGGCGTCACGTTCTCGCGCGACGGCCGGCAGATGGCCTTCTACGCCGAGTCGAGCGCGCCGCGGGACCTCTACGTCCGCGCCATGGACACCGGCAAGGTCCGCCAGCTCACCCACGCGCTCAGCCCCGAGATCGATCCCGCCGACATCGTCCAGGCCGAGGTGGTCCGTTTCAAGTCCTACGACGGCGTCGTCATCCCCGGCCTCCTCTACAAGCCGCGCGGCGCCTCGGCGGCGGATCGCGCGCCGGCCCTCGTCTCGGTCCACGGCGGCCCCGGCGACCAGTCGCGGGTGGGTTACAGCGAGCTGACCCAGTATCTCGTCAATCACGGCTACGCCGTCTACTCCATCAACAACCGGGGGAGCAGCGGCTACGGCAAGACCTTCTACACCATGGACGACCGCAAGCACGGCGACGCCGACCTCGGCGACTGCGTGGCGAGCAAGAAGATGCTCGCCGACGCCGGCTGGGTTGATGCGGGCCGCATCGGCATCATCGGCGGCAGCTACGGCGGCTACATGGTGCTGGCGGCGCTGACCTTCCAGCCCAGGGAGTTCGCGCTGGGCGTCGACTTCTACGGCGTCTCCAACTGGCAGCGCACCCTGGAAAACATCCCCGCCTGGTGGGGCTCCGGCCGCGACGCGATCTACAAAGAGCTCGGCGATCCCGCGAAAGACGCCGACTACCTGAAAAAGATCTCCCCCCTCTTCCACGCCGGCCAGATCGAGCGCCCCCTCCTCGTCCTCCAGGGCGTCAACGACCCGCGCGTCCTCAAATCCGAGTCGGACACCATCGTCGAAGCCGCCCGCAAGAAAGGCGTCCCCGTCGAGTACCTCCTCTTCGAAAACGAAGGCCACGGCCTCCGCCGCCGCGACAGCAAGGAGAGAGCCTTCAAGGCGACGCTGGCGTTCCTGGACAAGTATTTGAAGGGGGCGGCGAAGGCGGCGCCGGCGCGATAGAATCCCCGCGTGCTGACCAAAGTCACGATCCGCAACTTCAAGCGCTTCGAAGACGTCGAGATCGAGCTCGGCAATCCAGTCGTCTTCATCGGGCCGAACAACTCGGGGAAGACGACGGCGCTCCAGGCACTGGCGCTGTGGGACCTGGGGGTACGGCGGCTGCGGGAAAAGGGGGAGTCCGAGGTCGCGCTCAATCGGCGGGACCTGATCGGCCTGCCTGTGCCGGACGCCCGCATGCTGTGGAGGAACCTCCGTGTCTCAAGTGGGCCGATCCATGTGCTCGTTGAGGGAGTAACGAAGGGTTTGGGCTGGACGACAGGGATTGGTTTTCACTATCTCGATAAAGAATCTCTCCGGTGCCGAGCGCTGGATTCGATCAGCGGAATTCCTCCTTCGGCTGCGATCGATCGCGTGGTTCTGCTCCCTCCGATGTTAAGTCCGTTGATGACAACCGAGGCGCTGAGGAACTTCTGCCATCAGGTCACATTGGCGGGCAACTGGGACTTTCTTCAGGCGCGGACCTCAGAGATTTTCGGCGTTGATCTAGACGAGCCCCTGCTTCTTCCTCACGGGGGCAAGATTCAGTTGACCTATCGAGAGCGCGCGGAGGAGCACCTGGACATCTCCGCAGCCGGCCGCGGGCTTCAGCATGCCTTGCTACTCCTTGCCTTCTCCGCGCTCAATCTGAAGTCGGTCCTCCTGATTGACGAAATGGACACGCACCTCGAGAGTCTTCTGCAGCGGCAAATTTACCAGGCCCTGAACGACATCGCCCGCGACTGCGGAAATCAGGTTATTCTGACCAGCCATTCCCCAGTAATCCTGAACGAGGCCGCTCGCCGCGATATGGTTGTGGCCTTCATAGGCAAGCCACATCGCATCGACGCGCGCGGTAGCCAACTCCTGAAGTCCCTCAAAGAGATCGACTTCGATCATTACTACCAGGCCGAACAGACCGGCTGGGTGCTCTACCTCGAAGGCTCTACCGACCTCGCCATCCTGCGCGCCTTCGCCGAGATCCTCTCCCACCCGGTTCGACAAGCGCTGGAACGCCCCTTCGTCCACTACGTCGAGAACCAGCCACGGAAGGCCCAGGAGCACTTCTACGGGCTGCGCGAGGCCAAGCCGGATCTTCAGGGTTTCGCGCTCTTCGACCGTCTGACTCTCCGCATTGAAGAACGGCCCCATCTGGAGCAGCGCATGTGGAGGCGGCGCGAGATCGAGTCGTATCTCTGTGCTCCTGAGACCTTGCTGCGCTGGGCAGCGATGCAGGGAGAGCAGGGCGGCACTGACTGGTCCGAGCGCATGAAGGAGTCGATCACCCGGATCGAAGCCGCCTTGCAGACCCTCGGCAAGGGCTCACCCTGGTCACCGGAGACCAAGGTCTCGGACGATTTCCTCGATCCTCTGTTCGAGAGCTTCTTCAGCAGCCTCAATCTCCCGAACCTGATGCGGAAGACTGACTACCACACACTCGCCCGGTACGTCCCGCCGGAGATGATCGATCCGGAGGTCGGCGAGGTGCTGGACCGGATCCTCGCCACCTGCGAGCGCGCCAAGCCCGGCGAGGATCTCTGATCCCCAGTCCCCCTCCTCACTCCTCCTTCGGAGGCAGCACCAGCGCATCGCGGTCCCGCTCATTGGCGAGGGCGGCGGCGCGGCGGGAGCGGGGGCGGGGCTTCAGGCCGAAGCCGATCAGCCTCTCGCTGGTGAAGCCGTAGAGCCCGCGCAGGCTCGCGCCGAGCCGGGAGCGCACGCGGTCGCCGCGCTCCGCCAGGAGACGGAGTGTACGCGTGGCGACGTGCAACTGCGCCTGCAAAGAGGCGAGCTCGACGCGGAGGGCGCGGACCTGGTCGTCGATCTGCTCCAGCTCCTGGACGTCCGCGGTCAGATGCGGCGCGGATTCCAACTCTTCCTGCACGTTGCCGATGAGAATCCGCCAACGGCCCACGCGATCGTCCAGCGCTTTGCCCTGAATCGCCATCCGTTCCCTCCGTTCCCGAAGTGTAGAGACCCGAAGCTCCGCTGTCCAGCCTCAAGCCTCGGCCGTTGAGCTTGAGACCTCAAGCATGGAGACCTCATTCCTTTACGGTAGCGGCTTCATGCCTGGATATCTCAGGCTCATTGCTGAGCACATGAGTCTCATGGCTGAGCTACTCAGACTTCTAACCTCAGTTGGCACTCCATACCTTTGGCGCTGAGCTTCGAGCCTCAGCAGTCGAGGCTTGAGACTCTACGGCTCGGCAAGGCTCGAACCGGCGCCGGTGGCGCTGAGTTTGTCGTAACGTACGCCCGTGCACTGGCTTCCTCTCTTCCTCTTCGCCCTGACCTATCTCGGTCTCGCCCTGGGAAGGATCCCGCCGTTCAAATTGGACCGCACAGGGTTCGCGATCCTCGGTGCGGTGGCGTTTCTGGCCTCTGGATGGATCTCGGTGGAGGCGGCGAAGGCGGCGGTGGATGCGCCGACGCTGGCGGTTCTCTTCGGGATGATGCTGTTGTCGGCACAGTACCGGCTCTCGGGTCTCTACGGCGTCATCGGACACCGCCTCGCGCGGGTGGCCGATCCCCGCCGTCTGCTGCTGGGGACGATCGTGGTCACGGCGCTGCTCTCGGCGGTGCTCACCAACGACGTGATCTGCTTCGCGTTGACGCCTCTCCTCCTCGAAGCGCTCCTGGCGGCGAAAAGGCCTCCCCTCCCCTACCTCCTCGCCATCGCCTGCGCGAGCAACATCGGGAGCGCTCTGACGCCGATCGGCAATCCGCAGAACATCCTCATCGCGCAGAGCTTCCATCTCCCGTTCCTGCCGTTTCTGCTGGCCTGCGGGGTACCGGTCGTTTTGTCTCTGGCGGTCCTGTACTGGCTCGCAGCGCGGTGGCTCGAGCCGGGAGCGGCCGAGCCGCTGCCTCCCGCACCGCCGGACGCGATCGACTGCTGGCAGGCGGGCAAGGCGGTGCTGCTGACGGCCGCGGTCATCGCCCTGTTTCTCTCTCCCGTGCCGCCGGCGCTCACCGCCCTCGGCCTCGCCGGAGTGGTCCTCACCAGCCGGCGCATGCGGACGCGGGAGGTGCTGGATCTGGTGGACTGGCAGCTTCTCGCGCTGTTCGTCGGCCTTTTCATCGTGGTCCGCGGCTTCGAGCTGTCCGGGTGGACCGACGCGGCGCGGAACGCCCTGGCAACGCGCGGGGCGGACCTCACCCATCCCACGGTGCTGGTCCCCGGCGTGGCGCTGCTCGGCAATCTGGTCGGGAACGTCCCGGCGGTGATGCTGATGCTCCCCTTCGTCGGCCGCCAGCCGGCGGTCGGCTACGCCTTGGCGCTCGCCAGCACGTTCGCCGGCAATGCGGTGCTGGTGGGGAGCATCGCCAATCTCATCGTCGCCGAGCAGGCGGAGCGCCTGGGGGTGCGCATCACGTTCCGCGACCACCTCCGGCTGGGCCTGCCGGTGACGCTGGTGTCGCTGACGTTCGCGGTGGCGGCTATGGCGCTGTGGTAGCCGTCAGCAGCCTCAGTGGTGCGCGCGGAACGACCGCGCCAGCAGGCCGAGCCCGCCGAAGAGGAGGACCAGCATGACGAGGAGCTCGAAGAGGCTGGCGTTCCGGAAGTAGATCTGAAGGTTCATGATGATCCCGGTGAGGATGATCACGACGCCGCTGAAGAGGAGCAGCCAGCCGGGGATCGAGCGGCCGTTGAAGAAGAGGATCGCGACGCCGAAGATGAAGGGGACGAGGCTGATACCGAAGGCGTTGTAACCCCAGAGGGTCCAGGTGCCCGAGGTCACGGTCACATGGCTGGTGAGCAGGTAGCCGCCGGCCACGGCCATGGCGAGGCCGATGAGGAATTCTCCGAGGCCGCCGGGGGTGCCTCCAGGGCTGCGCAGGCTCTTCTCCGCCATCTCGTTCTCCTCAACCCGCTTTGACCGGAGCCGTCACGGCCGGAATGTGGATGCGTCCGATCTCGCCGTCGATCTCGATCGCCGTGCCGAACGGCTTCGACAGGGCGGCGACTTTCTCCAGGATCTTCCGGGCCTCTTCGCCGCGGGCGAGCCGGGGGGTGCCGCGGTCGTGGCGCGGCTCCTGGAAGCCCAGGGTGGTGGGGAACAGCTCGATCTCCGACACGGCGTCGCCGTCGAAGGTGAGGCGCGGCACGAAGCTCTGCCAGAAGCGCTCCTGGTCGCCGTACAGGATCTTGCGATAGAAGAGCGACGCGTCGAGGGTCGCGCTATCGAGCCCCATGCCGGCGAGGGCTTCCGGCGGCACCGGCTGGATGGTCTCGTACTGGAAGAGGAAGTTCCCCAGGCAGTAGAAGATCGGCTTGCCGTGGTAGATCTCGATGCCGCGCGGCACGTGGGGGCCGGTGGCGAGGAAGGCGTCGGCTCCGGCGTCGATGCAGGCGCGGGCGAAGACGGGAAGGAAGGGGTCCGCGATCTCCAGCTTGTGCCGCGCTTCGTGGGAGTGGATGGTGGCGAGGACGATGCGGGCGTTGTGGCGCGCCATTTTAATCGAGTCGGTGATCCGTTGGACGTCCGCCGGATTGGGCGTGCTCAGGACGTCGATTTTTTCACCCGTGGCGATGGCTGTGTCGTAGAAGCTGCCGGTGCCTTTCGGCGCGCGCGCCTCCGCCTCCTTCAGGAGGTCTTCGTACTCGTTCCATCCCAGCAGCTCCATGACGGTCGCGTTGGCCTCCTTGAGCTGGCTGAAGAGCTTCTCGGGGACCTGGACGCGGGTGTCGAGGCGCAGCGCATTGAGCCCCGGCCGGCCGCGCAGGTAGGGATGGGCCGGACCGGCCGGACAGTAGGACTCGAAGGTCGAGGCGCAACTGACCTGGGCGATGCGCCCCACCGAGCCGTCGAACACGCCGGGCCGCGACGCTTCGGCCAGGTCGGCGCCCGAGCCCGCCTGCGGGATGCCGGCGCGGTCCAGATTGCGCAGGGTGGCGAAGAGCCCTTCGTTGCCGAAGTCCAGGATGTGGTTGTTCGCCGTGCCCACGAAGTCGAGGCCGAGCCAGCGCAGCTCGTCGGCGGCCCAGGGCGGCGCGATGGCGTGCGGATCGGAGCCCTTGTGGGCCGGGTAGACCTCGCGGGAGTCGGCGAGGACGAGCTCGCAGTTGCCCCACGCGCAGTCGGCGCCGCGCAGCAGCTCGGCGAGGGCGAGGAAGTCAGGATCATTCAGAGCCGAGATGCGGCGCGAGATCAGGCAGTCGCCCACCGCCACCACCGTCGCCCGGCGCGGCAGCGCCGCCGCCTCCTCGGGCCGTCCCGGGCTCCCCGGCACGAGCCGCGAGGCCGCGGCCACCGCGGCCGCCTGGCTCACGGTCTTCAGGAAGGTTCGTCGGTCCATGGTCGGGCGAGTCTATCGCGGAAAAGCGGCCCGCCCGCCCAGAACCCAGGGCGTTGCCCTGGGCTGAAGGAGGGCGGCCCCTTGGGCCTCAAACGATTCTTATAACGCCGTCGGCGTTTCAGGGCCGAAGGTCCGGCCTTCCTCAGACCGGGGCAACGCCCTGGGGGCGGGGGTGAGGGTCATTTCCGGCGCAACATCAGATGCCGGTAGCGCGCCACCGACGGCTCGTCCAGGACCACCTCCAGCGGCGCGCCGGAGCGTTCCAGGATGTCGCCCATGCGCCGGTTGGTGCTGGTGAAGACGAGGTCCAGGAGCGCGAGGCCGGCGCGGCGCAGCGGGCCGGGGCGGTCGCCGTCGGGGAGGAACTTGTCGAAAACCGCGATGCGTCCGCCCGGGCGCAGAACGCGGGCGGCCTCGCTCAGGCAGCGCGCCGGATCGGGGATGACCTCGAGGACCATGTGCAGGACCGCGGCGTCGAAGGAGCCGTCGGGGAGATCGAGAGCCAGTCCGTCCATGACCTTCAGCTCGTGCTCCGGGCGGGCGCGCTTCCGCGCCTGCCGCAGCATGGCGGGAGTCAGATCGGTGGCCAGCACGCGGACGCCCTCGGGGACGAGCGGCAGGTCGGCGCCGGTGCCGCAGCCGATGATGAGCAGGCGCTCGCCGGGCTGGAGATCGAGCAGCTCCAGGGAGCGGCGGCGCTGCACGTGGAGCTTGGTCACCCGGTCGTAGTGGGGCGCCCAGAGCGAGTAGCGGAAGAGCTGCCAGGCGTTCGAAGGCATGGGGTAACGATAGCCCACCTCGTCCACCTCGTTTCAGGGGTTGCATAGCCGAGGATCGATAAGTACACTCCCCATTCCGCCGGCGGGTCCTTCCGCCGGCATTCATCCGGGAGCTGGCAGCCGCCGGCACTACTTGCTCAGGAGATTCAAAGATGTCTCGGAGTCATAGGAATTCGTGTCTCTTCGCCCTGTCCCTGCTGACCCTCACGGCTGGCGCCGCGGTCGCCCAGGAAGTCGCCCCGGGCGGCGGCGCGTGGGCCGCTCCGTCGTGCTCTTCCGTCTCGGGAACGGCCGGCGTGACCTTCACCACCGATGAAGGCGCGACGCTCACGCCCACGGTCCGCAGCCTCACCGGCACCAGCTACACCGAGGGCGTCGTGGCCCTCGACACGGCGAACAACCTGCTCGCCACCGTCGGCAGCGCTCTCTACCGCTCGACCGACGCCGGCTGCCGCTGGACCCTGGTCTCCAACCTCAGCCGCTCCTCGGGCAGCGCCCTCCTCACCCTCACCGCCGCGCCCGGCGGACGCGCCTACGTCTGGTCGCTCAACGGCTCGCCGCTCTACCGCGTCGACGGCCACACCGTCACCACCCTGCGCTCGCCGGTCACCTCGGTCATGGGCTTCGGCACCGACCCGGCGGCCGGTGACCATGCGCGCCTCGTCGACTCGAACGGCCAGATCTGGGAGTCGAACGACGCCGGCGCCACCTGGTCCCCCCTCGGCATCGCCCCGGTCTCCGGCGCCTTCGCCTACCGCGCCGCCTTCGATCCGCAGAGCCTCGGCCACATCGCCGTCGGCACGATGTCGAGCGGCGTGTTCGTCACCACGGACGGCGGCAATAGCTGGTCCCAGGCCACCGGCACCTCGTCCACGGGCGGCAGCTCGAACATCTTCAACCTGGTGATCTCGCCGGCGAACGGCAACGTCGTCTGGGCGGAAGGGATCGACCTCGCCGAGAACCTGAACAACGTCCCCTCCGAGGGCCGGCACGTCTTCCGCTCCGTCGACGGCGGCTTCACCTTCACCCCCGTGGTCGACCAGAGCGCCGACGTGACGCTGATCAACGGCCCGACCATGGCCGCCCACCCCACGAGCGCCAACGTCCTCTACTTCACCTTCGGCAGCAGCTTCGGCGGCTACGGCACCGACCTCTACCGCTACGACGCCGCCACCGGCCTGGTCACCAAGACCCACAACGCCTACCACGGGATCGACGCCTTCGCGTTCAACCCGGCGGCGTCCTCGGTGATGTACCTGGGCCTGGTCAACGAGCAGATCCAGTAAGCCGGGCCTCCCGACCGAGCACCGAACGGCCGCGGAGCCCTCCGCGGCCGTTTTTCCTGCAGGTGAGATAATCTCCTCTCAGCCGCACGAGGAGAGCACCCATGTTCGTCGGACACTTCGGAGTCGGCCTGGCCGGCAAGAACGCGTCGCCGCCTCGACGTCCTGGTCCACCGCCCCGACGTACCGGTCCTGCCGCATGGCCCCTACATCGGCCTCGGCCTGTGGGACCAGCCCGTCGTCGAGATGATCCTGGAAGGCGGCCTCTACGCCCTCGGGATCTACCTCTACCTGCGCGCCACCCGCGCCCGCGACAGGATCGGGAGCTGGGGGTTGTACGTCCTTCTGGCTTTCCTGCTGGCGACCTGGCTCTCCGCGGCCTTCGGACCGCCGCCACCGAGCGAGCGCATGCTGGCTTGGAGCGCGTTGACGATGTGGCTGCTCGTCGCCTGGGCGTATTGGGTGGACCGGCACCGAGAGGCGCGGGGGGAGGCTTCAGGCTAGGAGCCTGCGCCGCTTTCTGCCGCCACCGCTCTGATCATGTCGCTGAAGATCAGCTTGTGGAGGGGATAGAGGAGGTACCAGTAGAGCGTGCCGGCGAGGCCGACGGGGGCGAAGAAGGCGGTCTGGAGGAGGCGGGTGCCGGTGCCTTCGGGGCGGGCTTCCCATTGCAGCCAGGCGCGGCCGGGGACTTTCATCTCGGCGCGGAGGCGGAGGAGATGGGGCGGCTGGACGGTTTCGACGCGCCAGAAGTCGAGGGCTTCGCCGGGGAAGAGCTCTTTCGGATGGCGCCTGCCGCGGCGCAGGCCGGGGCCTCCGACCACGCGGTCCAGGAGGCCGCGGAGGTGCCAGGCGGCGTTCCAGACGAGCCAGCCTTTGTCGCCTCCGAGGCCGGTGAAGGTGGCGAAGACGCGCTCGGGCGGGGCGTCGACGTGGAGGGTGCGGATCTCCCGGATCATGCCTTCGGTGTCGGTGAGCTGCGCGGGGAGGCCACGGCCGAGGGCGCCGCTCCAGCGGGTCTCGGCTCCGGCGTCCCGCAGCTTCTCCAGGGCCAGCTCCACGGCGCGCCGGTAGGTGACCGGCTCGACCTCGGGGAAGAGGGCGCGCGCCCGCGCGGTGTCGGCGACGACGGGGCGGATCACGCCTTCGATCAGGGGCACGGCGAGGGAGTTGGGGATCGGCGTCACCAGGCCCACCCAGAGGCCGGCGAGGCGCGGCGTGAGGACGGGGACGGGGACGATCAGACGTTTCAGGCCGCGCACGGAGGCGTAGACCTGCATCATCTGCCGGAAGCTCAGGCGCTCGCTCCCCACGTTGACGATGCCCAGCGGCTCGCGCTCCAGGGCGAGGAGGAGGTAGGCGAGGACGTCGCGCACGGCGATGGGCTGGACGTCGTTCATCACCCAGCGCGGCGCGATCATGGCGGGCAGGCGCTCGGTGAGGTAGCGCACCATCTCGAAGGAGGCCGAGCCGGAGCCGACGATGGGGCCGGCGCGCAGCTCGGTCGCCGGCAGGCCGGCGCGCAGGATCTCCCCCACCTCCGCCCGGCTGCGCAGGTGCGCCGAGACCTCGTCTCCCGCGGGCAAAATCCCGCCGAGGTAGACGGTGAGGCGCAGCCCGGCCTCCTGGCCGGCGGCGACGAAGTTGCGGGCGGCGGTGGCGTCCCGCGCCTCGAAGTCGTGGCGGCCGTCCATGGAGTGGACGAGGTAGTACGCCGCTTCGATCCCGGCGAGGGCGGCCGTCAGGCCGGCCGGATCGAGGAGATCGCCCGCCGCGACCTCGACGCGGCCGGCCCAGGGCCGGCCCGCGATCCGCGCGGGATCGCGGACCAGGACACGGACGGTATGACCGCGCTCCAGGAGGCGCGGGACCAGGCGGCCTCCGATGTAGCCGGTGGCGCCGGTGACGAGAGCTCTCATGTTTCAACCGTGAAATCGGGCGGCGCCTGGCTCATGGAGTCTCCAGGATTCCGATCGCCTTTAGAGCGGCGAGGTACTCGATCACGACGGCGGCCGGCACCGGACCGTAGATGGCGGAAAGATCGTCCGTGATCTGGCGGACCGTCCGCCGGCCGTCGACGAGGTTCAGTGCCTCGTAGGCGTACTCTCCGCCGCCGCCCCAGAGGCCTGAGTAGGCGAGGAGCGCAGGCGCGGCGATGCCTTTCTCCTGCCGCTTGTCGTCGAGATAACCGTAGCCGAAGCCGGTCATCGGTCCCTTGGGCGCGGCGGCGCGCCGGTAGACGACGGCCTCGGCGGTGTTTGAAGGTGCGACCGGAACGGCGGGCGTGCTCCCCGCCCCCACCAGCTTTTTCAGATCGGCCAGGTACGCCGCGGCGGCTTGGCGGACGGCGGGCGTCACGTCCGCGAAGGCGGCGAGAGACGCTACGACTCCGTTCTCATAAGCAAGGTGGAAGCGCAGCAGATCGTCGCCGGCCGCCGCCTCGCCCATGGCACGCAGGCGCTCGCGGCGGGCGAGGGCTTCGGCGGTGCGCTCCAGGCTGTGGCGGCGGATCTCTTCCCAGAGAGCCGGCAGTTGGGCAGTGCTCAGCCCGGCCAGGTAGAGCGCGCTCGCCGCGCCCAGGAAGGCGGCGCGGCGCAGCTTGGTGGCGTCGATGTGGGAGACCTCGTCGGCGTGGGTGTGGATGTAGCGGTCCGGCCAATCGTTGAGATAGATGGCGGGCACGCGCCAGGAGCCTTCGCTCCACACCTGGTGGTCGCTGCCTTCCGTGAAGTCGACGATCTCCGCCTGGAGCGCCCGCTTGCTCCCTTCCGGATCGACCAGCGGGTAAGGCGCGGCGCCGGTCGCCGCGAAGGCGTAGGACTGTTCGTTGAGGAAGCGGCCGAAGCTTTCGCCGACGTCGTTGACGAACGTCGGCAGGCTCTTGGGAGAACGGGTGACGTGGAACACCGCCTTGGTGATCTCGGCGTCGCCGCCCACCATGTCCATGTGGATCACCGCCTTCGCCCGCCGCGCCAGGTCCGGGCGGGCGTTGAGGAGCGAGATGGTCCCCTCGACCTCCGGCGGGAAGACGAAGCGGAGGGTCCGCGCCGGCGGCGCGACCTTCCCCTCCCGGATCAGCTTGGCGAGGCTGCGCGCCACTTCCAGGATCGTCGCGCAGCCGCTCGCGTTGTCATTGGCGCCGGGGCGGAGATGGTCGAGATGGCAGGAGAGCACGATCTCCTCGTCGCGAAGGGCCGGATCCGCGCCGGGGATCACGCCCGTCGCGATGTCATAGCTCCCCGGGTGCTGGCCGGCCTTGACGCTCGCCCGCAGGTGTACGGCCTCGCCGCGCGCCATTCTTTCCTGCCAATCGCGCGCCTGCTTCAGGGAGACCATGAAAGCGAACGTCTTCGGTGCCGGAAAGGTCGCCAGGTGGCCCCAGCGGACGAGGGTCTCGTCCTCTTTGTACCAGGCCGTGACCTGGTTCTGGGCGTACGAGACGAGACCGGCGGCGCCGTGCTTTTCGACCGCCAGATCGTAGGCCGCGCCGGGCTGCGCCGAGACCAGCACGAGCTTGCCACGCACGTCTTTGCCCGTGTAGTCGGGCTCGGAGGCGCCGGCGCCCACGTCCACCAGGTCGGCCGCGACCTCGCCGCTCGCGCTGTCCTGCGCCAGGGTCACCGGCCGCGCCTCCCAGGAGGCGACGCGCACGGTGCCGTCCCACAGCTCGGCGAAGTCGGCGTCCCAGGCCGGGCGGGAGCGCTGGGTGCCGTAAAAGACCGTGCCGTCGGCGGGCAGCACCAGGATCTCGACGCCGCTCAATCCGGCCGCCTGCAATCCGTCGCGCGCCCGCTCCGCCGCCGCCCGGAAGCCGCGCGAGCCGCGCATGCGATGGTGCAGCGTCAGCTCCTGCACCGTCCGCTTCGCCGAAGTCCCCGACACCTCGGCGGCGAGCGCCTGCACCACCGGCTCCGGCAACAGCGGCGGCGGCGCGGTGGTCTGGGCGTGCAGACGGGAGACGGAGAGGGCACAGGCGGCGGACGCGAGCAGGGCGCGGCGATTCCACATGGGGAAAGAGTACAACCCTCCCCCCATCCGGCATATGCTGACCTCATGGACAAGGAACAGCAGCTCCGCCTCAAGCTCGGCAGGCTCGGCAATGCCAATGCCGCGTGCGATCTGGCGAAGATGATCGCCGTGCTCGTCTTCGTGCTCCTGAGCGCTTTTCCGCTCTCCGCTCAGCCGCCTGAGACCGCCGCCGTCTCCACGGTCCTCGACGCCTTCCACGCCGCCGCCGCGAAAGCCGACGAAGAGGCCTACTTCGCGCTGCTGGCGCCGAACGGCGTCTTCCTCGGCACGGATGCGACGGAGCGCTGGGACAAGGCGGCGTTCCAGGCGTTCGCGCATCCGTACTTCGCCAAGGGGAAGGCGTGGACGTTCACGCCGCACGACCGCCACGTCGACTTCTCGCGCGATGGCCGCGTCGCCTGGTTCGACGAGCTGCTTGACAGCGCAACCTACGGGGAGTGCCGGGGCAGCGGGGCGCTGGAGAAGATGGACGGCGGGTGGAGGATCACGCAGTACAACCTCTCGATTCCGCTGCCCAACGACCTCGCCAAGGAATTCGTGGCGCGCATCCGCGCGGCGAAGGCAGCGCCTCCGAAGGCGCAATGACCGTTCTTCAACGGTATCCCGCCGCCTGCAGCTCGAACAGCTCGGCGTAGCGCCCGCGTTGCGCCAGCAGCTCCTCGTGGGTGCCCATGGCCTCCACCTGGCCGCCGGCGAGGACGAGGATGCGGTCGGCCATGCGGACGCTCGAAAAGCGGTGGGAGATGAGGACGGCGGTCTTGCCTTCACTCAGCTCCTTGAAGCGCTGGAAAACCTCGAATTCGGAGCGGGCGTCGAGCGCGGCGGTCGGCTCGTCGAGAATGAGGAGCTGGGCGTCGCGCATGTAGGCGCGGGCGATGGCGACTTTCTGCCACTCGCCGCCGGAGAGGTCGACGCCTTTCTTGAAGCGCTTGCCGATGATCTGGTCGTACTTCTCCGGCAGCTTCTCGATCACCTCGTCCGCCAGGCTGCGCTCGGCGGCGGTGACGATGCGGGCGCGGTCGTCGCGGGCCTCGATGCGGCCGACGGCGATGTTCTCGGCGGCGGTGAGGTGATAGCGCACGAAGTCCTGGAAGATGACGCCAATGTTGGCGCGCAGAGCTTCGAGGTCGTACTCGCGGAGATCGTGGCCGTCGAGCAGGATGCGCCCTTCGTCCGGGTCGTAGAGCCGCGCCAGGAGCTTGACCAGGGTCGTCTTGCCGGCACCGTTCTCGCCGACGAGGGCGAGCACCTCGCCGGCCTGCAAGGTGAAGCTCAGGTGGCGCACCGCCCAGCGCTCGGCGCCGGGATAGCGGAAGCCGGCGTCCTCGAAGGTGAAGCCCTGGCGGATGGGCGCAGGGAACGGCAGCGCATTCTCCGTTGAGGCGATCTCGGGCTCGATCTCGAAGAAGGAGAACAGGTCGTCGAGATAGAGCGCCTGCCCCGCCACCTGGGAGAAGCTGGTCAGCAGCCCTTCGAGGAGGGTGCGCAGGCGGCGGAAGGAGCCGGCGAGGAAGGTGAGGTCGCCGATGGTGAAGTCGCCGCGCAGGGTGCGCCAGGCGATGAAGGCGTAGGCCACGTAGTAGCCCACCGTGCCGATGGCGGTGAGCAGGCCGCCCCAGCCGGCGCGGCGGATGGCGAGACGGCGGTTCTCCAGGTAGAAGGCGGCGGCCAGGGCCCGGTAGCGCTCGATCAGGAAGGCGTTGAGGCCGAAGATCTTCACCTCTTTGGCCGTCTCGACGCTGGCGCCGGTCTGGCGCACGTAGTCCAGCTCGCGGCGCTGCGGCGTCCGCGTGTAGTCGAGCGAGTAGCTCTGCGCGTTGAAATGCGCCTCGCCGAGGAACGCCGGCACCAGCGCCAGGAGCAGCAGCGCGATCAGCCAGGGGGCGTAGACGACCAGCCCGGCGGCGAAGCTGACGATGGTCACCATGTCCTGGGCCTGGCCGAAGATCTGGCTCATCAGGGTCATGCGGCCGGTGGTCTGCCGGCGGGCGCGCTCGAGCTTGTCCTGGAGCTCGCTGTCCTCGAAGTCCTCCAGGTCGAGAGTTGCCGCGTGCTCCATGAGCTGCACGCTGGTGACGTTGGTGAGCTGCTCCGAGAGGAGGGAGTCGAGGAGCGAGACGACGCGGCCGAAGACGTCGGAGAGGACGGCGAGGCCGAATTCGGCGGCCAGCAGCCAGAGGAGCGGAGTGAGCCGGCCGCCGGCGAGCCATTCCCGCAGGCTGTCCGAGGCGCCCGGCGCGCGCGCCAGTTGGATGACCTGGTCGATGATCAGCTTGCCGACGTAGAGCGTGACCACCGGCAGCAGGGCGCGGACGAGACGCAGCAGCAGGTCGCCGGCCGTCAGGGCCGGGCTGGTGCGCCAGATCAGCTTGAGGAACGGCGGCAGGTTGCGCAGGGCGCCGAAGCGCTCGCGCATCGAGCGCGGCCCCGGCGGCAAGCCGGCGCCCATGGTGGAGCTCCTCGGCATGCGGCAAGGATGGCACAGGATGGGCGATTGTCCGCCAGGACCCGGTCAAAGTCGTTCGGAGACGGAGCCCTGGATTGTCCGCCGAATGACGGGACCGCCGTAGGACCGGACCGCTATACTAACCCCCGTGCCGGCGCTCTCCGTCATCGTGCGCACCCTCGGCCCCACGGGGCGCGTCTCCGAGGCTCTCGCAAGCCTCGCCTGCCAGACGTGGCGCGACTTCGAGGTCGTCGTCGTCGACATGAGCGGGGGCGGCCTCGGCGCGGTGCTCGCCCAGAGCGCGCCGCGTCTGCCGGGCCTGCGCCATCTCGCCCTGCCGGGAGCGCTCACCCGCCCCGCGGCGCTCAACGCCGGCATCGCCGCCGCCGGCGCGCCCTGGATCAGCATTCTGGACGACGACAACCTGTACGACCCCGGGCACCTCGAAAGGCTGGCCGCCGGCTTGGCGTCGACCGGCGCCGACTACGTCTACACCGGCGTACGGCATGCGACCTATTCTCCTGACGGATCGCCGATCGCCTGCCGCGAGGTGGCCGTCCCTTTCCAATTCGACCGCCTGATCCTCGGCAATTTCATCTACGCGACGGGCTCGGTCTATCGCAAAGCGGCCTGGGAGCAGCTCGGCGGCTACGACGAGCGCTTTACGGTCTTCGAGGACTGGGATTTCATCATCCGCGTCGCACAGGCGGGAGCGCTCGTGCAGCTTCCCGGCGTCTCGGGAACATCGCGCAAATTCACCGGCGTCGACGGCGTTTCGACGTTCGACCTCGAAATCCGCGCCGTGCGGCGCTGCCATGCCGGGATCTACTGGAAGCACCGCCGCCTCTTTCACGGCGCGCTACGCCAGGAGCTGCGCACGGTCTGGGCCGATCACTGCAAGCGGCGGGTTCCGGCCCGCACGGGGTTGCTCACCAAGCAGGTCGCCGGATGGCGGCTCGAGGTCGTCGCCGATCTTCTCTCCTGGTGGTGGCAGACGGAGGTCCACGCTTGAAGCTTTCCGATCCTGCGATCCGGCGCCTGGTCGTCACCGGGCATCCGAACCATGAGCTGGCGATTTTCGGCTTCGTCCAGCGTCTCCGGCCGCGGCTGCTGTTCCTGACCGACGGCGGCGGCGCGGAGCGGGTGGAGGAATCGCGCCGGGCGCTCGCTTCCCTGGGCCTCCTGCACCAGGCCCCCTTTCTCGACTGGACTGAAGAGAGCCTCTACCGCGCTCTCCTCGACGGTGACTCCGGGGTGTTCGCCGAGCTGGTCGCGGAGGTGCGCTCGGAGATCGAGGCCACCGCGCCGCAGCAGATCTTCTGCGAGAGCATCGAGCTCTACAATCCGCTCCACGACATCACGCTGCCGATCGTGCGGGCCGCGACGCGCGGGCTCCCAGGGATCGAAATTTTCGAATTCCCCCTGATCGCCCAGGAGCCCGCCGACGGCGAGCGCTATCGCGTCCAGCGCCTGCCCGCGAGACGCACCACCGAGGCGCTCCACCTGACGGCCGGGGAGCACGGCGCGAAGCTCAGCGCGCGCGAGGATCTATATCTCTGTCTCCGCCGCCAGCTCGGCGCCGTGCTGGAAGAGCTCGGCCCCGAGCACACGGCGGTGGAATTCTTCGCGCCTGCCTGCGAGGAGCTCCCGGAGCCCGGGCGGTATCATGTGCTGCGTTATGAATGGCGCGCCCGGCTTCTCCAGGATCGCGGCGAGATCGACCGGATGATCACCTATCGGGATCACTTCCTGCCGATGCTCGCCGCGCTGGCTCAGGAGGAAGCCCGGGCCAGCACGTAGACGATCGCCTTCGCCTGCCAGCCCGTCTTCGTCCACGGACGGCTGTCGGGTCCGTTGTTTCCGGCACCGCCGTGGGACTCCAGCGTCTTGCCGTCGTGGACGAGCACGACGTGGCCGATGCGCTGGGGGCTGTCCTGGGGGCGCAGGAAGGCGATACGGACGGCGCCGTCCGGCTGCACGGCCGCATCCGGCGTGGAACGCTCGAAGCCGTGGTCGCGGATCCAGTCGTGCTGCACCACCGAGCCGTCGGGAAAGCTCTGGTGCGGCGAGGTCGCCCGCCAGATCGCCTCGCGGATGAAGCCGCTGCAATCGACGCTTTTGAAGTCCTTGCCCGGGACGGCGCCGTGAAACGGGATCTTGGCGCCGAGGCCGTAGGTGACGCGGGGCGACGCGCTCATGCAGCCGTCGAGAAAGGCCTGGGCGACGCGGATGTCGAGGGGCAGCGCCGGGGCGGCGGCCACGCTCTCCAGCCCCAGGTCTGACTCAGCCGCCGCCGACACCAGAGCCGGCTCGGCCTCCTGCTCCATGGCGCCGAAGTTGGCGAGGTCCCGGGAGGCGGCGAGCTCCGCCGTGGGGACCGCGGCCAGATCGCCCGGCGCGGGCGCCCCCGGGTCGTCTTCGGCGGCCGCGGCGGCCGGTTTGAAATCCTTCTCCACGTCGAGGCTCGCACGGCCCATGGGCACCGTCTCGTCCGGCTGCGGCTCGGCCAGGCTCTCCAGGGCACTGGGCGCGGCGGCGCTGCGCAGATCGTTCAGCCGGTTCAGCCAGCCCTTGAGGAATCTCTCCTGCGTCGCGTCGCGGGCGACGATGGCGCGCACGAACTGCTCGCGCAGATCGAGAAACCGGCTCACCGTCGCCGCCCGGTCCGCGCCGGCGAGGGCGCGCAACGTCTGCGAGCCGATGGCGCCGTCGACGCTGACGCCGAGGCTCTGCTGCAGGAAACGGGCGGAGCGTCCCACCCCCATGTTGACGGCGGTGTCGAAGGCCACCAGGTCCAGCGGCTCTCCCAGGTCGTCTCCCTTCACCTTGTTCCAATAGTCGCGCTGATAGATCGCGCCGACCTCGTCCATGGTGATCACCTCCACGCTACGGACCTCCAGCCCCTGGCCCTTGCGAAAGGTGTCGTAGGTCGTCTGGATGACGCCGTACCGCGTCGCGCCGCCGTGGTCGTGCGGATCGTTGGTGAACTTCGAGCCTTCCCATTTCAAGACGAACGCCAATCCCGTTTCGAAACGCGTGGTGGTCATCGTGTCCCCCCAATCTTCAGAGTCTGCGGACTGGAGCAGTCTATCAACTGTTCAGCGGCCGCGCAGCCGGCGCGTGAGCACGCGGTCGAGGGCCGCCGCGAAGGCCTGGCGGTCCTTGGGACCATACGGCCGCGGCCCGAAGGTCTGCACGCCGGCGCCGCGCAGGTCGTCCATGAAGTCGCGCACCGCGAGCCGCTCGCCGACGTTCTCCTCCGTCTGCTCGTGGCCGCGCGGATCGAGCACCGCCACCCTCTTCTCCACCAGGCGCGCGGCGAGCGGGATGTCGGCGGTCACGGCGACATCCCCCGGCTCGGCCTTGTCCGCGATGTACATGTCGGCCACGTCAGGGCCGCCCTGCACGCGCACGGCGGTGACGAACGGATGGTCGAGGGGCGTCGACAGCGGCTGGTTGGCGACCAGCACCGTCTCGATCTTCAGCCGCCGCGCCGTCCGGTAGACGATCTCCTTCACGTCGCGCGGCGCGGCGTCGGCGTCGATCCAGAGCTTCAAGCCGGGGTCCCGGGTCTGAGGAGCATGTGGCGGAGTCTACAGCCGCTCGCGCCTCTCAGCGCCGGCCCAGCAGAGCCGCCAGCTTCTCCGGCAGCGTGGCCTGCCAATTCGCGTGGCCGTGGCCGCCGGCGTACTCGGTATAGGCGACGTCGTAGCCTTTGGCGCGCAGCACGTCGCGAAGCTGGCGGCTGGCGGCGAGGAGGCTGGGGCCTCCGGCCGGCGGTGGCCAGGTTTCGAGGAGGCCGATGTCGAGGGAGAAGCGCAGGGGCAGCTTGGGGCCGGCGGCGAGGCGGCGGGCGACCCATTCGGGGCGCGTAGCGGCTTCGGGTTTCCAGGAGAAGGAGCCGGACTGGGCGAGGACGTTGCCGAAACGGTCCGGGTGCTCGATGGCCGCGCAGGCGGCCGCCAGGCCGCCCAGGCTGGAGCCGGCGATGGTGATGCGCGCCGGGGCGGCGGTGCCGTGGTAGCGCCGGCGTGCCCAGGGCAGCAGCTCCTCGGCGAGGAAGCGGGAAAAGGCGCGATTGCAGGCGAGATCGGTGTCCCGTTCCTCGGCTTCCAGGCGGCCGGCGAGGACGGCGACGACGGGCGGGATGCGGCCGGCGGCGATCAGGTTGTCGAGGATGACGGGGAGCGGGATCAGGTCGCGGTAGGCCGTGCCGTCGAGGACGATGAGTAGAGGATACGGCTCTCCACCCGCCGGGTAACCGGGCGGGATGTAGACGGAGACCGGGCGCGCGCCTCCCAGCGCGGCGCTGCGGAAGCTCTCCTCGCGTCCGATCCGGCCCGCCGGTGTGCCGGGATTGCGGATCGACCAAGTCCGCGGCGGCGCGTCCGGCAGCTCGATGACGGAGAGGAGGGCCTCGCCGGCGGGCGGGTGGCGGTGCGGGTTGCGCGGATCGATCCCGGCGGTGGCGCGCACCGCCTGGCGGTCGTAGTGGGGGTCGTTCACGTCGAGGGAAATGTGGGCGCGGACGGGGGCGAGACGGTAGGTGAAGCGGGCGTCCCGGCGCACCTTGTAGCTGCGATACCAGACATCCGTGGCGCCGAGCCGGGCGAGCGGCGCGTCGTTGGAGAGGCTGCCGAGGAGGATCACGCCACGGACGTCATCGCCGCGCCAGAGGAAGGTCACGAGGAGCTGCCGGCCGCTTCCCGGATCACCCGCAGGCAAGGCTTCGATCAGCGGCGTGCCGCTCTGCTCCGTTTCATCCCAGAAATGCTTGACCGCCTCCCGGCCACCGCTCGCGATCCGGGCGCGCAGGGCCTGGAGGCGCGGGCTCGCCAGGGTGCCGGCGGGAATTTCGGTGCGTACCGGCGTGCCGTCCGATGGCTCCGACGGCTCCGACGGCTGAGCGGCCGAGGCGAGAAACAGACAGAGGGCGGCGAGGGCGAGACAGGTCCGGCGCGTCCGGCGGTTGGGCATACGCGGTATACGGCGGACCCTCGCGGGCTGTCACCCCGGCGCCCCCTTCGATCTCCGTGAAAGACATTCCATCACCTGTGGATGCCGAGCTGCGGCGGCGTGCCAGGACCGAAGGGAAGAGCCTGCGGCGTTGGTGCTTCAGCACAACCTCGTCCTCTGTCACCGTGACGGGCACTTCGATCGCCTCCCACAAATCCTCCGGGTGTGAGAGGCTCGCGAGCCTCGAAAAGCTTCTAGCTGGGCGGCGGCGCGAAGCTGGCGGTTGGCGGCGAGCAGGCTGGGACCTCCGACGGACGGCTTCAATCTCGACCTGCGTGCGGGGGCTTCGCGGCCTCGCGCCGGTCCAGCGCCCGGTCTTTCTCCCTGGCCCGGCGGTCCCGCCGGCCGGCCGCGAGATGCTTCTCTCTCTCGACCTCTCTCCCCAGGGCGCGGCGCTCCTCCTCCTGCCGGCCCTGGACCTCCTTCGTCACCTCGCCCGGGAGCCAGTCGCGGCGCTCGCGCTTCTGCTCGTCGTCCAGACTCTCGCGTTGCGCCTGCTCCCAGGCGTTCAGCCTCTGCAGCTCCTGGTCCTCCGACCGGACGGTGGGGAGGGCTCTCCTCGCCCCGCCCGCTGCATCCCCCGGCCTCTTCTCCAGGTCCTCGATGCGGTGGCGGCGGACCGGACCTGCGCTGCGCTCGATCTCGTCGAGGCCGATGCCGTGCACGGCGACCCTCCCGCCCACCTCTTCATAGCGGGTCCTGTCTCTCGTCTCGCGCAGGAGGAAGCGGTGGCGCGGCAGCGGCTCCAGGCTGCGCCAGATCCGCGGCTCCAGGAAATCGCGCTGGCGGACGAAGCTCCAGCCGTGCGGGACGATGCCGAGGCTGAGATCCGGACCGCGGATTTCGAGACCGATCCCGGCCCGCCACCGCGCGTCCGAGGGGAGCGGCGCCCAGCCGACCCAGCCGTTGCCGGCCCGCCAGGCGACCCAGGCCGGAGACCAGACGGTGTCGGGAATCCACAGCCAGCCGTTCTGTGTGTGATAGGTCCAGCGGCCGTAGTGGAACGGCGCCCAGCCCCAGGGCTCATCGGAGACCCAGGTCCAGCCGAGCGTCGACGCCGCCCAGTGGCCGTGCGTGTACGGCCGCCAGCCGGGCTCGATGTCCCAGGGCGTCCACACCTGGCCCCAGGGCTCCACCTGGAGCCAGTCGCCATAGGGAGCCAGGGCGTCGTGGAAGGAGGCGAGGTCGGCCACGGGAGCGGTCGGCGCAAGGTGATGGGGCCGGGCGGGGCCCGCGACGGAGGCCGCGCAGCCGGCGACGCCGAGAAGCGCGGAGGCCAGTGTGGCCCACAGGATGATTCGCTTGAGGTCCATGGCTTGTCTCCAGCCTTTTTTCCATGGATTGTGTGGTTCCGCTCAGCACCCTAGCCGTTCCAGGAGGGCTCGGGCGCCGTCCCCGAGGGCAGTGGGCGGAGCACCGCAGAGTGGGGCGCCGCACGACTCCTCAAGGCTCCACACCCTGCTCCACACCCTGCCCCGGCAGGCGTCGCGCACCGTCGCCGGACGGGACAGGCTGTCTTGCATGAGCCACAGCATCGCACATCCTCTCGATGTTCCCGCCATCGGGCTCACGACAGGGGGAGAGGGCCCGGCGAGGCTATGGGCTTCAGCAATGGGCCGGACGGACGGGACGGGACTGACTCCCCCACCCGGAAGGGTAGTCTCTCCGCCGCCGCGGCGCCCCCCTCCCGCGCGAGATGTCCAACCCCTGGAGATGTCGTTTCCGGCGCCCGGCCGGAGCATGATCTTTCTGGGCATGGAATTGACAGACAGGAGGCAGGACCATGAGTTGGGAAGACGCCCGCAAACATGAGCTCGCGCACTGGACCACCGTCCGGGATGCGATCGGCACCGCCGATCCTGTGGAGCTTCTCACCGAGATCAACGCCACCGACGCCTTCTGCGAAAAGGTGCGCGTAGGTACCGGCGGACTGGCCGGCGAGCCGGTCGACTACTGCTCCCGCTGCCTTTTCTACGAACAGTTCGGCGGCTGCCGTGAAACCAGCGGCCGCATGAGCGAGCGTGTCGCCGCAGGCGACCGGGAAGGGCTGCGCGTGATGGTGAACAACGTCATCTCTCAGCTCCGGGAGCTCGACGTCCCGAGAGTCTGACTTCGACAAGCTGAAGCTTAAAGGAAACCGATCATGATCAATTTTCAAGCCGGGCCCTGGCTGCCGAGCTTCGATCTTCACGAGCAGGACGGTGAGCTGGTGCTGCATGCCGATCTGGCCGGCCATGACGAGTCGATGGAGATCTCGCTCGACGGCGACACGCTCGTCGTGCGCGCCGCGGCCGGGAGCCCCGTCTGTTGCGGCCGCCTGCCGCTGCCTTTCGCGCCCCAGACCTGGCGCGCCGTGAGCCGCCCGGATCAGGACGGCCTCGAGATCCACCTCCCCATCCCGGAGGAGGTCATTTTCTGAGCTTCGGGAAGCACTGGATCGCCGTCGCGGCGCTCGCCGGGCTGCTCGCCGGGGGGCTGGCCAAGCTCGCCGGCCTCGACGGCGCGTCCCAGGTGCTCTGGGCGCTCACCACCGTCGCCATCCTCGCGCCGCTGGCGCTCACCGTCCTCGCCGACCTGCGCCACAGCCAGCTCGGCGTCGACATCATCGCCCTGCTGGCGATGGTCGGCTCGCTGGCGCTCGGCGAGTACCTCGCCGGCGCCGTGATCGCCCTCATGCTCTCCGGCGGCCAGGCGCTCGAAGCCTTCGCCGGCGCCCGCGCCCGCCGCGAACTCTCCGCCCTGGTGGAACGGGCGCCGCGCGAGGCGCACCGCTATGAGGATGGACAGCTCACCTCGCCGCCCCTCGAAGACGTCCGCCCCGGCGATCTCCTCCTCGTCAAGCCGGGCGAGATCGTGCCCGTCGACGGTCTCGTCCAGGGCGACACCGCCGTGCTCGACGAATCGGCGCTGACCGGCGAATCGCGGCCCGTCGAGCGCGCCGCCGGGGAGCTGGCGCGGAGCGGCACGGTCAACGGCGGCGGTCCGTTCCAGATGCGCGCCGTCACCAGCGCGGCCGAGAGCACCTACGCCGGCATCGTCCGCCTGGTGAAAGAGGCGGAAGAATCGAAAGCCCCCTTCGTCCGCCTCGCCGACCGCTACGCCCTGGTCTTCCTGCCGCTCACCATGGTCATCGCCGGCCTCGCCTGGCTGCTCTCGGGCGACCCGGTGCGCGCCCTGGCCGTACTGGTCGTCGCCACCCCCTGCCCGCTGATCCTCGCCGCGCCGGTCGCCATCCTCTCCGGCGTCTCGCGGGCCGCCCACCGCGGCGTCATCGTCAAGGGCGGCGCAGCGCTCGAAGCCCTGGCCCGCGCGACCATCCTCCTGCTCGACAAGACGGGGACGATCACCACCGGCATGCCCGCCCTCTCCGAGATCGAAGCATTCGACGGCGAGGGCGGCGCGGAGAGCGAGGCCGAGATCCTGCGCCTGGCCGCCTCGCTCGACCAGGTCTCCCAGCACGTCCTCGCCGCGGCCGTGGTGCGGGCGGCGCACGAGCGCGGCCTCCTGCTCTCCTTCCCCACCGCGGTGATGGAACGCCCGGGCTGGGGCATCCACGGCGAGGTCGACGGCCGCCGCGTGGCCCTCGGCAAGCTCGCCGGGATCGACGCCGCCGGCCCCCTCCCCGCCGGCGTGCGCCGGGTGCGCCGGCGCACCGCGATCGAAGGCTCGTCGAGCGTCTTCGTGGCGATCGACGGCAAGGTCGCCGGCGCCCTGATCCTCCACGACCCCGTCCGTCCCGACAGCCCGCGCGCCCTGCGTGCCATGCGCCGCGCCGGCATCGAGCGGGTGGTGCTGGTGACCGGCGACCATCCCGAGGTCGCCGAGATGGTGGGCGCCGGCATCGGCGCCGACCTGGTGCTGGCGGAGCGCTCGCCGGAAGAGAAGGTCGAGGCCGTGCTCGCCGAGCACGCGCGCGGCCTCACCCTCATGGTGGGCGACGGCATCAACGACGCGCCGGCCCTCGCCGCGGCCGACGTCGGCGTCGCCATGGGAGCGCGCGGCGCCACCGCCTCCGCCGAGTCGGCCGACGCCGTGCTCACCGTCGACCGCCTGGACCGCCTGGCCGAAGCGCTCCTCATCGCCCGCCGCTCGCGCTCGATCGCCATCCAGAGCGTCGCCGCCGGCATGGGCCTGTCGCTCGCCGCCATGGTCGCCGCCGCCACCGGCCACCTGTCCCCGGTCGCCGGAGCGCTGCTCCAGGAAGTCATCGACGTCGCGGTGATCCTCAACGCCCTGCGCGCCCTCGGCGGCGGCCGGCACCGCCCGCAGCCGGAAGGCGAGGAGCTCAGCCAACGCTACCGCGCCGAGCACGGTCTCCTGCTTCCCGACGTCGACCGCCTGCGCAAAGTCGCCGACCGCCTCGACGAGCTGTCGCCGCTGCAAGCGAAAGCCGAGCTGGCCGATCTCCGCCGCTTCCTGGAGGAGCGCCTGGTCCCCCACGAGAAGACCGAGGACGCCACCGTCTACCCCCTCGTCGCCCGCGCCATCGGCGGCGAGGATCCGACCGCCGCCATGAGCCGCGCCCACCTCGAGATCGCCCACCTCGCCCGCCTCTTCGGCCGCCTCGTCGACGAGCTGCCGCCGGGGGATGCCGAGCCGCTCACCGCCGACGACCTGCGCGACCTGCGGCGTATCCTCTACGGCCTGCACGCCGTTCTGCGCCTGCACTTCGCGCAGGAAGAGGAGCAGTACCTGCCGCTGCTGGAAGACGGAGGGCGGGAGGGGAAGGCGGCGTAGGCGCGACTTTAGAAGCGGGTGATCGGCTTCGCGTCGCAGGTCGATCGGGCCGGGCGGGCGTCAGGTCGGGGGACACTTATACGATGCACCACAGATGCTCGCAAGAGCACGAATCAACTTACAGAAACTCTCGGACCTCGAAGCGACTAAATCAATATTGATGAGGCGAGTCTGTTGCAGTTGATGTGTCGTCGGTTTGTAGCCAGGTACAAACTTACCCATATATCCCTTGGCACCTCGAATCTCTTCTGGTGATTTTCTCGTGAGCTTGCGTAGCTCCTCGGGATTTTGATTATGGAGGAACCAGCCCTCGTACTCGCGCACAGCCATGACTCCAGCTCCCGCTATTCGCGCGGAGACCGCTGACGACGCAAGCGGGCCCCAGAAGGCGGCACAGTCATCGTCCGAATCGCAGAGCACGAGGACAGCATCCGCTGGACGGCGAACCGCAAGCTCAAGAGCCCTCGAAAGATTCTTGCTTGTTGGAGGACGATTTGGACTTGCCGACGATTCGTCAACCAAGCTACTCCTTGGCTGCCTGATTGGATCGTTGTCGACCACCCAACCTGCGGAGCCAACATGCTTAAGAATACGCGCGCAAAGATTGGGAATAGCTATAACTTCGCCCTTTCCCTCCACGATACACACCAAGCGCTTCATCACACGGTGCTCGGGTCGATCGTGGCGGATTGCCGGCCCTCAATTCTCAGAGGCTCAGAACGCATGAGCTCAGAAACCTTGAACAACCCATTTCGAACGAGCTCTCTCTGCTCAGATGCCATAGGCCCGAGACTGGTAACGCCGTCATGATACTGGCAGACGAGTATCTCTTCATCGTGAGCAGCATCGAGAAGCTCAGGACTATGAGTAGTGACGAGAACAGCACCCTTCGACGCCGCCTCTTTCAGTATTTCAAATATAAGATTGGCGGCCTCTGGGTGGATGTGGACTTCAGGTTCCTCCACGATGAGCAATTCGCCGCGGGCCATTTGCTGTGCAGCAACGATGATACCGAGGGCTCGCAACGCGCCTTCGGACATCTCGGCTGCTGAGAACGGAGCAACCTGGTCTCCTTGCACCTGCAAGAATTGCAGAGTGATGTAACGACCGACCTGGACTGCGCAAATATCATCCAGGCCAGGAATGATCTTTGCCATCGGCTCAATGATCGGCTTTCGTTTCTGCTTGGTCGCCAAGCGACTCAACGCGACTGCGATATTCTTTCCCGATTCTTCCAGGCGATGCACATCACTGGACACTTGCGGCTCACGCATCAATTCTGGATTTAGCCGAAGCCTACGAACTCTGGACAATGTCCGATTGCCGCGAAAGGAGCTGAGCTGACGCGCAAACAGCATTATGCTCGTCGTAGCACTGAGATCGGTAATTGGAAAGATCTTTTGAGGCGGCCTAACCTCGAATTTCTGCTTGTCGCGTGAAATGGACAATTGAACGTGGCCACCGCGCCGAACCTCGACCAACTCCTTGTAGAAGTGCCAGCTTCCTTCCTTACCCGTTCGAATCGAGAACTGGTGCTTTACAAACCCTGAGTCCAAGCCCGCCCGGGTTGAGCCTACGGATATAGAAATCGAAACATCGTATGGTTTGGTGCGGCTCCAACGTCTTACACCGGTGATGCCTCCTCGACGTTGAAGTCCGGAAGTTGCATCGAATCCGACATCACGCGCAAAGACCAGTGCATCAACAAAGTTTGACTTCCCACTGCCATTTGGGCCAACGAGGACAGTAAATGGAGCGAGATCGACGGCAATGCTCTCAATGCTCCTGAAGTTCTTAAGCTCAACCCTGTGCCACACTGCCGCTCTCCTCTACGGGAACCCGAGAAACCAAGGATGGGATGAAGAACTATACGGGCACAAGCCCGGAGTTAGTCATTGTAGCACTGTAGGTTTAGGAGAGGTCGCTCAGCACACAGGGTGGGCGAGCCCGGCGCCCTCCCTCCTCTGGGTCCGGACGCCATTTGCCGTGCCGAGCGGGCGCGTGAAGTAAGATCGGGCATGCTCCAGCTCCGCTTGACCCAGCACGCCGTAGGGGAGGACCGGCACCGGGTGGAGATCTCCCTGGAAGGCGACGGCCCCCGCCGGACGGCCGAGTCGACGTTTGCCTTCCGGCTCTCCTCCCAGGATCAAGAAGATCTGCGCTGGTATCTGGAGGAGTTCCTTCAATATCCCCAGGAGCCGGCGCCGGCGATCGCCCACCGGATCGAGGGGCGGATGAAGGAAGTGGGGACGGAGCTCTTCCGCGCCGTCTTCCAGACGAGCGACGACGCTCGCGATCTCTGGGCAGAGATGCGGAACCGGCTGCCCGAGACGCGGATCGAGATCGTCACCGGCGTCGCGGAAGCCGCCACGATTCCCTGGGAGCTGCTGCGGGACCCGAAAACGGTTTCTCCTCTCGCTCTCGCGGTCTCTTCGTTCGTTCGCGCGCAGCCGGCGTCGGCGCTCCATCCGCACCTGCCTGAGGAGACGAAAGGGAAGATCCGCATCCTGCTGGTCATCTGCCGGCCGCGGGGAGCGGACGACGTACCGTTCCGCTCCGTGGCGACCCGCCTGGTCAAGGGGCTCGGCGCGGCGAACCGCGAGTCCTATGACCTGGACGTCCTGCGTCCGCCGACTTTCGAGCAGCTCGGGAAGACTCTGCGCCATGCGCAGCGGGAAGGGAATCCCTACCACGTGGTCCACTTCGATGGCCACGGCACCTACCGGGAAGTGAAGGAGCCCGGAGGCGTCGCGGCATTGATGCGTGGCCTCTCCGCGGTCGTCCTCGGCGGCGCTCTCGAGGGCAAGCACGGCTACCTGCTCTTCGAAAACCCGCAGCTCGAAGCGAATGGCGAGCTGGTGGACGGCACCACCCTGGGCCGGCTGCTGGCGGAGACCCGAGCACCGGTGCTCGTCCTCAACGCCTGCCGCTCCGCCCACACGGAGCCGGCGCCCGCGCCGGATGCCGCCGTCTCTGACACCGATCCCCACACCCAGGTGCGAGCTTTCGGATCGTTCGCTCAGGAGGTCATGGATGCCGGCGCGGCCGGAGTCGTGGCCATGCGCTACAACGTCTATGTCGTCACCGCCGCCCAATTCGCCGCCGAGCTTTACGCCTCTCTCGGCCGCGGCAACACCCTCGGCGAGGCGGTGACTCTGGCACGCAAGAACTTGGCCGACCAACCGCTGCGGGAGGTCGCCTTCGCTCCCTTGCCGCTCCAGGATTGGACGGTCCCGGTCGTCTACGAGGCGGCGCCGCTGCAGCTTTTCCCGAAGGTGAAGGACGACGGAAGCCTGAAGATCCATGTCGAGGCCGGAGCCGCGGTCACAGCGGGCGGCGGCCTCGATCCCGCCCTGCCGCCGCCGCCGGACGCCGGCTTCTATGGCCGGGATGAGACGCTCCTCGCGCTCGACCGCGCGTTCGACCGGGATCCAATCGTCCTCCTCCACGCCTACGCCGGTAGCGGCAAGACCACCACCGCCGCCGAATTCGCCCGCTGGTATGCGCTGACCGGCGGCGTCGACGGTCCCGTCCTCTTCACCACCTTCGAGCGCTATCTCCCGCTGCCCCGCGTGCTGGACCGAATCGGTCAAGTTTTCGGAGCGGATCTAGAGCGGTCCGGCATCCACTGGCTGGCGCTCGATGACGCGGCGCGGAGTCAGGTGGCCCTTCAAGTCCTCGCCCAGGCCCCGGTGCTGTGGATCTGGGACAACATCGAGCCGGTGGCCGGCTTTCCCGCGGGGGCGGAGTCGGCCTGGAGCGCGGAGGAGCAGAAGGAACTTCTTGACTTTCTTCGTGCGGCCAGTAGCACGAAAGCGAATTTCCTTCTGACATCGCGCCGTGACGAGCGGTCCTGGCTTGGGGATCTGCCTACGCGTATCGCGGTGCCGCCGATGCCGATGACGGAGAGCCTCCAACTCGTCCGCGCCCTGGCCGCCAAACACGGCCGCCGGCTCGCCGACATCGAAGACTGGCGTCCTCTCCTCACCTTCGCCCAGGGCAATCCGCTGACACTGACCGTCGTCGCCGGCGAGGCGCTACGGCAGAAGCTCAAGACGAGGGATCAGATCGGAGCATTCGTCGCCCGTCTCCGCTCCGGCGAAGCCGCCTTCCCCGATGAAGCGGGGGAGGGGCGCTCCCGCTCTCTCGGTGCCTCGCTCGCGTATGGCTTCGAGCAGGAATTTCATGAGGAAGAACGGAAGAAGCTCGCCTTGCTTCATCTGTTCCAAGGGTTTGTGGATGTGAGTGCGCTGCGGATCATGGGCGCCCCCGAAGGCTCGTGGTGTCTGCCCGAGGTGCGGGGCCTGACCCGGGAAGAGGGCATCGCTCTCCTCGACCGCGCCGCCGAGGTGGGGCTTCTAACTTCCCACGGCGGCGGGAACTACGCGATTCACCCCGCCCTGCCCTGGTTCTTCAAGGGCCTCTTCGAGCGGAGTTATCCGGCCGAAGGTCTTGCCGCAGTGCGCGCGTTTGTCGAGGCCATGGGGGGGCTGGGGAACTACTATTTCGATCAATACGAGCATGGAAACCGCGATGTCATCGCTGCCCTCCGAGCTGAGGAGGCAAATCTTCTCTACGCTCGCCGGTTGGCGCGGGTCCATGCCTGGTGGGATCCAGTGACCAGCGCCATGCAGGGGTTCCGGCAGCTCTATGGACACACCGGCCGGCGGGCGGAGTGGAAGCGGCTGGTCGAGGAGATTGTGCCGGATTTTGTCGATCCGGCGAATGGTGGGCCTCTGCCTGGGAGAGAGGAGGATTGGGGACTGGTCACGGACTACCGCGTGCGCCTTGCCCGAGAGGAGCGGCAGTGGGCTGAGGCCGAGAGGTTGCAGATTGTCCGCGTGGACTGGGACCGCCGGCGCGCTGCTCCTGCTTTGGCTCGGCCGGCAGGAGAGCTGGAGAGTGGGGAGAAACATGCGATCCGGACGCTGGCGGTTTCCCTGGAAGCGCTCGGCAATATCCGCCGCGAGGTGGGGCGAGAGGAGTGTGTGTCGGTCTATGAGGAGGCTCTCGAGCTGTCCGAGCGGATCAACGACCGTGCCGAGGCGGCGATTTGTGCGTTCAACCTTGGGCATGCATTCACAGATCTACCTGCCATTCACGACCTCGATCAGGCCGAACGCTGGTACAAGCGCAGCCTTGAGCTGCACGATGAGAACGATCGGCTGGGGTGTGGCCGCTGCACGGGGCAGTTAGGGATTGTTGCCCATGAGCGTTTCCGCGAGGGCAAAGCCGCAGGACGCCCCAAGGAAGAGCTTCTGCGATATCTCAATGAAGCGGTTAGGCGCTACCACGAAGCTCTCGACCTTCTTCCTGCAGATGCGGTCAATGACTTGGCTTCCACCCACAACCAGCTTGGCAACATCTACGGTGATGCAGGAGACTTCGACCGCGCGGTGCAACACTACCGGGAATCGATCCAGCTCAAGGAAGAATCAGGCAACCTCTACGGCGCCGCCGAGACACGCCGCAATATGGCCATAGCCCTTCTCAACGCCGGCCGCCGGGCGGACGCCTTGGAGTATGCCGAGGCGGCCCTGCGGGGATTTGAGAGCTACGGGGAAAGGGCGGCGGAGGAGATTGAGAAGACTCACGGATTGATTGCGGCGATCCGCGGGGCGTAGGGCCTCACCCCCGTCCCCTCTCCCATCGCCCTCCCGCCGGCCGGGAGAGGGGCGCCACCGCCCGCCCAATCCCAGGGCGTTGCCCTGGGCTGAAGAAGCCCGGGCCTTCGGCCCTTCCGCCCACCCAAACGCCGACGGCGTTTTCAGGCCCAACGGGTCGTGATTCCTTAGCCCGGGGCATCGCCCTGGGTGACGAGGACGTGGCACCTTGTTTTCACTCGGCTGTGCCGCGCATTCTCTCCAGATTCTTTGGATCTGCGGGAATTTCCTTTCTCTGCCTGCACGTCGGCAGAGCATTGCGTCCAGCTTTCCTCGAGTTGCGGTGGAGAGAATCGGTCTCACGGCTCCGCGCTCTCCTTCAAGTCCGGCGGGCAATGAATCCTTGTCGGCTTGCACGGATCTGGAGCGCTTGGCAACGCTTCTCTGCGGGTTGACAATGCTGCGATGTAAGCCGACATCGATTCGCTGCCCGTTGACATCGTTGTGATGCAAGCTGACGTTGCTCCGCGGTCAAGTGACATCGCTCCGATGTCGAGCGACGTTGCTCCGCGGTAAGCTGACATCGGTTCGCTGCAAGCTGACATCGCCTCGCGGTCAGTTGACACTGGCTCGCTGCAAGCTGACCGCGGCTCGTGGTCAATGGACAGCGATCCGGTGTCAGGTGACACCGGATCGCTGTCGGTCGACCGAGCTCCGTTGCACGGAGACATTGTGCCAATGTCAACCGGCATTCTGTCGATGTCAGTTGACAGCATCCCGTTGCCCGATGACGGCGATCGGCCGTCCGATGGGATCGGCCCCTTGCGGGCTGGCAGAGAACCAATGTCAGTTGACATTGCTCCGTTGCCAATCGATTTGAGTCGCTGCCCGTCGACATCCATCCAGCGCCAGGAGACGCCAATCGCTGCAAGCCGGCTTCGTTCGGAAGCGGCCGGCGCGAGCTCAGGGCCGGCCGGCAGCGGACCGTGGAGGCCGTACATCCTCAGCCCTCCGGGACCAGCGCCACGATGCGCTCCAAGCTGGTCCTCCAGCGTGTACTCGACGTCAGGCATCGGCGAGCGCGCTCACCCCCGCTCCTTCGCCCGCTCGGCCAGGAAGATCCTGACGTGCTCGCGGTCCTCGGGGTCCCAGGTGGCCACCCAGGTCCAGAAGCGGGTGAGAGCGTCGCGGTCCCGTTTCAGGTCGAGGTCGCCGGCGGCCAAGGCGTCGGTGACGCAGAGGAGGCAGGCGTGCTTCTCGGTCTCCAGGGTCGGCAGGCTCTCGGGGCTGCGGGCGGCGCCGAAGGAGGAGGGGTGGCGCAGCCAGGCGAGGAAGAGGGGGCGCAGCGCCATGCGGAGCGCGCGGTCGACGCCGAGGATGGCGAAGAGGCGGGCCATCAGGGCGGTGTTGTGGCGGCTCGGGGCGGGCGACGCGATCACGGCTCCGGCCACCGACTCGCAGGCCGCGAGGACCTCGGCGGCCACCTCCGGCTGGAGGAGGTGCTGGTCGAGCTCGACGAGCCGGCCGAGCGCGCCTTCGACCTCCGGCTGGGCGCGCGCGGCGGCCAGGATCTCCTGGAGCGCGTCGGTGGGAAGATCGGAGCGCCCGGCGAGGAGCTTGAGGACGGGCGTCGCCTCGGGGCTGTCCCAATGACCGCGCAGCCAGCGGATCACGGGCTCGTGGACAGGGGTGAGGAAGCCTTTGCGGGACAGCCAGGCGCGGAACACGAAGCCGGCCTTGCGGTCGGCGAAGTAGCGATGGCCCCAGTGGGCGACGTGCTCCTTGACGAGGCTCCGCGGCCCCGCGGCGGTCAGCCAGGCGACGAGGACGTGCCGGGCATCGGGCTCGGTGTCGTACAGGGTGAGCCAGCGGACGACGACGTTCTTCACCCGCTTCCACTTGCCGCCGGCATTCAGCCAGGCGCGCAGCACGTAGCTCGCGTCGATGCGCTCGCCGTAGCGCTCCAGCCAGTCGCTCACCGCCGCCGCGACGAGCTCCCGCTCGCCGCCGGCATCGAGCCACGATTTGAGGAGGAAGGCCGCCTCGGGCTGCGTGCCATAGCGCTCCAGCCACTCGCGGACTCCCTCGCGCGCCGCCTCCGGCTCGCCGCCGCCGTCCAGCCAGGTCCTGAGGCCCGATTCAGTTGGGGGAATCACAGCGGAGAAGGATACAACGTTGGCGGAGCCGTGACTTTGTCATCGCCGGATGGGGTGCGGCTGGGACGGCAGGTGAATCAGGCCAGGCCGTAGCCGAGATCTTTGGCGACCCTGCTCAGGACAGGCAGAAGAGCAGGGTCGACCAAGGGTCGATGGAAGAGCGGGATCGATGGAACGGCAGAGACGGCCCGCTCCCAGAGCGCCATGGACGGGCGGTTCCCGTGCATGGAAGACGGATAGTACAGACCCTGGACGGCGGGATAGGCCTCATAGATCGTGCGAGACCAGCGCTGGGCCCGCGGGCGGGGGCCGGAGCTCACCGCCATGGAGGCGCCGGCCCGCGTCGGCCAGCTCCCTGTCAGATCCAGCAGATCCACAGCCTCCGCGAGCTCGAAGCCGACCAGCCAAGGGTCATGCGCCGCGCGATCGATGACCCGGGTGTTCTGGAAAACCTCGGCGAGGCACGTCGGCCCCTCTTCCGCGGCATAGAGAATTCTCCGCACCTGCAGCTTGAACGGCGGGACCTGATGATCGAAGCGGCTCCGCGTCGGGCCGAAGGCGCGGAACGTATTCCAGAAGGTCGGATGTCCACCGCCCCTGAAGTAGAGACGCCAGAGGACGGTTCCCGCAGACAGGCTGCGCAGATCCGGAGAAACCTTCTCCAGATCCCCCACCGGCGGAGGCTCAGGGAACTTTGCCAAGGCGGATCAGAGATCGGCCGCCAGCTCGGCGACTTCCTGGAGCGGAAGACCGAGGAGGAGCCAGTCCCGTGGGCTCAACGTACGGGACTCTTCCCCTTTTTCCAACGCGAGGTCGGGGTTGGGCGTCGTAAACCAGCGGAAGACAGCGACGGGATGAAGCTCGGAATCGAGCCGGGCGACCAGCTCCGCAATTCCCGGGATCAGCTTGGTGCCGTCGAACTGGAACTGCGGCACGACCCAGCCGGATTCGAGACGGACTCCGTACAAGGTGGGCGGCTGGGAGGTCAGGCGCTGCCGGATACGGCTCGGGTCGACTCCCAGCCTCGCGGCCGCCTCCGCCGTGGAGAAACTCTCTTTCAGCAGGGCGGCAAACTCCGCCGCCGTCCGGACGAGCGGATCCTCGGCCCCCAGATCCAGCGGCTCCAGAAGAAACCCGCCCTTCCGCAAGACCTCGGCCTCCGCCGCGGTCAAGTCGGCGCGAGGATCGGCGCGATAGAGTGTCTGGCGCATCCGCTGAATCGCCTCTTGCACCATGGCGTCAAGAGTCGTCGGCGTGACACGAATCCCATGGGTGGAGAGAAATGCGACCGTTGGATCGATCTTGGGAGCTCCGTGCATGACCGCCTCCTTCTCTCGCGTGCTCACGTCGTGAGCACGCGAGAATGGTACCACGCCAGAGCGAGACCTTCCTATCCTCCCGCTTCTCCATGCTAGCCTTCCGCCCACCATGAGCAAGCGGCTCCTCCTGATCAGCAACTCGACACAGCACGGCAGCGGTTATCTCGACCACTGCGCGGCGGAGATCCAGGACTTCCTGGGGAGCGCCGTCCGCCGGTTGGCCTTCGTCCCTTATGCGATGTTCGCGCAAGACGAGTACGCCGCGCGGGTGCGCGAGCGGTTCGACGCCCTGGGGTACGAGGTCGAATCGGTGCACACCGCGGCCGATCCGGTGGCGGCGGTGCGCGCGGCGGATGCGGTGTTCATCGGCGGCGGCAACACGTTCCGCCTTCTCGACGGGCTCTACCGGACCGGGCTGCTCGCCGCCATCCGCGACCGCGCGGAGGTGGGCATGCCGTACGTCGGCAGCAGCGCGGGCTCGAACGTGGCGTGCCTCAGCATCAAGACGACGAACGACATGCCCATCGTGGAGCCGGAGAGCTTCGCCGGGATGGGGCTCGTGCCGTTCAATCTCAACCCGCACTACCAGGACCCGGACCCCGGCTCGACCCACCAGGGCGAGACGCGGGAGGAGCGCATCCGCCAGTTCCACGAGGAGAACACCCCGGTGGTCGTGGCCTTGCGGGAAGGCTCCCTGCTGCGCGTCGAAGGACCCCGGATGACGCTCAAGGGAGCGCCCAGCGCGCGCATCTTCGTCCGCGGCGAAGAGCCGCGGGAATTCGCGCCGGGCAGCTCCCTGGATTTCCTGCTCTGAGCCGGCACCCGGGAATAGGCTGTTGTTGAAGATTACAGACCGCGCTTGACGATGTAGTCGTCGAGGCCTTTGGCCGCCTGCTTGCGGATGGCGTTCTGGACGGGCGGTGCCCAACCCAGGAGGCGTCCCTTGAGGCCGAGGGCCTGGGAGGACCAGGTCCACAGGCTGAAGGTGTCCTGGTGGGACTGGATCTTGCCGCCGGCCAGCTCGAAACGCGCGGTGATGCGGTTGTGGACACTGCGGCCGGTGCCGCTGAAGGTATACCAGGCCTGCCAGGAGGCGCGGCCGACCTGGTCGTTGGCCTCGACGCCGCTGAACTCGAGCTCGAGGTCCTTGCCGCGCTCGCAGAGCATCTGCCACATGGCGCGGGCGCGGTCGCCCTGCAAATTCTGGAAGACGGGATCGGAGAAACGGACGTCGGGAGCGTAACAGGCGGCCATCGCGGCGGCGTCGCGCTTCTGGAAGGCCTTGTAGAAGGTCTGGATCAGCTCGGCGTTCGGATGCATGGAGTCCTCTCCTCGGTTGATGGGGCCGCGACAGCCTATCAGGGCCGGAGCCCGGACGGATGCCGGTCGAATGCAGTAACGTTCTGGGCCGCCTTCAGGTTTCACCTGATAAGATAAGGGGCGGAGAGACCGCACCACGAATTCCAAGGAGGTCGGATGTCAAACCAGGCAGCGATGGCTCGCCGGCAGCGCGAGCGAGCGCGTAAACAACAGGCGCAGGAAAAAATAGCGAAGCGGGAAGAGCGGCGGGAGCAGAAGAAGACCGGTCCGAAGGTCGGCGACGACCCGATGAACGATCCGACGATCGACTGGGGTGACGCGGTCCGCGAGCAGCCCATCATCGAGGAGGCGACGCCGGACGAGAGCCAGTCCTGACGCCTCGCAGCGCAAGCTGAAGCGAGGCGGGAGACGCGGTGGGCCGCCATGATCCGCATCGAGAATCTGGTCAAGTCCTATGACAAGGCCTTGGCCGTGGACGGTCTCACCCTTGCGGTGGCCGCTGGGGAGATCCTCGGCCTGGTGGGACCGAACGGTGCCGGCAAGACCACGACCCTGCGCTGCCTCGCCGGGATCCTGCCGCCGACCTCCGGCCGCATCGAGATCGACGGCCGCGACCTCAAGAGCGATCCGGTCGAGGCGCGGCGCCGGCTGGCGTTCGTGCCTGATGAGCCCCGCCTGTTCGACAATCTGACCGTGATGGACCACCTGCGGGTGGTGGGCCGGCTCTATGACGTCGCGGACGTGCCGGAGCGGGCTCGCGAGCTTCTTGCCCGCTTCGAGCTGGCGGACCGCGCCGACGCCTTCCCTTCCGAGCTCTCCCGCGGCATGAAGCAGAAGCTGATGATCGCCACGGCTCTCCTCCACAGCCCCTCGGCTCTGATCCTCGACGAGCCGCTCACCGGCCTCGATCCCGGAGCGATGCGGCGCATGAAGCGGACGGTCGTGGAGCAGGCGGAGGCCGGCGCGGCGGTGATCGTCTCCTCCCATCTGCTCCACCTGGTGCAGGAGATCTGCGGCCGGATCGCCATCCTGCGCGGCGGCCGCAAGGTGCTCGAAGGGACGATCCCGGAGATCCGCGCCGCGCTGCCGGACCTGGACGCCGACGCCGACCTCGAAGAGATCTTCCTGCGCGCCACGGAAGGCTGACGGCACTTCCCAGTGAATCGCGCTCTCCTCGACCTCATCCTCCTCAGCCTGCGCGGACGCCTGCTGCGCCGCGCCCGCCTGCTCCGCCAGCCGCGCTATCTGATCGCCTTCCTCGCCGGAGTCTTCTACTTCGTCATGGTCTTCGGGCGGAATTTATCCCATTGGAGCGGCGCGTTCGGGAGGCGCGGCATCCCCCCTCTCGGACCCTATGAAGAGGCCCTTCATCTCGCGATCGGCCTCGGCGCGGCCCTGCTGGTGACGCTGGCCTGGCTGCTGGCGTCGTCCGATCCGGCCCTGCGTCTCACGGAGACGGAGATCGACTTCCTGCTGCCGGCCCCCCTCCCCCGCCGCCAGATCATCCTGTACTCGCTGCTGCGGCAACAGCCGGGCCTCCTCGGCAGCATGCTGGTGATCTACTTTCTGCGCAGCTCCCGGATGGGCGGCTCGGTGGTGCCGGGTCTCGCCGGGACCTGGGGGCTCCTCACGCTGGCCGACCTCCATCTCAAGGGGGTCAGCTTGTGGAAAGCCCGCGTCAAGGAGCTGCCACCGGCCGCCGCCGCCCTGCGCCGCGGTCTCGCCGCCGCCGTCGGCGTGGGCTGGTGGATCGGCCTCTTCGCCTCCCTCCGGCTCGCCTGGCAGGCGGCGGGCGGCGCGGGCTCCCTCGGCAGCGATTCCGGCGCCTTCGCCACGGCGCTGGCCGGAGGGATCGAGAGCGGCCTGGGCGGCAAGCTGCTGGCGCCGTTCCTCTGGATCTCCAGCCCGGTGGCGGGACGGCTGAACGGCGGCGGCGCCCCTCTCGCCGGCGTGCTCCTGGTGCTCGCCCTGGTGGCGTTGCACACCGTCTGGGTGGTGCGCTCGCGGGTCTCGTTCGAGGAGGCGACGCTGGAGCGCGCGCGCCGAGAGAGCGTGCGCAAGAGCGTCTCGCGGCAGGAGCGGCGGGCGCGCAACACGCGCCACCAGGAGGCGTTCCGGCTCGCCCCGGCCGGCCCGCCGGAGGCGGTGATCGCCTGGAAGAATCTGATGCTGCGCACCCGGGCGCCCCTCGGCCGGACAGCCGCGCTGACGGCGATCATCCCGCTCGGGATGACAGCCCTCGCCGCTTTCTTCGGCCCGCCCGTCACCATCCTCGCGGTGGTCTTGGGCATCGCCCTGCTCTGCGGCGTCCCGCTGTTCGCCGGCCTCGTCCTACGCAACGATCTGCGCACGGACCTGCTGCACACCGACCTCCTCCGCACCTGGCCGCTGCGCGGCTCGCGTCTGGTGCTGGCCGAGCTCCTGGCGCCCGCCGCCAACGTCCTCCTCCTCATGCTCCTGGGCTGCGGCATGGTGGCCGCCGGCGTCGCCGGCGAAGCGCTGAGCAGGGGCGAGGACCGCATCCTGCGGCTCCCCGCGGCGCTGGCCGGCGGTCATCCGCTGCTGGCGCTGCCCATTCTCCTCGCCAGCCTGCTGATCGTCGGCCTGGCGGTCGCCCTGCTCTCCCTGGCGATCCTGAACCTGGCGGTCCTGCTCGTGCCGAGCTGGATCGGGCTGGGCCTGAACATCCGCCGGGGGACGGCGGTGCTCGGCCAGCGGCTGCTGGTGAGCCTGGGATATCTCCTGGCCATGCTCTGCGCGGTTCTGCCGGTCCTCCTCCTGCTGGGAGCCGTAGCCCTCCTCCACATCTTCCAGGAGATCCGCTTCCAGGTCTGGGAGGTCCCCCTCCTGGCTGTCATGACCGCCGCCGTCCTGGGCCTCGAGGTCGCGATCGTGGTCCGCTTCGCAGGCGCGGTCTGGGACCGGATGGATCCTTCCCGGGAGCTGCTGACGGCGGGCGACGGGGAGTAGGGGCGGCCAGGATCTCGCGAGCATTCACCGACAACTGTTGAGCCTCAGGTACGGCAAAGGGTAGAATCCAGCCATGGCCCGACGGCACGAGATGATCTACGATAACGATGGGGAGAGTCTCCGGATTCCGGCGGACGCCCACACGTTCGAGGGCTTCTGGCGCTGGGTCGACTCCGATACGTTCCCCGGGTCCGGGCGCATCGACTTCCTGGGTGGAGAGATCGAAGCGGACATGAGCCCGGAAGACCTGTTCACCCATGGCGCCTTGAAGGTGGAGATCGTGCGGACCCTGGGGAACCTGGCCATCGACACCGGCCTCTGGGCCGTGCAGTCGGATCGTTGCCGGTTCCGGTCTCCCTTCGCCCGTATCACCGCCGAGCCGGACGTGATCGCCGTCTTCCGGGAGGCGGTCGAAAGCGGTCGGGTCCGGCTGGTCCCCTCTCTCCGGCGCCGGGGCCAGAACAGCATCCTCGCCTTCGAAGGGGCGGTGGACCTGATCGTCGAAATTGTCAGCAACAGCTCGGTCGGCAAGGACCTCAAGCGGCTGCCCCCGTTCTACGCCCGCGCCGGCGTCCGCGAGCTCTGGCTGCTGGATGCCCGCAAGGCCGACCTCCGCTTCGACATCCTCACCCTCCAGGACGGCGCGTACGTCCCCGTCGCTCCCGGCGAAGACGGCTGGCGCCGCTCCCCTCGCCTCGATTGCTCCTTCCGCCTCCAGCGTTTCCACCAGCCGCCGTTCCCCTGGAGCTACCGGCTGGAGCACCGCGCCACAGGCTGAGGGCTCCTTTCGCTCCCCGAAGCCGGCGCCTGCGGATACAATCCCGCCGGCGCCGGGATGCACCGGGCGCCGTCCATCCGACGACCCTCGAGGAATTTCATCGTGCAACCCGGACGTGATCGCCAGCTCGTCACCGCCGCCGTGCTGCTGGGCATGTTCCTGGCGGCGATCGAGGCCACGGCGGTGGCCGCCGCGGTGCCGACGGCGGTGGGCGAGATGGGCGGGGTCGCCCACTACAGTTGGGTCTTCTCCGCCTATCTCCTCACCTCGACCACCACCGTGCCGCTGTTCGGCAAGCTCGCCGACCTGTTCGGCCGGCGGGTGATCTATCACGTGGCGGTGGTGCTGTTCCTGCTCGGCTCCGCGCTCTCCGGGATGTCGCACTCGCTGACGCAGCTCATCGTCTTCCGCGCCATCCAGGGGCTCGGCGCCGGCGGCGTCTCTCCCCTGGCGATCACGGTGACGGGCGACATCTACACGCTCGAAGAGCGCGGCCGGGTGCAGGGGCTGTTCTCCGGCGTCTGGGCCTTCGCCAGCCTGGTGGGACCGCTGCTCGGCGGCTGGATCACGGACGTCCTGTCGTGGCGCTGGATCTTCTATCTGAACATCCCGTTCGGCATCGCGTCGTCGGTGATCCTCCAGCGTTACCTGAAGGAGGAGCCGCCGCGGACGAAGCACCGCCTGGACGTCCTGGGCACGGTCAGCCTCACGGCGGCAGTGACTCTCCTGCTCCTCGGCCTGGTGGAAGGGCCGGGCGACTGGGGGTGGGGCGATACGCGCACGCTCAGCCTGCTCGCCGGCGCGGTGGTCTCCTTCGCGGTCTTCCTCTGGCAGGAGAAGCGGGCCGCGGAGCCGATGCTGCCGCTCGATCTGTTCCAGAACCGCCTCATCGCGGTGGCGAGCGCCGGCAACTTCCTCGTCGGCACGCTGCTCTTCTGCATCACCGCCTACGTGCCGGTCTTCGCGCAGGGGGTGCTGGGCGGCTCGGCGGTGGACGCCGGGACGGTGCTGACGCCCATCCTCGTCGGCTGGCCGATCGCCAGCACGATCGCCGGCCGCTATCTGCTCAAAGTCGGCTACCGCCCGTTCGCCATCGGCGGCAGCCTGCTCCTGGTCGCCGGCAGCGCGCTCCTCGCCTCGGTGGACGCCGAGACGACGCGGACGCTGATCATGACGTCGATGCTGGTCACCGGTCTCGGGCTCGGCTTCACGTCGATGCCCTATCTGCTGGGGCCGCAGAACGCCGTGCCCTGGGGCCGCCGCGGCGTCGCCACGAGCTCTGTGCAGTTCTTCCGCAACATCGGCGGCTCGATCGGCGTCGCGGCGCTCGGAGCCCTGTTCAGCGCCCGGCTGGCGCGCATGGCGCCAGGCCTCGATCCGAACTCGGCGCTCGATCCGGCGCTGCGGGCCAAGGCGAGCCCGGAGGTTCTGGATCACCTCAGCACGGCCATGCTGCACGGCCTGAAGGGTGTCTACGTCGTGCTGGCGGTGCTCGCCACCAGCTCGCTGGTCATCGCCTGGCTCTTCCCGGGCGGCGACGCCGACTCGCACCGACACCAGGAGCCGGGCGCGGTCTTCCACTGAAGTGCTGAGCCGGCTTCGCCGGCCCCCTCCCCATCCCTCCCCCGCGCGTGCCACCGCCCACCGCCCCGAGCGGGAGAGGGCGCCACCACCCAAAGCCAAGAAGGAAAAAAGTCCCGAGATCAAGCTCCACAGGCGTTCCCCCTCTCCCGTTCGGGGCGGGAGGGAGGGGGACGCACGGGAGAGGGGGCCAGGGGGGGGCCAGGGGGAGAGGGCTTTAGTTGCCGTCCTTCCCCGCCAGGAAGTTCTGATGGATCTCGGCCGCGGTGAGGGCTCGGCTGTAGAAGGCGACGAGGTGGAAGGTGCCCAGCCAGGGGCGCCCGCCGGCGAGCTCGTTGCCGAGGCCCAGCTTGTAGCTCGGCCAGGTCGACAGATTCCCAGTGATCGTGCTGGTGGCCACCTGGATGCCGTTGACCCAGGTCTTGGCGTTGCCTGCGTTGTCACGGGTGAAGACGACGTGCTGGAGGCTGGTGGTGGCGACTCCTGTCGCGGTGGCCAGGGAATCTCCGGCCTGCGTCGTGGTGGAGGTGCGGAGCTGGTTTTCGTACCGGCTCGTGGTCTGCCCCAGGGTCACGTCCCGCTTGTTCTTGTCCAGGGAGAGGGTGGCGATGGCTGCCGGGCCGGTCTGCGTGAGGTTCGTCGGGGCCACCCAGGCTTCGACGGTGATGGCGTTGCTCGCCTGGACCGCGGTGATCACCTTGGTGGCGTTGCCGGCCGACTGGGCCAGGTTCGTGGCGCTGAACCGCAGGGCGCCGGTGCTCCAGACCGCCGCGGCGGGCGTGCTGATGGTGAGGTCGAGCGCCGTGCCGACGCCGGAGGTGTCGTGGACGACGGTGCCGCTCCCCTCGTTGAAGGGATAGAGAGCCTGCAGGTCGGTGCTCACCCGCGGCGGCGCCAGGACCGTGACGTTGACGGTCGCGGTGGCGTTGCCGCCGGCGCCGTCGGAGATGGTGTAGGTGAAGCTGTCCGGGCCGATCCAGTTGGTGGCCGGCGTGTAGGTGAGGGTCGTCTGGCCGGCGTTGATGGCGACTGTGCCATGAGCGCCCTGGGTGATGCTCGTGACCAGCAGGCTCGGACCGTCGGCGTCGGCGTCGTTGGTGAGGACGGAGACGGTCACCGCCACCTCCGCCGTGGTGCTCGCCGTGTCGTTGACCGCCACCGGAGCGTCGTTGACCGGAGTGACCGTGATGGAGACCCCCGCCGTCGCGGTGCCGCCGTTGCCGTCGCTGATCGTGTAGGTGAAGCTGTCCGGGCCGTTGTAGTTGGCTGCTGGTGTGTACTTCACCGTCTTGTCCGGATTGATCACGACCGCGCCGTGCGCGCCTTGAGTGACCGACGTCACGCTCAGCGTGTCGTTCTCCGGGTCGATATCGTTGCCCAGCACCGTGACGTTGACCGTCCCGTCCTCAGCGACGGAAGCTGCATCGGCGACTGCCACCGGAGCATCGTTGACTGGAGTCACGGTGATCGTCACCGTACCCGTCGCGGAACCGCCGTTGCCGTCACTGATCGTGTAGGTGAAGCTGTCCGGGCCGTTGTAATTCGCAGCCGGCGTGTACTTCACCGTCTTGTCCTGGTTGATCACAACCGCGCCGTGCGCGCCTTGCGTAACCGACGTCACGCTCAGCGTGTCGTTCTCCAGATCGGTATCGTTGCCCAGCACAGAAATGTCGATCGTCCCGTCCTCGGCGACCGTCGCCGAATCAGCGACTGCCACCGGCGCGTCGTTGACCGCCGTCACGGTGATCGTCACCGTACCCGTCGCGGAACCGCCGTTGCCGTCACTGATCGTGTAGGTGAAGCTGTCCGGGCCGTTGTAATTCGCAGCCGGCGTGTACTTCACCGTCTTGTCAGGATTGATCACGACCGCGCCGTGCGCGCCTTGAGTGACCGACGTCACGCTCAGCGTGTCGTTCTCGAGGTCGGTATCGTTGCCCAGCACCGCGACGTCGATCGTCCCGTCCTCGGCGACCGAGGCCGAGTCAGCGACCGCCACCGGCGCGTCGTTGACCGCAGTCACGGTGATCGTCACCGTACCCGTCGCGGAACCGCCGTTGCCGTCGCTGATCGTGTACGTAAAGCTGTCCGGGCCGTTGTAATTCGCCACCGGCGTGTACTTCACCGTCTTGTCAGGATTGATCACAACCGCGCCGTGGGCGCCCTGCGTAACCGACGTCACGCTCAGCGTGTCGTTCTCGGGATCGGTATCGTTACCCAGCACAGCGACGTTCACCGTCCCGTCCTCCGCCACCGTCGCCGAGTCGGCGACTGCCACAGGAGCGTCGTTGACCGCCGTCACCATCACGGTGACCGTGCCGGTCGCGGACCCGCCGTTGCCGTCACTGATGGTGTACGTGAAGGTGTCCGGACCGTTGTAGTTAGCTGCCGGTGTGTACTTCACCGTCTTGTCAGGATTGATCACAACCGCGCCGTGGGAGCCCTGCGTGACCGACGTGACGCTCAGCGTGTTGTTCTCCGGATCGGTATCGTTACCGAGGACTGCGATGTCGACGGTCCCATCCTCCGCCACCGTCGCCGAGTCAGCGACTGCCACCGGCGCGTCGTTGACCGCCGTCACTGTGATCGTCACCGTACCCGTCGCGGAACCGCCGTTGCCATCGCTGATCGTGTAGGTGAAGCTGTCCGGGCCGTTGTAATTCGCCACCGGCGTGTACTTCACCGTCTTGTCCGGATTGATCACAACCGCGCCGTGAGCGCCTTGGGTGACCGCGGTCACGCTCAGCGTGTCATTCTCCAGATCGGTATCGTTGCCCAGCACCGCGACGTCGACCGTCCCGTCCTCGGCGACCGAGGCCGAATCAGCGACCGCCACCGGTGCGTCGTTGACCGCAGTCACCGTCACGGTGACCGTGCCGGTCGCGGAACCTCCGTTGCCGTCGCTGATCGTGTACGTGAAGGTGTCCGAACCGTTGTAATTCGCCACCGGTGTGTACTTCACCGTCTTGTCCGGATTGATCACAACCGCGCCGTGCGCGCCCTGCGTGACCGACGTCACGCTCAGAGTGTTGTTCTCCAGATCGGTATCGTTGCCCAACACCGCGACGTCGATCGTCCCATCCTCGGCGACCGAGGCCGCATCGGCGACTGCCACCGGAGCGTCGTTGACCGCAGTCACGGTGATCGTCACCGTACCCGTCGCGGAACCGCCGTTGCCGTCGCTGATCGTGTACGTAAAGCTGTCCGGGCCGTTGTAATTCGCCGCCGGCGTGTACTTCACCGTCTTGTCCTGGTTGATCACAACCGCGCCGTGCGCGCCTTGCGTAACCGACGTCACGCTCAGCGTGTCGTTCTCCAGATCGGTATC
>Ga0307506_10000036_pt1 | contig 60846 bp, 50 predicted proteins | sample 25_S_MG_FD_202175 | JGI IMG/M metagenome (GOLD analysis project Ga0307506, IMG submission 202175) | Soil microbial communities from Populus trichocarpa stands in riparian zone in the Pacific Northwest, United States - 25_S | ecosystem: Environmental > Terrestrial > Soil > Riparian zone > Trees... | reverse complement strand
GCCCCCTCCCCCATCCCCTCCCCCGCGCGTGCCCCCAGCCCACCCACCCCGAGCGGGAGAGGGGCGCCACCACCCAAAACAAAGCGCCAAAAAAGTCCCGAGAAGCCGCTTCGCAGGCGTTCCCCTCTCCCGTTCGGGGTGGGCGGGAGGGGGACGCACGGGAGAGGGGACAGGGGAGAGGGCCTCAGGAGGGCTTCGCCGGCGATCATCAGCGAACGCCGTGAGACTCATCATTTCAATTAGACCGACATTTCTGCGATACTGTGTCATCGATGAATTCTCTGTGGCGTTTCCTTCCCCGGCTGCCGGAGCGGACCGGCTTCAAGCTTGCCGGCGAAAGCGCGGCCTGCCGGGGCGAGGACCAACAGCGGCAGCTCGTCGATGCCATCCCCCAGCTCGCCTGGCTGGCCGACCCGGACGGCGAGATCTTCTGGTACAACCGGCGCTGGTACGACTACACCGGCACCACGCTTGAGCGGATGCAGGGCTGGGGCTGGCAGAGCGTGCTCGATCCGGCAGTGCTGCCCCATGTCCTCAGCCGCTGGAGCGAGGCGATCACCGGCGGCCAGCCGTTCGAGATGGAATTCCCCCTGCGCGGCGCCGGCGGCGCCTTCCGGACGTTTCTCGCCCGCGTCGAGCCCCTCCGTGACGAGGCAGGGCGTGTGTTGCGCTGGATCGGCACCGGCACCGACGTCGAGGAGAAGCGCCTCGCCGCGGAGGAGAGCGGGCTCCTGCTCGCGAACGAGCGCGCGGCCCGCGGCGCGGCTGAGGACGCCAGCCGGCTCAAGGACGAGCTCCTCGCCACCGTCTCGCACGAGCTGCGGACGCCGCTGCATGCGATCGTCGGCTGGAGCCATCTCCTCCTCAACCCCAAGATCGAGGAGGCGGAGATCCGCAAGGGCCTGGAGACCATCCTGCGCAACGCGCGCTCCCAGACCCAGATCATCGACGATCTCCTGGACATGAGCCGGATCGTCGCGGGCAAGCTGCGGCTCGACATCCGGACGGTGGAGCTGCCGCAGGTCCTGCTCAAGACTCTCGACACCATGCGGCCCGCCGCCGAGGCCAAGGGGTTGCGCATCGAAACCAGGATCAATCCCTTCTGTCCGATCAAGGGCGACCCGGTCCGCCTCCAGCAGATCTTCTGGAACCTTCTCGGCAATGCGATCCGGTTCACGCCCGAGGGTGGCACGGTGCAGGTCGTGCTGGAGCGCGTCTATTCGCATCTGGAGGTCAGAATCAGCGATACGGGCGAGGGGATCGATCCCGCCTTTCTGCCCTTCGTCTTCGACCGTTTTCGCCAGCAGGAAGGCGCGGTCGCGCGCCAGCACGGCGGCCTCGGCATCGGGCTGTCCATCGTCAAGAACCTGGCCGAGCTCCACGGCGGCCAGGTCCGCGCCATGAGCGCCGGAGACGGCCAGGGCTCCACGTTCATCGTCCGCCTGCCGGTGAGCGTCAGCGACCTGGCGGAGACCTTCATCCGCCGCATGAGCCTGGAAGCGCCCGCCCCGTTCGAGGAGGAGAACGAGCCCTCGCTCGCCGATCTCAAGATCCTGATCGTGGACGACGAGGCGGATACCCGCGACATCATCCAGCGGACCCTGGAGTCGCGCGATGCCGCGGTGTGGACCGCCGCATCCGCCGGCGAGGCGCTGACGCTCCTGGGCCGCGAAAGGCCGCACATCCTCATCAGCGACATCGGGATGCCGCATGAGGACGGCTACTGGCTGATCCGGCAGGTGCGCGCGCTCGATCCCGACCGGGGCGGCGCCATTCCGGCCGTGGCGCTCACCGCCTTCGCCCGCTCCGAGGACCGCCGCCGCGCCCTCCGCTCCGGCTACCAGGCGCACATCGCCAAGCCCGTGGAGCCCGCCGAGCTGATGGTGGTCGTGGCGGGCCTGGCCGGCCGTACCGCGTCGCGGATCGCGCCGCGGTGAGGAGGATCCCTCTCGGGATCTCAGGCACCTTCGGGCTGGGCCCGCCCCAGCCAGGCGCTCAGCTCGGCGGCAAGCTTCTCGGCGACGACGTTCAGATCAACCATGGAGCCCCGCGGCGAGCTTCTTGAGAAAGGCGTCGCGCATTCTTTCGTAACCCGGGCGGTCCAATTCGGCGTCGAGGAGGGCGTGTGAGCGCCAGGTGGCCGCGGCGCCGCGCTCTCCTTCGTGGAGAACGATGCTCTCACGGAGCAGCGCGTTGAGGAGCGGATATCCGGGGTCCTCGAGGGTGACGACGTCGATCTCGATGTGCGCCGCGGCGCTGAGATCGGCCGCGAGCTCCAGCAGGTCGAGGCCTCTCCCGAGCACGGCCACGGCTTCGATGGCCGGGTCCGGAATGTCCATGGGGGAGAGTTTATGCCAACGCCTGATAAAGATCCCGGTGAGCGGCTGCCGCGGCGTCCGCTCCCGGGATGTGAGCCGCGGCGTCCGCCGGGATCTCCGGCGCCCGCCCTTCCCGCAGCATCGCGCGGATGGCGTCCGCGATCCCTTCCGCTCCTCGCTCCGGAGGGACGAGCCGGCCGGCCCCCAGGCGCGGCACCCGTTCTCCGAGCGCTCCGAGGCCGAAGGCGAGGACCGGCACGCCGGCCTGCACGCATTCGCCGAGGGCCAGGCTGTAGGACTCGGGGACGATGGAGAGGAGAAGGGCGAGATCGACGCCGTCGCGGCGGAGCAGGCGGGGGAGCGCTCCGCCGCGGTAGGAGCCGCGCACGCGGACCCCGGGCCGGCCCGGCAGGCTTCGGAGCAGGGTGACGAGGGCCGCGTCGCCACCACCATAGGCGCTCCAGCGCAGGTCCGATGCCGCCAGGAGACGGACCACGTCGGCGAAGACCAGGGCTCCCTTGTGCGCCTGGACGCCGCCGACCAGGGCGATGTGACGCAGCGGGCCCGGCCGGCGGGATGGAAGCGCCGTTTTCTCCATCGCCGGTGCGATGATTCGCGCCTTTTCCATCGCGAGGCCTGGAAAGAGGTCGCGATAAGCGCGCAGCAGGAATTCCGAGGGGAAGACCAGCGCGTCGGCCGCCGCGAGGAGGGCGGCGGCGATCTCCCGCCGCTCGCCCTGCCAGGAGCCGTCCAGCGGCCAGCTCCGCGCCAGACAGCGTCCGCAGCGTTCGAGATCGCCGCAGTAGTCGCAGAAGCGGAGGAACGGATGCTCGAGGAGGTGCGGCCGGGGGCAGAAGGCGGCGAAGTCGTGGAGGGAGAGGATCAGGCGCAGGTCCGGGGCGCGCAGCCGGCGGAGAGACAAGAGCGGAAGGCCGGCCAGACCCTCGACGTGGACGGCCCGCGCGCCGACCGCGGCGGCGGCCGATCGCACGGCGGCCGTGAGCTCGGCGTCCTCCAGGGCGAGAGGGGAGGGCGGGCTGCCGAGGAATTCCAGGGAGCGGCGCTCTCCGGCTGCTTCGATTTCCAACCGCCAGCACGTCGCGGTGGGGTAGAGCAGGGCGACCGGTCCCCGGCGGGCCTCGGCGCTCAGCCGCGCCAGGAGCTGGGCCTGCACGCCGCCGAGGCGCGGGGCGGGCGGAGTCGCCGTCACGCGCAAGACCGGCACGGGCACCGCCGGCCGCCAGCCCGGCGGAGCGGGGGAGAAGGAGCGTTCCCGCCGCGCCTCGGCGAGGCGGTCCGCCGTCCGGTCGGCCACCGCGCGCAGCCCTTCGGCGGCGAGGACCTTCCAGAGGGTCCCGAAACCGGGGCTCAAGCCGTCCGCCGTCTCCGCCGGCCGCCCCGCCGCACCCCCACCAGTGTCCGTTCGAGCACCGCCCGCTGCGCCACGATCCGGTCGTAGATCTCCTCGATCTCCTCGGCGTGCGTGTCGGCCGACTTGACCGCCGGCAGCTCGGCGATCCAGCGGTCGAGGAGCGCCGGCTCGGAAATCAACCGCTCGACCCAGGCGCGCAATGCGGCCGGCTGTCCGGGATCGAAGAGCGCGCCGCCGCGGCCGTCCGCCAGCATGTCGCGCAGCGCGCCGCGGTCGCTCGCCAGCACCGGCACCCCCTGGAGCATCGCCTCGCGCGCCACGAGGCCGAACGATTCGAGGCCCAGGGAGGGAACGATCAGCACGTCGAGACCGGCGAGGAGGGCCGCCTTCTCCTCGTCCGCGAAACGGCCGCGCAGGTCGATGCCCGGCGCTGGACTGGGACCGCGGAGAGCTTCGAGCTCCCGTGTATAGGCCGGATCGGCTCCCGGATCTCCCCACACCGTCAGCGTCGCCCGCGCCGGATCGATGCCGGCGAAAGCGGCGGCGGCGACGTGGATCCCCTTGTGCGGCAGGATCGAGCCGATCACCCCGAAACGCAGCGGGGCTCCGGGCTGCCTGGGTGGATGCGGAGCCGGGCCTTCGACCGGCACCTCGACGCCATAGGGGACCACCGACACCGCCGCCTGCGGCGGCAGGTATCCCAGGTCCAGATAGCTCTGGTGGATGAAGGGGGAGCCCATGACGAAGGCGTCGACCTTGCGCAGCGCGCGCTTCATCATCGCCGCCCGCCAGGCGTAGAGCAGCCGGTTGAGCAGCGGCGCCGGCGGCAGGCCGGTCAGCGGCAGGCAGGCGGCGCACTTTCCCGGCGCCGGCCCGCTGCACAGGCGGCGTTGGGCGTCGAGGAGATTGGCGCGCGCGCAGGGCGCCCACCAGTCCTGGACCTGATAGAGGATCGGGATGCCGCGCCGCGCCGCCACGCCGACGAGGGAGACGGCGTGCCCGGACAGATGGTGGACGTGGATCAGGCGCGGATTGAAATCGTCGAGGAGACGGGCGAAGTCGGCCTCCAGGGCGCGGTCGCGCAGGGCGTTGCGCGACAGCGGATCGTGCTGCGTGAAGTTGTTGACCACCAGGCGCACCCGCACGCCGCCGTCCAGCAGCTCGACCGTGTCGCCCTTGGCGCGCTCCGGATCGGCGATGCGGGCGTAGACGGCCACCTCGCGCACCCGGGCCTGGCGCCGCGCCAGCCAGGCGGCGTAGAGCTCCGTCCCCGCCGGATTCCACGGCGGCCAGCCGTGGACCACGTGCAGCACCCGCTCGGGGCGCCCGGAGAGCTGCGTGCCGCGGGCCGGCCGCAGCTCGGCGAGCACGCGCTGGCGCAGCGGCCGGATCGGGTCCTCGCGGATGAACTTGGCCACCGTCGCCAGGTACTCGGGATGGAGGCGCCGCATGGTCCGGTGCGCCGCGCGCACCCGCCGGTCGCGGCTGAGGCCGAAGCTGCGCTGCCCTTCATGGAAGATGAAGGTGGCGTCGTCGAGCACGTGCGCATACCCCGCCTTGAGCGCGCGCATGCACCACTCGCTCTCCTCGCCGTACCCCTGGCCGAAGCTCTTGTCGTCGAACAGGCCGACCTGTTCCAGGGCTTTCCGCTTGATGTACAGGCAGACGCCGACGCCGGTGGGCAGGCGCGGATAGGCGTGGCGCGAGCGCGACTCCACCAAGCGGCCGAAAGCGTCGGTGTCCCAGCCGGCCGGCAGGGCGTTGGTCTCCAGGAAGCGGGGGAGGGAGCAGATGGTGGCGCTGTTCGAGAACGGCGTCACGGTGGCGATCTCGGCCGCCGAATACGCCGCCTGCTGGAGCTTGTCCAGCCAGCCCGCGGTGACCCGGGTGTCGCTGTTGAGCAGCACCACGTCGCGGCCCGCCCCGGTCTCAGGCATCGCCATGCCGAGCGCCATGCCGAGCGCCATGCCGAGATTGACGCTCACCACGAAGCCGCGCCGCTCCGCGTTGGCGAGCACCACCACCCCCTCCGGCCGCTCGCGGTGCAGCCGTTCCACGAGCTCCCGGGTGGCCGCCGGCTGCGCCCCGTCGAGGACGATGACCAGGCGGTGTCGCCCGAGGTCCGTGTGCGCCACCAGGCTCGCCGCGCAGCGCGCGAAAGCCTCGGCCGCGCCGTAGACGGGCACGACGATGTCGACCGCGCCCGGCGGCCGGTCCGGAGGGACCCGAGTCGGGTCCCCGTCCCAGGAAAGGGGTTGGGCGCTCATGAGTCGGCTTTAAGTTATCACGGACGTCAAGAATAGGCTGCGGCCTTGGAAGGCCCTCGGCTTGCTATAGTCTTACGGCCATGAGCCGAGAGAGCGCACGCCCCATCCGCACCGTCTGCGTCACCGGCGGGGCCGGCTTCATCGGCTCCCACCTGGCCGGCGCTTTTCTCGCCCGGGGCCTCCGGGTCCTGATCCTCGACGACCTGACCGGCGGCCGGCGCGAGAACGTGCCCGAAGGCGCCGAGCTGCACGTCCTGGACGTCCGCTCCCCCGAGGCGGCGGCGCTGGTGCGCGGCGCGGGGATCGACGTCCTGGTCCACGAAGCGGCCCAGATGGACGTGCGCCGCTCGGTGGCCGATCCGGTCTTCGACGCCGACGTCAACATCCTGGGCGGCCTGAGCCTGCTGGAAGCCGCGCGCCAGGGCGGCGTCCGCCAGGTCCTCTTCGCCTCGACCGGCGGCGCCATCTACGGCGAGCAGGACTATTTTCCGGCCGACGAGGACCATCCGGTGCGCCCCGTCTCGCCCTACGGCGTGAGCAAGCTCGCCTTCGAGCGCTACCTCTTCTACTACCACGTCGCCTACGGCCTCGACGTCGCCTGCCTGCGCTACGCCAACGTCTACGGCGAGAGGCAGAACCCGCACGGCGAGGCCGGCGTGGTGGCCATCTTCCTCTCCCGCCTGCTCGCCGGCACCGCGCCCACCATCAACGGCGACGGCCTGCAGACGCGCGACTACGTCCACGTCTCCGATGTCGTCCAGGCGAACCTCGCCGTCCTCGGCCTCCCCGGTTTCCACACCTACAACGTGGGCACGGAGATCGAGACCGACGTCGTCGCGCTCTACCAGGAGATCGCCCGCGCCCTCGGCAGCGACCTCAAAGCCACCCACGGCTCCGGCAAGCCCGGCGAGCAGCGCCGCTCCGTCATCACCGCCGAGCGCCTCCGCCGCGACCTGAACGTCCCGCCGCCCCTCTCCCTCGCCGAAGGTCTGAAACGCACGGCCGAGTGGTTCCGGGCCAGGGCGCAGGCCGAGGCGCCGCAGACGGTGGGGCGGTAGGGCGGCCCCACGGGGCAGATGGCTTGACCCGCGAGGCGAGGACCTGACCCGCGGGGCGAACGGTCTGCCCCATGGGGCGAAGGGCTCGCCCCACGGGTCAGAGGGCTTGACCCGCGGGGGTAAGGGCTCGACCCACGGGGCAGAGGGCTTGCCCTACGGGGCAGAAGGCTCGACCCGCGAAGCAGATGGCTCGACCCACGAGGCCAAGGGTTCGACCCACGGAGCAGAGGGCTCGACCCACGGGGCAGGCAGCTTGCCCCACGGGGCGAAGAGTCCGCCCCACGGGGCAGATCGTTCACCCCAGCTCCCGGACGTTGCGCGAGCGCGCCGAGGTGTCCGACACCCGGATTTCATTCACTTCCTTCGGGATTTCACGGACAGCGCTGGCTGAAGCTCGGCCGCGATCTCGGCCTCCGCCATCCGTCCGAGATCCGGGGTGATCCGCCCGAGCCAGCCGGGCCGCGCGCCGGATCTGGCCAATCCAGCCCCGAAGGGGCGGCAGACGGCCTTCAAGGAGCCGGCGGGAAACGCGAAGGTTGTCGTGCGGGTGGGGCGTATCCCGGCGGTCTGCTGCCGCCCCTGCGGGGCTTTCTGATGGTTGGGAGGTCAGCCTGGGGCTCACGCCCCAGGCTTCATGCTATCGCCCCTTCGGGGCTGGATTCCGTGCCGTGCCGGGGCGGCGCTTCAAGCCGGCGACGCTGGTCGGCAAGGCGGTGAAGGTGTTCGTTCCACACCTTGGCGGTCAACTTCACCCTCCAGCGCTGAGTGGCGAGCGCGGTCACCGCACCCAGGGAGGAGAGCTGAAGCTCCGCCGCGATCTCGGCTTGGCGAAAGCCTCAAGGAAGAGCGAGCGAGAGCGAGCCGGTGAGGGTTGCCATCTCGGCGATCATCTCCTAGAATCCGCCTTCCCGTCGGAAGTCCTGGCATAGGGTTTCCTTCCATAGACCGACGAAGCAGGAGATGTACACATGAAGAGACTCATTCTCGCCGGAATCGTCACCCTGGGTGCTTTCACCGCCATCGGCGTCACCGCCCCGAAGGCCAACGCCGGCAACTGCGATGGCGTTCGCTGCATGGAATGCCCGGCAGGGCAGGTTCTGTCGCCGGTGCCCAACAACTGCTGCCGCTGCGTGCCGGCCTGATCCCCCTCTCCGGGCCGCGGCTCCCGCCGCGGCCGGGGCTTTCCTTTCCGTCACCGCATGGACGGCCTCGAAGACCCGAGCGCCATCCTCGCCCGTTCCTGACACGACGCCTGACATGAAAAGAGGCGTGCCGCGCGGCACGCCCTTTATCTGAACCCAGGACTCCAAAACCGCAGCACAGAGAATCAATACCTTCCACCCGATGACATAACCTTCAAGCAAGCCGGCAACCCTCCAAAGACCTGCAAACCCGCATACCTGCAAAAGAAAAGAGACTTCAGGGCAAAGGGGCGTCGGTGGATCACTCGGGAGGCGGCGGCGGTCCCTTCGTCTTCTCCTGGGCCGGCGGCGTGTGCGGAACGGATGCGTGATGTGAGAGGCTCATGTCCGTGTCCTTTCTCGTTCGTTTTCGATGGACCCATCGTACATGCGCCAGACCATTACGTAAGTCACTGCTGTTAGAGAAGCCGTGCCGTCGATCGGCTCCTTGGGTTGTAGGGATTGAGCGACGCTTTAAGTATCTTGGTGGCCGTCGCGGGCCTACTGAATCTCCGCCGCCAGCACCGTCGCGTTGCGAATGCAGTCCGGCACCGAGAGGCCGCGCAGGAAGTTGCCGCTGAAGCGCAGGCCGGGGAAGCTCCTCTCGATCTCCTCAGCCCGCGCCACGAAGCGGCCGTGGCCGAGCTCGTATTGCGGAATGGCGCGCGGCCAGCGGCGCACGTGGTGGAAGACGGGCTCGCCGCGCAGGCCGAGAGCGCGGCCGAGCTCGGCGCGGACCGTCTTGCAGATCGACTCGTCCTCGCGCGTCACGATCTCCGGATTGGTCCGCCCGCCGACGAAGGCGACCAGCGCGGCGTGCCCTTCCGGCGCCCGGCCGGGGAAGAGGGTCGAGGGAAACAGACAGCCGAGGACGTTCAAGCCCTCCTTGCGCGGCACGAGAAACCCGAAGCCGTCGAGCGGATGCGCCACGTCCTCCCGGCGCACGCCGAGGGAGACCACGGCCACCGGCGCGTAGGGGATCTCGGAGAGCAGCCGGCTCGCGCCGCCGGTCAGCTCGTCGAGCAGGCGGGACGCCACGTCGGCGGGCACGGCGAGGACCAGGCGCTCCGCCTCGAACGGCCCCTCCCCGGTCTCGGCGACGAACAGATCTCCCGACCGCCGGACGCGGTGGCAGAAGACGCCGGTGCGGACGTCGCCGATCTCCCGGGCCAGGCACCGCGGCAGGCTGTCCAATCCCTCGCGAAACGAGATCATCGCGCCGCCGGGCTGCGGTCCCTTGCGCTTCGCCAGAGCCCCGCGGATCAGGCTCCCGTGCTCGCTCTCCAGGGCGAAGATGCGCGGCACCGCCCAGCGGACCGAGAGGCGGTCCGGATCGCCGGCATAGACGCCTGACACGAACGGTCCGACGGCGTAGTCGAGAAACTCGGGGCCCAGGCGGCGGCGGACGAAGGCGGCGATCGTCTCTTCAGGCGTCTCTTCTTCCGTGCTGCCGGGCCGTGGAATCCACGGCTCGCGGAGCAGGCGGAGCTTGGCGCCGAAGGAGAAGAGCGGCGTGCGCAGGAAGCCGCCGGGGCCGCCGGGGAGAGCATGCAGCCGGCCGCCCTTCCAGAGAAAGCGCTTCCTGGCCGACGGCGTGGCGGTGATCTTCTCGCCGTCGAGGCCGCAGGCGCTGATCAGCGCCGTCACGTCGGCGTTCCCTTCGAGCACCGTGTTCGGCCCCATCTCGAAACGCCAGGGGCCGTCGGAGAGCGTCTCCATCGCGCCCCCCACGCGCGGCGCCGCTTCGAGGACGGTGACCCGTATCCCCCGGCGGGAGAGCAGGAAGGCGGTGGTGAGACCGGAGATGCCGCCGCCGAGGACCAGGACGCTTGAGCCGTTCGTGGGGGTCATGCGCGGCATTATTCCACCGATTCCATCACCAGGGCCTCGCCTCTCTAGCCCGGAAAACCGAGGCAGGACATAAAGGACTGCAAGGACAACAGGGACGACAAGGACAAAAGCTTGCCGACGAATTCAGGGTTTCTTCGTCCTTGCTGTCCTTGGCTGTCTTCCTACCGCAACCGCTCCCGCAAAAACGCCACCGTCCGCGGCCATGCTTGCTGGGTCGCCTTGAGATTCGCGCCCTCGCGGTCCTCCTGGGCGCGCCGGAGATCAGGTCGGGGCGCGGGCCGGAGTCAGACGCGCATTCTCGCGGCGGGCTGTTGCGACCGCAGGCCGTCGATGCTGAACCGCCCGGAGCCGCGCGAGGACATGTAGAGGAAGGCGAAGCAGTAGAGCACCGCGGTCTCGCCTTTGTTCATGACCGGCCAGAAGCCTCCCGGCGCGTGGGCCATGAAGTAGGCGACCGCCATCATGCCGCTGCAGAGGAAGGCGGCGATGCCGGTGAACAGGCCGAAGGCGATGAGCAGGCCGCCGATCAGCTCGATCCAGCCGCCGACGATCATCAGTGGCATGTCCGTCTTCTGTCCACCGAACAGCCCCAAGGTTTTCTGGGCGCCGTGGGTGGCGAACATGAGACCGGCGATGATGCGGAACAGTGCGTAGGTGACGTCGGTGTAGCGTTCCATGAATCGCATTGCCTGACCTCCCGCCGCTTGGGCGCGTATGGAACCTTCAAGGCCCGCAGTATACAGTTACGCGTGATCGGAGGCCGCCTCATGCGCAGGTTGTTCCGCAGCTTGTATGCCCAGGTCCTCGTGGCGGTCGCTCTCGGCGCCCTCCTCGGGTTTGTCAATCCCGTTCTCGGCGCGGCGATGAAGCCGCTGGGGGATGGATTCATCAAGCTGGTGAAGATGCTGATCGCGCCGATCGTCTTCACGACGGTGGTGACGGGCATCGGCAAGATGGGCGATCTCAAGAAGGTGGGGCGGATCGGCCTCAAGGGGATCGTCTATTTCGAGGTCCTGACCACCTGCGCGCTGGTCATCGGCCTGCTCGTCGGCAAGATCCTGCAACCGGGCGCGGGGATGAACGTCGACCCGGCGACGCTCGATACCACCGCGATCGCCGATTACACCTCGTCCGGCCACTCCTTGAAGACGGTCGACTTCCTTCTCAACGTCATCCCCAAGGACGTGGCCGATGCGTTCGCGCGTGGCGACATCCTCCAGGTGCTGCTCTTCTCGATTTTGTTCGGCGTGGCCCTCGCGGCGATCAAGGAGAAGGGCGGGCTGGTGCTGCGGTTTCTCGAGGAGCTGTCGCACGTCCTCTTCCGCATCGTGGCCATCGTCATGCGGGTGGCTCCGCTCGGCGCCTTCGGAGCGATGGCGTTCACGGTCGGCAAGTATGGAATCGGCAGCCTGCTCAGCCTCGGCAAGCTGATGGCGACGTTCTATGCCACGAGCCTGCTGTTCGTGTTGATCGTCCTCGGGCTCGTGATGCGCCAGGCCGGCCTGGGAATCCTGAGATTCCTGCGCTTCATCCGCGAGGAAATCCTGATCGTTCTCGGCACGTCGTCCTCCGAATCGGCGCTGCCGCTCCTCATGCGGAAGATGGAGCGGCTCGGCTGTCCGGAATCGACGGTGGGCCTGATCGTGCCGATGGGCTACTCGTTCAATCTCGACGGTACCTCGATCTATCTCACGCTCGCCACCCTGTTCATCGCGCAGGCGACGAATACGCACGTCACGCTGGTCCAGGAGCTCGAGATCCTGGCCGTGCTCCTCCTCACCTCGAAGGGCGCGGCGGCGGTGACCGGCGGCGGTTTCATCACGCTGGCGGCGACGTTGTCGGCGGTCGGCAACATTCCGGTCGCCGGCCTCGCTCTTCTTTTGGGCATCGACCGCTTCATGTCCGAGGCGCGGGCGATTACGAACCTCATCGGCAACGGCGTCGCCACCGTCGTCGTCTCGCGTTGGGAAGGCGAGCTCGACGTCGAGCGCGCGCGGCGGGTGCTGATCGATGTGAAAGCGGTGGAGCGGGAGGAGCTCGAAGAGAGCCATCTCCCCCCGCCCGTGGAAACCTGACGTCGCTTCAAACCTTCCGCGCCGACAGCCCGTACTGCCCCGTGCCGGCCGGCTTGAAGTGGCGGACGCGCACCCAGTAGGTGCCGGGGGCGAGGTCGGCGCGGATCTTCGCGTTGTGCCCCTGGCCGCTGTCGTCGTCGGTGGCGATGAGGCTTGTCTGGCTTTCCGGACCCAGGAGGGACATGACGAGATCGGTCGGACCGGTGGTCTCGATGGTGTACTTGCCCTTCTGGGCGATCGCCAGCTTGAACAGGTCTTCCTCGCCATGCTGGCCGATGTCGGTCTGCACCGCGGTGCCGACGGTCAACGTCTGGAACGCATCGGCCGGCTTGTCCTTGGGATAGATGCCGGCGATGAAGGTCTTGTCGGCGGGGGAGAGGTGGCGGTTCCAGCCGACCGCGAAGTTGCCGATCGTCAGCGATTCGTCGATCGGATACTCCATGATCGAATCCTTGTCGAAGGCGGAGAATTGGGTCTGCGACCGGGAGTAGCGCTGGAAGACCTGCTGCTCGACCATGTCGCGGCTCCAGCCGTTGGTCCGCAGGTAGTAGGCGAAAGTCTTCTCGCGGTCCCAGGGGATGTCAGTCTCCGGATGCTGGTGCTCGTGGATGCAGCCGAGGGCGTGGCCGAACTCGTGGATGACGGTGCGCGAGTATTCCTCGTCGTCCGTGTCCGGTCCGAACCAGCCATAGTTCATCGTCGGCTGGTCGCGCGGGATCGAAAGGTTGTCGGTCCCCATGTAGGACCAGGAGCCTTTGTTGGGCGTGAAGGCGATGCGGATCTCGGCGTCGGGGCTGTCATCGAATTGAAAGGTGATGTTCGCGAAGTCGCTCCACTGGACGGCGAGCTGTTTCACTTTCGCCTGGATCTCCGGCTTGCCATCGAGAAAGCGCACATGGAGAGTGCGGCCGTTCTGCCACTTTTTCCCCGTGATGATGGCCAGCGAGAGCGGCGAGGAGGGCGCGACGCCGAGGCCGGGGCGGTGGCGGACGATGGGGAGGTTGGCAGGGTTTTCCTGGATCGCTTTTTCGGCGGCGGTGACCAGGAGCTCGGGGGGGAGCTCCATGTCCAGGCAGACGTGCGGGATGCTCGGCTCTTCAGGCATGGGGGTTATTTCCTCCGTTGCGGCGGAAGGCGACCAGATCGAAGAAGGCGCCGGCGTCGACGCCGGGAGCCGGGGAGGGATCGGCGGCCGTGGAAGCCGCCGCCGCCCCCCCTACACTACCGCCCGGCGCGGCGTTTTCAAGATGGAGAAGGCGGGCGGCGCCGCGGACGCGCAGGACGCCGTTCGCCGTCACGGCCTGAATCGCGGCGCAGCGCGCCTTGCTGCCGGCCGCCGCGGGCTCCTCGTCCAGGCGGAGAGCGCCGCTGTCGATCATCTGGCGCAGGAGAGCGTTGCGGTCGGACTTCTGCTCGGTGCTCAGATCCGAAATCAGGCGGGCGCGGACTTTCCGGGTTTCCCAGTCGATCGCCACCGTGGTGCCGCGGCGGACCTGGCGATCCTCCGGCTGCCCGGCGGGGAGGCCGCTCGGCTCTCTCTCGTCCCAGGACACCTTGAAGATCAGCTCCGTGACCTGCTCCGGCTCGTCGCTGTCTTTCTTGCGGATGTACGATTTGGTGCTCTTCAGGCGGGGGTAGACGTGGAACGCGACGTCGAGGGGAATGCAGAGGAATTCGCGGTGCCGTTCGGCGAATTCGTAGGCCGCCCAATCCTGATCGATCAGGCTCTCCAGATCGGCTTTGTGGAGTGGCCCATAGGTGAAGTCGGTCCGCACGTCGAGGTCGGCCGGGCGCGTGACGATGCCGCGCTTGACGAATTCCTTCCGCAAGCTGGTGCGCGGGTCGCCCTCGCGCGGATAGCCCGCCTGATCGGCGGCGAGGAGGGCGCGGCCGTAGTCCGCGAAGGAGATCTCGCCGGGCGGCAGATAGTCGAGCGCGCGCAGGGCCATCCGCTTGAGCCGTTCGCCGGCCACGAAAAGCGCCTTGCCCGAAGACCAGCCCTCCTGCGCCCGCAAGGTGTCATAGATCTCGAGGAACACCGAGTACAAGGCGCCGCTCAGGACCTCGCTCAGCGCGTGCGGCTCGAAACGGTTGACGCGGTTCGGGTCCAGGGGGCGCAGGCTTTTCTGGTTGTACAGGTTGCGGAGGAAATCCGACTTGCCATCCCGGGCGCGGGCGAATTCCTGGGCGACCGCGCTGAAGGCGGTCGAGTCGTCGAGCTTGCCCCCCGTGCGTTCGAGCACGGAGTCCTTGAGCTTGCGGCTGCGGAACGAGATCAGCAGCGCCGTGAGGTCGGCGATCACCTCGTGCAGGCCGAGCGACTGCGGAGTGAGCGAGTTGTAGAGCGTGGGAGCGATGCCGTCGAGGATGGCGTGCGCGGTCTCGTGCGCCACGATGTCGCGCGACAGGCTGGCATAGACCCGAGGCTTGCCAGGCTCCGAGATGAAGAAAAATTGGAGGCTGTGCGATTCACGCTCGTAGAACGCATTCGCCCATTCGCCGGCGCGCGGCACCACCAGGAGCTGCGGCGCCTCGAACGCCCAGCTCAGCCGGCGCCCGAGCGCGTCCGGCTCCTCGAACATCGCCATGGTTTCGAGGACGGTCGCGAAGGTGCTGACCTGGTTGAATTCATGGCAATAGATGTCGACCGGCTCGGCGATCTGATAACCGCCTCTGTCCTTGCCCGGCGGCGGCGGGACGTACTTCGCGCCGGGCACCAGCGCTCCGCTGTCCGGATCGAAGTCGAGCACGGCGACGCGCCGGGTCATCGGGCCATCGAGGAAGAAATCCTCCTCGCTGGTCGAGGTCGTCATCTCATAGGGGAGCTGCCCCGGCGCCGCCTGAAAGGTGTAAGGATCGTCGATGATTCTGGGGATCTTGACGCGCACACGGCAAGTTTAACCCCAGTTTAATCCCCCAAGGCCTGCGAAGGGGTCACCACGTTGAGCTCGCCGCTGCCCGGCTTGTAGACGCGGGCGTAGGCGTAGAAGGGCTGGTCGCAGGAGACTGCCAGCCGGGCCTCGTCGACGTCGGTGGCGCCGAAGGAGGTGAGGGCCTTCTCGAAGATGCGCGCGGAAAGCGGCGGCAGCGAGATGCGGATGGCGGTGCCGATCCGGCTGCCGTTGTCGCGGAAGGCGTCGACGGTGCATTGAGTCGGCTGGCGCGCGGCGTTGACCAGGGAGAGGTCGGTGATCAGGCCGCCCTGCTTGTTGCTCAGCCCGTGGAGATGCAGGGAGCCGCGGGCCGGCGCGAGCTCGTGGCCGGTCACCAGCGGGCCGGCGGAGGCGGCGCGCAGCGCACCGCTTTTGACGGCTTCCTGCCGCGCCGTGGTCAGGAGCTGCGGCGCGCCGGTGACGAAGAGGAGGCCGCTCTGGCCGGCGGGGGCCAGGTTGATGGCCAGCACGGTGGCTCCCGGGGCGACCGTGATCGATTTGCCGGGGACCTTGGTGCCGTCGCTGCCCGGGGCCACGAACGCCGAGGTCCAGCGGCGTTCGACCGTCCCCGTGTTGGTGATCCAGACGCGCGTGGCGTAGGCGGTGCCGTCGGGCGCGACGCCGGCGGTCAGCGGGATGATCAGCTCACCGGCGGCGAGCGGCGCGCCGAGAGCGCAGCTCAACAGGAGCACAGAAAGAAGGGGCTGTCTCATGGCTGGCTCCTCGGAGTGAGCTGGACGGTGAGATTGGAGTACTTCCAGCCGAGAGTCGGGAAGTAGGCGAAGTCGCCGACGCCGACGGAGCTGAAATCGACTCGCACGGGCTTGTCGGGGAGGACGGAGATGTCGGTGTTGTTCGCCGGTCCGGTCATCCGCTGCACGAGAGCTCCGCCCTGATAGGCCTCGAAGGCGATGGTCCCGGCCACGGCGTCATAGTCGAGGACCAGGTGATAGCTGGTGTGCTCTTTCCAGGGCCCCGTGCCGCTCTTGATCAGCGTCCCCTCGCTCGCCCCCGGCGCGACGCCCATGTCGAGAAGGGTGCGGAAGTCGCCGCTGCCCTTGAGGATCAGGCCCCAGTAGAGCAGGCGCTCGGCGCGCTTGGCGGCCGAGCGCCGGAAGCTCGCGACGTTGTGGAAGTTGGGATTGCCCGGGAAGAGCTGGTGCCATTTGTCGATCAGGAGGTCGAATTCGATGCGCGCGCGGCCGTACTGGGTCCCGGCCTGGAGCGGCAGGTCGTAGCCCGCGAACGTCGTGCCGTTGGCGAACGGGCCCGGCAGATTGAACGTCACGCCGCCGACGGCGTCCGGCTTGAGATCGCCGTCCAGGCCGGCGGCCGGCCCCAGCACCACCGTCTCGGGGCCGCCCGGGCGGTAGACGAAGGCGTAGGTGCCGAACGGCTGGTCGCAGCTCACGTCGAACCGCGCGTCCTTGATCGCCGCCGCGCCCAGGGTGCCGAGAGCGCCGCGGAAATCGTTGTTCGAGAGGGGAGCCAGCGTCAGGTTGACCGTGGGGGCGATCCGTCCGCCGCCGGCGCGGAACGCATCCACGGTGCAGCGCGCCGCCGCTCCGGAGAGGTTCATCAGCCCGAAGTCGGTGCTCGCGCCGTTGGCGTTCTGCTCCAGCCCCTGGAGCGTCGCCCGCGCGCCGGCCTTGCGGGCGCCGCGAGCCGGGAAGACCGGCACCTGCGCGCTGGCCAGCACGTTGCCGTTCGCGCCCAGAGCCTCGACGCGGGCGCTGACCACGATCGCCGGCGAGCCGCTGAGCGCGAGCATCCCCCGCGAGCCGGCCGGCACCAGGTTGTACAGCCGGAGCGTCGCGCCCGGGGGAAGAGAGAAATTGCTCGGCTGGGCCGTTCCGCCCGTGCCACTCACGCCGCTGGCGAGGAACGTGATGCTGAAGTCCGCGGGCGCGCCGCCGGTATTGGTGGTGATCAGCAGGGTGCGGTAGGTGGCGGCGCCGAGCGCCAGGTTGGCAGCCAGGGGCACATAGGCGTCGGCCGCCAGGAGAGGCGCGAGAGGCGCCAGGAGGGTACAAAGACCGAGGAACAAGCTTCGTCTCATCGTCTCCCGTCCTTCAGCCGGAGGGGTTCTCCGGGTGCTGGCAATGATGCTGGAATAGCATTGTAACGCGAGTCGGCCGGAAAGAGCACCTCACCCCCGGCCCCTCTCCCATCTCCCACCCATACCCCCGCCGGGAGAGGGGAGAAGGCAGGAAGAAGCGGAAGAAGCAGAAAGAAAAAGAAGGAGGCGGCCTGTTGGTTCCCGAAGCTCCCCCTCTCCCGGGGATGGGCGGGCGGGAGATGGGAGAGGGGGCAGGGGGGGGCAGGGGGGTGAGGTGCTTGGCGGGCCGGCGCTCAGCGCACTGAGACAGTGACCGTCGTGCCGGCCGACGTGGGACCATTGGGTCCGTGGGGAGCCGGGCAGCTCTGGTGAGAAGCCGTCGTCGTCCAGCTCTTGTCAGCGGCGTAGGAGAAGATGTAGCTCCCGCCCTTGATCGTGTCGATCACCCGGTGCGCGCTCTCCACGGAGAGGGCCGGGCAGCCCCAGCTCCGGCCGAGGCGGCCATATTGCCGGGCGTGCTCGGGGCTGACGTACCACGCGCCGTGCATCACGATGTGGCGCGCCTCGGCGCGGTCGTTGATCCCGGCGTCCAGGCCCTGGAGGGTGAGGGAATAACCGTTTCCCCCCTCGTAGGTCCCGGCGGTCCGGAAGAGGCCGAGGCTCGTCTGCCGGCTGTCGTTCGTGTTGGAGAACCGGGTGGCATAGACGTCGCCGCTCCCCGCTCCGTGGGCCACCAGCTCATGGAAGAGCACCTTCCCGTGCGCCAGGTCGAGCACCCAGAGGCGCCGCTCGGTCGAGGGGAGGGAATAGTCGATGATCGTCAGCAGGTCGGCCTTTCCGGAAGGGCCGGCCGAAACTCCCCGGGCCTTGGCGCAGGAGATCGCGTCGAGAGCCATGGCGAGGACCTTGGGAGAGAGGCCCTGGACGTCGGGAAGAGCGGCGGCGGTCACCGAAGGAGCGGGGTGATAAGCCACCGGCGTGGCGCTCGGCGCGGCGTCCGCCTCGGAGACCTGGGCGATGTTGGAGTGTGGACCTGTGACGAGGAACACCGGGAAGGCGGCCAAGACGAGGGCGAGCGTACGGAGCCAAGGAGTGAGCTTCATTCGGTGCTGGGCCTCCAAGCAATGAGGTCGAATAGTACACCCTGCCAAAGCAGGTTTCTAGCGGACTCAAGGATTTACAACAACCTGGAGGCGGGAGAATTCCACCAAGGGCCGGTAAATTTTGCAATTCTCCGGACGGGATCTCCGGGTCCTGAAACGTGCCCGTGGTCGAATTCGCAAGAGCGCGGCGGCTGGGGGTTGACGCATCGGTATTTTTCTATATCATATTGCCCAGCACCCTCACCGGAAAGGACGCCAGAATGAGAACCAACCGTAGACCGTGGTCTCTTGCCGCCGCTGTGCTGTTCGCCACCCTCATCGTTCCTTCGGCCGCCACCGCGGCCAACGCCAACGCCGACGCGGCCGGCGTCATCGTCAGCCTGGTTCCCGCCACGCGCACCGTCACCATCCGGAAGAGCGGCGACGGCACGCAGGTGATGCTGCGCGCCATCGACCGTTCGGCGCTGTCGCGCAACGGCAAGAGCGTGCGTTTCGCCGCGCTCGCCCTGCGTGACCAGGTGTCGGTGCGGTACCAGCGTTCGAGCTCGACCATCGTTTCCCTCAATGCCCGGGGACCGGCGCTGGAGATCACGCGCGGCGTCTTCACCACCTTCGACGCGGCGGCCAAGCGGCTCACCATGGCGACGGTCGGCGGCGCGCGCAGCTTCCGCATCGCCCCCTCGACGCTGATCGTGCGCAACGGCGCACCATCCACGGCGCAAGGCCTGGTCCGTGGTGACGCGCTCCTCGTGCATGCACCGGACGTCGCGGCCGGCGCCGTCGCCTTGGCCTTCGACGTGGCGGCTGACGGCGTCGAGGAGGAAGAGATCGAAGGGACGATCACCACCCTCGCCGGCCAGGACGTCACCATCACCCCGCAGAGCGGCAGCGCGGTGACCGTTCACGTCTCCAGCACGACGGTGATCAAGGTGACCGACGCGAGCGGTACGCACACCGCCACCCTCGCCGATCTCGCGACCGGCATGAAGGCCGAGGCTGACTACGATCCGGTGAGCCTGGTCGCCGACCACATCAACGCGCGCGCCGTGCAGGCGGCGCAGGGAGAGGTGGCGGGCAAGGTCGCCGCCGTCGACGCCACCGCCGGCACGGTCACGATCCACCCTCAGCATGGCGCCGACGTCGTCCTGCACACCGACTCCACGACCCGCATCAGCCGCAACGGCGCGCCCGCCACCCTCGCCGACATCCGGGTCGGTGATTCCGCCGAGGCACGCTACGACACCACCTCTCTCCTCGCCAGCCGCCTCGACACGCACAGCGCGCAGTCGCAGCCGCCCTACGCACAGGTCGAAGGGATCGTGACCGCCGTCGACGATGTTTCGGTCACCATCAAACCGCAGAGCAAGAGCGCGGTGACGCTCACCGTCGATGACACCACCGACGTCTTCCTCCGCGGCACCCCGGCCACCCTCGCCGTCGTCCAGGTCGGCCAGCGCGCCCATGCCTCGTACGACCAGGCGACCCTGGTGGCCGTCGTCGTCCGCGTGCAGAATGGCGACTGATCACGCCTCCGGGTGAATCGCGAAATGTAAAAGGGGGCGCGCCGCGCGGCGCGCCCCCTTGCTCCCGTCACTGTGCCGGAGCCGGAGCGGCGACCGGATCGGGGAAGGTGAACACCGTGTCCGGCAGCGTGTCGAAAACGGCGATGTCGCCCATCTCCAGCTTCCGGCCGTCGCCGCCGACCTGGGTGCGCGTCGGCGCGAGCATCACTTTGCCGTAGCGCTGCCAGCCCTCCCAGAGGAACGGGGTCGGCGCGGCGTCGCGCGGCTGGTCCTGGAGAAGGAAGGCCCAGCGGTCCATCAGATGAGTGTCGTGGTTGACGTACGCCCAGTACTGATCGCCCGGCGTCAGGCCCACCTTGCCGAAGGTCAGGTGCAGCTTGTCGTAGCTCTTGCCGTCGATCGTCTCGTTGCCGGCATAGTCGAGATTCACGCCGGGGTCCTGGAGCTTGTACGGCATGATCAGCCAGTACGTGTCGTTCACCCAGGCGCCGTAGCCGCGCTCGAGCCACTTCTTGAGCTCGTCGCCTTCGGCCTTCTTGCCGTCGACCCAGGCCTCCCCCTGATGGGTGTTGATGTTCTCGAGGACGACGTACTTCTTGCCGTCCTGGCTCGTCCCTTCGAGCCGGTGGCGGCCGGTCCACTTGTCCCAGTGATGGGTGCGCCGGCCGGCGAAGGAGAAGCGGATGTAATGGGTCTCGTCCCAAGCCTTCTTGCCGCCCATCGCGGTCATCACCTGATCGGCGATCACGGTGGGCGACGGGGTGCCCTGGGCGGTGGCGGCGAGGGGGAGGAGGAGAACGGCGGAAAGGATCGAGCGGGTGACCAGCGAGGCGTTGCGCATCATGGAGGTCTCCTTGATTGACAGGGGTCCGATCCTAGTCGCTTCATCTCGCGGTGACAATCCGCCTCTCCACGGCCGATGTGCTACTCTTGCCTTCAGTCGAATCTACAATTCTGTTTCATTCTTCTGGAGGCCGCATGATTCTCAGGCAGCCCTTCCTGTGTTGCGCCCTGCTCCTCGGGCTCCTCCCCAGACTCGCCGCCGCCACGGAGCCTGCGGTGGACCGCTCGCGGCGGATCACGCTCCATTCAATGACGATCGACACGGCGGTGCCTTCCGCCGTGGCGGAGGATCTCCGCTTCCAGGCGCGGGCCGGGGAGGAGAGCGAGGTCGTCCTGGTCAAGTTTCCCGGACCGGTGACGGCGGCGCAGCGCAAGGCGCTCGCGGCGGCGGCGTTGCGGATCTACACCTACCTGCCGGACGACGCGTTTCTGGTGCGGCTGCCCGCCGGGCGGGCGGCGGAGGCGCCGCTTCGCGCGGCGCTCGGCGCGAGTTGGACAGGCCCCTGGCACCCGCTCTACAAGATCTCGCGCTCGGTGGCAGGGGTCGAGCCGGCCGTCCCGGCCAGGACGTTGAAAGGGCGCCGCTCTCTCATGATTCAGGTCTACCCCGACGCGGACCTGGAGGCGGTGGTGCGCGAGATCCGCGGCCTCGGCATCGCCGGTGTCGCGGCCTGGCGGAAGAACCCCTTCTTCTCGCGCATCCGGCTGCTCCTCACCGACGAGGAGATCGCCCGCTTCCGCGCCGGCCTCGCCCGTCTGCCCGAGGTTTTCTGGATCGACCTCGAGCCGCGCCGCGGCCTGCTCAACGACACCACCGTCTGGGTTGGCCAGTCCGGCCTCTCCGGCGGCCAGGCGACGCCGGTCTTCGCGCACGGCCTCTACGGCCAGGGGCAGACGGTGGGCATCCTCGACACCGGCATCGACGCCGACATGTGCTACTTCCGCGACACCGCGCTCGGCCTGCCGCCCACCAACGCCTGCAACGGCGGCACCGTGACCGACCCGGCGCAGCGCAAGGTGATCGCGGTCGACTTCCTGTGGTCCGCCGAGTGCGCCGGCGGCATCGCCGCCAAAGAGTGGGACACCCAGGACCACGGCTCCCACGTCGCCGGCACGGTGGCGGGCGACGACTTCGCGAGACTCCTCGTCCACGACGCCGGGGACGGCATGGCGCCCGGGGCGAAGCTCGTCATCCAGGACGCCGGCTATCAGGTCGATGACTGCGCCGATCTGCCGGCGCTGGGCTGCGCGGTGGCCGACCTGAATCCGCTCTTCCAGCAGGCTTACGCCCAGGGAGCGCGGCTGCACACCAACTCCTGGGGGGACAATGAGAACGGCGCCGTGCAGAACAATTACTCGGCCGCCAGTCAGGACGTCGACGAATTCATGTGGGGCCACAAGGACTTCCTGATCTTCTTCGCGGCGGGCAACCGGGGCCCCGGCGCCGGCTCCGTGGGCACCCCGTCGACGGCGAAGAGCGCCGTCTCGGTCGGCGCGACGCTCCGCGGCACGAGCGCCGATTCCATGGCCTCGTTCAGCAGTTGCGGCCCGACCGATGACGGGCGGATCAAGCCCGAGGTCACGGTGCCGGGCAGTGTGATCGTTTCGGCGAATGCCGACAACAACGTCGCTTCGCGCAACTGCAATACGAAACAGTCGTCCGGCACCAGCATGGCGAGCCCCGGCGCCGCCGGCCTCACCGCCCTCATCCGTCAGTATTACACCGACGGCTGGTACCCGTCCGGCGCCGCGAACGCTCCCGACGGCTTCTCTCCCTCGGCCGCCCTGCTGCGGGCGACGCTGGTCAATTCGGCCCAGGGCATGACCGGCACGGCGGCGATTCCGGCGAATTGCCAGGGCTGGGGGCGCGTCCTGCTCGACAACGCCCTTTCCTTCGCGCCCGAGGCCCGCAAGCTCTTCGTCAAGGAAGAAGCCGGCTTCGCCACCGGCGCCGTGAGCCAGGCGATCTCCTATCCATTCCTCGTCGACAGCAGCGCCGAGCCGTTCAAGGTGACGCTCGCCTGGACCGACTTCCCGTCGACGCCGGCCGCGAGCCCGCACCTCAACAACGACCTGGACCTGACCGTCGCCGCCCCCGGCGGCACCTTCCTCGGCAACGTCTTCAGCGGCGGCGTCTCGGCGGCGGGAGGCGGCGCGGACCGCCGGAACACGCTGGAGCAGGTGCTTCTCGCCGCGCCTGCCCCCGGCGCCTACACGGTCACCGTGCGCTCCTTCAACGTTCCGGACGGGCCGCAACCCTACGCGCTCGTCGTGACCGGCAGCCTCGGAACGAACCAGCGGCCGCTCGCCAACGCCGGCCGGGTTCGGGACGCCGTCGTCAAAGCGCTCGTCACCCTGGACGGCACCGCCTCCACGGACCCGGACGGCTTCCCGTCACCGCTCACGTATCATTGGGCTCAGATCGCCGGACCGGCGGACGTCAAGATCGCGAACGCCGGCCAGGCCCTGGCCCAGATCCGCATGCCGCTCCCCGGCACCTACGTCTTCCAGCTCCAGGTGAGCGACGGCGCGCTGACAGGTACGGACCAGGTTTCGATCCGCGCGCGCAACACGCCGCGGTAGGAGAATGGAATTGGCTGCGAGGACGTTCATCTATCCAACGCCGGAGCGCACGTTGTGCTTCCTGACGCCACGAGCGAATATCGCAGCCTGAAAACCTGCGCGGCGTGCCTGATCTTGAGGTTGATCTCAGCTTTGGGGCTCTCGCGGAGCAGGGCGCCGGCGCTCTTCCCATGTGAGATGCGGACCGTCCAGCAATGATGGCCAGGCTATTCAAGACATCGCGGCCAAGAATTCCGATCTCCTGGTTCACGAGCAGGAACTGCCCTCGGAAGGTCTTGTGGAGAAAAAGAAGATCGGCCTGGACTACATCGGCAAGACTCTTCGTTCCATCAAACCCCATCAGCTCGTAAGCGGCGGAGCTTTGAATACCAAGAGCCTCAACTGCTGACCGCGGCAGCAGAGTGACATCAGCTCCCGAATCGATCAGCAACAGGACATCCTCCCGAGTTGCCCCGCTCTCTGGATTCCGCAGCCGGGTAGAAACAACCGGGGCTGGAGGAGAGAACGAGATTTCGTCATAAGCCGGCATCCGGCCCGTCCTCGATCACCTCTTTGATGAATTCTACCGCTTGTTCGGAATGGGCGAGCCGGGGGCTTCTCATGAAAAATCTTGGCACTTCCTCAGCGCTGGGAACGACAACATACACCCTGGTGTGCTCTGGAAGGTGAGCCGGCTCAGAAAGTCTGATCTGGCCATCCTCTACGGTCGCTTCGTACGTCAGGACTTTCATGGCCTTCTCCTTGAAAAAATTGTAACACGCCCCGTTTGCGTAGCTCGGCGGCGTCCGGCTACTTCTCTGCCGGAATGAAATTCTCGTACACCGCCTGGCGCAGCAGCTTCGGGGGCAGGAGGCCCTGGGCGAGGAGGAAGTCGTGGTACTTGCGGCGGTCGAACTTGGGGCCGAGGATGCGCTCGACTTCGGCGCGCAGCTCCATCAGGCGGGTGTAGCCGACGAAGTAGGAGGTCGCCTGGCCGGGGCCGCGGTAAGTGTAGCGCTGGATCTCCGAGAGGGCCAGGCCTTCGGAGAGGCCGACGTCCTCGCGCAGCACGCGCATGGCTTCCTCGCGGGTGACGGTGCCCTGTTGCAGGCTGGGATCGAGAATCGCCCGGGCGGCGCGGGCAAGGCGGCTCTGGAGCGCGGCGAGCTGGCCGTCGAGCGGCAGGTAGGGCTTGACCTCGGCTTCGGCATAGAGCGCCCAGCCTTCGACGTTGACGCCGTTCTGGGCGAAAATCGCGCGCGCCTTGGAGACGCCGTTCTCGATCAGGGAGGCGAATTGGAGATCGTGCCCGGGCCTTCCTTCATGGGCGGTCACCGGCCAGGAGAAGGCGTCGTAGGTGAAGTCGTCGAGCTGCAGATTGCTCTGCCCCTGCTGGCCCGGGATGCGGAGCGGGAGGACGAACTCGCCCTGCTCGCCGGTGTTGCCGATCAGCCGCGGCGGCTGCATGTTGGGTGCCGGCTGGTTGACGCTCTCGGCGGCGCTCGCGAGGCGGAATTTCATCGGCCTCTCGGGCAGGCTGACGATCTTCTCGCGCCGGATGATCTCTTCGAGCGCCTTGATGCGGCCCTGGAAGAAGGGGAGGATGGCCTCGCCGGTGATCTGCTGCTTCTTCAGCTCCCGCAGCACGCCGCGGTAGTCGGTGACGGAGAAACCCTTCTCCTGGGCGACGCGCGGCGCCAGTCCTTCCATCTCGTTCTGGATCTCCCGGAAGGCGACCTCGGCGCGGCGGACGAGCTCATCGACGGGCATGTCGACACCCATCTGCCGGAGCCGGTAGGCGTAGACCTCCGGCGGCAGCCGGAAATCGGTGCGGGCGCGGGGAAGAATCTCCTTCCGCACGAAGTCGTCGTAGGCCGCGAGCTGGGTTTTCGCCTTGGCGAAGGGCTCTTCGTAGCCCTTGATTCCATATTGCTTGAACAGATCCTCGAGGCCGGCGATGATCGTCGCGTTCGTGGAGAGATCGCGCTCCACCTGTTCCTTGAAGGGTCCCACCAGACCCGGCTGCGCCAACCGCGTGCGGACGTAGCCCTCGGCGAGCGTCGCGACCGGGGTGTAGCCGGGCACCATGCCGGTGTACTTCCTGAGCCGCACCAGCGCCGCCGGCCGCCGCTTCGCGTCGACCTGGTCGTCGAGCAGCGAGCGCATCGAGCCGAAGATCATCCGGGTGAGGTTGAAGTAGGGAAGATCGTGCTTGCGGCTGAGCTCCGAGCCCTGGAGATCGGCGTCCAGGGAGTCGACGAGGATCTGGAGATCCTGCCGCACCGGCGGATCGGTCTCGGCGGCGAGGCGCTTCGCCATCTCATCGCGGACCTTGCGGATCGCCGCATCGGACCGCTCTTCGAAGCCGGGCGTGAGATCGGAGACCTCCTCATCCAGCCCGTCGATCCCGAGATCGGCCGCCCCCTCCGGGCTCAGCTTCGCCTCGAGCTCGAGGACCACCTGCGTATTGCCGTCGCTCTTCGCCACCCAGGCCGGCGGCGCCTTGGGCGCCTGCCCGGCGACGGCACCGGCGGACAGGAAGAGGACGAGCGCGGAGACGGTCAAAGACAGGATTGAACGGCCATGAAGCATCGAAGATCTCCTCGGGGAAGGATTGCAGGTCCCAGAGGAGGCTCAGGACACTGCGGACTTCCGCCGGGCATGTTACGACTGGCAGCGGCTGGGGGCAAGGAGGTACACCCGTGCGCTTCGTTAGTTCTCTCCTCCATTCAGGCTATTGTCTTGGCTCAGCCAGAAGGAGAGGCGGGTGGGCCGGCCCTGCTTCTCCTCTACGCGTTAGCGCTGGCCTTGTCGGTGAGCAGGACGGTAACCGGGATACTGGCAGGGAAGATGATTGTCCACGGTGCGATCTCGGAGTGGTTCCCGTTCCGCGAATGCGACGACAATTGATTTCCACGCCGCGACAATAGCGCATGCATGTGACTGAGGGCTGGCTGGTTCGTCCCTAAATCTGCCGATCAAAGGGTTCGTGACATAGGACCCTTGAGATGCTTCATTTCTTGGGTCGCCGTTTCCCCTTGGGGGCTTTGCGGATCTGAGGTCTTGCCGCTTGCCCCAACCCTCTTATTACACTGGGATTACTCTCTCCAACCATTATCGCCAGGAACTGGGCAACCTCTCGGTCGATCTTAGGGTTGAAAGCGAGCGACCGGAGTTCTTGACTCTTTCCAAGTCGATAAAGAGCTATTCCTGATGCCTGTCTCAACGCGGTAACCGTGCGCGGATCGAGAATTAAAGAAGTGAGAATTTGGACATGGGCGCCTTTTTCAAGACATTCTGCCATGTAAAGAGATAAATCTTTAGTTAGTTGTGGATCATGGGACAAGGTTACTAGTTCGTCGAAGCAGTGAGCTAGGCTTAGGGCTGCAATAGCCGCTTTTCTACCGTCTAAGTCGAAGCTTCGATCTCTGGCGACCTGAATAACCTCTTTCTTGAGATTAGACTTGATAGCTTCACTAGCCGCCAGCATGCGATAGACACCTTCTGCATCTCGATTCTGAAGGACAGAAACCAATTCATTCGACTTTAGTTGATGGAGGGCGAAAAGCGCAGCGTCACCACCTTCAACCACTAGGCGGCTGTAGATAGCCTTGGCTGATTCTCTGTCGTCCTGGTGCTCCAGTGCCAGCCCTACTCCTAAGAGCACAATGCCAGCAACTTCGCCTGTTCGGCTTAATTTTTCGAGTTCAGGTCTAATTGAGTAGGGCCCCCGAATCTTGCCTAGCAGACTGACTGAGCTGAAAGGATTCAGTACGCTAACGAAGTCAGATTTAAGGCTAGCTACATCTTGTGCCAGCTTGCTAACCATTCTCTCGCCCAATTCGCGGCTCACAACTACGTCGTCCGTCAGGGCTGCTCCTGCAACTAATAGTCCTTCTCGGCCTTCGTTCAAGAGACTTTCAATAGGTGCTGAACAATCAAGGCCCTGATCGCTCCAAGTGCTGAGCAAGAAGAGTATTACCTCCTTGGTAGAGGAAAGATCGCCAAGCGCACTGATTTCGGTCATCCAACTCGAAGATAGGGGATGAGCCTGTTGGGCGATCTTCAAGGCGCAGGCATATTCCCTAAACGTGGTATGGAAGAACTCCTCACGGCTGGCCCGGCGTACAATCAGCCCCGTTCTGAGTAGCAGAGTTCCAATCTGTCGCCGCATCCACTCAGTACCTACGGAATGAGGCAAAATGGAGGTCTGTGCGCTTGCAAAGTTGGCGGCCTCACTAATAAGATCTGTTGAATTGCCCGTCTGCTCACCCTGCTCGACCCAGGCTAAGTGCTGCACAAGTGGAAAACGAAGATTGAAAAGGAGGTCTGCCGAACGGAGTCCATCTGTGCCAAGGCGCAGGTCCCACTCATCTCGGAATTGGTGCCTCGTTCCGCGGTTTTCTTCCTCATCCTCAAGGAGGACGTTGACGAAACTTCTGTAGAGGCCTGCTCGTCGGGTCGGGAGTTCCGATCCGCGATCTTTTTCGTAGATCACGGCTGCCATCGATAGAAGTAGAGGAATGCGGGAAAGATCCTGAATTCGACTTCGCCTCACTCGATCTAGAAACTGGTCTTTATCGCTCTTGTTTGTGCTGGGCCGGTTTTCAAACCAGCGACGCGCAAACTCTTCGGTCGAGTCCAGGGAAAAAGCTTGCAATTCGAAGGCATGAAAAGCGGTGTAAAGGAGAGATATTTCTGGAGATGGCCGGGCAGTGGCGAGGAGCCTGTAAATGGACCCAGGACGCCTGACGTGCGTAAGTAGGTTCGAGAGCAGTAGATCCCTTTTTCTGGAAGAGGTGATCTCGTCAAGGCCATCCAGGAGAATGATCCAGAGTGCATTTTGCGCAGGCTTCTCTGCAAAGAATCCCTGGGGTAGGGGGCTTTGAAGTAAGAAGCCTAATTCCGAAGTGACAGCAGAAAGCAACGCTTCGCTGAAGCTCCCCTTCTGGTCGGCTAGCAGGCGAGCATGGACGAGTACCGGAGCCAAGTAGGGAGAGGATTGACTCGGGGCGATCGGGTCGGTTGCTAGCTTGAAAGCATGGCGTTGAAGGAGGCTGGATTTGCCAATACCTGGAACTCCCTGTATGAGAGCGTTCTCTGTCATGCCAAGAAGCTCTTCGGCTGGATGACGCTGCCGGTTCCTTAGGCTCTCAACCTGTTGAGGTACATAGATTTCAGCGAGGGTTGGCAATGGCTGAGCAGGGAGGCTTAAGTATGTGATTCTGCCGCAATATTCGGCAACCGCATTGAGGTAAGCTGGGAATGTTGCATTCATCCCGGCGGGTAGATGAAAGAACTCCTGAAGTATGTCGGGATGGCTTTTGACTCTCTCGTCCAACTCAGTGCCTGCCCAGAAATCACAATTTCCCGATATCCATGCTTGTCTCGCCGACTTCCGTGTTGCTGCCGAAACTGAACACGCCACGATAAACAATAGATCGCTGTTGTCTTTTCTGGCTTGCGGGATCGTGGAAATAGCCCGCAAGGCGTCAGTTGGACCGAAGTGCTGAACGCGCTTACACTGCGCAATGATACGTCTTCCATCTTTTTTGGCCTCTAAATCACGGCCTTGCTCACTACCGGAGGCGCCTAGATGTTCTATATCTTTGAACCCTTCTCTTTTAAGGAGATATAAGGCTAGACGCTCAAAGTCAGCAGGTGACAGCCGGTCGAACGGAAGAGAATGGTTCGTACCTGTCAGAGGAGGAGAGCTCATGGTAAGAAAGGTCGCTTGGTAGTCGTTCAAGCACGTTAATAGTCCCTTATAGTCCCTTAGGTGAAGCGATAAGGGCGGCGGCCACGGCATAGGTACACGGTAACTTCCTTGAAGTACCCAAAGTACCGAGAGATGAATAGGCTACGCGAAAATTAGGCGAAAGACAAGTGAAGTCCCCTGAAGTCCCCAGACCGGGCTTCTCCGGGAGAGAGGTGGTGGTACCATGGCGCCGTGCTGACACGCGTCTTTGCCGACAACTTTCGTGCCCTGGTGAATTTCGAGCTTCGGCCGGGCCGACTGAGTCTCCTGCTCGGCGACAACGGGAGCGGCAAGACCAGCGTACTGAACGTGCTGGGCTGCCTGCGTGACCTGATTGTTCTCGGCCGTTCATCTGCTGAGCTTTTCTCAGGCTCGCGGACGAAGTGGGACACCCGCAACGGGCAGCGGTTCGAGCTCGATTTCGAGGACTCCTGGGGGACCTATAGGTACGCTCTTGAGATTCTGCATCCTCAGGGCTCGCACGAGCAGCCACTCATCCAGTCGGAAAGCGTCAGCCTCAATGGAGAGTCTCTCTATGGGTTCTCCGACGGTGAAGTCCACCTCTCCTACGACGACCGTTCAGCAGGCCCTGTCTTTCCCTTCCGTGGGGACCAGTCGTTCTTGATGAACCTCGAAGCGGGTCATGCCAATCGGATGGGGAGACTGGCAGGCTTCAAACAGCTCGTGTTGGGGCTCTGGGTCATCCAACCGAATCCGTTTGGGTTAGCTCTGGTTTCGACTCAGGACCAAACCTTTTTGGAGCGCAACGGCTCCAACTTCGCATCTTTCTTCGACCACTTGAACTCCGAGCGGCCAGACGTGCGGACGGAGTTCGAAGAACGTCTCCGCGAAGCGATTCCGGGGTTCCGCAACTTTCTCTTCAAGCGGCTGGGAGATGCGAAGCTCCTCTTGACAGCCTTCGGGGACGGACAACGCAGGAGCGAGCTCAATCTGGAGGAGCTTTCTGAGGGCCAGCGCGTCCTGGCTATCCTCTATGCCGCCGTCCTCGGGCATCTTCGGGGTGGCGCGGTGCTTTGCTTCGATGAGCCGGACAACTTCGTGTCTCTGCCCGAGATCCAGCCATGGCTTCAGGTACTCCGCGACACTCTCGAAGAGAATGGCGGACAGGCGATCATCATCTCCCATCATCCCGAGGTGATGGACTACCTCTCGCTCGATTCGGTCTGGCGGTTCGAGTGTCCCTCCGGTCCTGTAATCGCGCGCCCCTGGGATGCGAACGAAGCGCCGGATCTCAAGCTGTCGGACATCGTCGCTCACGGGGAAGTTTTAGCGTGAGTTGAAAAATACCCGACGGAGCCAGCTCCTCGAAGCTGGCTCTTTCTCTGACAAGCAGCGCCAAGCCGAGGAGAGGATCCTCCCGGCCCTTGCCCATGGTCGCGCGGAGATCGACCGCTTGAAAAAGCTCGCGAAGAGCTGAGTGACTCCGCCGGTTACAATCCGGCACGGGTCCCGCATGAGATCCATCCCGCGGGTCCCATCCCGTGGCACATCGAACCCTCCGAGGAGCCTTACCCATGAGCGAGCACAATTCCGGGCCGACCAATCGCCTCGCCGGCGAGAGCAGCCCGTATCTTCTTCTGCACAAGCACAATCCGGTCGACTGGCATCCCTGGGGCGAGGAGGCGCTGGAGAAGGCGCGGCGGGAGGGGAAGCCGATCTTTCTCTCGGTGGGGTACTCGACGTGCTACTGGTGCCATGTGATGGAGCGCGAGTCGTTCTCCGATCCGGCCATTGCGGAACAGATGAACCGCGACTTCGTCAACATCAAGGTAGACCGCGAGGAGCGGCCGGATCTCGACGAGATCTATATGGCCGCCACCCAGATCCTCACCGGGCAGGGCGGCTGGCCGAACTCTGTGTTTCTCACCACCGGCCTGAAGCCGTTCTTCGCCGGCACTTACTTTCCGCCGGAGGACCGTTACGGCCGGCCGGGCTTCGGCTCCGTCCTCGCCGGGCTCGCCGAGGCGTGGCAGAGCCGGCGGTCGGACGTCGAGGCGCAGTCCGAGGAGATGGAAGGCGCCATGCGCCGCTACCTCGAAGAGCGGGCGGTTCCCGGGGCGACGCCGCCGAATCCGGTGCTGGCGGAGCGGGCGCTGACGTCCCTGCACCGGCGCTTTGATCAACAGTGGGGCGGCTTCGGCGGCGCCCCCAAGTTCCCGACGCCGTCCAACCTTTATCTCTGTCTGGAGATGGCGGCGGAGCGGCCGGAGGCGGGGGAGATGTTGGCGGCGAGCCTCGACCAGATGGCCCGCGGCGGCATCTATGACCAGCTCGCCGGCGGCTTCCACCGCTACGCCACCGACCGCGAGTGGAAGATCCCGCACTTCGAGAAAATGCTCTATGACAACGGCTTCCTCCTCGAGCTCTACGCCAAGGAGCACGCCCGCACCGGCGACGCGCAGGCGGCCCGCATCGTGCGCGAGACGGCGGGGTGGGTGGCGCGGGAGATGACGTCGCCCGAAGGCGCGTTCTATAGCGCGATCGACGCCGAGACGCACGGTCACGAGGGAGCCTATTACGTCTGGACGCACGCCGAGATCGCCGCCGCGCTCGGCGAGGAGGACGCGGCGTTCCTGGCGCCGATCCTCGGCTTCTCCGGGCCGCCGTTCTTCGAGGGGAGCCACTATGTGTTGCACGTCCCGGAGAAGCTCGACGACCTGGCCGGTCGCCGCCGCATGCCGGTGGAGGATCTGTTGCGCGAGGTGGACGCTCTGAAGGCCAGGCTCCTGACAGCGCGCGACGGACGCGACCGGCCGCTCACCGACGACAAGATCCTGGCCGACTGGAACGGCATGATGATCCGCGGCCTGGCGGTGGCCGGAGCGCTCCTCGGCGAGCCCTCGTTCATCGAGCGGGCGGCGAAGGCGGCGGACTTCGTGCTGACGCACATGCGGCCGGCCGGCCCCGAAAATCAACCGGGGCTTCTGCACTCCTGGCGGCAAGGGCAGGGGAAGATCGCAGCCTATCTCAGCGACTACGCCTTCCTGGTCAGCGGCCTTCTCGCCCTGCATCGCGCCGAAGGAAGCGACCGCTGGCTGCGCGCGGCAGCGGAGCTGACCGAGGAGCAGATCCGCCGCCTGGGCGACGCGGCCGGCGGGTTCTTCGTGGCCGGCGAGAGCCCGGACCTCCTCTTCCGCAGCAAGGAGGTCTTCGACGGCGCCACCCCGTCGGCCAATTCAATCGCCGTGCTCAATCTGCTGGACCTCGCCGAGCGGACGGGCGACCGGGTCTGGCTCACCGAGGCGCGGGCTTCCCTCAAGGCCTTCGCGACGCTCGTCGAGACGCACACCGACGCGGTGCGCATGCTGACCATCGCCGCCCGCCGCTTCCACGAGATCGCCGAGGCGGGGACTCTCGACGACCACGCCGAGGATCTGGCGGCGGTGGAGCGGACGGCGGACGCACCGGCCGCGCACGGGCTCGAAGACGCCGCCGAGGCGCTGGTCGAGCCCTCGCTGCATCTGGATTCCCAAGGAGACGGCGGCTGGCACTCGTTCCTCCTGACGCTGAAGATCGAGCCCGGCTGGCATCTCCAGGCGAATCCCGCCTCGGAGAGTTTCCTGATCGCCACCAGCGTGCGCGCCGAGGGGGCGGAGCTGCGCAACTTGCGCTACCCGGCCGGCGAGGCGGTGACCGCGGCCTTCGCGCACGCGCCGCTGTCCGTGTACCAGGGCACCGCCGAGATCACCGGAGAGCTCGGCGCCCTGACGCCCGGAGCGCGCCTGGTGCTCACCTTCCAGCCCTGCGACGAGGCGCGCTGCCTGCCGGAGGTGACGCGGGAGGTGGGGGTGTTGCCGTTGTGAGCCCTCACCCCCTGACCCCCTCTCCCGCCACCCCGCCCAACCTCCCCGGGAGAGGGGGAACGTAACGGAACCGATTGTGCCGCTTTTCGGGAAAACGCCTCGCCAGCGTCCCCCCTCTCCCGGCGCGGGGGCGTGGGGTGGCGGGAGAGGGGGATAGGGGGTGAGGGCTGCTATACTGCCCCTTCAGCTATGCAACGACTTCCATCCCTCCTGTGTCGCCCCCGCCGGGCCGCGGCCTTGGCTCTCGTTTTCGTCACCCTGGGTTGCCTGCTGCCGTTGGCTCTCGCGCAGCCCAAGCCGGCGCCTGGCGAGGTGATCCTCGCGCGGGTCGACTCGATCATCCACCCGGTGTCCGCGGAGTTCATCCGCGACGCGATCGCCGAGGCGGACCGGTCGAACGCGGCGGCGGTGGTCATCGAGCTGAGCACGCCGGGCGGGCTGATGAGCTCGACGCGGGAGATCACCACCGCGATCCTCGGCTCCCGCACGCCGGTCGTGGTCTACGTCGGCCCCAACGGCGCCCAGTGCGCCTCGGCGGGCTTCTATATCCTCATGTCGGCCGACGTGGCGGCGATGGCTCCGGACACCAACACGGGCGCTGCGCATCCGGTGGGCGGCGGCGGCGAGGACATCCCGGGGAACCTGGGCAAGAAGGTCGAGGAGGATGCGGCGGCCAACGTCCGCGCTCTCGCGGCCAGGAATGGCCGCAATGTCGAGCTGGCCCAGGCGGCGGTGGTGCAGAGCCGGTCGTTCACCGCCCAGGAGGCGCTCCAGCAGAAGCTCGTGGAAGTGGTCGCCCCCAACGTGCGCGCGCTGCTCCAGGCCATCGACGGCAGGAGCGTCCGCCGGGGCGCGACGACGCTGATCCTGCACACCAGCGGCGCCGCGGTGCGCGAGATCGAGCTGTCGGTCTCGCGGCGCATGCTCGGCGCCCTGGCCGATCCCAATATCGCCTACATCCTCCTGATCCTCGGCAGCCTCGGCCTGATCTTCGAGCTGAAGAGCCCGGGCGCCATCCTGCCCGGCGTGGTGGGAGGGATCTGCCTGATCCTCGCCTTCTTCTCGATGTCCGTCCTGCCGGTCAACGCCGCCGGCCTGGCGCTGATCGCCCTGGCCCTGGTCTTCTTCATCGCCGAGATCAAGGTGGTGAGCCACGGCATCCTGGGCCTTGGCGGGGTGATCGCGCTGGTCATCGGCTCGCTGATGTTGTTCAAGACGCCGGACGCGGCGCTGCGGGTGAGCCTGTGGCTCATCGCGTGCCTGACGGCGTTCACCGTCCTCGTCATGGGCCTGCTCCTCTATCTGACGGTCAAGACGCAGCGCCTGCCGGTGCGCACCGGCGCGGAGGGGCTCCTGCATGAGCTGGGCACCGCGCGCACCGCCCTCAGCCCGCGCGGCAAGGTCGCCATCCACGGCGAGCTCTGGGACGCCGTGGCGGACGAGGCGGTGGCCGCCGGCGAGACGGTCGAGGTGTTGGGAGTGCGCAATCTGACCCTGGCGGTGCGCTCGCACCTGCCGGCGCAGTTTCCAGATTATTCTGTCCGAGAGAAGGTTTAAGGGAGACCGCGATGGAATATGGCATCGGTTTGGTCGTGATCCTCGGGATTTTCGTCCTTTCCCGCTGGATCAACATCCTCAAGGAGTACGAGCGCGCCGTCACCTTCTGGCTCGGCCGCCTCTCCGCGAAGCCGAAGGGACCGGGGCTGGTCTTCATCTTCTGGCCGTTCGAGACGATGATGAAGATCTCGCTGCGCACCATCGTCCTCGACGTGCCGCCGCAGGACGTCATCACACGGGACAACGTGTCCGTGAAGGTCAACGCGGTGCTCTACTTCCGCGTCGTCGAGCCGGGCCGCGCGGTGGTCGAGGTGGAGAATTACCTCTACGCCACCAGCCAGCTCGCCCAGACCACCCTGCGCTCCGTCCTCGGCCAGGCCGATCTCGACGAGCTCCTCTCCGAGCGTGAGCAGCTCAACATCAAATTGCAGGAGATCATCGACACGCACACCGATCCCTGGGGCATCAAGGTGTCGATGGTGGAGGTCAAGAACGTCGACCTGACGCAGGAGATGCAGCGCGCGATGGCGCGCCAGGCGGAGGCGGAGCGCGAAAAGCGCGCTAAGATCATCCACGCCTCGGGCGAGCTCGAGGCATCGGCGAAACTGGCCGAAGCTGCGGTCGTCATGTCCGACAATCCGGTGACGTTGCAGCTCCGGTACATGCAGACCTTGACCGAGATCTCGGCGGAGAAGAACTCGACGATCATCTTCCCGCTGCCGATCGAGCTGATGAAAGCGTTCATCAAGTAAACGGCCGAGGGGACGTCCAAGCAGTCTGTGAGCGGAGCAGCCAACGACGTGTCGAACTCTCACGAGCCCAGCTATTACGAGATCGCGCTGACCAACCGTCAGGTGATCGTTGCTTTCGTCCTTCTCCTCCTCTGCATGGTCGCCGCCTTTTTCTCCGGGGTCTGGATCGGCCGCGAGAGCGGTGTCCGGTCGGCGACGGAGCAGATGGTGCGCAACGCGCCGCCGCCGGAGGAGGAGAAGAAGGAAGGCCAGAATCTCGAAGAGTTCGAGTTCTTCGACTCCGCCCAGAAGGGGAAGGCCAAGCCGGCCGAGACCAAGCCGGCAGAGACCAAGCCCGCCGCGCCCGCGCCGGAGCCTGCGGCGGCGGAAACGCCGTCGCAGGCCGGCACGGACGCGACGCTGGCCGAGGACTTCGGCGCCGAGGACACGGAGGCGGGCGCCGGGCCGAAGCCGTCCGCGGCCGCGGCGCTCCCTCCGAAGAAGGCTCCCACGCCCGTGCCCACGCCGGCCGCCGCCAAGCCGGCTCCCACCCCCCGTCCGCCGAAAAAGCCCGAGCCCTCCGCCGAGCCGGCCCGCACCGCCGGCCAGGTGGTGATCCAGGTCTTCTCCTCGCCGGAGAAGGAGCAGGCGGTGCGCATCCGCGACCGGCTGGTGGCCGGCGGGCACAAGGCCTATCTGTCGCCCGTGGAAGTGTCCGGCCGCACGATGTACCGCGTGCGCATCGGCCCGTTCAGCTCCCGTGACAAGGCGCAGCAGGCCGCCGAGCAGGTGCGGAAGGGCTTCAAGCTCGACACCTGGGTGACCGAGTAACCCGGGTGAGACACCGCGCGTTGCGGTACCTGTTCGCCGCCGCCGGCGGCGCGCTGTGGGCCGTCCATTTCGCCCGCCAGCCGCTCTCGGTGTCGTCGTGGATCGCCCTCTCGCCGCTGCTTCTCCTCTTTTCCTTCCGGGAGTCGGGGCGCCTCGCTTTCGTCCATGGCTTCGTCGGCTGGATGGTGGCGGTGTCGTGGATCCCGCGGACGCTGGTCACCTTCGGCCAGATCCCCCTGCCGGGCGCCATCCCGCTGACCGCCCTGCTCGCCGCCTACCTCGCCGGCTTCCAGGCGGTCTTCGGCTGGCTCGGCGGCCCCATCTGGCGGCGCTGGCCGGTTGCCCGCCTGTTCCTGCTCCCCGCGCTGTGGGTGGCCCTGGAGTGGCTGCGCACCTATCTCATCAGCGGTTTTCCCTGGAACCTCGCGGCCTATTCCTGGGTCGACGTCCCCGGCGCGTTGCCGCTCGCCGCGTGGATCGGGCCCTACGGCGTCTCGTTTCTGGTCGTCCTGACCAGCGCCGGCGCCGCGGTGGCGGTGGAGCGGCGGCGGTGGGAGCCGGCGATCCTGTGCTGTCTGGTCCCCCTTCTCCTGCTTCCTCTCGCCGGCCGCTGGAGCGTGCGGCGGTCGGCGGCCGAGATGGCCGCGGCGAATGGCGTCGATGGCGTCGGTGGCCTCGGGGTCCCGGTGCGCCTGTTGCAGCCCGACATCCCCAATCTGGCCGCCTGGGATCCGGTCGCCGTCATCAAGAACTACCAGAAAGTCATTCGTCTCTCGATGGCCCATTGCGAGCCGGGGACCCTGGTCGTCTGGCCGGAGAGCGCCGCCTGGCCCTTCCAGTACGGCCGGGACAAGAATCTCGACGAGGATCTGCGCTGGATGGTGGAGCGCGGCTGCACGGTGCTCTTCAACTCGACCTTTCCGGCCGGCGATTCGTCCTACAACTCCGCCTTCCTCGTCGCCCCCGGCGGCACGGTGGAGCGCTACGACAAGCGCCACCTCGTGCCCTTCGGCGAGTACGTCCCCTTCCACGGCTTCTTCGGCATCGTGGACAAGCTGGCGCGGGAGGCCGGTGCGTTCCGCGCCGGGGAGCGCGCCGTGCTGCTCCCCTGGGGCCGCGAAAAGCTCGGCATGTCGATCTGCTACGAGATCGTCTTCCCGGACGAGGTGGCCGAGCTCACCCGCGCGGGCGCCACGATCCTGGTGACGATCACCAACGACGCCTGGTACGGCGACACTGCGGCCCCCTGGCAGCACTTCCGCGCCGCCCGCTTCCGCGCCGCCGAGAACCGCCGTCCCCTCCTGCGCGCCGCCATCACCGGCGTTTCCGCCATCGTCGGCCCGGACGGCGCCGTCTGGGACCAGATCGGCGTCTTCGAGGAGGGCGTCCTTCGCGGCCGGATCGCCGGCAGGAAAGGGCTCACGCCATACAACCGCCTGCCCTGGATCGTGCCGCTGCTGTGTACGCTGGCGGCGCTCGCCGGAGCCGTTGTCAGCCGCTTGCCCCGGGAGCTCCCCCGGGAATAAGCCCCCCGCCGTTTACGGTATAGTCCCCTTGAAGGAGCCCACCATGACCGCGTCAGACGTACAGCAGCGTATCGATGTGCTCGCCGAGCAGCTCACCAACCTACGGGGGTATCTTTGAGGACGCCAACCTCGAAGAGCAGATGTCGGACATCGACCGGCAGATGCAGCAGGACGGTTTCTGGACCAACCCCGGCCAAAACGCTTCCATCATGCAGCAACGCCGCGCTCTCGAGCGGCGCATCGAAACTCTGACCCGCCTGCGCACCGACGCCGATGAGCTCGCCACCTGGCGGGAGCTCGTGGAAGAGGGCGAGGCCGATGAGGACATGGCCAAGTTCCTCGACCGTCTCGAAGAGGAGCTGACCCAGCTCGAGATGCGGCTCAAGCTCTCCGGCGTGGACGACGACAAGAACGCCATCGTCGCCATCCACCCCGGCGCCGGCGGCACCGAGTCGCAGGACTGGGCCGAGATGATCCTCCGCATGTACCTGCGCTGGGCCGAGCAGCACGGCTACGACGTCGAGCTGCTGGAGCGCCAGGACGGGGAAGAGGCGGGGATCAAGAGCGCCACCTTCGCCGTGCGCGGCGAATACGCCTACGGCTACCTGAACAGCGAGGCCGGCGTCCACCGCCTGGTGCGCATCAGCCCGTTCGACTTCCAGGCGCGGCGCCACACCTCGTTCGCCTCGGTCGACGTCTACCCGGAAGTGGACGACACCGTGGTCATCGAGATCAACGACAAGGACCTCCGCGTCGACACCTACCGCTCGTCCGGCGCCGGCGGCCAGCACGTCAACAAGACGGATTCGGCGGTCCGCCTGACCCACATGCCCTCCGGCATCGTGGTCGCCTGTCAGAACGAGCGAAGCCAGATCAAGAACCGCGCGATGGCGATGAAGATCCTGCGCTCCCGCCTCTACGACCGCGAGATGCAGCGGCGCGCCGCGGAGCAGGCCGAGCGCGAGGGGAAGAAGAAGGACATCGGCTGGGGGAGCCAGATCCGCAGCTACGTCCTCCATCCCTACCGCATGGTCAAGGATCACCGCACGGGAGCCGAGGTCGGCGACGCCAACCGCGTCCTCGACGGCGACGTCGATCCGTTCATCGAGGCCTGGCTCAAGGGGCAGATGGCGATCCCCGGCAAAGACGATCTGGCGATTTGATCGTGGGCCCTCACCTCCGGCCCCTCTCCCAGCTCCCCCCTCCCGATCCCCGGGAGAGGGGAGACCAGCGGGAAAATCCGGAGCTGCGGATCGACTACCTCTCGCCGCTGCCGCCGGTCCGCTCGGGGATCGCGGACTACAGTGTCGACCTGCTTCCGCATCTCGCGGCGCTGGCCGATGTCCGCCTCATCCATCTTCCCGGTCAGCCCGTCGCGCCCGAGGTGGCGACGCGGTGGCCTCTGGTGATTCCAGATGAGATGGCGGCGGAGACCGGGAAAGACGGACGCATTCCTCTCTATCAGATGGGGAACAACCGCTGGCACGAGGGGGTGCTCGATCTGGCGATGCGGTTGCCGGGGGTGCTCACGCTGCACGACGTTTTCCTGCATCACATTCTCCTCGACGTGACGCTCGGGCGGGAGCTCTATGAGCCCTATGTCGAGCGGCTGGCGCGCGATCATGGCTGGGTCGGCCGGTCGGCGGCGGTGATCAAGCGCTGGGGCGCGTATGGCGACGCGGCGGTTTTCGCCCTGCCGGCGCACCGCACGCTGCTGCGCCGCCAGCGCGGGGTGCTCGTGCACAGCGAGTGGGCGGCGGGCTTCATCCAGGAGGAAGATCCGGAGATCCGCGTGCGGGCGATTTCGATGGGCATCCCCCTGCCGCCGCCGGCCGACCGGGAAGCCGGCCGGTTGCTGCGTCGGCGCTTCGGGCTGCCTGAAGAGGCGCCGGTGCTCGGCTCGTTCGGATTCCAGACGCCGATCAAGCGGACCGCGGCGGTCATCCGCGCTCTGGCGGCGCCGGGGCTCGAAGGTGTCCATCTCCTCGTCGTCGGCGAGGTGTCGCCCATGGTGGACCTCGAAGGCGCGGCGCGGCGGGCCGGCGTGGCCGATCGCGTCCATGTCACCGACTTTCTCCCCTATGAGGACTTCGAGGCCGCCATCGCGGCCGTCGATCTCTGTCTCAATCTCCGCTATCCCACGGCCGGCGAGACCTCGGCGTCGCTGCTCCGCGTGATGGCGCTCGGCTGTCCGGCGATCGTCTCCGACTATGCGCAGTTCGCCGATCTGCCGGAGACGGTGGCGCTACGGGTGCCGTTGGGCGACGATGAGGCGGACGTTCTGGCGGTGAAGCTGCGCGAGCTGCTGGCGCATCCGGAGCGGTTGCGCGAGATGGGCGCGGCGGCGCGCGAGCATGTGCGCACCCGTCACGATCCGGCCCGCTCGGCGGCGGCCGTGGCCGCGGCGGTGCGGGAGTGGCGCGAGCTGCCTCCGCCGGGAGATCTGCCGGACGACCTTTCCGATAGACCGTCACCCTCCAGTCTCGCCTGGGGCCGGCTCGACGGCGAGATGGACGTCGAAGGTGCCGACCTCCCGTGGCCGGAAGGGGAGCGCCGGACGCTCCGCATCCGCCTGCGCAACCGTGGCTTCGCCCGCTGGCTGGGGGGAGAGAAGGGGCCGGGAGGCATCGCGCTGGTGGTCAAGCTGTTCGCGGACGGCGAGGACCTGCTGGCGCACCGGCGGTGGCTCGCTCTGCCGCGCGACCTCGCGCCGGGCGAGGAGGCGGTCTTCGAGACCGAGGTCCGCCGGCCGCCGGGGCCGCCCGGATCGGCGCATCTGTGGATCGAGCCGCAACTTTTCGGCGGCCTGGGGATCTCCAAATATGGTGGACCGTTCTGGGAGCGCCGAGTATGAGAATTCTCGGTTGGATCGTCCTGGGAGGTCTCCTCCTCGCCCTGCTGGTCGGCGCTCTGCGTTTCGATCGTGCCGGCCGGCCGTCGCTGGTGGGAGACGAGGCGACTTACGCGATGCAGGCGTCGAGCCTCGCCCGCGATTTCGATCTGCGCTACTCGCGCGCCGACTTCGACCGCTTCGTCAAGGAGTGGGGCGGTCCTCCGGACGGCCTGATCCTCCAGAGCCGCGACAACGGCGCGCATATCACCTACGGCAAGCCGTTCCTCTACGCCCTGGCCATCGCGCCGTTCGTGCGCTTCGCCCCCGTGCGCGGCGCCCTCCTCGCCAACGTGCTCTTCCTGGCCGCGGCGGCCGTGCTCGCCGCCCGCTCCCTGCAACGGCGGATCGGCCCCGCCGCGCCGCTCTGGGTGGCGGTCTTCCTCTTCGCCTCGGTCTCCTTCGCCTACGCCTTCTGGGTGCACGCCGATCTCTTTCTGCTCGCGACGTCCGCGGCCGGGCTGGCCCTGGTGTATTGGAGAGAGAGCGTAGAGGAGAAGAAGCCGCTGCCGCAGATCTGGGGCGAGGAGCCGCCGGCGCGGCAGAGGGGCTTGACGATGGGCCGCTGGTTCCTCGCCGGCCTCCTCCTCGCCGTGGCCGGAGCGTTCCGCCCGTTCTACCTCGCTCTCTTGCTGCCCGCCGCGCTCGCCGCCTGGGGCTCGGAACGGCGCAAGGCCGCCCTCGGCGGACTCGTCATGGGCGCGGTGGCGCTCCTGCTCCTGACTTCTCTGATCCAGTGGACGGCCGGCGGCGACTGGAGCGGCTACGGTGGACAGCGCCAGGGCTTCTATCCGCGCACCGGCTATCCGGAGGTCGACTTCCCGGCCAGCCACTGGAACGCCTCGATCCAGAAATGGGGCAACACGGCGTGGATCCAGGAAGGCGGCATCGAGCCGAGCTTCAATCCCAAGCTCCTGGGCTGGAACACGTTCTACTTCCTGGTGGGCCGCAACGTCGGCGTGCTGCCGTACTTCCTGCCCCTCCTGCTCGGATTCCTCGCCTGGCGGAAGGAGGGCGGGCGCTGGGCCATCCCCCTCGCGGTGGCGGCGGCGGTGCTCTGCTTCCTCTTGATCCGTCCGTTCAATTTCTACGGCGGCGGCGGCGCCATTGCGAACCGCTATTTCCTGCCGCTCTATCCGGCCTTCTGGTTCCTCGCCGCGCGCCCGGTCCGCGGCGCGCGGTCCGTCCTCGCGGCCGGCCTGATCACGCTCGCCGCCGCGCCCTTCCTCCTGCCGTTGTGGTCCCATCCTGCCGCTTTTCCCATCGGCGAGGACGGGCGCTACGCCCACGTCTCCGCCTTCGCCCAGAAGTGGCTCCCCTACGAAACCACCCAGAGCCACATCCCCGGCGGCCAGGACGTCGCGCTCAACGGCTTGTGGCTGAAACGGCTGAGCCAGAACATCTACAGGACCGACGAAACGACGCTCCGCATGGTCGGCGACGCCCCGGGCGAGCTGCTGATCGGCAGCCCTCATCCTCTCCAGCACGTCTACCTGGAGCTTGGCCGCGAGGCGCCGGTGAAGATCGAGGTCGGCGGGCAGACGATGAGCCCCGCCCTGCTGCGGCCGGACGGCTCGATCACTTTCGACGTCCCGCTCGGCGAGCCGCGGGCCGTCCATCCCATGTGGTGGACCGCGGACGATTACTATCTCTACGAGCTCGACCTGCGGCTGCCCGGCATGCCGCCCGTGCCGGTCAACCTGCGCATCGAGCCAGTCCAGGATCTGCTCCAAAAAAGCAGCGGATGAAGATGGAAGCCTGAAATCCATGGAACCCATGCAACAGAAGACGAGCTGGATTCTCGAAGTCCGCGACCGCCTGAGCTCGCCGCCGCCGCGCCGGCTCCCCGCGAGCGACATCCGGCAGGCCGCCGTCCTGGTGCCTCTCTTCGTCGACGCCGGAGAGCTGTGGACGCTCCTCACCAAGCGCACCGACACTCTGCCCAGCCACCGCAGCCAGATCGCCTTCCCCGGCGGCGGCCGCGAATTCAAGGAAGACCCCTGGGCCGCCGCGACCCGCGAGGCGCACGAGGAGATCGGCCTCAATCCGGCCACCGTCCTCCGCCTCGGCGACCTGGACGAAGGGGAGACTCCGGCCGGCTTCCGCGTCGTCCCCTGCGTCGGCGCCATCCCCTTCCCCTTCAAAGCCGAGCCCAACGCCGCCGAGATCGCCGAAGTCTTCAGCCTGCCCCTCTCCGCCTTCGCCGATCCGCGGATGGTGGAGGAGCGTCCGGTCACCTTCGACGGCGTCGAAAGAAACCTCCGCATCTACCACATCGGCCGCCGCCAGATCTGGGGCCTGACCGCGCGGATTTTGCAGAATCTGCTGGTGCGGATGGGGATGGAGAGCGGGGAGGAGAATTAGGGAGGGGTCCAGAGCAGACGGCTAGAATAGACAAATTGGCTATTTCTGCTATTGTCGACTCTGAGGACAGGAGGCCAACATGGCGAGGCACACTTTTCGCAACCGCTTAGGGGAGCTCGTGGAGATTCCTGAGGTCGCAGCCACTCAGGCCAAGAACACCTTCGGCGAGCTTCTCGATCGTGTCGCTTCTTCTGGCGCTGTCGCGATCACCCGCCATGACATGCCGAAGGCCGTGCTGCTTTCCTTTGACGAGTTCGTATCCTTGAGCAGTGTCCGCTCCGAAACTCTCGACGGGCTGAGCTCCAAGTTCGAGAGTCTGCTGGAGCGCATGCAGACTCCTGCGGCCAGGAACGGCATGGAGGCGGCGTTCCATGCTTCGCCGGAGGAGCTGGGGCAAGCCGCGGTCAAGGCGGCGCGGCGGCAGCGCTGAGTGGCCGCTCGGATCTACGTCCTCGCCGGCGTCAACGGAGCCGGGAAGAGCAGCGTCGCCGGTGCGGCCTTCCGCGCCTCCGGAGCGGACTACTACAACCCTGACGAAGCTGCTCGTGAGCTGATGGCCGCAAGGCCGGGGATGGCTTTGGCCGAAGCCAATGCGGACGCTTGGCAGATCGGCCGCACCCTGCTGGAACGTGCCAGCCGGGAGCACCTGACCTTCGCTTTCGAGACCACCCTCGGCGGCAACACGATCCCTCGCCTGCTCAGCGAGGCGGCGAAGAGCGGAAGCGAAATCTTCGTCTGGTTTGTCGGGCTCGAAAGCCCGGAGCTGCACATCGAGCGCGTTGCGGCCCGCGTCCGCCGCGGCGGGCATTCCATCCCTGAAGAGACGATTCGGCAGCGTTACGAGCGAAGCCGCTTGAACCTGATTCAGATGATGCCAGCCCTCGCGGAGCTACGGGTCTATGACAACAGCCATCACGCGGAGCCCGAAGCCGGCGGTGTTCCCGCTCCGCGCCTCGTTCTCCACATGAGGGCGGGACTCATCCTGGGTCCAGACGATCTGGCGCAGACGCCGAGTTGGGCCAAGCCCATTGTGGCGGCCGCTCTCCAGCAGAGCCTGGGCTGACTCGATAGGCTTGAACCGAACGTCCTGCAAGGAGCGACGCGGTGAAATTTGACGACCTCGACGCCCGGATGAGGGTTTACGAGACGGCGCATGACCGGATCATCCCGGCGGATGTCTTTCCGGTGGCGAGGCTGGACGGCCGCGGCTTCACACGTCTGACGAAGGAGGTCCTGTCTCTCGAAGCTCCTTTCGATGCCGGCTTCCGCGACGCCATGGCCGCGGTCGTGCGGCACCTGATGGAGTGCGGGTTCAAGGTCCTCTATGGTTACACCCAGAGCGACGAGATTTCTCTGCTCTTCGATCCGGCGGAGACTGCCTTCGGGCGCAAGGTGCGCAAGTACAACTCGATCCTCGCCGGAGAGGCGAGCGCGCGGCTCTCCCTTCTGCTGGGGCAGGCGGCTTGTTTCGACAGCCGGATCTGTGAGCTTCCTTCTCCAGCTCTGGTGGCGGACTACTTCCGCTGGCGCCAGGAGGATGCCCGGCGCAACGCGCTGAGCGCTTATTGCTATTGGGAGCAACGGAAGAGGGGGGCATCCGCCGCTGCCGCGACCCGTCGACTGGAGGGGCTATCCACCGAGGGAAAGAAGGCTCTACTCACCGGGCTCGGGATTGACTTCGAGCGGCTTCCGAGCTGGCAGAGGCACGGTTCCGGAGTCTCCTGGGAAACCTACGAGAAACAAGGCCGTGATCCGCGCACGGGGGAAACCATCCCGGCGATCCGGCAGCGCTTGCGTGAGGATCCGGAGCTTCCCTCGGGGGAGGACTATGGCCTCTTCGTCCTGTCCGCCCTCCGTGTACCCGGTTGACCCGCCCGTGCAAGCGATCCTCTTCACAGGAATCCAGGCGACCGGCAAGTCCTCGTTCTACCGGGAGCGCTTTTTTCATTCCCATGTCCGCATCAATCTCGACATGCTGCGGACCCGCCACCGCGAGCGGGTCCTCCTGCGGGCTTGCCTCGAAGCTTTGCAGCCTTTCGTCGTGGACAACACGAACCTCACGCGGCAAGAGCGGGCCACCTATATCGATCCAGCACGGGCAGCCGGCTTCGAGGTCGTGGGCTACTACTTTCAGTCGAAGGTGGAAGATTCGATCGTACGCAATACTGGACGTCCATCCGCGGAGCAGATCCCGGAGCGCGGCATCCGGGGCTCTTCCGCGCGGCTGCAGATCCCCAGCCTGGACGAAGGATTTCAAAGGCTCTTTTACGTTGCGATCGCGCCCGCGGGCGGCTTCGTGGTCGAGGAGTGGCGCCACGAAGTCTGACGACTTTCCCAGGAAGGGTGTCGAGCAGGGCTTCGCGGGTGGCCCCTTGACGACGCCGCGTCGTCAAATCGTACGGCGCGTTGTCTCGTGGTACAGCGCGCCGCGGAAGAGCCTTGGCTGGCTGCGGTGGTTGCGGAGAAGGTGGGCCGGCGAGACGCCAGCGGTCCCAGGGGGCGCTTCGCGCTGGCTCCTCCTTTACTTCAGCTTCGGCACTCCAAGGTCCCGGCAGATTTTACGGGCGAGATTGTCGTCGATTTCTGAGTGACGAGGCACGGCGGAGCGCTTGTTGAGAGAAGGGTTATGCCACCATGAATGGCGGCCGCCTTCTCGGAGGAGCTCGCAGCCATGGGAGCGGAGATGACGGACCAGTTCCTCCCGCTTCATACTGCGATGAGGGCTTCCTCGAAGCCCTCACCTGCCGCCTGCAAGGCGTCCTCCCTGTTGAGCTCGAGTGCTTCCCGGAGCGTTATCCGGAGGGTTTCGAGCAGGGCTTCGCGGGTGGCCTCCTGACAGTTGACCCCTGGAAGCTCTTCGATCCAGCCGATCCACCAGCCTGAGCTTTCCTTCATGACTGCTGTGTACTTCTGGTTCACGTTCTGCTCCTCTCAAAGCGCCGAGGTCTCAATCATACCCCCTCAATCCATCCGGTTGATCCGCCGGTCGTCGCGGACGAAGACCCAGGCGGTGTCGGTCTCGTTGCTGTAGAACAGCGTTACCCAGACTTGGCGGGGCTCCATCTCGAAGTCGAAGACGTAGGGGAAGACGATGTGGAGGGTGCCTTTCCGCACGCCTTCCCGGAACTTGCCGGCGAACTCCTGGACGTTGGTGCAGGGGGCGACTTCGGTGAAGAAATTCCTTCCGACGACTTTCTCTTTCTCCCGTCCGGAAAGGTTCACCTCCGCCTGGTTGTAGCTCAGGATCTTGCCGTCCTTGTCGAGGCGGATGGCTCCGAAGGGGAGCTCATCCAGGTCCAGCTCTCCGAATCGCTCGATCCTCTCGATGTCGTTGCGGCCCACCAGGTGCTCTTCGTACGCCATGCGATTCCTCTCCAAAGGAAGGTATCCTAGCCGATCTGGGCAGCCTTGAGATGGAGAGCTCGTGACAGCGGTACCCGAAATACGTATCCGGGAGTGCAACACCGCTCCCGTCCGTGCCGACGGGCAGTACGTCCTCTACTGGATGATCGCCTTCCGGCGGCTAGGCTGGAATTTCGCCTTGGAGCACGCCGCGGAGCAGGCGCGCGAGCTGGGTCGGCCGCTGGTGATCCTGGAGCCTCTGCGCTGTGGCTACCGCTGGGCGAGCGACCGTTTCCACCGCTTCGTGCTCGACGGCATGGCCGGGCACGCGCGGCGCCTGACGGGCTCGAAGGTCCTCTATTACCCCTATGTCGAATCAGAACAGGGGGAGGGAAAGGGGCTCCTCCCCGCTCTCGCCGAGCGGGCGTGCCTGGTGGTGACCGACGACTCGCCGGCGTTCTTCTATCCCCGGATGATCCGGGCCGCAGCGGAGAATTTGACGATCCGCCTCGAAGCGGTGGACTCCAACGGCCTCCTCCCATTGCGCGCCGTGGACCGCACGTTCGTCACCGCCTACGATTTCCGCCGCACTCTCCAGAAGCTGCTGCCGCACCATCTGGGGGAGATGCCGGCCGAAGATCCGCTGGCCGCGCAGCTTCCGGCTCGCCTGAAGGAGCTGCCGGCGGAGATCCTCCGGCGCTGGCCGGCGGCTTCGGCAGCCGTCGGGGGAATGCTGCGGGGGGACGCCGCGGCGCTCTCCGCGCTGCCCATCGATCACGGCGTCGCGCCGGTCCCCGGCGTCGAAGGCGGCGAGACGGCTGCCGGCCGGGTGCTCGCCGGCTTCCTCTCGGAGCGGCTCGCCGCCTATGGGGAAGGCCGCAATCATCTGAGGGGGCCAGAAGAGGACGTCACCAGCACCCTCTCTCCATATCTCCACTTCGGCAACATCTCCACGCATCACATCCTCGCGGCCGTCGCCGAGCACGAGCGCTGGACGCCGGCGCGGCTGGCGGCGCGCTCCAACGGCGCGCGCGAGGGGTGGTGGGGGATGGGAGCGGCGGCCGAGAAGTTTCTCGACGAGCTGGTCACCTGGCGCGAGGTGGGCTACAACCGGGCCTTTCTGCAAGAGGACGGCGAGCGCTACGAAGCGCTGCCGGACTGGGCGCGGGCGACCCTGGACAAGCACGCCGCCGATCCCCGGCCGGAGCTTTACGATCTCGCCGCCTTCGAGGCCGCGGCGACGCATGACGAGCTGTGGAACGCCGCCCAGCACCAGCTCGTGGAGGCGGGGCGCATCCACAACTACCTGCGGATGCTCTGGGGGAAGAAGATCCTCCACTGGTCGGCGAGCCCGCGCGAGGCGCTCGCGGTCATGTTGCATCTCAACAACAAATATGCCCTGGACGGCCGCGATCCCAACTCGGCGAGCGGCATCTTCTGGTGCCTCGGCCGGTACGACCGCCCCTGGCCTCCCGAGCGGCCGGTCTTCGGCAACATCCGCTACATGAGCACCGAGAGCACCCGCCGCAAGCTGAAAGTGGACGGCTACATTATCCGATGGACCGCCCGATGGACCGCCCGCCGGTCCGGCGCCGGCCAGCTCTCTCTTCTGTGAGAGACTGCCGGGATGCGAGCGTCCTCGGTCCGGATCACCCTTTTCATCGCGCTGCTCTGCCTGTCGTTCACCTCTTGCTCGTCGGCCCCGGCGCGTCCGCGGTTGCCGGCCGGCTCCCTGGGCTCACGCATCGAGGAGATCGCGAAGCGCACCACGAACGCCAACATCGCCGTCGCCTACGTGCACCTCGGTACGGGCGCCGCTTTCTTCATGGACGAGACGGAGCCGTTCCACGCCGCGAGCACGATGAAAGTGCCGGTGATGATGGCGCTCTTTGCCGCGGTCGAGAACGGCCAGATGCGACTCGACCAGCCGATCGCGGTGAAGAACGAGTTCACGAGCATCGTGGACAACACCCCGTTCTCCCTCGATCCGAAAGAGGACGGCGATCCCGAGCTCTATCAGGCTCTCGGCAGCACGCGCCCGATGAGCGAGCTGATCCGGCGGATGATCACGCGCAGCTCCAACCTCGCCACCAACCTCCTCATCGAGAAGGTCGGCGCCTCGAACGTCACCGACCTGATGCGGCGCATCGGCGCTCTCGACATCCGGGTCCTGCGCGGTGTCGAGGACGAGAAGGCTTTCAAGGCGGGGCTCAACAACCGCGTCACCGCCAAGGACCTGGCTCTCGCCCTGCGCGCCCTGCTCCCTGACGCCGACGATCCGGTCTTCTCCGCGGCGTCGCGGGAGAAGATGATCGAGATCCTCAAGGCGCAGGAATTCAACGAGAAGATCCCGGCGGGCCTGCCCGCGGGGACGCCGGTGGCGCACAAGACGGGCGACATCACCGGCATCCATCACGACGCGGCGATCGTCTTCCCGCCGGGCAAGTCGCCCTACATCCTGGTCGTCCTCACCGCCGGGCTGACGGACGAAAAAGCCGCCGACCAGCTCATCGCCCAGATCTCCAGAGTCGTCTGGGAGAGCCGTGAGCGCACCGGCGCGGCGCCGGCAGGGCCAGAGCGTCGGGAGCCGGAAGGAGACGGCCGATGAGCCGTTCGATGAAGGGAAGAAGCCGGCTCAGCGGCGCAGCAACCGGAGAAGTCAACGCCTATGGAAGACAGGGGGTGAGGTTTCATCGTGGCAGCGGTCCCAGAATCTCGCCGTCCTCGCCCAGCGGCGGATAGGGGACGCCGCGCTTGCGGCAGAGGGCGGCGAGATCGGGATAGGCCCATTCGAAGAGAGTGGCCCGATAAGTCTCCGGATCGAGGCGCGGCCGGTCGTAGAAGCCGGCGGCGAGGCGCTGGCGTTGCGCTTCGAAGAGGATCAGCGCGGCGGCGACGGAGACGTTGAGCGAGGTGCCCATGCCGCTCATCGGGATGATCACCTGGCCGTCCACCGCGGCGAGCGCTTCCTCCGAGACGCCGTTGTCCTCGTTGCCGAGGAGGATCGCGGTGGGCTGCGTGTAGTCGACGTCGCGGAAGGGCAGCGCGCCGGCTGCCGGGTGGGCGGCGAGGATGCGCAGGCCCTTCTCGCGCAGGCGGGCGAGCGCGTCGGCGAGGGTGCGGTGCTTGCGCACGGGCACCCACTTGCGGTTGCCGCCGGAGGCCGGGCGGGAGATCTTGAGGCGCCCGCCGGGCCAGACGGCGTGGGCCTCGGCGACGCCGGCGGCGTCACAGCTCCGCAGGATCGCGGCGAGATTGCGCGGCACGTCCACCTGCTCCAGGAGGACGGTGAGATCGGGCTGGCGACGGCTGAGGGTCTCGCGCACCCGGTGGAAGCGTCTGGGCGTGGCCATGCGTTAAGATACCCTGCGCCTGTGCCTGCGCGTCGGCGGCAGGCCATACTCTAAGCTTCAATCAGGTTCGAATGGAGGAACACCCCCGCATGGCAATCGATCAGATCAGGGCATGGCTCGGCGATGAGGCGGAGAGCCTCCTTACCTATACCTGTCAGGGAATTCCGAAGGAGCGGCTCCTGCTGCCCAGTGCCGACCACGTCGACAAGGCCTGGGGCGCCTCCGACCGCTCGGCCCCCGTGCTGGTGAATCTGCAGCGCCTCTACGGCACCGGCCGCCTGGCCAATACCGGCTACGTGAGCATCCTGCCGGTGGACCAGGGGGTCGAGCACTCGGCCGCCGCGTCGTTCGCCCCGAACCTCGATTTCATGGCGCCCGAGAAGATCGTCGAGCTGGCCCTCGAGGCGGAGTGCAATGCCGTCGCCTCCACCATGGGCGTCCTCGGCGCCGTGGCGCGCAAGTACGCGCACAAGATCCCCTTCATCGCCAAGATCAACCACAACGAGCTGCTCACCTATCCGAACAAGTTCTCGCAGATCCTCTTCGGCAGCGTCGAGCGCGCCTGGGAGATGGGCGCGGCGGCGGTGGGCGCCACGGTCTATTTCGGCAGCGAGGACTCGGACCGCGAGATCGTCGAGATCGCCGAGGCGTTCCACCACGCCCACGAGCTCGGCCTTGCCACCGTCCTCTGGGCCTACACCAGGAACGACGCGTTCAAGAAGGACGGGGTGGACTACCACGCCGCCGCCGACTTGACCGGCCAGGCCAACCATCTCGCCGCCACCATGCAGGCCGACATCGTCAAGCAGAAGCAGGCGACCAACAACGGCGGCTTCAAGGCGGTCAATTTCGGCAAGACCAGCCCCCGCATCTACGGCGAGCTGGTGGCCGACCACCCGATCGACTGGACCCGCTGGCAGGTCGTCAACTGCTACATGGGCCGCGCCTCGATGATCAACTCGGGCGGCGAGTCCAAGGGCAAGGACGACCTCGCCCAGGCGGTGCGCACCGCGGTCATCAACAAGCGCGCCGGCGGCGCCGGCCTGATCTCCGGCCGCAAAGCCTTCCAGCGTCCGCAGAAGGAAGGCATCGAGCTCCTCCGCGCCATCCAGGACGTCTACCTCTGCGACGAGGTGACGATCGCGTAATCCCGGGCTCCCCCCCTCTCCGGGGGAGACTGCTCCTTCTTCGCGTCGGCGATGATCACGTCGCTCGCCTTCTCGCTGATCATGTAGATCGGCGTCACGATGAAGAATCCGGGGATGTGCGGGAAGACCGAGGCGTCCACCACGCGCAGCCCCTTCGTCCCGTAGACCCGGAACGAGCTGTCCAGCACCGCCATGCGGTCTCCCTTGACGCCGATCTTGTTGGTGCACGACGCGTGGTGGCCCCAGGCGTTGTCCTTCACGAACTGCCGCAGATCGTCCCGGCTCTGCAGCGCTTCGCCCGGCAGCTCCTCGGTTTCGATCAGCCGATGCGCCTTCCGGGTCATCGCCCGCACGAACAGGATGCCGTTGACCACCGACTCCAGATCCTCGCCGCTCTTGTCGTTCCCCTCTTCGAAGTAGCGGAAGTCGATGTCCGGCACGTCCCGGGGGTCGTTCGTGCGCAGCTTCACCGTCCCCGCCGTGTTGTTCGTGTGGGCCTTGAGGATCGCCCAGGTGAAATAATCCTTGTGGCTCCGGAAGAGCTCGGAGTAGCCGGGGAAATAGCCGCGGAACAGGCCGGCCAGGCCGAAGATGAAGAGGTCGGGATTCCGCCGCTGCTTCTCCGAGCGGGTGATGATGCTGATCACCGCGCCGTTGGAGGTGTAGACCCCCTTCCCCTTGAGCCACTCCGCGAAGCAGGGATCGGGCTTGCCGCCGGCGGCCGGCGGCGCGAACGAGGCGTCCTTGAGAAGGGCGAAGTCGGCCTTGACCTGGTTGACGACGCCCACCTCATAGCGGTCCTGGAGGTTCTGACCGACGCCGGGGAGGTCGACCCGCACCGGGATTCCGAGCTTGTCGAGCTGGTCCTTCGGGCCGATCCCGGAGAGCATCAGGAGCTGCGGCGAGTTGAAGGCGCCGCCGCAGAGGATGACCTCGCGCGAGGCGAAGAGCTGCCGCGCCACCCCCGTGCCGTCGTGCCGGGTGCCGGCGCGATAGAGGTTCTGCCCTTCGAGGATCTCGACGCCGGTCGCCCGGTTGTGCTCGTCGAACAGCACCTTGGTGGCGAGCGCGCCGGTCCGGATGCAGAGCTTGTCGGGATGGTCCTTCGCGACTTTCAGGAAATATTCGCGAGGACCCATGCGCCGCCCCAGGTGCGTGGCGAGGGGCGTCTGCCGGATCCCCTCCGGGCTTTCACGCCAGTCGTTGGGATCGAGCAGAGTCAGCTTGTCCCTGAGCTTGTCCTGCCAGGACAAATTGAGCTCCTTGACCGCCTCCAGCACCGAGTCGAAGAGGAGCTTCTTGAGCGCCTTGTCCGGAAGGACCAGGCTCGGATCGGCGACATTCGTGGTCAGCCAGCCGCCGAAGCCATGGCGCGAGGGATCGAAGCCGAGCATGTCCGGGATCTTGAGCAGGTTGCGGTACTCGCACCTCTCCAGGCGCTCGAAGTAGTCGCGCATCTTGTCGCTCTTCCAGGAGTCGTCGCCGGTCAGCTCGGCGATCGAGTCCCAGTCACTGTTGTGCGGGTAGATGGTGATCATCGCGTTGTGGACCGTGCAGCCGCCGAGGGCCCCGGCGCGCGGGTAGAGGACCCCTTTGCGCTCCTTGACGTACTTCGGGTCACGGGCCTGCAGCTCCTCGCTCTCGTAGTGGCGCACGAAGAAGTCCCATTTGAGCGCCGAGTCCTCCGAGGCCAAGGCGTGGAAGCAGGGGACCTGCCAGTTGAAGTTGCTCTCCGCGGCGTCGTCCCCGGCTTCGAGGAGCAGCACTTTGTATCCGGCCTTGGCGAGGTTGGCGGCGAGCGGTCCGCCGCCGGCACCGGAGCCGACGACGATGTACTCCCAGTCCGGCTGTTCTGGATTATGCACCGGCTTCCCCTTTCGAGTCTGAATTCGAAGAAGCCTGAGGATAAATAAATTTAAGAATATTGTCAATAACACTGAAGAACGAGGAGCGGCGAGGAGGGCGAGGCCTACTTCTTCGCGTCGGCGATGATCACGTCGCTCGCCTTCTCGCTGATCATGTAGATCGGCGTCACGATGAAGAACCCGGGGATGCGCGGGAAGACCGAAGCGTCGACCACGCGCAGCCCCGTCGTCCCGTAGACCCGGAACGAGCTGTCCAGCACCGCCATGCGGTCTCCCTGGACGCCGATCTTGTTGGTGCACGACGCGTGGTGGCCCCAGGCGTGGTCCTTCACGAACTGCCGCAGGTCGTCCCGGCTCTGCACCGCCGGGCCGGGCAGCTCCTCGTCTTCGATCAGCCGCCGCGCCTTGTGGGTCATCGCCCGCGCGAACTGGATGCCGTTGACCACCGACTCCAGATCCTCGCCGCTCTTGTCGTTCCCCTCGTCGAAGTAGTGGAAGTCGATGTCCGGCACGTCCCGCGGGTCGTTCGAGCGCAGCATCACCGTCCCGGCGGTGTTGTTGGTGTGGGCCTTGAGAATGGCCCAGGTGAAGTAATCCTTGTGGCTCCGGAAGAGATCGGAATAGCCGGGGAAATAGCCGCGGAACAGGCCCGCAAGGCCGAAGATGTAGAGGTCGGGATTCGGCCGGCTCGCCTCCGAGCGCGTGATCATGCTGATCACCGCGCCGTTGGTGGTGTAGACCCCCTGCCCCTTGAGCCACTCCGCGAAGCAGGGATCGGGCTGGCCGCCGGCGGCCGGCGCCGTGAACGAGGCATCCTTGAGCAGGGCGAAGTCGGACTTGACCCGGTTGACGACTCCCACCTCGTAGCGGTCCTGGAGGTTCTGCCCGACGCCGGGGAGGTCGACCCGCACCGGGATGCCGAGCTTGTCGAGCTGGTCCTTCGGACCGATCCCGGAGAGCATGAGGAGCTGCGGCGAGTTGAAGGCGCCGCCGCACAGGATGACCTCGCGCGAGGCGAAGAGCTGCCGCGTCACCCCCGTGCCGTCGTGCCGGCCGCCGGCCCGATAGAGGTTCCGGCCTTCGAGGATCTCGACGCCGATCGCCCGGTTGTGCTCGTCGAACAGCACCTTGGTGGCGAGCGCGCCGGTCTGGATGAAGAGGTTGTCGGGATGATCCTGCACGACTTTCAGGAGATATTCGCGCGGTCCGATGCGCCGCCCCTTGTGGGTGGCGAGAGGCGTCTGGCGCACCCCTTCCGGGCTCACCCGCCAGTCGTTGGGATCGAGCAGGACGAGCTTGTCCTTCAGCTTGTCCACCCAGGGCAGGCGGAGCTCCTTGATCGCCGCCAGCACCGAGTCGAAGATGAGCTTCTTGAGCTCCTTGTCCGGGAAGATGAGGCTCGGATCGGCGACGTTCGTGGCCAGCCAGCCGTCGAAGCCGTGGCGCGAGGGATCGAAGCCGATCTTGTCCGGGAGCTCGAGCAGGTCGCGATACTCACAGTTTTCCAGGCGCTCGAAGTAGCCGCGCATCTTGCCGCTCTTCCAGGAGCTGTCGCCGGTCAGCTCGGCGATCGAGTCCCAGTCGCTGTTGTGCGGATAGAGGGTGATCATCGCGTTGTGGACCGTGCAGCCGCCGAGGGTCCCGGCGCGCGGGTAGAGGACACCTTTGCGCTCCTGGACGTACTTCGGGTCACGGGCCTGCAACGCCTCGCTCGCGTAGTGGCGCACGAAGAAGTCCCACTTGAGCGCCGGGTCCTCCGAGGCGAAGGCGTGGAAGCAGGGGACCTGCCAGTTGTAATTGTCGCCCGCGGCGTCGCCCCCGGCTTCGAGGAGCAGCACCTTGTATCCGGCCTTGGCGAGATTGGCGGCGAGAGGTCCGCCGCCGGCGCCGGAGCCGACGACGATGTACTCCCATTTCGGCTGTTCTGGATCTGGCACGTTCGCCTCCCTTCCAAGCACGCAATCGAATGAGTCTATCCGAGCATTCTATCCGGGCGTAAGCGAGCTATGCTAGCGGGCCAAACGACCGATCCCGGGAGAGCACGATGGGTTTTCTGCTGACGCTGCTGTTGAGCTTCGTACCGGCCTTGCTCTGCGCCTCGCTGGTGTACTGGCTGGACCGCTACGAGAAGGAGCCGCGGATTCTGCTCGGGGCGGTCTTCGGGTGGGGCGCCGTGGTGGCCGTCCTCGGAGCCGTCGTGGCGCAGCTTCTCCTCGAGGGCGCGGTGACGCTGGTCACCGGATCGCAGAAGACCGCCGACCTGGCCGGCATGACGCTCTTCGCGCCGGTCACCGAGGAGAGCCTCAAGGGGATCGCCGTCCTCGTCGTCTTCCTGGTCGTGCGCCGGGAGCTCGACTCGGTCCTGGACGGCATCGTCTACGCCGCCGTCACGGCGCTCGGCTTCGCGGCGACGGAGAACGTCTTCTATCTCTTCGGCGCGTACATGGAGAAGGGGATGGAGGGCCTGTTCGGCCTCTTCTTCCTGCGTGTCGTCCTGGGGGTCTGGGACCACCCGTTCTATACGTCGTTCATCGGCATCGGCCTGGCGCTGTCACGGCTGAGCCGGTCGCGCGCGATCCGCTGGCTGGCGCCGCCGGCCGGCTGGGCGGTGGCCCTCGGCTTTCACTCGCTGCACAACACGCTGGCCACGCTGTCGGAAGGGACGCCCGCCTTCGGCGTCGTGATGTTCCTGCTCGATTGGGGAGGCTGGCTGTTCATGAGCCTCCTGATCTTCGTCTCGATCCGCCGCGAGGGACGGCTCCTGGGCACCCATCTCGCCGAGGAGGTGGAGCTCGGGCGGTTGACCGCCAGCCAGTACCGCACCGCCGCCTCGAGCTGGGCGCGCTCGGGAGCCTGCCTGCGCGCCCTCGGCTGCGGACGTCTGCGGAGCACCAACCGCTTCTACCAGGTCTGCGGCGAGCTGGCCCACAAGAAGGAACAGCTCGCCCGCCTGGGCGACGAAGGCTGCAACACCGCCCTCATCGAGCAGCTCCGCACCGAGCTCGCGGGCCTGCGCGATCAGGCGGTGGCGTAGGGCCTCGACTCAACGCGACGACGCAGCCCCCGCTTCCGGGCAGGGCGCCCCCGCGTCGAGCCAGGTCTTGAACGCCGCGACGAATTCCTCGTGCGGAATGGAGACCGGCGCGCGGCCGACGCCCGGGCTCCAGCCCCAGAGCACGACCCCGTCGTGGCTGACGTGCTTGAGCAGGGCGGCGAAATCCTTGTTGCCGTTGCGCTTGGGATCCTTGATCGTGGCGCAGAGCTCGGCGGCCGACAGGTTGATGAAGACCATCTTCCGGCTCGGCGGCGGGAGCTTCCAACTGGGGGCGCCCGGGGGCATGTTGGCGCCGTAGCTCACCGGCGGGTTCCTGGTCCCATGGCAGGCGGAGCAGGAGAGCCCGGGGACTCCCCGGCCGACCGCGCCGCGCTTCACGTTCTGCGCGTGGGGGAGCCCGGCATCGAATTGCAACGGCACGTCACCCGGAATGTGACAGTTCTGGCAGCGCGGATGCTGGAGCACCTTCTGTACGGTGGTGAACGCGGCGAGAGCGGCCTGGCGCTTGTCTCCCGCCGCTCCGTTTTTGGTCTGATCGGCTCTGGAGACGACACCGCCGAGAAGGATCATCCCGGCGAGCCCTCCAAGAATCCATCGGCTCCGCATCTCGTTCATGCCTTCACCCCCTCGGAGAGCTGGAACGGCAGCTTGCGCAGCCGCTTGCCGGTCAGCGCGAAAACGGCGTTGGCGACCGCCGGCGCGATCGGCGGCGTGCCGGGCTCGCCGGCGCCGCCGGACTTCTCGCGGCTCTCGACGATGTGGACGTCCACCTGCGGCATCTCGTAGAGCCGCAGGATGCGATAATCGTGGAAGTTGCTCTCGACGACGCGCCCGTCCTTCATCGTCACCGCGCCATGGAGCGCCGCGCCGAGCCCGTAGGCGATGCCGGACTCCATCTGCGCGCGGACGCCGAGCGGGTTGACGCAGATCCCGCAATCGATCGCGCAGGTCACGCGGTGCACGCGGATGCTGTCGTCCTCGACGGACACCTCCGCGACCTGCGAGACGATGCTGCCGAACGATTCGTGGACCGCGAGGCCGCGCGCCCGCCCCTTGGGGAGCGGCGTGCCCCAGCCCGCTTTCTCGGCGGCCAGCTCGAGCACCTTGCGCACCCGCGGCGTCTCGGCGAGCAGCGCGCGCCGGAATTCCAGCCCATCGCGTTGCGCCGCGTGCGCCAGCTCGTCGAGGAACGACTCGACGGCGAACGCCGTGTGCGAATGGCCCACCGAGCGCCACCAGAGGACCGGCACGCCCGGCGTCGTCGCGTGCAGCTCGACGCGATGGTTGGGGATGCCTTTCATGTACGGCGAGTCGGCAGCGCCTTCGACGACCGTCGGATCGATGCCGTTCTGGATCATCGCGGCGAACGGCGAGCCGGCGACGATCGACTGCGACACGATGCGCTGCCGCCAGGCGACCGGCGCGCCCTTTTCATCGATCGCCCCTTCCAGGCGATGCACGGCCAGCGGCCGGTAGTAGCCGCCGCGGATGTCGTCCTCGCGCGTCCACACCGTCTTCACCGGCTTGCCGGCCGCCTTGGCCACCTCCGCCGCTTCGATGACGAAATCCGAGGCGATGTTCGCCCGCCGGCCGAAGCCGCCGCCGAGGAACACCGTGTGGAGCTTGACCTGCTCCGGCTTCAGCCCGAAGATCGCCCCCACCCGCTGCTGGTCGACGGTCTGGAACTGCGTCCCCGCCCACACCTCGCACCCGTCGGCCGTGCGCTGCACCGTGCAGTTGAGCGGCTCCATCGGCGCGTGCGCGAGGTAGGGGAGGGAGTACTCGGCGACGATCGGGCTGTCCCCGAGCGCCTTCGCCACATCGCCCGCCGCCGCCGCCTCCGCGCCGGCCGTCTTCGCCTGCTCGCCGTAGCTGGCGCGGAGCTTCTCCGTGTCCAGGCCGGCATGCGGCCCCAGATCCCACTCGACGTGGAGCTCGTCGCGGCCCCGCTTGGCGGCCCAGAAGTGGTCGGCGACCACGGCGACGCCGGAGGGGACCTGGAAGACCCCCTGCACACCGGGCACCGCCTTCGCCTTGCCCGCGTCGAAGCTCTTCACCGTGCCGCCGAAGGTGGGCGGATGCGCCACCACCGCGGTCAGCAGGCCGGGGAGCTGGACGTCCATCCCGAACTTCGCCTGCCCGGTGATCTTCTCCGGCGTGTCGAGGCGGCGCATCGGTTTGCCGATGATCTTCCACTGGTCCGCGGGCTTGAGCTCGACGCTCGCCGGCGCCGGCAGCTTCGCCGCGGCTTCCGCCAGCGAGCCGTAGCTGGCCCTCTTCTGGCCGGAGATGACGAAACCCTTCTCCGTGTGGCAGTCGCCAGGCTGCACGCCCCACTGCGCCGCGGCGGCAGCCACCAGGAGGTTCCGCGTCACCGCGCCGACCTGGCGATAGCGGTCGAACTCGGACCACGTCGTCGTCGAGCCGCCGGTCATCTGAATGGGGAAGACGGTGGAGTGATACGGGTCCGCCGTCGGCGCGTGCTCGATGCGGAAGCGGCTCCAGTCGGCGTCCAGCTCCTCGTTCAACAGCATGGGGAGAGTCGTCCAGATCCCCTGGCCCATCTCGGAATGCGCGAGGAGCACGGTGACGCTCTCGTCGCTGCCGATACGCAGGAACGCATTGGCGGCCGGCAGCGCGGCGGGAGCGGCGGGAGGCGGCTCCTGGGCGAACGCCAGACGCCGCAATCCGCTCGGCACGAAGAAGCTGACCACGAGACCGCCGCCCACCATGGCGGACGTCTTCAAGAAGCTGCGTCGGGAGAGGTCTTTCTTCAAGGGATTCATGGCTTTCATGGCTCAACCCTTCGCCATTTCAGCCGCGCGGTGAACCGCGCTGCGGATGCGTTGATACGTCCCGCACCGGCACAGATTGCCGCTCAGGGCGGCGTCGATGTCGGCGTCGGTCGGGTCCGGAATCGCCTTGAGCAGAGCGACCGTGGTCATGATCTGGCCGGACTGGCAGTAGCCGCACTGGACCACGTCGACCTCGGCCCAAGCCTTCTGCACCGGATGGTCGCCCGCCGTTCCAAGCCCCTCGATCGTCGTGATCGACCGCCCCGCCAGCCCCGCCGCCGGCCGCACGCAAGACCGGATCGGCTCGCCGTCCAGCAGCACCGTACAGGCGCCGCACTGCGCCATCCCGCAGCCGAACTTCGTCCCCGTCATCCCGAGCACGTCGCGCAACACCCACAGCAGCGGCATGTCGTCCGGCACCGAGACTTCGTGTTGCTTCCCGTTCACAGAGAGCTTCATAGGTGAACCTCCGCGCGGTAGCCTAGCAGAAACCTCTACCGTGGGGGGATGGTCAGGCGGCTGCTACAATAGGCCACCTCTTCCTCTTCATAGAGACCGAGGAGGAGGACCGGAGAAGGGGGAGGCCGCATGATTTTTCACGTCACGTTGGAGCACGCCGAGGATGGCTGGGTCGTTGCGGAATGCCCGGCTCTTCCAGGGTGCGTCTCTCAGGGGAGTGACGAAAAGGAAGCCCTGGAGAACATCCGGGAGGCCATTACCGCGTGGCTTTGGGCCGACCAGCTCCGCGGCCTTCTTTGAGACTGATCAGGCCGGTCCCTTCACCCTCGGGCTGTACCCCAGATCCTCCGTCGGCGAGAGCTTCTCGATCCACATCGCCTCCAGCGCATGCAGATCGTCCGCCGGCTTGTCGCCCGGCTTGTCCGAAGGCGTGAGCGTGTCGAGGATCTCGAATTCGAACGCCTCCGGTCCGAGCTCGTTCCAGTCCTTCTGCAGCTCCTTGTCGGAATGCGAGCCGAACTTGAGCGCCGCCTTATGGCGATTCAAGATGGCCGGCAAATTGACGCTCGAAGCGACGAGCGACCTGCCGGTGACGGTGTTGCGTATCCGGTACACGCCCATCGGACGCGGGGTTTCCTTATAGGCACGGGTCAGGGCTTTGCGGTCCATGGAGGGATTCTGGCACAGAAGAGGGGGAGCTCTCTTAGCAACACTACGAAGCGCTGAGGAACGCGAACGAACGCTTGAGGAACAAGAACAAAGGCTCATCGGCGCTCCGGGAAGCTTCGTCGCGGCTCCGGGAACGTTCGTGCCCGCGCGCTGAACCTTCCCGGACCGAAAACGAAGCTTCGTTGAGCGAGTGGGAAGCTTCCCGCTCGCTCCGGGAAGCTTCGTTCTTGTTCCTCAAGCGTTCGTTCTTGTCTCTATAGGCTTCGTTCTTGTCCCTCAAGCCTTCGTTTGTGTTCCAATTGCCTTCGCTCTTGTCTCTCCAAGCTTCGTCCGCCGCCGGCGAACGTTCTCACGGACCCGGCGAAGGCTCGGTCACGCTCGCCGCAGTCTGCCGGTTTACTCCAGCTCTTTGAGTAGCTCACGTGGTTTGATAGATCGGCTCAGGAAGCTTCAGCCGGTCCGCATGGGCAGGCTGCGCGGAGGCGGCTGGAGAGATAGGAACACAAAGGGTCTTTGTGTTCCTGTCCGATGAGGAACACAAAGCGCAGGGCTCTCACCAATTCGCTCCGGCCGGTGTCTATCTCTAGAAGAGGGTCTTCCGCCCGGAGAGGCCGCGAGACTTCCCTGGCTCCCGGATTGGCTCTATGCTCTGTCTGACCGCTTGTTCCTTGACAACCGACGTACCTGTCCGAGCTCCGGGCCGAGGCGGTATCCCTGATCATCACGGAGGGTTTGAGCCCCTCGGTCCGTTCCGAGCGTCCGCATGGGCCGGAGGGACTCCGCTCCGGAATAACGAGTAGGAACTGACCAGATCAGTACGGTGGGATTGCGACCCCTCCCGGATGGCTCACATGGCCAACGTTCTCGTAAGAACTAGCCCCGAAGGGGCGGCAGAATAGAGCCTGGGGCGTGAGCCCCAGGCTACAGGGAAACCCATAATCCCCAGCCCCGAGGGGGCGGCAGCAGTCGGTAGGCGAGAAGTCGGCGGGAAATGCGAAGGTTGTAGTGAGGGTGGGGCGTATCCCCAGCGGTCTGCTGCCGCCCCTGCGGGGCTTTCTGATTGGTTGCGAGTAAGCCTGGGGCTCACGCCCCAGGCTTTATGCTGTCGCCCCTTCGGGGCTGGATTCCGTGGTGGAACGCGGGCTGGGCGGAGGAACTGACCAGATCAGTACGGTGGGATTGCGACCTTTGCGGAACATCGGGGTTCTCTCCGGCGTGCCGCCTCAGCTCACTTCCGGAGCCCGCTCAGCTCTTCTTTTGCCGGCCGTTCATCGGCAAAGCGATCCGAAAATTCCTTCTCCAGATTGGCATAGAAGGCCACCAATCTCTTGGGGTCATGTCCAAACTCGGCTGAGATTTGGTGCCGAACCTGGCGGATGCGGGCGATGGTTGGATCATTCTCTGTCATCTTCTTCCTCCAGCAGCTCGGTATTGTGCGCCTTCGAGCCGTCCTCCTTCTAGCCTATGTTTGACGGGTGCGCCGCTAAGTACTTTAGAATGAATGCTCAATTTTTTGAATTGTCACTACAGGGAA